>ERZ1292640.560-Hain-H43-02um-R1-560-length-30436-cov-6_pt1 | contig 21024 bp, 16 predicted proteins | sample MGYA00564404_ERZ1292640 | MGnify/ENA primary metagenome ERZ1292640 (study PRJEB36523, sample SAMEA6512636) | groundwater metagenome | collected 2019-01-08 | study: AquaDiva: Metagenomics assemblies of 32 groundwater samples
CAATGATTGACATACCTATATCGATACATCGTTACTTTCCGCGAATCCGGCCGACCCTTATTAACATTTACCGCCCCGGCAACGCAGATAGTTTTTCAACGGCCTGCTAGAGATAACGATACATGAAGAGCAGGCATAAGCACTATGTCATATTAATCGGTTGGGCGGTTCTGATGGCCGCAACATCTATGGCACGCGCGCTCCCTGAAGATTGTTTGGACTTAACGGCACCGGCCGCTTTTCTTGAGACGAATGGTTTGGTCTGCCTGCAAAAAGTAATTGTAGCGGATCAGGGAGATACTCAATTATTCAAGGCATCTTTGCAATGGCTGGGGGTGGATAATCCTAATCAATTTAAACTATTAAGTGCAGAATTTGATCATGCTGCTTCCGAGACTGACAGTCCCACTTTTTCAGCGGCCGATGGATTGCTGATTCTGCCGAAAGTTGATATTCCAAAACAGTTCGGCACGGAACGATATACCGTCAGCTTGGCTTGGGTGCCAGGTGCGGATGATTCCACGATTTCGTTGTTTGAATTGGCAAAAATTGCCACATATATCAACCCTGATTACGTCCCCAACGTTACCTGGAAACCTTATGGCATGCTGCATCCTGAGGAACGGCGTGCTGTTGATATACTGGGGCGCTCTATTCCCTACGCTCAACTCGCTGACGCAATCTATGATTTCGATAATATTACCGTCGATACCTGGGAACTGATTGAATCCATCAGCAAAAGTTCCGGCATGCAGGCAGGGGTTTACAATAATCGAGACACGGGTGAACTGACATTAGCATTTCGCGGTACTGAAGCCTGCAGCTTTCCTTGCTCACTCAGTGAAACAAAGGCATATCTGCTTGATGTAGCTGCCGATACGGCTTTAACCCTTGGCTTTGTTAATGATCAATTCAAGCATGCCTTTAATTTTGCACAGGATGTCGTGAATCGATACCCAGGCCGTAAAATTACTGTAACGGGGCATTCGTTAGGTGGGGGATTAGCACAAGCCGTTGGCGCTGTTCTGGGATTGGAGACATTTGCGTTTAACTCTTCACCGGTTCCCGATGATTTTTTCGACAGTTATCCGCTCTCGCTAACCAGTGAACAACTCGAGGAAATAATTTATGTGATTGCCGATATTCATGATCCGGTTTCCAATACCGATGAAACAGGAAAATTTTATTTAAATGCCGATCACGTAACGCCACTCATTCAATTTAACTTTGATTTGAAAGAAATTGCGCCGGATCAATCATTTGACTTTGATGAACTGAGATTTGACCGGCACAGCATCACGAAGCTCTTTAATAATGCAACCAGTCTTATCAGTACCTTCCGGGAAGGCTGGTAACCCGATAAGCTCACCAAACTGATGAAGGTTCAACCCAAAAACCACAGTTGGACGACGGGTTGAATTTATTAAATAACATTAGGATAACTATGATTTCTTTAAAAAGATTTATACTTTCTGCACTACTATTTACTTTATTGATCCCGGTTTCCGGGTGTTCTGTTTTTATGGCTGCAAAACAGCCAGAAAAGAAAGATATTGGCCTGTTTAAAGTAGGCGTATCGAGAGTCACGCTGATCTCTGAGTTTGGTCCGCCTGTTATCAGTGAATATAAAGATGATAAAAAGATTGAAATCTTTAAATTCGTCCAAGGATATAGCACAGGCGCTAAGGCAGGCAGAGCCTTTTTTCACGGCGCAGCAAGTGTCGTTACGCTGGGATTATGGGAGCTTGTTGGCACACCTACTGAAATAACATTTAATGGGGATGAGATGGCCTATCTGGTAAAGTATGACGAGAATGATCTGGTTGACGAAGTAATAGCGATAAAAAAGGAATAAACCGCTTATACGGTCAATGGTTTAATTCCTGAATCTGCTGTCAAATACGAAACTCAACGGATATGACAGCAAAAACCTGACCTGAAAGTTATTTATTTTTTTGTTTTCCTGAAATATCTGACCGTTTGGATTTGTCAACCTGATTTACTCGACCTCATGACCACCTTGCCCCGGCCAGAACTTCCTGATTGATCACAACAGTGAGCCGGAATGGTAAAACAGTGTCATTAACCATTCAATAACATTCACAATAAGCCACTACAATTTTTCTTTTGTGGAAGAGGAATTATTTGTTTCAATTTGTTTTATTGGCTTCACCCTATAATCAGTACGCCGCGAGATTTTACCGATCATTACAAAAAAAAGTGGCACAAAAAAGATAGCTAGAAATGTGGCAGTCAACATTCCTCCGAATACCCCCGTCCCGATGGAGTTCCGGCTCGCTGCACCAGCTCCTGAGGCTATCACAAGGGGAAACACACCCAGAATGAAAGCCATGGATGTCATGATGATAGGCCGGAAACGGAGGCGCGCCGCGTCAAGCACCGCATTAGTCAGTGACATGCCTGCTACAAGCCGTTGATTGGCAAATTCGACGATCAGGATCGCATTCTTAGCAGCCAGTCCAATCAATGTCACTAACCCGATTTGGAAATAAATGTCATTGGTCAGATCCCGCATCCAAATAGCCAGAAACGCCCCCAAGATGCCAAAAGGGATCGCAAGAATAACAGCGAACGGAATAGACCAGCTTTCGTACAAAGCGGCGAGTACCAGAAATACCATGAGTAAAGCAAAAGCAAATACCAGAGTGGATTGTCCGCTAGCCTTACGCTCTTGCAAGGATATTCCGCTCCAATCGAGCGTATAGCCTTTCGGGATCAGAATTTCATTGGCGATTTGCTCCAACGCTTCAAGCGCCTGTCCTGAACTATAGCCGGGTGCGGCGCCTCCCAGTATGAGTGCTGAATTGAATCCGTTGAAATGCGTCACCGGATCTGGCCCGCTATTAAACTCGGTGGTAATGACGGAATCCAGCGGAATCATGGTCTGTGTTGTGCCCGTTTGGGCGCGCACATATATTTTGCTGATATCATCCGGGTTGGAGCGGTATTCAGGTAACGCTTCTGTTTGTACCCGGTAGATACGGCCAAATTTCACAAAATCATTGACATACAGATTCCCAAAATAAGCCTGCATGGTATCAAACACTTCAGAAATGGGCACACCCAGCGCTTTGGCCCGTTCCCGGTCTACCTGGGCATAGAGCCTGGGAGCGCTGACACGGAAATTGGTATTGGCAACTGCGATTGCCGGATGTTCCATCGCCTTGGCAACAAATTCCTGAGCAACGGCAGCAAACTCGGAGAAGTCGCCGCCACCAGGGTCTTGCAATTGAGCGGAAAAGCCTCCGGTGGAACCGAGTCCACTGATTGAAGGCGCATTAAAAGCCAGGATTAAAGCTTCAGGGATGTTGGCAAACTCCTCAAAAGCTGCCGCAATCAAGCCAGGCACTTGCTGGTCCGCATTCTTGCGGGTATCCCAGTGATTCAACGGGATGAACATCGTCGCTTGATTGGTTCCACGAGTACCGAAAACAAAATTCTGGCCAGCCAGTGTATCGGTTGAATGAACAGCCGGAATCGATTGGAAATAACTTTCCACTTTATTCAGCACTTCAATGGTCCGTGTCATAGAAGCGCCATCAGGCAACTGAATAACAGTAATAAAATAACCTTGATCTTCTTCCGGAAGAAAACTTCCAGGAACAGTTTTAAATAGACCAAAGATAACCAATATCAATGCCAAAAAGATGGCTAGCGCCATAACTGATCGTTTGAGGATAACTCCGACAGCGCCAACATAGCGTGCCTGCACCCAATCAAACAACCGGTTAAATACTTTCCAGAATCGCGCGGGAGAACCATGGCTCGGCTTGAGCACCAAGGCGCATAGCGCCGGACTGAGAGTCAGCGCCACAAATCCGGAAATAGCCACAGACAGCGCAATTGTGATGGCAAATTGTTTGTATAGTTCACCGGTAATCCCCCCCAGAAAAGCGACTGGCACGAACACGGCAGCGAGTACCAGAACAATCGCAATCACCGGCCCGGTCACTTCGCTCATAGCCTTCTTGGCGGCGTCTCTGGGCGATAATCCGCCCTGGGTCATGTGCCGCTCTACATTTTCCACCACTACAATCGCATCATCCACCACGATACCGATGGCTAGCACCATGCCGAAAAGGGTGAGCGTATTAATTGAGAATCCCAGCGCTTCCATACCTGCAAGCGTTCCAATGAGCGAAATAGGAACGGCGATAGCGGGAATGAGCGTCGCACGCCAACTCTGCAAAAAGAGAAAGACCACCAGAATCACCAGCAGCGTCGCTTCACCGAGGGTCTTCACAACCTCCCGGATGGAAACATCAATGAATGTGGTGGTATCGTAGGGAATATCATACGATACGCCAGCCGGAAAGCTTTTGGCCAGCTTATCCATTTCTTCGCGTACTCGCCGGACCGTGTCGAGCGCATTCGCACCCGGTGCAAGAAAGGTCAAAAGGAAGGTATTGGGTTTTCCATTCCACCGTCCCTGGAGATCGTAGGACTGAGCCCCCAGTTCCACGCGTGCGACATCTCGCATTCGCACCATGGAGCCGTCTGGATAGGCGCGGACAATCATGTCCTCGAATTCCTTGACCTCGCTCATCCGGCCGCGCGTAATGACCGGGATGGTGAGTTCTGTACCATGAGGCGTAGGCTCGCGGCCTATCCTGCCGGCTGGGAAATCACGATTCTGCTCGCGCACGACAGCCGCAATTTCGGTCGGCGTGAGATTAAGCTGCGCCATACGGACAGGATCGAGAATTAACCGCATGGAATAATTCTGTCCTCCAAAAATGATCGCATCTCCGACACCAGGAAGCCGTTTGATGCTGTCGAGAATTCGCAGCAGCGCATAATTCGAGAGAAAAACAGTGTCATGCTGGGGATCGGTGGAACTCAACGCAATAACCGCCAACAAATCGGGCGATGTTTTTTTTACCGTAATGCCCTGCCGCACCACTTCATCAGGCAATTGAGGTTCGGCAAGGCGTTGCCGGTTCTGCGTTTGGACTTGTGCAATATCTACGTCAGTTCCAATCTCGAACGTGAGCTTCAGCGTCATATGCCCGTCATTCGTGCTGGTCGATTCGTAATATAGAAGGTTGTCGATACCGGGGAGCTGCACCTCGATGGGACGCGCCACCGCTTCCGCTACCACTTCCGCGCTGGCGCCGGGGTAATCCGCATCAATCTGTACCATCGGAGGGGTAATTTGCGGAAACTGCGCGACCGGCAGCTTCTGCAAAGCAACCAAGCCGATGACCACAATGATAATGGACAGGACCGATGCAAAGATGGGCCGATCAATAAAGAAATGAGAATTCATGGTGCGTTCTGCATCATTGGCTCTTCTGGAAGACTCATTGAGGAAGCTTTTTCTTTCTGCTGATAGGGAATGGCATTGACTTGAATGCCTGGCAGGATTCGATAAAACCCTTCTACAACCACTCGCTCTCCTGAATGCAAACCACTTTCGATCAACCATTCTTTTCCACGCCATGTACTGGCCTGAATCGATCGAAGTTCTGCTTTCTCTTCCTTATCGATCACATAGACAAATGAACCGTTGGGCCCTTGCTGAACGGCGCGCTGGGGAATAAGAATGGCGCCGGTCCGGATATACCCTTTGATGCGAATCTTCACGAACTGACCGGGATAAAAATAGGATTGCCCGGGAGAAAAACCTCCTTCTGGATTGGGAAACACAAACCGCCCTTGCAGCGTTCCGGTTTCAGGCCGCAAAGCCACATCTGCAAAATCCAACACTCCTTCCTCTGGATATACACTCCCATCTGAAAAGGTCATCACTCCACGTAATTGGAAAATATCCGGTCTTTGGACTTTATACTCAGCCAGCTCGCGGCGGCGGCGCAGGAGATAGCTTTCCGGGACGCTCACATTGACATACATGGGATCCAGCTGATCAATAGTAGCCAGAAGGGTAATCTGAGCAGAAATCAATCGCCCTTCATAGAAATGACTGCGGCCGATCCGGCCATTCACGGGTGCGGTAATCAATGTATTGTCCAGATCAAACTTCGCTTTGACCAGATCATTTTGCGCAGCCTCCAAAGTCGCTTTGGTTCCCAGCATCTCAGCCATCGCATCATCCACATTTTTTTTACTGACCGCTTGCTGCTCAAGGAGCGGTTGCACCCGTGCCAGATCTTGTTTGGCTTGATCAAGCCGGGCTTGGGCCTGGGCTACTTTGGCTTTGCTACTCAAATAAATAGCTTTAAATGGCACAGGATCAATAAGATATAGCTGATCTCCCTTTTTTATATTCCGGCCTTCGGTAAAGAAGACTTTTTTAATAATTCCGCTGACCTGCGACCGGATCTCCACAGGACGAAAAGCTTCCGTTTGCCCAATAAATTCTGGCTCGTCCTGGATCGTTTGGGTCGTCACAGTAATGACTTCTACTTGAGGAACTGGCGGGGAAGAGTTTGTGGCTGATTTATCTGAGCAACCAGCCAGTAGAATCAGGAATAACCCGCCACCTGCACAAATAACAGCAGTTCCAATTCGAATGATTAATGCAGCTAACTGAATCCTGTTATTAGTCATAAATTCAATGAATTAAGTTATACGGTAATAGCTGTTCATGAAGGACCGTAACCACCCTCTGTTGCTCAATAGCCGGTAATAAAAAAACATCAAGCATCAGTCAACATGTTTACTTATCCAGGCAGCATATCGATTCATCCAGTTTTGCAGGAAATTTTTGCTGTCTGGGCCGATATTTCCATCTTCATCAAACAACCCATCTTTTACATGGATAAATGCTTCGGGCTGACCCAGTGTTGGTACATCCAGGTAAGCGAGAACATTGCGTAAATGCTGTTGTGCCATGGCTGTGCCGATGACACCCACTGAAGCACCCAATACGCCAGCGGGTTTGCCTGCCCACACATTTTGACCATAGGGCCGCGAAGCATGATCAATCGCATTCTTGAGCACGCCAGGCATCGAACGATTGTATTCGGGTGTAACAAACAGAAGACCGTGAGATACTGCGATTTCAGCCTTCAACCGTTTGACGGACTCAGCCGGATTCATATCGTCGTCCTGATTGTAGAGTGGTAAGTCGCTGATCTGAATCTGCTTGAACGAGAACTCGGACGGTGCCAGTTTTACAATGGCACTGGCCAGTTTACGGTTAAATGAATCCTTGCGGAGACTACCGGCGACAACGGCAATTTGATATTGGCTCATGATGGCCTCCTCTTATTAAGGGCTAACAAATAATATTACATTTTAGACCCGGTATATCCCTGCGCTTCGTTTTTATTGTTGCATTTCTTCTGCATGCATGAAGCTTGAAGCGTCGATCATCACGGTATCCATCCTCCGCCCAAGGCCTTATAGAGCTGAACGACAGATACCAGATGAAAGCGATGTGTTGCCGTAAGGGAAAACTCGGCATCGAACAGATTGCGTTTGGCAAGCAGTACATCCACATAGCTTGTAATGCCCCCCTGGTAGCGAAGATTTGCCACATGTAAAGCCGAATGAAGTGCCTCAACCTGCTTTCGTTGTGCTTTGAGCTGATCGTTGACTGTACGGATAGCTATCAGGGCATCTTCAACCTCCTTGAATGCTATCAGGATGGTTTGCTCGTATTGCGCCAATGCCTGCCTTGCCTGGGCTTCCGCAGCCCGCTGCTCGAAACCCAGGCTTTGCGCATTCAGCAATGGGCCCGCTAAGCCGAGCCCTCCCACGCCAAACTCACTGCCGGATAGCAGTAAATTGGATAAGGCTGGGCTGGCCACACCGAGAAAACCTGTGATTGAAAGTTTGGGAAACCGTGCCGCTTTAGCTACCCCGATTCTGGCAGTGGCAGCCGCCAAGGCTTGTTCGGCCTGAAGAATATCGGGACGCCGCTGCAACAACTCAGAAGGTAAACCCGCTGGCACTTCAAGTGGAATCACCTGTTCTGTCAGTGGGCGTCCTCGCGCTATCGATACCGGATTTCTTCCCAGCAATACGCTGAGCTCATTCTCCTTCTGAACCACTTTTCGTTCAAGTTCAGCTACCCGGGCAGTTGCATTAGCGCGCTCTGCCTCAAACTGATCCAGATCAAGACGGGAGATTATGCCCCCTTGTAATTGCGCCCTGGAAATGGCGACCGATTCTTCCCATGAAGACAGTGCACGGTGGGCAATATCGAGTTGTATATCAAATTGCAGAAGATCAAAATAGGATTGTGCCACTGCACTGATTAACGTCAAAATGATCGCACGGCGATTCTCCTCACGTGCCATCAAATCGGCGCGGGCGGCCTCATTGGAGCGGCGAATCCTGCCCCAGATATCCATTTCCCAATTCAGGGTTGTCTGTCCGAAATAATTGAAGGGTGTCGCAAATCCGGGACGAAGGAATCCACCGAGCGTACCAAACGCTGGTGCATTGGCATTTATATCCATTTGAGGAAGGAAATCCATATGCACGATATTTAGGCGAGCCTGAAGCTCATCAACACTGGCTACTGCTCGTTTGAGATCTTTATTCTCCAGCAAAGCTTGATTGATGAGCTGTTGGAGCTTTTCATCACGCAGAAGCTCCCACCAAGGAAGGTTAGCGATGGATTGTCCTTCCATCTGAGTGATACGAAACTTGTCAGCGGTGTCGATATGAGGCCGTAAATAGTCAGGTCCCATAGCGCAGCCTGCGATCAGCAGAACCGGGAGTAGCCATAGCATACGGATCCAGCAGCTATAATGCCTTTTCCTTGATAGATAAATCTTTAATGGCGTTTCATCAGATCCAACATATCGCATATCAATCGTATCAATCCATCTAAAATACGTAGCTGAATCAACTACAGTCACCCAATGAGAAAGTTTCAAATACAGCAATAGGCTATTTCCTTTTTGTACATCAGGGAAAGTATAAACAGAGCCGAGGATAGCATATCTATTTTAAAAAAATCAGACTGCCCCTTTCACAACATTAATACCGGTTCCTGTGGCAATTTAGTAGAATCGAGTATAAGGCAGCCTCAAAAAAGAAATTGTAAGCCTGAACAAGAATTGGATGCACAGGTTGAGACCATTTACTGACTAAAATACCGTAACAAAGCCTTGCGTAGTTCGTTCAGAGTCAGCATAGCCAGGCAAAAGGAAATTGCATACAGCCAAACGTCCCCATCAATGGGTGCAGTGCCAAACAAGCTGTTGCCTAATGGAGTGTAGACAATCAGTAAGATCAAGATGATTTCTAGCGCTATCCCCGGAATAGTGTTTAAATTATTTTGAAAGTAATCAGTTAATTGATAATGCTGGAGTCAGTTATGAGAGCAGTATATTTTGAAAAAGGCGGGTCGGCGGATGTCTTACAATACGGTGACATAAAGACTCCCGCCTATTGTGGTGAGAATCAGGTCATGGTGCGTATCAAGGCTATCGGTATCAATCCGATTGACAGCAAAATTCGCAGGGCACCCGAGCGCTTTCCCGTTTCCTTTCCCGTCATACCGGGTTGTGATGGTGCTGGCATTGTGGAAGCTGTCGGTCTCTCCGTGCAGAATTTCAAACCCGGCGACGAAGTCTATTTTTCGCAGCCGGGTTTTAATCAACGTCAGGGCACTTACGCCGAGTATGTGCTGGTCGATGCCAGTTTGCTGGCTTTGAAGCCGCATTCTTTATCATTTGAACAGGCCGCTGCTGCGCCGCTGGTTTTTATCACCGCATGGGAAGCTTTGCATGACCGGGCACGCATCACCAGCGGTCAAACGGTATTGATTCATGCAGGCGCCGGTGGTGTGGGTCATGCAGCCATCCAATTGGCAAAACTAGCCGGTGCCAAAGTGATAACAACGATCAGCAGTGAAGAAAAAGCCAATTTTGTGCAGCGGTTGGGCGCCGATCAAATCATCAATTACCAGACCCAGGACGTGATTGCAGCAGTGTCACACTGGACTGATGGTAAAGGTGTGGATATTGCGTTCGATACTGTCGGCCCGGATGTATTGCAAAGCTGCTTTAGTTGTGTCCAGCCTTACGGTGATGTCGTGACCATTCTGCAGCCCGCACCGGATACTGACTGGAGTGAAGCACGCAAGCGTAATGTGCGATTCAGTCTTGAACTGATGCTGACCCCTGTTCTGCTGGAACTGGAAGGCGCGAAACGGCATCAGGGTGAAATATTGCGGCGATGCGCTCTATTATTTGATGAAAATAAGCTGACGGTCGAGATTGCGCATGCCTTTGGTCTGGCGGATGCTGCAACAGCCCAGCATTTTCTTGAACAGAAGCATCCGGCAGGCAAGCTGGTCATTGCGGTTTAGAAACGCCTAAACACAAGCTACTGAAATATCAAATAATATTTCATAAAACAAATTGCATCATTCATAAGCAGGCAGAAGATGAACTCAGATTACATTATTTGGTTTGACCAGTTACGCATGACCGACGTCCCTCGCGTCGGCGGCAAAAATGCTTCGCTGGGTGAAATGATCAGTCAATTATCCGTAGCGGGTGTCAGCGTTCCCGGTGGATTCGCGACAACGGCCCATGCATTCCGGGATTTTCTCGCACAGGATCAATTGGATCAGCGCATCGCGCAGATACTGTCGACACTGGATATCGGCGATGTTACGGCGCTTGCCCAAACCGGGAGTGAAATCCGCAACTGGATTATGGCGGCATCTCTGCCAGCTCGTTTACAAGATGAAATTACCCGCGCATATGAGAAAATGCAGATGGATGCCAGGCAGCATGACATCTCAGTCGCCGTGCGATCATCCGCCACGGCGGAAGATCTCGCCGACGCGTCATTTGCCGGGCAGCAGGAAACATTGCTGAATATTTGCGGGCTGGAAAACTTGCTGACCGCCATCAAACATGTTTTTGCCTCATTATATGGTGATCGCGCCATCGCTTACCGGGTGCATAAAGGATTTGCGCACGCTGACGTGGCCTTATCGGCCGGAATCCAGCACATGATCCGTAGCGATGTCGGTGCCTCCGGCGTCATTTTCACGCTGGATACCGAATCCGGCTTTGACCAAGTGGTGCTGGTCACAGCTTCTTATGGATTGGGTGAGGCCATCGTACAAGGCATCGTCAATCCCGATGAGTTTTATGTGTATAAGCCCGCATTAGCCCAGGGAAAATCTGCCATCATCAAACGCAGTCTGGGTTCCAAGCTGACACAAATCCAATATGCGCAAAATCCTGCTACGCATCGCACGGTAGAAACCCGTGCTGTGCCGCTGTCTCAGCAAAATCGCTTTGCCATTACGGACGATGAAGCCGAAGAATTGGCACGTCAGGCAGTGGTCATTGAGCGGCATTATCAAAGACCCATGGATATTGAATGGGGAAAAGACGGCATCAGCGGCAAACTGTACATCCTGCAAGCCCGGCCAGAAACGGTGCAATCCCAGGTCAATACAAAACTGCTCAAAAACTATCAACTCAAAAACAAATCAGAAATCCTGGTATCCGGCCGCGCCATCGGGCAAAAAATCGGCAGCGGCCCTGTCCGCTTGATTCTCAGTTCACAGGAAATGTCCAAAGTGCAGCAGGGCGATATTCTGGTTACCGACATGACCGATCCCGATTGGGAGCCTGTCATGAAACGGGCGTCCGCAATTGTCACCAATCGGGGCGGACGCACCTGTCATGCGGCCATCATTGCGCGTGAACTGGGTATTCCTGCCGTTGTCGGCTGTGGCAACGCCACCGAAGTGCTGACGGAAGGGCAGATGGTCACGGTATCTTGCGCCGATGGTGACGCAGGGCATGTTTTCCAGGGTGCGCTTGACATTGAAGTGATTGAGCTGGCACTCGAGTCGATGCCGTCCCCTCCGGTCAAAATTTCCATGAACATCGGCAATCCCGAACTGGCTTTTGATCTGCAAAAGTTACCTAACCACGGTGTGGGCCTAGCCAGACTGGAATTTATCATTGCCCGCATGATCGGCATACATCCCAAAGCCATCCTGGACTATCCCAATCTGCCGGATGATCTGAAACCAATCATCGAACAAAAATGCGCCGGATATCGTAATCCCGTGCAGTTTTACGTCGACAAACTCAGCGAAGGCATTGCCACCATCGCCGCAGCATTTGCCCCCAAACCCGTCATTGTGCGTTTATCCGACTTTAAATCCAACGAATACGCCAACCTGACCGGCGGCTCACACTACGAACCCAAAGAAGAAAACCCCATGCTCGGCTTCCGTGGCGCATCCCGTTATATCTCCAAGGATTTTCAGGATTGTTTCACACTGGAATGCCAGGCGCTGAAAAAAGTGCGCGATGCAATGGGCCTGACGAACGTGGAAATCATGATTCCTTTCGTCAGAACCCTGACCGAAGCCAGGCAGGCTGTCGACTTGCTGTCTGAAAATGGCCTCAAACGCGGTGAAAACGGCTTGCGCCTGATCATGATGTGCGAAATTCCCTCCAACGCACTGCTGGCGGATCAATTTCTGCAATACTTTGACGGTTTCTCCATCGGCTCCAACGACCTCACCCAACTCACGCTGGGCATCGACCGTGATTCCAGCCTGGTGGCAGAAGCCTTTGACGAACGCGACCCAGCCGTCAAAACATTATTGCGCCAGGCAATTAACGCCTGTTTGCAAGCCAATAAATACATCGGCATTTGCGGACAAGGCCCCTCCGATCACCCCGATTTTGCCAACTGGCTGGTTGAAACGGGTATTGAAAATTTATCGCTTAATCCAGATAGCGTGGTGCGGACTTGGTTGTATTTGGCGGATCAAGGGAATCGTAGGAAATAGGCAGTGAATTAATAGCCAAATGCCAGTCATCTATCACGCCACAACATAGAAGAAACTTTTTGGAGTTAGCGCATTAGCAAAAGAACCCAACTATTGGGTAAGGTGACAACTTCCTAAGTAAAAACCAGCTTATCTTCCTTCAATTGAACGATGCCGCCTTCTCTGTTGGTTAAAAAGCTTTGGTGTTTTGATCCGAAATGTATTTCGGTGCCTTCAAGGAATTGTTTTTCTGCCACTACCTGCGCCGCTTCACCGGCGGCAATCTCCCGCTTCACTTCCTTCTCATCGAGCAGGAGTGAAGATAATTCAGCATTAATGGCGATACGGGTCGCTTCCGCCGCCTTGGCGGTTTCCGCCGGAATACGATCAGGATTGGCGCGTGCCAGATCAAGCAGTTTGACAATTTGCAATAACTTATCTGCGGCAAGATGACGGGCTTCGGCGATAGCGGCCAAGCGGTTATACAGGGTCTGATCCACGCCTGCGATGAGCACTGTCTTCGCGCGCGCAGGTGAACCGATGACCTGGGCCTTGATAAGCACCCCGGCGCGAGTAACGCCGCCAATGATATTGCCTTTGTGACTGCCCTTGTCGCCGATGATGACCTGGTGTCTTGCAGACAGCTCGCTTTGCATGACGAAATCACGGATGAAAATACCGTTTCCCGCTGAAATATGCGCGTTTTGCACAAAATTTGCGTTGCACGATCCCTTGCATGTGATACTGGAATGGATTGTTTTCCCCCGTTCTGTCAGCCCGATAATGCCGCCTTTCACGACAATATCGCCGCCGGCGATCAGCATCACACCTTCAATCGTATTGCTGATATGGATGTCACCGGAGGCTTTTATGGTCATTCCGGTTTGAACTTCTCCCGTCACATTTACCGTTCCCAGGAAATCAATGTTGCCAATGTGAAGATCAACGTCTTGGGCTTTATAAATTGGTTCCACAGACGCGCCATTTTCCAGCAGATGTGGAGAACCATCAATTGCGGCAACCAATACATTCTGGTCGGCAGGATCAAATTCCACCCCACTCAGTTTGGTCGCGAACATAGCATCTTTTCCGGGTTTTGCGGGGATGGTTTTCCCGGATAAAGTCAATCCAGATTCTCCGCTGGTCGGCAGGATACGTCGCATTAGCGCGTCGCCGGCATGAACGACCGGAATTCCACCGAGTTCACGAAAATCAGCCATGCCGTTTTCATCAAGGTGCGGACTCCTTTTTTTCGCACCGGGAATGAGATTCTCAAATTTTGCATCCATCCCATCGACAGCCGCCCTTCCGCTGGCAATCAAAATATTTTCGCCCCCTTCTTTAAGCGCGATTTCAATGGTAGTGCGATCAATCTCCTGGATGATTCCCTGGCGTTTTGCTTCTTTGAGAACATGCTCCAGTGTGACCGGCGTACCACCGCAGGGAAGTTTGCAGGTAAGATAGGCATTCAGTTGGTTGTCGTCGATACTGATGTCGAATTCGCCGTCAACGACCTCACCCACAATCAGAACGAAGGGCTCTCCGGCAGTGTATTTCACCAGTGCGTTATGGAGTGCAGACTCGTTTAACCGGTACTCCCCGAATCCGGCTGCATCCACACTTCCTTTAAGATCATCATAGGTGATGCTATCCACTTCCTCCGCAGGAGCGAACGAAGCAACTACATTCTTTCCTTCATCATCCAGATGGACAGAGAGATATTTTAACCGTGCATTTTCCTGCATCGTGGCCTGTTATGTATTTGGGTGTATGAGGTTTCACAAAAAGATACCGATCATCACTATAACCATCCATACCGGAAAGTATTTACGAAACAATGGAATAATATCCCCTTTTTTCTTCTTTCATGACATGAATGCCAGATACAAGGTACCAGCACAAACACTGAGTTTTGTCATAAATCCTTCATATTTCTTTCATCAAACTTTCATATTCACTCATTAAACTCCTCCTTGTAATTCATATTAAGGAGAAAACAATGTATTGCTTGATTAAAGAATGGCCCAATAAAATGGCAACTCTAATGACTGAAGATGGTGTTGTGCTATGGACATTCAGTAATGTAGAAGAGGCACGTAAAGTCTGGAACACCTGGTGCTCGCTCCAGAAGGACAGAATTGCAAACCAGATCGGGTATCTCGACAAATCCGGCCTATCTGAATAATCAGGACAGAATATTTAATATTTCCTGATACCCGTCATTTTCCTGATCTTTAATGATCAGTCCTATTTTTTTCACTTTTTAACTTGTTTCCTGCGGTTATTTTCCCTAACTGCAAATAAAGTTCTTAGAATAAGCATCTTGGTCATTAATCCCAGGTTGATCTAATATGGACTTTACTTTCTCTTCATCGCGCCACCCGCATCAAGAAACAGACAAAACAGTTTTAAGCAGCGTCGCGGATAAATCCGGATTACCACCAGGCACATTGATACATATCGGTGAGAAGCATGTATCCCAATGTAAAATTTCGGTCACACAATACAATGCCGACGCATTGATACGGCATGAAATTACTTCGATTGCAGAATTGCAGCAATTAAGAAATACTGGACTGATTACATGGGTTAATGTCGATGGGTTGAGTGATATCCATATTGTGGAAAATATCGGCCAGGAATTAAATATCCATCCCCTGGTACTGGAAGATATTTTGAGCACGCACCAGCGTCCCAAGCTGGAGGAATATGAGGATTTTCTTTATCTGGTCATCAAAGGCATTGACATCAACCCCGGGAAAGATTTTAGCCTGCAGTATGAGCAAATCAGTATCCTGCTATTGGCCAATCACGTCATCACCTTTAAAGAAAAAGCCGATAACACATTTGACCCTATTCACAGCCATCTCCAGAATCGTAACAGCCGGTTGCGGCAATTCGGCAGCGATTACCTGGCGTACGCTATTCTCGACACTATTGTTGACGAATATTTTGTTGTGGAAGACAGCCTGGATGATGTGATTGATCCTCTGGAAGACAATATATTGTTCAACTCCAGTAAAGAAATGCTGCAAACCGTCCAACAGATACGACGCAGTTTGATTTCCATGAAACGCAACATCTCCCCCTTGCGTGAGTTACTGGCAACCATCCAGCGCGCAGACACGCCCTTATTACAGGAAAAAACCCTTCGTTATTACGGGGATGTTTATGATCATGTGCTGCGCGTTACCGATGCACTCGAATCTTACCGGGAAAGAATTTCTGCCATGCACGACATTTATCTTTCCAGCATCAGTAACAAAATGAATGAAACCATGAAAATCCTGACCATTTTTGCATCCATTTTTATACCGTTGACGTTTATCGCCGGCGTTTACGGCATGAACTTTGAATATATGCCGGAACTGAAATGGCGCTGGGCTTATCCCGCTTTGTGGGTGATTTTTATTGCTATTGGCGTAAGTCTATTAGTTTTCTTTAAAAAGAAAAAATGGATGTGAGTTTTTTTATTTGCACAAATGGTAGTAACTATTGCTCCAGCACGAATTATTTATAGAGATCTTCGCAAAACTCATAATTTCTGAAGAAGCCTTATAACTCCTCATTTTTGGTCGATGACTAGGCGATATTTTTGTGATTTCTTAACAAGAAGATTGAAAAGTAATCATCTTGATGCACTTAATCTACTCAGAAGACACATTTCACCTGTGATCGCTGTGTGAATAGGCTGTTATAGTTTTGGTAATCTTTTTGAGTTGTATGCCATGGCTTGTAACGTATGCTAAGCATGCGCTTTGGCCAGTCCCCTGTAATGCAGAACTTTACTGCCAAACCAGCGCACTTGGCTGCCAAAGGTACGTTCTACAACAAAGCGGACTTTGGTAATCAGGCCATTGCGTTGTAATTGCCGCTGCGCAGCGGTTTGTTCTTTACTGCTTTATCCTGAATGCCATTTCTAATGCCACGGCTTACATGGCCTCGCGGTGTTTCTGACTACAATAAGCTTTGTCGACATGAACCCGGGTACCCGGTTTAATCTCTGCTTTGTCGAGCAAAGTTAATAGAGGTTTGCTGTCATGCTGATTAGCAGCGGTAGTTTCAACGGCTGGCACCAATCCGTTGTTATCGACCAAGGTGTGATGCTTGTAGCCAAAAACAGACTTGCCACCTTTCTTGATCCAACGTGCCTCAGTGTCTACACCTAGTTGAATCACTTCTAATAACGCGCATGACTGTTTTCGCTTCATCTTCATCATCCCGGTCTTCCCGATCATCAACCACTTCATACGATGGCTGCTTGGTCTTCACTTTGTGCGGACTTTGCGTGATACTGGCGTCTACATGGCAACCTTTGGTCACAATGATGTTATGCACATTAATTTGCCGGTTGATCTGTTCCAGCAAGCCATCCCGTGCGTGAGCTACTGTCAATCGGGCTCTGAAACGTGACAATACTGAATGATCGGGAACATCATCTTCCAGATTCAAACCCAAAAACCGCATTACGTGTAGATTCGCGTTTGCCATGTCTTCAACGGATCACTGAGACCTCCATTCCATAGGCCTACTAACAGCATTTTGAATAGCAGCAAACTTGGATAGGCAGGGCGACCTGCGGCATCAGATGTGGATGCATAATGCTGAGCGATTACTTTTTCTATCAGTGCCCAGTCAATCAGCTGATCAATTTGATTGAGAAAGTTTCCTTTGCGGGTGCGGCGAGTGACATCAAAATATAAAAAACTCATATAATATTATTCAACGATATGATTTTAAAAGAGATCATATCGCACTTCTTAGTGAAATTCGCTTCTGACCGTGTAAAGCTCTCCTTATTTTTAACAGCTTATTCTAATGGCTTCCATTAGAATATCCTCCTAATGGAAAATCTAGGTTAAAACTGTACGGAAAATCTGGAAATTCTGCTAATGGATCATTTTGATCTGATCTACTAAGGTTAGAAAGATTACTATTTGTCATTACGGTATCATTTTTCTTTTAGGGTAGATCCGGGAATATAAACTGAACAATCAGAATTTCTGGAAAGTCGAAACTGATGTCAGACTCGCAGTGCTTGCTCAAATTGCTCCTGATATATATGTCGAAAAACCAAATACATTTTCTGTCTGCAAGAATATGATTAATCTAAGTATAATAGATTTGTAATGAACGAGAATATTGAAAATGTAGAGATTTATTTGCCCGAAACTGATCCACTTGAGGGGGCTAGTCTACTCTCATTATCCATGGGCAAGGCATTGAGCTTGGCTCGCAATCGTCTTCTCGATCGCTCTCTTCGTAATAAGCTCATTAATACGCCGCTACATTCGGTCAAAGCACGTCAGATCCGCATTTTCGATGAGGTAACCGATCAGGTCTTTGCCCATTTAAAGTCTAAAAATCACTTTACCTTCTTACCAGGCAAAGGTGTCAAATCCAGCGAGGAAGAGGATGAAGAAGTTTGGATTCCGTCTGGCGACGACCCGGAACGCCACACTGACAACAAGCTTCAGACGCAGCTGACACCAGAGGGTCTACAAAAACGCCTCTTGAGCTTATTCTATGAAGGGCAGACGCTGGAGGAAGAACAGGGCGTTAACACCCTGTTCCTAGCCCTCGGGTTCCTTGAATGGCGTGAAGCCAACGTTTCAGACACTGCTCGATATGCGCCGTTGGTTCTTTTACCGGTCGAGCTGTCTCGCGCTGGTTCCAAGGATCGTTTTAAGCTGCTCATTCGTGATGAAGATTTGATCACTAATATTAGCTTGCAGGCTTGGATCAAGGATCAATTTGGAATTGCTCTTCCTGATATCCCTGAAACTGACGATTGGCAGCTGTCTACCTACTTTGATGATGTGACAAGGGCTGTTGAAGGTCAGAAGAATTGGATCGTTCATCCGAACGAGATCCTTCTCGGTTTTTTCTCTTTCTCAAAGTTCCTTCTCTGGCGAGATCTAAATCCTGAGAATTGGCTTAATGTGGACGGTCTGCTCGATAACCCAATTCTGAAGAAGCTGCTGTTGCGAGACGATGATGATAATAGCCCGCTAGATAATGATGTACCACTCCTTTCGGATGGAGCGCGTATTGACGAGATTTGGTCTCCTATGGAACTCGTCCATATTACCGACGCGGATAGTTCTCAAACAATTGCTATTCAAGAAGTGATGGCCGGTAAAAATCTAGTGATCCAGGGTCCTCCAGGAACCGGTAAATCACAGACGATCACCAACATAATCGCCGGTGCAGTTCATCGCGGAAAGCGAGTTCTATTCATTGCCGAGAAAGTGGCTGCTCTGGACGTGGTTCATGATCGATTGGTCAAAAAAAACTGGGGCCAATCTGTCTAGAGTTGCACAGCCGAAAATCTTCGAAGAGTCAAGTTCTTGATCAGATTAAGCAAGGACAAAAGGCGGCTCCACCCCCCAATTGGTCCGATCGCGCGATCAATGAGTTGATCGAAACCCAAAGGCGGCTGAGAAACTACTCGGATCGATTACATCGTGCCGAGCCAGGACGTTTCTCTCGCTTCCAGCTAATGGGAAAGATAAGTCTGCTAAAGGGGCGTGGGGTACCAACACCTGATTTTATGAATCCGGTTGCTGTTAAATGGATGCAGGATGAATTTACGCATAACGGTCGGAAAGTTCAGCAAATTGCTGATCGTCTGGCTATCAGTGGAATTCCAGCGCACCATCCGTGGCGAGGTGTTGGCATCCAAAGCCCTGACGTTTTGACCCGTGACCGGCTTCGACCAATTGTTGCGCGTTGCCTTGATAAGGCAAAAGTGCTTACGGATATCGCAGCCAAGGTAAGTGATGAATTGACTCTTGATGCTGATCCAACTATGGAAACAACCAAGTTGTGGATCAAGGTACTTCAGTTATTGTCAGATCGGCCAGCGATATATGACGCGATTATTAAGCACGAAGGTATTTTCGAAACCATTGATTTGCTCGAGAACATTACATCTCTGGGTCTTGAGCATCGTCAAGCAAGAGGTATTGCAAACGAAGTATTCCGACCAGAGGCATTAAAAGATGATTGGATTAAGACTCGAAGGCACTTAGCTGCACATGGTGAATCCTTTTTCCGGATTTTTTATTCGGACTACCGTAAGGCAATTGCTGACCTCAAAGGCGTTTGGAAGGGCGACTTTCCTAGGACTCATCGCGAACGATTGTCACGAGTTGAAGCTCTAATTGACCAACAACGCCTCGAAATAGAGATTGAAAAAGCGAATCCGCAACTTGCGCCGCTCCTCAGGGATTACTGGAAGAGCTTGGATACAGATTGGGAAAGTCTGAAGGCTTTTGTCACATGGTTACGTCAAGCTAAAGCAATTGAATCCGATCTATCTGTTGTGCAATCTGTACGTTTGATTGATACGAAAATCGCTCAAATCCTCCATACTCAGCTGTCAGATGCCGTCGATTCAGCGATCAAGGCCTTTGATGATGCATGTTACTCGCTCAACCTTGATTGTGAAGCCGCATTTGGCTTCGAACACCTTGTTTCAGTTCCGATATCGCGCCTGTTAGAAACAGCTATTCAATGGTCAGATACTTTTGAACAGATAGTGGATTGGACAACAGTCCGTGATGATCTTGCATGGCTAAGGTCAATTGAATTAAATGAACTGGCAGATAGGGCCTTTGACGGCAGGATAACCGCTGATCAGTTCGAGTCTGTCTTTATGATCTCAGCCTATGAGGCTATGTGGATTGATCTCCGATCAAAGGACCCTGAGCTGGAAAAGATTCTGGGGGATGAGCTTAACCGCTTGGTTAACCGTTTCCGGAACGCCGATGTTGATCGAATTGCGCTGGCCTCCGATCAGGTAGCACGGACACATATCGATAGACATCCAACGGGTGCATCAGGTGCGACAGGCATTTTGGCTGATGAGATGAAAAAGTCTCGTAACCTTATGCCAGTACGTAAGCTCATGCTTAAAGCTGGTGATGCTATCCAATGCTTCAAACCGGTTTTCCTGATGAGCCCGCTTTCAGTTGCGCAATACCTTCAACCGGGCGCGCTCGAGTTTGATATTCTCTTAATCGACGAGGCCAGTCAGGTACGCCCAGAAGATGCACTTGGTGCCATTGCACGTTGCAAGCAACTGGTGGTTGTCGGTGATGATCGTCAGTTGCCTCCGACCAATTTCTTCAACCGAATGATCAACGACGATGCTTTGAGTGAAGAGGATGACAATGATGAAACCGAGGGCAATGTTCACCGAGCTCCAGTCAAGGATGTCGAAAGTATACTTAATCTGTGTTCACGCTTTCCAAGTAGGATGCTCAAATGGCACTATCGGAGTGAACATCCGGCCTTGATCGCGACTTCGAATCGCAATTTTT
>ERZ1292640.1254-Hain-H43-02um-R1-1254-length-21008-cov-5_pt1 | contig 21008 bp, 20 predicted proteins | sample MGYA00564404_ERZ1292640 | MGnify/ENA primary metagenome ERZ1292640 (study PRJEB36523, sample SAMEA6512636) | groundwater metagenome | collected 2019-01-08 | study: AquaDiva: Metagenomics assemblies of 32 groundwater samples
GCCCTCAGACGTCGTCTCGCGGCGCGCGACGAGCACCGGCGGGACCGGATTGACCGTCGGCCCGACGCCCAGATGCCGCAGCGAGGCTTCGGCGATGCGGGCGAATACCGGCGCCGCGACCACGCCGCCGTAGTACCCCTTCGCGTGCGGCGAATCGATCACGACGACGATCGTCAGCGCCGGCCGACGCGACGGCACGAAGCCGACAAACGACGCGTTGTACTCCGTCTGCGAGTAGCGCCCATCGACGAGCTTCGACGCCGTCCCGGTCTTGCCCGCGACGTGATACCCGGGAATCCGCGCGGTTTCGGCGGTGCCGCGCTCGACCACGTCTTCCATGATGGTCGTCAGCGTGGCGGCCGTGTCTTCGCTGATCGCACGCCGGACGACGCGTGTCGGCGCCTCCACGCGTTGACCGTCGCGGATGACGGCGCGGACGACGCGCGGTTCGATGAGCTCGCCGCCGTTAGCAACGGCGCTCACGGCCGTCGCCATCTGCAGCGCCGTCACGCCGACCTGGTAGCCCATCGACATCGAGGCCAGCGCGCTGTCGGTGAGTTCGGTTGGTGGCCACACGATCCCCGGGTTTTCGCCACGGAAATCGGGCGACTGGGGCTGGCCGAACCCGAACCGGCGCGCGTAGCGGCCGAGACGCTCGGGGCCGAGCCGCAACCCCACCTTGATCGCACCGACGTTGCTCGACTTGACGATGACGTCGGCGAACGACAGCACGCCGTAGCGATGCACGTCCTCGATCTGGCGCGACCCAAAACGGATCAGGCCGGCGCTCACGTCGATCGGATCGTCCGGACGAATCACGCGCTCTTCGAGTGCGGCCGATGCCGTCACCACCTTGAAGGTCGAGCCCGGCTCGTAGAGGTCCTGGATCGCGCGATTGCGGCGCGCGTCCTGCGGCGCGCGCTGGAAGACGTTCGGATTGAACGTCGGCCAGTTCGCCATCGCCAGAATTCGTCCGGTCCGCGGATCCATCACGACGACTGTGCCGCCGGCCGCGCGGTGTTCCTCCACCGCGCGGCGCAGCTCGCGTTCGGCGATGTACTGGATGTACTGGTCGATGGTCAGCTCGACGTCGGCGCCCGCGGTCGGCGGACGATCGACGCGGCTGAACAGCGCGTGGCGCCGCGCGTCGACCTGGATGAGGACTTGCCCGTCGCGGCCGCGAATGTCCTTGTCGTACGTCGCTTCGATGCCACCCAGCCCGACATTGTCGACGCCAACGTAGCCGAGCAGGTGCGCCGCCAGATCCTTCTTCGGGTAGTAGCGACGGCTCTCCTTGAGGAACCCGACGCCGGCAAGGCCGAGCGCAGCAACGCGGTGCGCCACGTCGGGCGGCACCTGGCGCCGCACGTACACGAACGCTTTCTGCCCGCTCAGGCGCTCGACGAGCGCGTGCCGATCGCCCGGCGAGCAGTCGCCGAGCGCGCCGCAGAGCGCAGCGGCGACACGGTCCGGGTCGGTGATTTCAGTCGGGACCGCGTAAATCGTCTCGGCGTCGACGCTGTAGGCGAGCACGCGGCCCTGCCGATCGAGAAGCTCGCCACGTTTGGCGGGCGCCTTGATCGTCCGGTTCTGCTGCCGCACGGCGCGCGCCACGAGGTCCGCGTGCTGGACGACCTGGAGGTAGACGAGGCGCGCCTGGATGCCGGCCGTCCAGAGGCCGAAGAGGACCGCCGCGACGATCACCCGCCGTCGCACGGTCCTGCGCCATCGCGCGGGAAACGGATCGGCGTGCGGACCGCGCGCATCGTCCGCGGCAGCGTGACGCCGTCCGAATCCCCATCGCGAGCGGTTTCCCAGCCTCTCCTCCGGCACCGCGCCCTCCCTACCGTGACGCCACGACGGACGAGTCCGGCGGCGCGGCCGGCGCGACCCGTTCGATCACGATGGCCTCGTCGGCCGACGGCTCGACGAGCCGCAGCGTTTCCTTGGCAATCTTCTCGATGCGCGCCGGCTCCCGCAGGGTCTCGATCTCGAGGCGCAGGTGGCGGTTGACTTCCTCCTCGGCGGCCCGCTCGCGCTGCATGCGCTCGATCTGGTAGCCGTGTCTCAGCAGCTCGAAGTGCTGCCACGCCGAGAAGAGCAGCACCGCCACCAGGAACACGCCGATCGCCACCGATCGCCACAGCTCCCGCTTCTGCGCCTCATCGACCTCGCGTACGATGGGGTTGTTGCGAATGTCTTGCTTGATCGCGTACTCGAAGTCCACGGTGTTCATGCCAGCCTCTCGGCGGCGCGCAGCTTCGCGCTGCGCGCGCGCGGATTCGTGGCGATCTCCTCGTCACGCGGCACCAGCGGACGCTTCGTCAGCACCCGCACGACCGCGTCCGCGGAGCGCTCGAGCGCCCGGAACGTCCGCTTCACGATGCGATCCTCCAGCGAGTGAAACGCGATGACGACCAGCCGGGCGCCCGCCCTCAACCGGCCGACGATCTCCTGCAAAAACCGATCGAGACCCTCGAGCTCCCGGTTGACCCAGATGCGCAGCGCCTGGAACGTGCGCGTCGCCGGGTCGATTCGCTGGTAGCCTCGTGACGGCACCGCGCGCCGCACGATCGCCGCCAGCGCGCCCGTCGTCACGATCGGCGTGCGGCGCCGCGCGTCGACGATGGCGCGCGCGATGCGCCGCGAGTGCCGCTCCTCGCCGTGCCGGAAGATGACGTCAGCCAGTTCGGTCTCCGGCGCGATGGCGACGAGCTCGGCCGCCGTCGGTCCGGCCGAGCGATCCATCCGCATGTCGAGCGGCTCGTCGCGGCGAAAGCTGAAACCGCGGCCCTCGCCATCGAGCTGCAGCGACGAAACGCCCAGATCGGCGAGCGCGCCGTCCACGGCGGCGATCCCGCGCGTGTCGAGCACGCGCGCGACGTCCCGGTAGTCGGCGTGCGCCAGATCCACGCGCGCGCTCCACGGCGCGAGCGCCGCCTTCGCCAACGCCAACGCGTCACGATCACGATCGACCCCGACCACGCGCGTGGCGCCGGCCTCGAGCAAGGCCCGCGCGTGCCCGCCGAGTCCCACGGTGCAGTCGAGGAACACCCCGCCGCGTTGTGGCCTCAGGAAGTCCACGACTTCGGTCACCATGACCGGTTCGTGCGCCACCATCGGCTCAGATCCCGAATTCCGCCAGCGTGCGCGCGTCGTCGTCGGTGAACGGCTCGCGCTGCAGCTTGGCGAGGAACCGATCGTGGTTCCACACTTCCAGGAAGTCGTACTGTCCGAGTACGTCGACTTCGCCCGCCATGCCGGCCGCCGCGCGCAGCCGCGGGTGAATCAGCACGCGGCCCTGCGCGTCAAACTCGGCGGGCTGGCCGAAGTAGCTGACGCGGTCGAAGAAGCGCTTCCGGACCGGATGCGACGAGGGCATGCGCCCGAGCTTCGTCTCGATGCCGACCCACACCGGCATCGGGTAGATGCGGGCCGACTCGCCCGTCACGCTCGTCACCAAGAGGTGCGGCCCGTGCTCTTTCTCGATGAGCCCGCGAAACGCTGACGGGATCTTGAGTCGGCCTTTGTCATCGATGGTCGCGGTGAAGTTGCCTCGGAGCACGTTTGACGCTCCACTTTGGTCCACAAAAATCCACCGCGATAGTAGAGAACCTGCCCACTCATTGTCAACCGCAAAATCATGTCAAAATTGAACTTACGCTGAACTTTCGCCTAGCGAAAATCCTGGCGAAAGGTGCCGATCCGGTGCGAGGGCGTGTTAGCATGCGCAGATCCGGCCTCCGGGACTGACCTTCCATGCTGCGTGCCGGCCTCATCGGATTCCCCGCGACCGGCAAGACCACCCTGTTCCAGCTCATGACGAGTGTCCGCGACGCCGCGCGCGCGGCGCACGGGAAGGCGGACGCCAACGTCGGCATCTCGCGCGTGCCCGATGAACGGCTCGACCGTCTGACCGCGATCTTCAATCGGCGCAAGCGCGGGCCGGCCACCGTGGAGTTCGCCGATCTCGCGGGTCCGGGCCGGGGCGACGCGAAGGCGTTGCTCGACGTCGCGCCGTTCCGCAACGCCGACGCGTTGCTCCATGTCGTCCGCGCGTTCGGAGACGTGAGCGTTCCGCACCCGGCCGGATCGGTCGACCCCGCGCGCGACGCGCAGGCCATGGAGGAGGAACTGATTCTCGCGGACCTCGGGATCGTCGAGCGGCGACTCGAGCGCCTGGAGCGCGACCTCAAGAAGACGCCGAGTCCCGAGCTCCGCCGCGAGCAGGACGTGCTCGTGGGCTGCCGCGCGGCGCTCGAAGAAGGCCGTCCGCTTCGCACGCTCGGCCTCACGGGCGAGGACGCAAAGCGCCTGCGCGGCTTTCAGTTCCTGTCGGCCAAGCCCCTGCTCCTCGTGATCAACCTGGACGAGGGCGATATCGCGCACGCGGACGGCGCCGCACACGTCACGGGCCTCGGGCCGTTCCTCGAAACCGCGAGGGCGGGCGCCGTGGCTGTGTGCGGCAAGATCGAGCTCGAGATCGCCCAGCTCGAGCCGGCCGACGCGACCGCGTTTCTGGCCGATCTGGGGCTGCGCGAATCGGGGCTCGATCGCATCATCCGCGCCAGCTACGAGTTGCTCGGCTATATCTCGTTCTTCACGGTCGGCGAAGACGAGTGCCGCGCGTGGTCGATTCCGCGCGGCACGCCGGCGCAGACGGCGGCCGGCGAGGTCCACACGGACATGGCGCGCGGCTTCATCCGCGCGGAGGTCGTGCGCTACGACGCGCTCGTCGCTCGTGGATCGCTCCAGGGCTGCAGGGATCACGGCGAGCTTCGGCTCGAGGGCAAGGACTACCTCGTGCTGGACGGCGACGTCATCAACTTCCGTTTCGCCACGTGATACGATGCGCGCCGGAAGCTGATCGCCCTGCCCCTCGTGACCGCCGATCCCCGCGTCCTCGTCGTCGTCCCGACCTACAACGAGCGCGACAACCTGCCGACGTTCGTACCCGCCGTGCTGAAACAGGCGAACTACCGGATGCTCATCGTGGACGATGGATCGCCGGACGGCACGGGCGACCTGGCTGAGGAGCTGGCGGCCTCGTGGGGCGGGCGGCTGTCAGTGCTGCACCGCACGGGTCCTCGCGGACTGGGACGATCCTACGTGGACGGCTTCATGCGCGCGATCGCGGAGCCCGTCGATCTCGTGTGCCAGATGGACGCCGATTTCTCGCACGATCCCGGTCATTTGCCAGCGCTCGCCGAGGCCGCGCGCGAGCACGACCTGGTGATTGGATCGCGCTACGTCAAGGGCGGCCGCGTGGTGAACTGGCCGCTCCACCGGGTCGCGCTCAGCCACGCCGCCAACTGGTACATCCGCGCGACGACGGGGCTCGCGGTGCGAGATTCGACGGCCGGGTTCAGGTGCTGGCGCCGCGACGCGCTCGCGCGTCTTCCGCTTCAACGCATCGAATCCGACGGCTACGGGTTTCAGATCGAGATGGCGTGGGAGGCCGCCCGGCTGGGCTTCCGCATCGCCGAGGTGCCGATCGTGTTCGTTGAACGCCGCCAGGGGCAGTCGAAGATGTCCTGGGCGATCGTCTTCGAGGCCCTGCGCCTGCCGTGGCGCCTGAAGCGGCGGCGGCCGAGGTGACGCGGCGGCCGGCCGGTCCAGCTTGCCACTAAGTGACTGACATGCTAACGTTTACGGCTCTAGCCGTGCTTGCACGGCAAGAAAGTGTACGAATCGTTTGAGGCGAAGCTTCGTTACTATGACCGAACGAGCGGCGCCGAAGGCGCCCGGCCTGAGCGTCTTCTTTCCGGCCTACAACGACGGCGGCACCATCGCGAGCCTCGTGATTGAGGCGTTGAGAACCGCGAGCACCCTGACGCCGGACTTCGAGGTCATCATCGTCAACGACGGCAGCCGGGATCGCACGAAGGAGATTGCCGACGAGCTGGCCCGGACTTACCCGCAGGTGCGCGTCGTGCACCACGAGCAGAACCGGGGCTACGGCGGGGCGCTGCGGAGCGGGTTTGCCTCGGCGACCCGGGAATTCGTGTTCTACACGGACGGCGACGCGCAGTACGACCCGGCGGAGATGGCGCTGCTCTGGACAAAGATGCGGCCGGGCGTGGATCTGGTGAACGGCTACAAGATCAGCCGGTCGGATCCGCTGCACCGCGTCATCATCGGCCGCGTCTACCATCACACCGTCACGCGGCTCTTCGGACTGAAGGTCCGTGACGTCGACTGCGATTTTCGCCTGATGCGAAAGGCGATCTTCAACACGGTGCGGCTCGAGAAGAGCAGCGGCGTCATCTGCCTGGAGATGATGAAGAAAATCCAGGACGCCGGGTTCGCGATCGCCGAGGTGCCGGTGCACCACTATCACCGCACGCACGGCAAGTCGCAGTTCTTCAACTTCCGGCGCATCGTTCGCACCGGCATTGACGTGATGAAGCTCTGGTTCCGTCTGGTGATCGTGCGTGAACATCTGCGACAGCCCGCCGGCCGGCGGGAGGAGGCTCCGGCATCCGCGCCTCCGGCGGACAGGACCGGAGACCGGCGCTCGTGACGCCTGACTACCGCGCGTTCTACAAGGGCCGCCGCGTGATGATCACGGGGGGGCTCGGGTTCATCGGCAGCAACCTCGCGCGTCAGCTCGTCGAGCTCGACGCCGACATTCTGCTCGTCGACTCGCTCATTCCAGACTACGGCGGGAATCTCTTCAACATCCACGGCATCGAGCCGAAGGTCCGCGTGAACATTGCGGACATCCGGCAGGAATCCTCGATGCAGTATCTCGTGCAGGACCGCGAGGTCATCTTCAACCTCGCCGGACAGGTCAGCCACATCGACAGCATGCGCGAGCCGTTCACCGACCTCGAGATCAACTGTCGCGCGCAACTGTCGATGCTCGAGGCCTGCCGGCGGCGCAACCCGGGGGCGAAGGTCGTCTTTGCGGGCACGCGGCAGGTCTACGGCAAACCCGATCGGCTGCCCGTCGACGAGAACCAACTGGTTCGGCCGTCCGACATCAACGGCATCAACAAGGCCGCGGGTGAGTACTACCACCTGCTCTACAACAATGTCTTCGGTGTGCGCGGCTGCTCGCTCCGTCTCACCAACGTCTACGGCCCGCGTCAGCTCATCAAGCACGACCGCCAGGGCTTCATCGCCTGGTTCATCCGCCTGGCGATCGAAGGGCGCGAGATCCAGATCTACGGCGATGGCTCGCAGCTTCGCGACTTCGTCCACGTGCACGATGCGGCCGACGCGTTCCTGCGGGCGGGAGCGTCCGACGCCTGCAACGGCGAGGTGTTCAACGTCGGGGGCGCTGAGCCCATCAGCCATCGCGATCTCGTCCACCTGCTCATCGAGGTCGCCGGCACGGGCAGCGTGCGCTACGTGGAATGGCCGGCCGAGAAGAAGCGGATCGATATCGGGAGCTTCTACTCCGACTGGAGCAAGTTCAGGCGCACGGTGGGGTGGGAACCGACGATCGCCCTGCGCGAGGGCCTGGCGGAGACGATCGCGTACTATCGCCAGCACCTCGGCCGGTACGTGGACGAGGGCAGCCAGACGGCGGTGACGTCGTGACAGCGCCACGGAAAGTCCCGTTCCTGCGCCTGCAGCCAGGCGAGGACGCGGCGGCTGTTCAAGCCGCGATGGCGCGGGTCGTCGAGCGCGGTTGGTTCGTGCTGGGACCCGAAGTCGACGCCTTCGAGACAGAGTTCGCCGCCGCGTGCGGGGCGCGGCACGCCGTCGGCGTCGGCACCGGCACCGACGCGCTCTTCCTGATTCTCAAGGCGCTCGGCATCGGCCCCGGCGACGAGGTCATCACGACGCCGCTGTCGGCGGCCTATACCGGCCTCGCCATCATGATGGCCGGCGCGCGGCCGGTCTTCGCCGATCTCGACCCGACAAGACTGACGCTCGATCCAGGCGCGGCCGAGGCCGCGATCACACCGCGCACCGCGGCGATTCTGCCGGTGCACCTGTACGGTCAGGCGGCTGACGGCCGGGCGCTTGTCTCTCTCGCCGAGCGTCACCACCTCGCGCTCGTCGAGGATTGCTGCCAGGCTCACCTGGCGATGTGCGAAGGCCAGCCGGTCGGCACGCTCGGCGCAGCGGGCGCGTTCAGCTTCTACCCGACCAAGAACCTCGGTGCGCTCGGCGACGGCGGCGCGATCGTGACGCGCGACGCCGCGCTCGCCGAACGGATCAAGCGCCTGCGCAACGGCGGCCAGACCGATCGGTATCACCACGTCGAGCCGGGCGTGAATTCGCGGCTCGACGAACTGCAGGCCGCGGTCCTCCGCGCGCGGCTCTCGTTCCTGCCAGGGTGGACCGACCGGCGGCGGCGTCTGGCGGCGAAGTACCGCGAGGCTCTCGCCGGCGCGCCGGTCGATCTGCTGCCGGTCGCCGATCCGGGACACGTGTTCCATCTGCTCGTCGTACGATCGCGGCGTCGCGACGCCCTGCAGGCGCATCTGACCGCGCGTGGGGTCGAGACGCTCATCCACTATCCGATCCCGATGCCGCGCCAGCCGGCATTCGCCTCGGCTCAGCCGGCCGATTGCCCGGCGGCCAACGCCGCCTGCGACGAGATCGTGTCGCTGCCGTTCTATCCCGATCTGGAGGACGAGTCGCTGGACGCGGTGGCCGCCGCGGTGCGCTCGTTCGCCGCGGCCTGACAAGAGGACTCACCCGTGCGTGCACTCATCACCGGCGGAGCGGGATTCATCGGTTCGCATCTGGCCGAAGCGCTGCTCGCCGCCGGTCACCAGGTCGATGTCATCGACGACCTGTCGACCGGATCAATCGAGAACATCAGTCATCTCAAGGAGCGGCCGGGCTTTCGCTACACGATCGACACCATCACCAACGAGCCCAAGCTCGCCGAGCACGTGGACTGGTGCGACGTGGTCTTTCATCTCGCGGCGGCCGTCGGCGTCCGCCTGATCGTCGAAGAACCGGTCCGGACGATCGAAACCAACGTGCACGGCACTGAGGTCGTGCTGAAGCACGCGTCCAAGAAACGGAAGCTCGTCGTCATGGCTTCCACGTCGGAGGTGTACGGCAAGAGTGCGGACGTGCCGTTTCGCGAGGATGCGGACCTCGTCATGGGCCCGACGTCGAAGCATCGGTGGGCGTATGCCTGCAGCAAGGCCATCGACGAGTTCCTCGCCCTCGCCTACTGGAAAGAAAAGAAGCTGCCCGTCGTCATCATCCGGCTGTTCAACACGGTGGGACCGCGCCAGACCGGTCAGTACGGGATGGTGATCCCCACCTTCGTCAGCCAGGGTCTGGCCGGCGAGCCGATTACGGTGTATGGCGACGGCACACAGACGCGCAGTTTCGCCGACGTGAGCGATGTGATCCGGGGCATGCTGGGCCTCGCCGGCGAGCCGCGCGCGGTCGGCGAGGTGTTCAACATCGGTAATCCCGAAGAGGTCACAATTCGCGACCTCGCCCAGCGAGTCCGGGCGATGACGGGCGGGCGGTCGGAGGTGGTGTTCATCCCCTACGACCAGGCCTACGAGGCCGGCTTCGAAGACATGCCTCGCCGCGTCCCGGATATCCGCAAGATTGCGGCGCTCGTGGGCTACGCACCCACGGTGGCGCTGGACGACATTCTGCGGCGAGTGATCGACCACGTCCGCGCGCGCGGACGCTCGTGAAATCCACCGTAGGGCCTCCCGCCGGGGCGTACAGGCGTATACTGGACATCGCTCCCGGAGAGCCGCCATGACCCAGCCAGCTCTGCGTTCCATCGCGCTGGCGGCCCTGCTCATTGCAGGTGCCGCGTCGGCTCAGGCGAACGAGCTACAGCTCACCATCAAGGATGGCTTGGTGACGCTCGTGGCCGACAACGTTCCCGTCAACAAGATCCTCGAGGAATGGGCCAGGGTCGGCGAGAGCCGCATCGTCAACCTCGACAGACTGACCGGCCCGCCTGTGACGCTGCGCCTGACGGCTGTGCCGGAGAGGCAGGCCCTCGACGTGTTGCTGCGCTCGGCGGCCGGCTACCTGGCCGCGCCGCGGGCGGACGGCGCTTCTGGCGCCTCGCAGTTCGACCGGATTTTGATCATGGCCACGAGCAAGGCGCCGCCGGCGTCGGCCGCGCCTCCCTCCGCGGCGCAACCGCAGCCGTTCGTCCCGCAGCCGGCGCAACCACCCGCCGCCGACGATCAGTACGAACCGGAAGAGGGCGAACCTGAATTGACCCCGCCATTTCCGGGCGGCGTGCCGGCCGGCGTGAGGGGCGGCGCGCAGGCGCCGATCTTCCTGCAGCCGAACCCGGTTCCGTTCCAAGGGACAGGTGCCGCCGAACAGCAGCAACAGCCGCCGCCGCAGGGGGCGCCCGCAGTCGCCTCACCGAGGCCGGGTCTGCCGCCGACATCAGACCAGCAGTTGCCGCCGGTGACCAACCCGGCGGCCGGCTTGTCACCGGTGCCGGGGTTCAATCCGAATCCCGTGACGCCGACATCGCCGACCGGGACCGCCCAGAAGCCGCCGCCGAAGAAACCGGGCGGCGGATCGTTCTGATCCGATCGGTCGTTCCTCTTCCGTCGCCTGCACGACCCCCGCGCCCGTTGCGCCTCGTCGCGGCCGTTGTGCGCTAGAATTCGCACAGGTCGCGCGTACGGATCTCCGATCGCCGCCCGTCCATCCCGAGGTACCGCTGGTGGCTCAGATCGAACGCTACCGTCCTGACGATCGCCGCGCGCTCGACGCGCTGTACCGTCGCGTCTTCGGTCACGACGCGGCCGAGGCGAGCCGTCTGCGGTGGGACTGGCAGTACCGCGTGAATCCATACACGCGAGGCGAACCGCAAATCTGGGTCGCGCGCGAAGGCCCCGCGGTCATCGGCCAGGTCGCGGCCATGCCGGTGCGGCTCTCGGTGCGGGGACACGAGATCAACGGGGCCTGGGGCGCCGACGCGATGGTGACACCCGAGCGCCAGCGGCAAGGTCTCGGCGAGTCGCTCATTCGGACGTGGGATGCGAGCACGGGCGCCTCGCTCGGACTGGGGCTGGCCGGCGCATCGCACGGACTGTTTCGGAAGCTGGGCTGGCCCGTCGTGTCGCTCCCCTGCCTCGTCAAGCCGCTCTCGCGCCGCGCGCTGCGCATTCCGAACTGGCCGGTGTCGATCAACCGGCTCGTGTCGGCGCTCTCGCTGCCGCTTGTCAGGTTCGTCTCGCGGACGCGGCCGCTCGCGGCCGAGACGCGGCTCATCCGGCGGTTCGAGGAAGGCATCACGGCCTTGTGGCAGCGGACCGCTGCGCGCTTCGATCTGGCGGTGCGGCGTGACGCGAGCTACCTGCAATGGCGGTTCATCGCGCCGCCACACGTACGTTACTCCGTCGCGGCGCTCCGACGCGGCGACGAGACCGCCGGCTATGTCGTCTACCGGCACCTGCACGAGCCGCTCGGGCGCGTCACGTTGATCGTCGATCTCCTCGTCGATCCGGACGACGAGGCGGGACTGAACACGCTCGTGGCGTGGGTCGATCGGGAGGCGCGCGCCGCCGACTCGGACAAGATTCGCTGTTACCTGTTGCACGCCGGGTTCCGGCGAAGCCTGCGCCGCTCCGGCTACTTCCAGGTCGGGCCGCCCATCGACATGTTCGTGAAGGTCAACGCCACGGAAGTCGGCGCGGACTTCTACCAGCACACGGATCGGTGGCACTTCACGCTCGGCGACTCGGATTACGATCGGTAGGGAGGCAGGCGTAGGGGCCGACCTTGGTCGGCCCGGGCTACGAATCGTTCGGCTTCAGAGGAAAGATGCATGACTCTGTTCGAGCAAGTCACGAAGGACATCGCCGGCGCGATGAAGACGAAAGATCAGGCCCGGCTCGCGCCGCTTCGCATGCTCAAGACCGCGCTCACGAACCGGCAGATCGAGCGCGGACACGCGCTCGACGCGGCCGAAGAACGCCAGGTCGTGATGGGCCTCATCAAGCAGCGCAAGGACTCGATCGATCTGTTCCGCCAAGGCGGACGCCAAGATCTCGTCGATCGCGAAACCGCTGAGATTCCCGTGCTGGAAGCCTACCTGCCGGCGGCGGCCGATCCGGCGGCGGTCGAGGCTGCCATCGACGCGGCGATCGCGGAGACCGGCGCGGCCTCGCTCAAGGATCTCGGGCGCGTCATGAAGGTGGTGATGCCGAAGCTCGCCGCGTTCACAATCGACGGGCGGGAGGTGAACGAGAAAGTCCGGAAGAAACTGAGCGGGACTTCACAGTGAGCGGATCGGGCTGGCGACAGCCACACCTCCTCCCAAGGGGGTTCGTTCATTCATCCATCCTCCAGGGGCCCCGGTTCACCGTAGGGGCCTCTGAGGAGATTCCATGAGCAGCCGTCTCGCGCGATCGGCCTGGGTCATCAGCGTCGCCACTATGACGAGCCGCGCGCTCGGCGGGGTCCGCGAACTGGTGCTGGCGGCGCTCATCGGCGCGGGCGACGCGATGGACGCCTTCTTTGTCGCCTTCCGCATCCCGAATCTGGTCCGCGATCTGTTCGCCGAAGGCGCGATGAGCGCCGCCTTCGTCCCGACCTTTACCCGTTACCTCACAACGCGCGGAAAGGCCGACGCGTGGCGGCTCGGGAACCTCGTGATCACCGCGCTCCTCCTCGTCACCGGTGCGCTGGTCGTGGCCGGCCTCGTGTTCGCCGAACCGCTCGTGCGCCTGATTGCGGGCGACTACGCGACGGTGCCGTCGAAGCTGGAGCTCACGATCACGCTGACGCGCATCATGCTGCCCTTCCTGACCATGGTCGCGGTTGCCGTGGCCATGATGGGCATGCTGAACGCGCTGCACCATTTCTTCATTCCAGCGCTTTCGCCCGCCATGTTCAACGTCGCGACGATTCTGTGCGCGTTCGTCGCGGTGCCGTTGATGCCGGCGGTGGGTTTGCCGCCCGTCGCAGGCATCGCCATCGGCACGCTGGTCGGCGGGCTCGGGCAGATCGCCATCCAGTGGCCGATGCTGCGCCGTGAAGGTTTCCAGTACCGTCCGATCGTCGATCCGCGCGATCGCGGCCTGCAGGAAGTGCTGCTGCTGATGGGGCCCGGCACGCTGGGCCTTGCGGCCGTGCAGATCAACATCTTCGTCAACACGGTGCTGGCGACCGGCGAGGGAACCGGCGCCGTGTCGTGGCTGAGCTACGCGTTCCGGCTGATGTATCTCCCCATCGGGCTCTTCGGCGTATCGATCGCGACTGCCGCGATCCCCGAAATCTCCCGCTACGCGGCCGTCAACGACACCGACGGCATGCGGCGAACGCTCTCGAGCGGGCTGCGCATGATGATGATGCTGAATGTGCCGGCAACTGTCGGCCTCGTCGCGCTCGCGACGCCGATCGTCTCGCTCCTCTTCGAGCGCGGCCAGTTCGCGATCGATCGGAGCACGGCGCCGACGGCTGCCGCCTTGATGTGTTACGCGCCCGGTCTGGTCGGCTACTCGGTGGTGAAGATCGCCACGCCGACCTTCTACGCCCTTCGCGACAGCCGGACGCCGGTCCTCGTCAGCGCGGCAACGGTCGCGATCAACCTGGTGCTCAACCTCTCACTCGTACGGGTGATGGGCTACCGCGGCCTCGCGCTCGGCACCGCGCTCGCGGCGCTGTTCAACGCCTCGCTGCTGCTCTATCTGCTGGGCCGGCGGCTGGGCGGGATCGACGGTCCGCGGATTGCCGTGACGCTCGCCAAGATCGCCGTCGCGTCGCTCGTCATGGGCGCCGCGGCGTACGGCGCCGACGCAGCGCTCAGCGGGGTCCTGCCTGGCGCCAGTCTCCTCGCGCGATTCGTCCGGGTCCTCGGTGCGATTGGCGCCGGCATCGCCGTACTTGCCGTCTCCGCGAAACTGTTGCGCATTCAGGAATTCGATGACGCCCTACGGCGGATGGGCGCGCGCGTGACATCGTCCGGGGAGCCGCGTTGATCGACCGCTTCTCCCACGCACTCGCCCGCTGGCTCGGCGTGTCCCCGACCGTGCTGCTGCTCGCTGCGGCCCATCTGGCCGTCGACGGCTACACCAACATCTACGCGCCGCTCTTGCCGCTGCTCATCCCGCGCCTCGGCCTGTCGCTCGCGACAGCCGGCACGCTGGCGATGAGTTTCCAGCTCGCGGCCTCCGTTGCGCAACTTGGGTTCGGTCGCCTCGCCGACCGCTGGCGGCCGCGGTTGCTGGTGATGGTCGGTCCGGTCGTCGCGGTCCTGTTCCTGAGCCTCATCGGACTGGCGACGTCGACGTTCATGCTCGGCGCGATTCTGGTCGCGGGCGGCCTGGGAAGCGCGGCGTTTCATCCCCCGGCCGCAGCGGCGACCCATCGGTACGGCGGCGTTCGACCGGGACTCGCCATGTCCGTGTACATCAGCGGCGGCACGCTGGGTTTCTCGCTGGGACCGCTGATCTTCGCGCCGCTTGTCGATCGCCTCGGCCTGCCCTGGACGCCCCTCCTGGCGCTGCCGGGCCTGATCGTGCTGGCCTTCTATCTCCCGCGAGCGCCGCGCCTCGAGCCGGACCGCCACCGGAGCGACGGCGGGCTGCGCGGCCTCCGCCGGTACGCACGGCCGCTGACGCTGCTGTACCTGGTTGTCGTCCTGCGCACGCTGACCGCGCTGTCGTTCGCGACCTTCGTGCCCGTGATGCTGACGCGGCGCGGTCTGTCGCTCGGTCAGGCTGGATCGGCGTTCGCGGCGTACCTGCTGACGAGCGGCGTCGGCGGATTCCTGGGCGGTCCCGCCGCCGACCGCTTCGGCCCGCGGCGGGTGATCATCCTCTCGCTCGTGCTGTGCGCGCCGTTTCTCGCCATCGCGCCGGCGCTCTCCGGATGGCCGTTCATGATCACCCTTGCGATTGGCGGATTCTTTCTGCTCTCGACGCTGCCGGTCAACATCACCTACGGGCAACTCGTCGCGCCGGTCAGTCCGGGAACCGTGTCCTCGCTGCTGATGGGCGGCGCGTGGGGCACGGCGGGCATTGCGGTCCCCATCGTCGGCCTGTTCGCCGATCGTCTCGGCATTGAGCCCATCCTGATGATCATGGCGTCGCTCCCGCTCGTGGCGGCGCTTCTGGCGTGGCCTCTGCCTCCGGTGCCCCGCGTGCACGGCGCATCGGGCCTGGGTGCGGCGCTCGCCGAGCCGGCGGCGCTCGAGGATGTAGTACGATAGCCATCTCGATCGCGAGATCCTTCTGATGCGCCGTCCCCCCCGCTACGCCAGCGCGTCGTACGCCTTCGGGCCCGGACCGATCACCCCCGCTGTCAAGTACCTCATCTGGGCGAACGTCGCGGTCTACGCGCTCACGTGGATCTTTCCCGTGCTCACGATCGTGCTCGGCCTGGTGCCGCAGGCCGTGTTCGGCCGTGTCTGGCTCTGGCAGCCAGTCACGTACATGTTCGTGCACGGCGACCTGATGCACATCCTCTTCAACATGCTGGGCGTCTGGATGTTCGGCGTCGAGCTGGAGCGGTTGTGGGGGACGCGCTTCTTCCTGCGGTACTACGCGGTCGCCGGCCTCGGCGCGGCGGCGACGACGCTCTTGTGGTCGCTTCTGCCGCTGGACGTGTCGACGCAGATCTACTACGCGGTGACGTTTGGCGCGTCGGGCGCGCTGTACGGCCTGCTCATGGCGTTCGCGATGTACTTCCCGGACCGGCCGATCCTGATGTTTCTGCTCTTCCCGATCCCGGCGAAGTACTTCGTGCTCATCATCGGCGCGATCGCCTTCATGGCTTCTGCCGGCAGCGGAGGCGGAGGCGTCGCGCACACCGCGCACCTCGGCGGTCTCGTAGTCGGCTATCTGTACTTGAAGGGATCCCGCGGGATCGTCTCGGATGTGAAATCGCGCTACCTGCGCTGGAAGATGCAGCGGCTGCGCAGGCGATTCGAGGTGCACTCAGGCGGGCGGCGCGACAACTGGCGCGACCGCGTGCACTGAGCCCCACTGGCGGGCCGACCAAGGTCGGCCCCTACGACTTCATCCTTTCAAACTCCAGGGCAGTTTCGATCCGCCGATGGCGAGGGCCAGCAGCCCACCGAGCACCGGCAGGCCGTAGCCGTTGGTGAGGAAGCTGTACTGGAACACGCGGCCCGCGGCGAAGTGGAAGTTCAGCACCATCAGGAAGCCGAGCGCCGCGGCGAGCCGTACCCACACCCCGGCCAGAAGACCCAGCCCGAGTGCCAGCTCGCCGAGCATCACGACGCGCGCCAGGATGGGTGCGGCTGGTATCGCGACCGTCTCGAGGTACCAACGGCTCGACGGCGGCGCGCTCTGCAGCCACTCGCCGAGCTGCTTGGCCAGCGCCCCGCCGTCGGGCAGCCAGCTCAGTTTGTTGATGCCTTCGAAGACGAAGAAGACACCGAGCGAGATCCGCACGACTGTCAGTCCTGCCGCCTGTGTGTTCACTGCCATACCCAGCCCCCAAACTCGTTCCTCGTTCCTCGTTCCTTGTTCCTCGTTCCTTCAATTCAATTCAAGCTCTCTGAAACGCCATCTTCCTCAGTGCCTCAATCCGCCTGGCCATCGGCGGATGCGTCGCGAAGAGATCCGCCCAGAAGCCTTCCTTGAGATCCACCTTCCGCCCGAGCGGGTCCGTGATGCACAGATGGGCGCTGCCGCGTTTGATCGCGCGCGTGGGCGCGACGTGCCCTTCGAGCTTCTCGAGCGCGCCGGCGAGCGCGCCGGGGTTGCGCGTCAGCTCCGCGCCCGACGCGTCGGCGAGGTACTCGCGCTGGCGTGACACGGCGAACGCCAGAAGCTGTGCGATGAAGGGTGCGAGGATGACCGCGACCAGCCAGATCACGAGCACGACCAGCATGATCGCGCCACCCCCGCCCTTGCTGCCGCGGCTCCGCCGTCCGCCGCGCGGAATGCCCCAGCGCATCGACCGGCCCGCCCAGTCTGACAGCAGCACGACAGCGCCTATGAGGGCGGCGATCACGGTCATGAGCCGGATGTCGAAGTTGCGGATGTGGCTCATCTCGTGGGCGACGACGCCCTGCAGCTCGTCGCGGTCGAGCGTGTCGAGCAACCCCTCGGTGACCGCCACCGACGCGTGCGCCGGATCACGGCCCGTCGCGAAGGCATTCGGATCGGCGTCGGGCACGACGAAGACCTTCGGCCGCGGCAGACCCGCCGCGATCGCCATCTCGTCAACGACGTTCTGGAGCTGGTGGAGTTTGAAGCGCCGATCGCCGGACGCGGTCTCGCCCGCGGTGACCAGGGGCACGGCCCCGGCCGAGGCGAGCACGGCCCTGTCACCGCTGAAGTAGCCCGCCAGCGCCGACACCGAACCGACACCGAGCGCGACGACGGCGCCGATGGGCACGAAGGGCCTGTCGGCGCCCAGCATGAAGAGGTCGAACCCCATGCCGAGGAACACGAAGAAACCGACGAAGACGGCCATGATGAGCACCGTGCGTCGCCGGTTTGCGGCCTGTTGCTCGAGGAGATTCATGTTCGGAGGCCAGAGGCCGGAGGCCGGGGACCAGAGCCCAGGCAGCTCAGCACCGACTCGTTCCTCGTTCCTCGTTCCTCGTTCCTCGTTACCCGTTACTCGTTACTTCCTCATCGACAGATCCACCTTCGGCACGTCGCGCTCGGCCGCGTCGGTCACCAGGAACAGCTCGGCCGTCGTGAAGCCGAAGATGGCGTTGAGCACGTTGGCGGGGAACGTCTGCAGCGCCGTGTTGAACTTGGTCGCGATGTCGTTGTAGAACTGCCGCGCGAACGAGATCTTGTTCTCCGTCGACGACAGCTCTTCCTGCAGCATCTTCACGTTCTCGTTCGAGCGCAGTTGCGGGTAGTTCTCGGCGAGCGCGAAGAGCCGGCCGAGCGCCTGCGTCAGTTCGCCCTCGGCGCGTGCCGCCGACGCCGGGCCCGTCGCGGCCACGGCTTTCGCGCGCGCCTCGACCACCGCGGTGAGCGTGTCGCGCTCGAACTCCATCACGCCCTTCACGGTGCTCACGAGGTTCGGGATCAGATCGTGCCGGCGTTTGAGCTGCACATCGATCTGACTCCACCCGTTCTGCGTCTGGTTGCGCAGCGCCACGAAGCGGTTGTATATGGCGATCAGCCAGACGCCAATCACGCCGAAGAGTCCGAGCAGGATGATGAGCGGTGTCATGGTCGATGCCTCTTACTTCTTGAAGTAGTCGTCGGTCTTGTCGAGCCAGTCCTGGCGAATCGGGCTGAACACGTCGAGCTCGAAGGTGTCGTCGAGCGCCTCGGCCTGGTGCGCCACCCACGACGGGATGTGCAGCAGCTCCCCCTCGCGGACGGTCATCTCCTCGCCGCCGATGAGGAACTTCAGCGCGCCCTGCAGCACGTAGGTCATCTGCTCGCTTTCGTGCGAGTGCATGGGCACGAGCGCGCCTTTCTTCAGGTAGATCTGCGCGATCATCTCGCGCGCGCCCGTCACGATCTTGCGCGAGATCATCTCGGTGACCTTTTCGAGCTCCAGCTCGTCCCAGCGATACAGGCTCACGCCCGGATTCTGTGCCATCACTCTCGATTCTCCTGCGCGGCCGCCGCGCGTTTCACGGTGTCAAGACGGCCGAAAGTATACCACCCGGGTGCTATAATCCCGTGTCGCCTCACGGCAACTCCCACACCCAGGTCAGGGGGATCCGCTGCATGAAGGGATCGGCAGTGAAGAACGGTGCGGCTCGCGACACCCGTGAGCGCGCACCGTCCTACGAAGGACTGACCCGCGACGAGCTGGTCGGCGCGTTCCGGACGATGCTGCTGTCGCGGCGGCTGGACGACAAGGAGATCCAGCTCAAGAACCAGAGCCTGATCTTCTTCCAGATCAGCGGCGCCGGCCACGAAGCCATCCTCACCGCAGCCGGCCTCACGCTCAAGCCAGGCCACGACTGGTTCTATCCGTACTACCGGGATCGCGCGTTGTGCCTCGCGCTCGGCGTGACCCCGCTCGAGATGCTGCTCGCGGCCGTGGCCGCGAAGGACGACCCGAGCTCCGGCGGGCGGCAGATGCCGTCGCACTGGGGCCACCAGAAGCTCAACATCGTCTCGTCATCGAGCCCGACCGGCACCCAGTGCCTGCAGGCGATCGGCTGCGCTGAAGCAGGCATCCTCTACGGCCGTCTGCCCGGCATCGACGATCGCGCCGCGCGCGCCGGCGCCGGAGCGGAGCGGGGCGGACGGGCCCCCGCGAGCGACGGCGCTAGTGCGAGCGAAGACGAGGTCGTCTACGTCTCGCTCGGTGAAGGCACGACGAGCGAGGGCGAGTTCTGGGAATCGTTGAACACCGCGTGCACGAAGCGGCTGCCGGTCGTCTACCTCGTCGAAGACAACGGCTACGCGATTTCTGTCCCGAGGGAAGTGCAAACGCCCGGCGGGAGCATTTCGCGCCTCGTGCGGTCCTTCCCAGGCCTGCACGTCGTCGAAGTGGACGGCACGGATTTCCTGGCGAGCTATCGCGCGTTCACCGACGCGGTCGCGTACGCGCGCGCGCGGAAAGGCCCGGCGTTCGTGCACGCGTCCGTCATCCGGCCGTACTCGCATTCCCTGTCGGACGACGAGCGTCTCTACAAGACGGCTGACGAGCGTGCGGAAGAGGCGAAGCGGGATCCGATCGTGAAGTTGCGTGCGTTCCTGATCGAGGAAGGCCTGGCGACCGACCGCGACCTGACGGATCTCGCGAAGGACGTGGACGCGATCGTCGGCGACGCGTCCGATCAGGCCGTCAAGGCGCCGAAGCCCTCGCCCGACACCGCGACGCTGTACGTCTACTCCCCCGACGTGGATCCGGCATCGGAGGCGTTTCAGACGGCGCCCGCGCCCGAAGGCAAGCTCGACACGATGGTCGCGGCCATCAATCGGACGATCAAGGATGAAATGGCGCTGAACCCGCGCATCGTCGTGTTCGGCCAGGACGTCGCCGACTGCAGCCACGAGGAAAACCTGGAGGCGGTCGCCGGCAAGGGCGGCGTGTTCAAGGCGACGCACGGCCTGCAGAAGGCGTTTGGCAGCGACCGCGTGTTCAACTCGCCTCTGGCCGAAGCGAACATCATCGGGCGCGCGATCGGCATGGCCACGCGCGGGCTGAAGCCCGTCGTCGAAATCCAGTTCTTCGACTACATCTGGCCCGCGATGATGCAGCTTCGGGACGAGATGTCGATGCTGCGCTACCGGTCGAACAACACGTTTTCGTGTCCGGCGGTGGTGCGCGTGGCGATCGGCGGGTACCTGCGCGGCGGCGCGCCGTATCACAGCCAGTCGGGCGAGAGCATCTTCGCGCACTGCCCCGGGATCCGGATCGCGTACCCGTCGAACGCGCAGGACGCGGCCGGGCTGCTGCGCACGGCGATCCGCTGCGACGACCCGGTGCTGTTTCTCGAACACAAGCACCTGTACCGACAGACCTACAACAAGAGCGAGTACCCGGGCGCCGGCTACATGATCCCGTTCGGCAGGTCGGCCGTCCGTCGCGAGGGCACCGATCTGGTGGTCATCACGTGGGGCGCGCTCGTCCAGCGCGCCCTGCTCGCCGCGCAGCAAGCCGAGAAAGACGGCATCAGCGTGATGGTCGTGGACCTGCGCACGATCGTGCCGTTCGACTGGAACGGGATCGCCGACGCGGTCAAGCGGACCAACCGCGTGATCGTCGCGCACGAGGACCAGCTCACGTGCGGTTTCGGCGCGGAGCTGGTCGCGCGTATCGCCGACGAGCTGTTCGAGCACCTCGACGCGCCGGTGCGGCGCGTCGCCGCGCTCGACACGCCTGTGGCGTACTGCCCCGCTCTCGAAGAGGTCATTCTGCCGCAGTCGTCCCACGTTCTGCGGGCGATTCAGGACCTCGCCCGGTACTAGTGCCTCGCTGCCCCTCGCGCCGCGCGAGGCGATTCGCGTCGTGGTGCTCGAGTCGAGCGGCGGCCTGCCCGCGCACATCGCCGGCGCTTTCAGCGAGCCGCCGGAGACGGGATCGCTCATCACCGAGTACACGCTCTCCGGCGGCGCGTGGCGCACCATCGGCCGCCTGCGGCCGATCGGCCATGAGGACGATCGCGACCTGCACCTCGC
>ERZ1292640.176-Hain-H43-02um-R1-176-length-52124-cov-6_pt2 | contig 21008 bp, 16 predicted proteins | sample MGYA00564404_ERZ1292640 | MGnify/ENA primary metagenome ERZ1292640 (study PRJEB36523, sample SAMEA6512636) | groundwater metagenome | collected 2019-01-08 | study: AquaDiva: Metagenomics assemblies of 32 groundwater samples
TTAGATTTGCCGCGTTTTTGACGAGGCAAATCTAAACGGCGGGGGAATGTGGGTATTGTTGTCTCATTAAAAACAGTAAAAGAAATCATTACGCGTTATGGATTATCCTAAAATAAGTATTGTGATTCCTCTTCGCCACGGCGGTTCGGCAGCGCGTGCTTTAAGTTCGCTAAAGGAAGCCGATTATCCCGCGGAACTTATAGAGACTTTTGTTATCGAAGGCAACAATCCTTCCCGCCAACGTAACCAGGCGATAAAGAATTCCAGCGGCCAGATTATATTTTTCTTTGACGATGATTCCTGCGTAAACCCAGCCCTCTTTAAAAACGCCGTAGCTACTTATAGAAGTTATCCTGACGCCGTTGGAGTCGGCGGCCCTGCCTATTTATACGGTAGGACATTTTTCCAACAGGCAACAATTATAATTATGAGCTCGATACTCGGTGTCTTTAAGATCAGGGCCCGTTATAAAGCTATAGGCAAGATACGCTATACCAGCGAAGACGAATTGATTTCATGCAACTTAAGCATAAAAAAAGAGGCCTTTACGGATGAATTTGGGTTCAATGAAAAACTATACCCTAACGAAGAGAATGAATTAATCAGCCGCCTGCAGAAAAAAGGCAGGCGTTTTATATATAATCCTGATTGCATGGTTACCCGTAGGACAGACGATAACTTAAAAGTATTTTTGCGGCGTATCTTTTGTTATGGAAGAGGCAGGATAGAGCAGTTTTTTGTAAGTCAATCCGCGTTATCTTTATTGCGATTACTGCCTTTTTTGTTCTTTGGCTCCTTATCAATTTTGTTTTTTATAAATAGGCCGATCTTCAAGTTATTTTTTTATCCATATATAGCAATAGTCCTTGCTTTTTCCATATATAATTCACGGCATAAGCTTAAGCTTTTTCCTTTAGTTGTCCTCCTTTATATCGCAACACACCTTGCTTATGCATGCGGTGAAGCAAGCGCCATGGCCAAAATTCTTATTTCCAAGAGAAAACATAATTAGCGGCCCCTGAATTGGCAGAGATTATCCTCAAAATAAAATTCGCGCTTAAAGAAGATGAAAATAACCTTTGTATATCCGGGCATTGCCTTAATTGGTTTTGATAGCTTGGGGGGCTCATGCCATGATACAGTTTCAATCAATCTCGGGATGGGGTATATCTCAAGCTATGTTAAGAAAAATTCGCATCATAGCATAGATCTGATAGACCTGCGTGATTTGACAGGATGGCTGGAATATGAAAAAGAATTAAGTAATAGGAATCCTGATATTGTCGGGATTTATTGTAACACTGTTAATTATAATAACGCTTTAAAATGTGCAAAAATAGCAAAGGCTCAAGGGCGGATAGTTATATCCGGCGGGCCGCATGCCACGATTGAGCCTGAAGCATTGATTAACACTGGTTTTGTGGATTGTGTGATAACAGGCGAAGGCGAGGTGTCATTTTTAGAAGCAGCCAATGGTATTGCCAACGGCAGGATGCCAGATAAAATAATACAAGGTAAGAAGATAGATAACATTGATGCCATGCCTTTCCCAGACAGAGATATATATAATATGGAACGTATTTTAAACGGCCCGGGGATATTTCCGTATCCTAGCAGGTACATTGGTATGGTAGCAAGCCGTGGATGTTATTATGATTGTTCATTTTGCCAGCCACTTGAGAGGAATATCTTTGGCAGTAAAGTAAGGACGCGTTCTCCGGAAAATATCATAGAAGAAGTAAGAGAGGTGATAAAAAGATACAAGGTAAACTTTATAATGTTTGAGTGCGACACATTAACCACAAACAAAAGCTGGGCATTGGAGCTTTGTGATAAGTTGAGGCGTGTAGGCATCAAATGGGGCGCTCAAAGCAGGGCGGATACAATTGATGACGAATTAGCTCAGGCAATGCAAAAGGCCGGTTGTATGGCACTGTTCATAGGTTTTGAAAGCGGTTCTACTCGTATGCTAAGCTTATTGAGAAAAAGGATCAGCCCGCAAGATTCCATTTTCGCGGGCAGGATTTGCAGGGATAATAAGATATTAATATTCGCGAACTATATGCTCGGTATGCCGGAAGAAAACAGATACGACCTTGATATGACATATGATATGCTGCGAGAAATAAGGCCCGAATTGCACTCGCCGGCGTACTTTTCACCTATGCCCGGCTGTGACCTTTATGAATATTGTAAGAATAAAGATTTAATTAAACTTGTTTCGTACGAAGATTTTGTCAGGAATCCGACAGCTGAAAAAATAAAAGGCGTGGATTACGCGGTTTTAAGCATATATAAAGAAAGAATGTCTGCTTTGCGTAGAGAATGGTGGTCAGAGGCGCATTTTGCGAAATATGCCCTTACGCGGTGGTTTTTTCTAATTCGTAAAGGCTACCTAAAAATATTCATCATTGAATTGTTTTCTAACACATTTTTTTTCCGCCTTCCGGCGAAAATTCTTATAAAATTAGCCAAAAAGGCTTTTGCCTATAGGTTTTAGATGAAAAGGAGCCCGTTTCTTATTTACTCAGTGCTCAAAAATTGGTTATCATATAAGTTTGGCTTCCCGGAGCCAACGCCTATTGGATATGTGATAATCGGGGTAACCTACTCTTGTAACGCTAAGTGCGGGATGTGCGGCATATATGATATATATGCGCATAATCCGGATTTAATCCATAAGGAATTGCCTTTGTCAGCTGTCCTCGCGCGCTTAAAAGAATCAAGCTTAATGAGGAAAATCAGCCACATTGATTTAACTGGCGGAGAGCCATTTTTAAAAGAAGGTTTAAAGGATTTTATTGCCGGGGTTTTTGAACTGAAGAATATTAAGCTTGTCAGCATAAACACAAACGGCTTACTTACAGATAGTATAACAGGCGATTGTGAATATATACTTAGTGTGATTAATCCGAAAAAACATTTTTCCGTAAGTATATCAATAGATGGTATAGGGGATATCCATGATAGAATAAGAGGGTTTCCGGGTGCTTTTGCCAATGTGGAAAATACTATTTCGCGTTTAAAAATTCTAAGGGGAAGGCACGCAAATTTTAAAATCCGTTCTAACACCGTTATACAGCCGGAAAATATTAATTTCCTTAACGCGATAAAAGATTATTGGAGTAATCACGGCATAGAAGGGGCGTATAGCCTTGCGCAGGATACATTTTATACCCATAGCCCGAGAAAAACTATTCCGGACGGCGTAATATTCAGCCGCGAGGATATTGAAAAAATCAAGGCGCTTAACCCCAAAAGTAAAGGCAGTGAGTATTATTTGGAGCATAATTTTACAAGGCCGTTACATTGTTTCGCCGGGTATGCGGCGGTATTTATAGACCCGTTAGGAGACGTTTATCCCTGTAATTTCCTGGCAAGAAATGAAGAGTACGCAATAGGCAATATCAGGCATGAGGCTATTGATAATATTTGGAGTTCCGCGAATGCCTCTTTTATTAGGGCTAAGGCCAGAAACTGCCCTTATAAAAGCTGTTGGAACGGATGTGAAGTTGACCAGACAACGGTTCAGTATGAACCTATGGATAAGCTGATAAAGGTTTTTAGTTTCGGCATTACAGGTTATTATAAGATTAAAGGCTTGGATAATTTTAGATGAACGTTTTACTGATTAAGCATCCAACTACGCATTTTTCGGGGACCTCTCCCGCGGTAAGCGGAATGCCTCTTGGGCTTTTGTATGTGGCAGCGAGCCTTAAGAAGGCGGGGCATACTGTAAGGATATATGACGCTATTGTTGAGGCTGATGAAAGCAGATGGGGCTATTCTGTTTCAGGCGGTATTTACCAAATGGGCGCGACATGGAAGGAGTTTAAGGCTGTCGTAGACAAGCTAAGGCCCGATGTGGTTGGTATCGCGAACCAGTATTCATCGCAAGTAATGAATACACTAAAGGCGGCAGAGGCGATAAAAGAACTTAGCAAGGATATTAAGGTCATTGTCGGGGGCGCGCATCCTTCGGTTAGGCCGGAAGATTTTTTCCGCGAAAATAATTATGTGGATTATGTGGTTATGGGAGAGGGAGAGGCAACTGCCACCGAGCTTCTTGAGTCGCTTGAGGGCAAAAAAGATATAAAAACAGTAAAAGGCATAGCCTATATAAGCAACGGAGAATTGGTAGTTCATGAAAAGAGGGGTTTAATAGAAAACATAGACAGCCTGCCTTTGCCGGCTTATGAGTTATTAGACTTAGAAAGGTACTTTTATTTTAATGAGAAAGGCAGGGATAGCAGGGAAAATTACAGGTATCCGGGTTCAGAGAGGTCTGTTTCTATGATTACCAGCCGGGGTTGTCCGTTTAATTGTATATTTTGTTCTGTCCATCTTGGGATGGGGAAAAAATTCAGGGCGCATTCCGCGCAATCTGTGTTAGGGCATATAGGATTTTTAAAAGAGAAATATCGTATAAACCATATACACTTTGAAGATGACAACATCAGCCTTGACACATTAAGATTTAATAAAATTTTAAACTGTATAATTGAAAATAATTTTGATATTACATGGGATACGCCGAATGGATTGCGGGCCGATTATTTAAACGAAGAGCTCTTAAGGAAATGCAGGGCAAGCGGCTGTACGTACCTTCGGATAGGAGTAGAATCGGCAAACAGGCATGTAAATAAAGAAATCATAAAAAAAGATTTGGATATTGATAAGATAACGGAAGTTTCTAAAGCTTGCGAGAGGATCGGAATTGACCTTGAGGCATTTTACATCATTGGTTTCCCCGGCGAGAATATCGCCCAGATGAAGGAAACGATTAATTTCGCCCTAAGGCAGGAGGGCTTGTATGGGCTTTACCCGTATAATATTTTTACCGCAACCCCACTTATTGGCACTGATTTATATAAGATATGCAGGCAAAAAGGTTATTTATCGAAGGATATTTCGCCTGAAAACTTAGCAACCGCGACGCAAGGCGAGGGTTTGATCCTGACAGAGGATTTCAGCCCGACGGATTTAAAAAAGCTCTTGAAGCAATTTAGGCTGCGCCATTATATAGCCATGCTGGCATATTTTATAAAGTTTATAATAAGCCATCCGCAGTATATGTTTTTGAGATTTAAGAACAGGCTTGTTATTAAGGAAGCATGCGGACATTTTTTTAGGTTCCAAGCAATATCATTTCTGGAAGCAATTTTTGGCTTTAGGTATAAAAATTGTGTAATAAACAAGGTTGGAATTGAATGAATGATTTTCAATGCAATATTTGCCAAGGCAGGGATGCTGTTTTTTATTGCCGAAAGGATTCAATAGATGTTTTTTCCTGTCGTAATTGCGGCCACAAATATGTTAATGGCGCCCCTAATTATAAAGAAATGGAGGGGCATTACTCTCAAGAATATTTTCAGCCCTACATTAAGAGTGAAGATACTCATCTGCGTAAGAGGTTTAAGAAAAGAATCGCCGAGATAAAAAAAATCCGTTTTCCCGGCGTTTTGCTTGATGCCGGATGCGGCGCGGGGACATTTTTAAAGCTGGCTCAAGATGAAGGCTATAAAGCCTTCGGCGTAGAGTTATCCCGCTGGGCATGCGAGTATGCCAGTAATAACTTTTGTTTGGATGTTTATAACGGCGACCTTAAAGGCGCGCCTTATTTGCCTGAAACTTTTGATGTAATTACCTTATGGCATGTCTTGGAACATATAAATGACCCTAAAAGTTTGCTTGCGCGGGCGCATAAATTACTAAAGCCAAAAGGCCTTCTCGCGTTGGAAGTTCCAAATATCGCAAGCCTCCCGGCAAAAATTTCGGGTGTGGATTGGGAATTAATGGCGCCCAAGGAGCATTTTTCTTATTTTAGCCCGCGTGCAATTGAAATGCTGCTTGAATATTCGGGATTTCGCATATTAAAGCAGCAATCGTATTTATGGACTACGCCGGCAATGTTTTTTAAGGCGCAGGCAAAAAAATCAGGCAGGTATATGCAATTAATCTTGCGGTTAGCCGCGGCGCTTTCTCGCATATTCTCATTTTTAAGGTTTAGAGCTATGCCGGATTTTCTGAAAGGCGATATAATTACGGTGTATGCGGTTAAAGTGGAGGGCAGCCTTTAACATATGAATTCCAATCGAATTGTAATAATAGGCGCAGGGCCTACCGGTTTAGGCTGCGCGTATAGATTGAATAAACTAGGCTACAAAAACTGGGCCATATATGAAAAGGAAGATAGGCTCGGCGGCCTAGCGCGCAGTTTCAAGGACAAGAACGGTTTTACCTGGGATATCGGCGGCCATGTGATGTTTTCTCAATGCCGGCATTATAATGCTTTGGCGGATAACTTGTTGGGCAATGATTTTATAAGTCACCAGAGAGAAAGCTGGATAAGGATGCTTTTTAGATGGATACCTTATCCATTTCAGAATAATATCCGCTATCTGCCGAAGGATTTGATGCTTGAATGTTTATTGGGCCTTATACAAGCCAAGAGTAACGATAGGAAAGCGGATAATTTTGCCCAGTGGCTGTTTAACACCTTCGGCAAAGGCATCGCAAAAGCCTTCTTGGTACCATATAATACTAAAGTGTGGGCTGTCCCTTTGGATACTATGGATTATGGCTGGGTAAAGCAAAGGATTAGCGTATTAAATACAGAAAAAATGCTTTGGAATATAATTATGCGATTAGATGAAAAAGGCTGGGGGCCGAATAACAGGTTCAAATTTCCATTATACGGGGGCACCGGCGGATTCTTTGATAAATTTAAACCATTTGTAAATAAACGCATAGGATATAAAAAGAATGTTGCCCGGGTTGATTTGGCTTCAAAGATTATTGAGTTTGATCGCGGAGGGTATGATAAATATGATATTCTTGTTAACACTGTTCCGTTAGATATGTTTGTACGTATGATTAAGCCTGTAAAAACAGATAGGGCGTATTTGTTTAAGGAGGCAGACAAGTTAAAGCATAACGGAATATTTGTTGTGGGCATAGGGCTTAAGAAAAAAATCAAAAGCACAAGATGCTGGGTATATTTCCCGCAGAAAACTTCCCCATTTTACAGAATGACTTATTTTTCCCGCTATTCCCCGCATAATGTGCCTGAAGGAGATACGGATAATTATAGTTCGTTATTGTGCGAGGTGTCATTTTCAGAATACAGGCCTGTGGATGAATCTCAAGTTATAGACGCGGTTATGAAAGGCCTTGTCAGGGAAGGAATAATATCCAAGGCGGATACGCAGGAGATAATCAGTAAATGGCTAAAAAAAATTGACTATGCTTACCCTATCCCTACGCTTGGCAGGGATATTGTTTTAAGCGGAATTCAAGCCTTCCTGGCGGAGAATAACATTTATTCAAGAGGAAGGTTCGGAGCGTGGAAATATGAAGCCGGGAATATGGACCATTGCGTTATGATGGGTATAGAGCTTATTGACAGAATACTTTTAGGCAAGAAAGAGAATATATGGAAGCCTTAGGATATATGCCGCTGGTAAGCGTGGTAATGATTAATTGGAATAAGAAAGATGTGCTTAAGCAGGCTCTTGGCAATCTTTTCTTTCAGGCTTATCCCAACTATGAAGTTATTATCGCAGATAACGGATCTACCGATGGCGCCCCCGAAATGATAGAAAATAATTTTCCCAAAGTTAAGCTTATCCGGCTTAGCGAGAATGCGGGGATAAAAGGCTACAATATTGCTTTTAAAAATTCCTCCGGAGAATTCATTGTCATACTTGACAACGACTCGTTCCTTGAGGATGGGGGCATGGATAAGATTGTAAAAAAATTTCAGAAATACCCGAAATTGGGAGCGCTTGGCTGCAAGGTTTATTATTACCCTTCTTCTAAAGTGCATCATTGGCATCCTACGGAAAGGTCAGAGGACCTTCCGGAAGAAGGGGTTTCTTCGCCTCTTTTTAACGGCTGCTTAGCCGCGGCAAGAAGAGGCGTATTAGAAGAAGTCGGTTTTTATCCTGAAGAATTTTTTATCTATGAGAATGAGAGGGATTTATGCACCAGAATAATTAATGCCGGCTACGACGTCAGGTATTTTACTGATATATCCGGTTTTCATATGGCCACGGAGAATAAGAATAATAATGAGCGGTTGATATTCTATTCCCGGCGTAACCTTATTTGGTATGCCTGGAAATACCTGCCTATAAGGTTTGCCTTATGGAAGACATGTATTGTATTTATTTTAAGTTTGTTTGACGCTTTAAGGACTTTACGCTTTGTAATGTATTTAAGGCCTTTATTTGCCGGCATTGCCGGAGTCCCCGGAGTTTTAAAATACAGGAAGCCGGTTAAGAGAGAGTATTTAGAAAAAATTTTGTATTGATAAGATAAATATATGAGGATAGATTTAGTTTTTCCCGGCATAACTTCCTGTGGTTTTGGCGCGTTTGGAAAGGTTATGGATATAGAGGCAAATTTTATACATCATGGGCTTGCTTCTATAAGCGCTTACCTGAAGTCTAATGGCCATAATGTTGGCCTGATTGATTTAAGGAAGCTTAGAGGTTGGGAGGATTTTAGGCAGGCTGTCATCAATAGTCCAGCGTCGATTTTTGGGATATCTTCGATGAGCTGTGACTATAGAGTCAGCGAAAAAGCAGCGGCGATTATCAAGCAGGCAAAGCCCGCTTCTATCATTGCCATAGGCGGGGTGCATCCTACAGTTGCGACAGTGGAAGTTTTAAGAAACTCCTGTTTTGATTATATTGTAATCGGTGAAGGAGAGCATAGTTTATGCGAGCTTTTGAAGAATTTAGAAAGTAATCGGCATATAGGCAGGGTAATATCAGGAGGACAAACAGATATTACAAAACTACCTTGGGTTGACAGGGGTATATTTGATTATGAAAATGGCGAAGCCAAAACTCCGTTGCTTATGCATATGCAACCGCCGTTTGTAACCATAATAACCAGCCGCGGCTGCCCATACCGCTGTAGATTTTGTCAGCCTGCGGAGCGGGATATATTCGGTAATAAGACAAAAATACGCCCGGTAAAGGACGTTATAAACGAATTACTTTGCCTTGAGGATAAGTATCATTTTAACAGCTTTCTGATACACGATGATCTTTTTATCTTGGATAGGGAATATGTTGATAATTTTTGCTATGAATACCGGAAAAATGGTTTTACGCAGAAATTTACCTGCCAGGCCCGGGCGGATATCATTGTGAACTTAGAAGACAGTATAAAAAAGCTTAAAGATATCGGGCTTGAATGTTTGATGGTTGGGTTTGAGAGCGCGAGCCAGCGCGTGCTTGATTTTATAGATAAAGGCACAACTGTCCAACAGAATAAAAAAGCAGTCGATATATGCAGAGAATATAATATAAAGATCTTCGCTAATATTATGTTTGGGCTTCCTTTGGAGACAAAAAAAGATATGGATGAGACCGTAAGTTTTGTGAGGTGGATGCGCCCTGAATATTTTTCACCTGCGGTTTTTACGCCTTACCCCGGAAGCTATCTGTATGATTATTGCAAGGAAAACAACCTGCTCTTGCGGTTATCCAGTAAAAGATATAGAAGAGGGCCTTTTAGCGGGGTAAAGGTAAAAGGCGTAAATTACTGGCTGCTTCATTATGAAATCTTTAAATGCGCTCCTTTAGTTTTCCTGCGTTTAGCTGCGCGTAAACTTGTTGGCGCAAGAGGCGCAGGAATAATTCGAGCGGCATTGAAACATATAATAAACAAAAAATATCCGTTTTCTTTTAGATGATGAATTTATGCCAGGTAAGCATAATAATAGTTAACTATAATGGCAAGAGATTTCTTTGGGAATGTTTGAGTTCAGTTTATTCTCAAACATACCGTCCGATAGAAGTGATTGTTGTTGATAATGCTTCCCGCGACGGTTCAATCGAATTTATAAAGAATAATTTTAAAGATGTCGTTATTTTACCACAAAATGACAATCTTGGTTTTTCCGCGGGCAATAATATTGGTATAAAAAACTCGCATGGCCGCTATATCGCGACCTTAAATAACGATACGAAGGTTGATAAAAACTGGTTATCTTGGTTAGTAGGGGCTATAGAAAGTCAGCCGGATATTGGTATCTGCGCGTCAAAAATCCTTTTTTTAAATCAGCCGGGCATTCTTAATTCCGCGGGCATAAAAATTGATAAATATTCAGGTTTTACCTGGGATATAGGTTTTGGGGATAAGGGGGATTGCTACAATCAGGCTAAATACGTTTTTGGCGCCTGTGCTTGCGCGGCCCTTTATAGAAGGGAAATGCTGGATGAAATAGGGCTGTTTGACGAAGATTTTTTCGCGTATCATGAGGATGTAGATCTTTCATGGAGGGCGCAGCTTTCTGGCTGGAAATGTAAATATGTGCCTGAAGCGATATGTTACCATTATTTTTCAGCAACAAGCAAAGTGGCTTCGCCTTTGAAGGAATACCTTTCTAATAGGAATAAAGTCTGGTTGATTGTTAAAAATTATCCCTCTCCAGAGATTTACTATTATTTTCTGACGATATTCTTAGCTATTTCAGGTTATTTTATTTATTCGCTTTTAACCGGGAATATTGCCGCGGTAAGAGGAAAGATAGACGCGTTACTCAGGATAAAGGAATTCTTATCAAAGCGTAAACTTATCCAACAAAGAAGAAAAGTCAGTTTTTCTGAGTTAAGCAGTAACTGGGAGTCAAGAGGATTGTTAAGTTCATTTGTTGGTTTTAGGAAGTTCAGGAAGGTAAATATATCACTGAAAGATTTAAAATAATGGCTTATTTTACTGAAAACGAAAACAGGTTGGGATGGCTGGCATTTTTGCTAAGTTTTGTGGTCTATTCTTTTACCTTGTGCCCAACTGTTTTTACCGGGGATAGCGGCGAGCTTATTGCCAGCGCTTACAGTTTAGGCGTTTCGCATTCTCCCGGCTATCCGCTATTTTGCATTTTCGGCAAGCTTTTTACTTATCTGCCTTTCGGGGCTATTGCCTTCAGGGTTAACCTTATGTCCGCTTTTTTCGCGGCGCTGGGAAATACGGTTTTATATCTTATAATTTGCAAGTTGATAGGCATAATTAACCCTAAGGCCGATATAATCAGTAAGTTTCTTCCGGCGATTTCCGCCAGCCTTATTTTCGCCTTTTCCGCTACTTACTGGTCTCAAGGGGTAGTGGCTGAAGTATATACTTTATGGATTTTTGTTTCAGGGATCGCGATATTAACCTTATTAAAATGGACACAGGAAAAGGCAGATAAGCTTTTATATTTATTTTCCTTTATTTACGGCCTAAGCATAAATACTCATCAGTTAAGCCTTTTGCTTGCCCCCAGCTTTTTTATCCTGCTTTTGCTTTACGAACCTAAGCTTTTCAAAGATTTTAAGAAGCTGGCGATTATGTTGTGTTTTTTCTTGCTGGGATTCTCACTTTGTTTATACGCCCCGGTCAGGGCGGTGAGCTCTCCGGCTATTAATTGGAACAGGATTCACGACTTAAAGAGTTTCTTGAATTACCTTACGCGCAGCCAATACGGCGAAGCAAAGGCAAATTATAATGTGGCTTATATTGAGTTTTTTCCAGCAATGAATTTAGCGCATATAAAAGATTTATGGGCTGTAATAACAAGAGAGTTTAGCGCGATTTGGGTTATTTGTTTCCTGGGATTTATACCGTTATTTGTTAAGGCAAAACGTTATTTGATATTCTTCTTGTCTATATTTTTCATAATTGGGATAAGAATTTGGAGGGTTATCCCGAACACTACCCGTGGGCTATTTATCGGCAGGGTGTACCTTTTATTAAGCTTTTTAGTTGTTGCCGTCTTTATAGGCATGGCTTTATATTTTATATTGGAACTGACAAGTAAGGTTGTTAAAAAAGTCTACGCGCTGGATTTAGGCAGCCGCAATCGCTTGGCGCGCTTGGCCGCGGATGGCCTGTTTTATTTGACAGCGGTAATTGTTGCTTTGCTGATGGTATTGCCCTTAAAAATGAATTATAAAGAAAATGACCAAAGCCGTAATTACGTAGCTTATGATTTCGGAAGGAATGTATTGGATACTTTGGATAAAGACGCGATTTTTCTAGGGCACGGAGATAATACGCTTTTTATCCTTGCTTACTTACAGATATGTGAAAAATTAAGGCCTGATGTAACTGTTTACGACGATATCGGGGGGGATGTTTTTAAGAACACGCCTTTTTCGCTGTTTGAGCTTGACTCTGCCCAGCAAGAGGAGGTTGTGGAATTTCTGTTAAGAGAAACCAAAAGGCCTATATATATAGGTTTTGGGCACATTATCAACCATACCTTAAAGCATCGTAAGCGGCTCGTCGGGTTGGTTTATAAAGTTCTTAGGGAAAAAGAAACTCTTCCGGAAAACTTAAGTGAGAAATATTGGTATTCCTATAGGCTTAATGATATTTTTGATAATAAGCTGGAGAATAAAGATTATCTTACCCGGGAGTTGATTGCTGTGTATCATTTGATATTAGGCACTCATTTGATGTCGAAAGATCAATTTGCCGGTTTGTCCCTTTACCGAAAGGCAGCACAGATAGACGAAAACGATAAACTGACCCAAGAGACATTAGCGATGTCTTACAGTGTTTTAGGCATGCATAGTGAAGCTATTTCCTGCGCTAAAAATTCAATTCGTATAGCGCCAAATGAACCGGAGGCGTATTTTAACTTAGGGGTTGCTTATGCCAAAGCAGAGAAGTATAATGATGCCATATCCGCTTGGAATGTCGCGCTGAAAAAGAACCCCGGTTACCTTAATGCTAAGGAATATATTTCCAAGGCAAAAGAGCGTGTCAATACCGCCAGCCATATTACTCCCATAAAAGATAAAAAAGACGTAAATAAAGTAATTAAAGCAATCAAAGATTCATCGGGTTTTAATCCTAAGATTCAGGAAAACAAGAGTGCCAAATAGCGAAATTATTATACGCGGGTGCAAGGTTCATAATCTTAAAAACATCGATATCAGCTTTCCGCGCGATAAACTGATTGTGGTTACCGGGCTTTCGGGCTCGGGAAAATCTTCGCTTGCCTTTGATACGATTTACGCCGAAGGCCAGCGCCGTTATGTGGAAAGCCTTTCCGCCTATGCCCGCCAGTTTCTCGAGCAGCTGCAAAAACCCGATGTTGAGTATATCGAAGGATTGTCTCCGGCGATCGCGATAGAACAGAGAAATGCCGGAGCCAGCCCCCGTTCAACCGTTGCTACACAGACGGAGATGTACGATTATATTAGGCTTTTGTTTGCCCGCGTTGGCATTGTACATTGCTATAATTGTAACAGGCCGATTTCCCGCCAGAGTTCTGATGAGATAGTCCAGTCTATCCTTTCTTGGGGCGCTGATACCAGGATTGAAATATTAGCGCCTTTTGTGCGAGGCAAAAAGGGCGAATACCGCGATCTTTCAAGCCAAATACGTAAGGCGGGTTTTGTCAGGGTAAGGATTGATGGGAAAATCTACGAGCTGGAAGATATTCTAAAGTTAGATAAGTATAAAATTCACAACATAGAAATTGTAGTGGACAGGCTTATCCTTAAACCGGATGTTAAAAAGCGGCTATCCGATTCTGTTGAGACCGCGCTTAAATTCGGAAAAGGCTTGTGTGTAGTTAGCCAGTTAGCCAGTTTGCCAGTTAGCCAGTCAAACCGGCCAACCGGCAAACCGGCAAACCGGCAAACTGACATAGTTTTTAGCGAACAATACGCTTGCACAGAATGCGGGATAAGTTACGCTGAAGTCGAGCCGAGGATATTTTCTTTTAATTCTCCATACGGAGCCTGCCCGGCTTGTAATGGGCTGGGGGTAAAATTTGAGTTTGATGTTGATTTTGTCATTCCCGATAAAGAAAAACCGGTCATAGACGCTATTGAACCGTGGAGAAAAGGCCCCAGAGGCTATATGATGTATTACCGCAGCCTGTTTAGGGAATTATGCGGCAATTTAGGGATTGACCCAAGCACTCCTTTTAATAAGTTAACCAAGCGCCAGGAGAAAGATATTCTTTACGGATGCGATGAAGTTATCTGGGGCAAGAAATTCGAAGGAGTTATTCCGCATTTAGAAAGGCTGTTTCGCCAGACAAAGTCCGATTATTTAAAAGAAGAGATTTCACGTTTTATGTCAGACCAGCCCTGCCAGCAATGCCGCGGTTCGCGCCTTAAAAAGGAATCCTTAAGCGTTAAACTGCAAGGGTTGTCGATTTATGAGGTAACCAAAAAGTCTATCATTGAAGCAAATAGTTTCTTTAAGGATTTAAAGCTGTCAGAGCGGCAGAAACTGATAGCGCGTCAGGTATTAAAAGAAATAATATCAAAGTTAAAATTTTGCATAGACGTAGGTTTGGGCTATTTGACTCTCAACCGGCTTAGCTCAACATTATCCGGTGGAGAAGCTCAACGTATACGGCTGGCAACTCAAGTTGGTTCAGGGTTAGTAGGAGTTTTGTATTGCCTGGATGAACCAAGTATCGGCTTGCACCAAAGGGATAACGACAAATTGATCAATACGCTTAAGTCATTGCGGGATTTGGGAAACACCCTTGTAGTGGTTGAACACGATGAAGCAACGATACGTTCCAGCGATTGGGTGGTTGACTTAGGCCCGGGAGCAGGAAGGCACGGCGGAGAAGTTATTTATAACGGCCCGGCAAGCGGCCTTGTCCAATGCAAAAAATCACTGACTGCTAAATACCTTAGGCAGGAGCTTGAGATTTGCCCGGGGCGAGCTGCCAAGCAGCCCAAAGAGGGCAATTTTATAAAGATAATAGGGGCAACGGGACATAATTTGAAAAATATCGATGTGGCAATACCGCTTGGCCTATTTGTGGCTATTACCGGAGTATCGGGTTCGGGAAAATCCACATTAATTGATGATATTTTATACCGCGCGCTTATGCAGAAGCTCTATAACAGTAAGACAAAGCCCGGCGCGCATAAGAAAATTGACGGTTATAGGCTGATAGATAAAGTGATTGTTGTTGACCAGTCGCCTATAGGCCGGACTCCGCGTTCAAACCCCGCGACTTACACCGGCGTATACAGCCAGATACGCGATTTATTCGCGCGGCTTACGGAGGCTAAAGTAAGGGGTTATAAGCCGGGCAGGTTTTCTTTTAACGTCAAGGGCGGCCGCTGTGAGGCCTGTACAGGCGACGGGATAAAAAAGATTGAGATGCACTTTCTGCCTGATGTGTATGTGCGCTGTGACGTTTGCAGTGGAAGGCGTTTTAATGAGCAGACGTTAGAAGTAAAATATAAAGGAAAATCAATAGCGGATGTTTTGGAAATGACTGTCGAAGAAGCGCTGGAATTGTTCAGCAGTATCCCTAGGGTTAAAAATATACTGGATACGCTTTTTGATGTTGGTTTAGGTTATATCCAGCTTGGCCAGTCAGCAACTACCCTTTCCGGAGGCGAGGCGCAGAGGGTAAAGCTGTCTTCGGAATTAAGCAAGCGCTCAACAGGAAGGACATTGTACATTTTGGATGAGCCGACTACGGGTTTGCATTTTGCCGATGTAGATAAACTCTTGTTTGTTTTGCACCGGCTGGTTGATAAAGGCAATACTGTTGTGGTAATTGAGCACAATCTGGACGTAATAAAATGCAGTGATTATATTATCGACCTTGGGCCGGAGGGTGGGGATAAAGGCGGTGAGGTGGTTGCTTTTGGTTCACCGGCTGAGTTGATTAAATCCAGCCGTTCGTACACGGCGAGTTATTTAAAAAAAGTACTGTAATTTCTAGGTTGATTCTAAGTAACCAGAAACCAGATAAAAAAAGAAAATGGAAAATAGAGAATGGAAAATGAAAGAATAAAGTTGTCATTGCGAGGAGCTGCCGCTGACATGACGCGACGAAGCAATCTCATTCTTTCCCGCTTTATAGCTTTACACATTGGCGGGATTCCGCCAATAGTAAAAACAAGGGCGGAAAAATACGGGATTGCTTCGTCACCGATATGCCAAACGAGAGTTCCTCGCAATGACAAAGCTTGGTTGTGTAAATTAATTCCCCTTTTCCTTATATTATTTTTTGTTAGCAATGCCTTCGCGAGTATGCCGAAGGAGGAAGAGGCGCTTTTTGTGGCTAAAAAAGCGATGGAAGACGGATTCTATGACGTATCCTTGAGTTTGTTACAGCGTTTTCTGGATAATTACCCGCAAAGCGGCTTAAAAAAGGATGCCGACTTTTATATCGGCCAGAGCTATTTTTACCAGAAAAAATATCAGGAGGCAATCAAGCAGTTTTCCGTTATTTTGGACCTGCCGGGTTCAAGTTCAATGCATGATATGTTGTATTACTGGCTTGCCGAATCATATTTTAAAAACAATGAATTTGATAAGGCTTATAATTTTTACGAAAAAATAGTCAACACTTATCCTAAGTCTTCATATAGCATAGCCGCGGCTTATTCTTTAGGGTGGTGCCTTTTTGAGCAAAACAAATATACGGAAGCAAAAGAAAAATTCCTGATTTTTAAGAATAAATATCCTAAGGATATATTAGCGCAAGAAGCCGCTTTTAAAGCGGCGGAATGTTTGTATAATCTAAAAAGTTACGCGCAGTTGAAAACCTATATAGAAGATTTTATCAAGGAATTCCCTGGAACAACTAAAATAGCGGTTTTAAAATTCTATTCCGGCGAAAGCTGTTTTTACCTCGGCGATTATCAGGCGGCCTTTGCCAATTATCAGGAGGCTTTGAATTCCGCCACGGACAATAACATTAAGAACCTGATCTTTTTGGGTATTGGCTGGAGTTATTTAAAAACTAATGAATATTCCCGAGCCAGCGAAAACTTCGATAAGGTTCAAGATATTCTGTCTGATAAGAAAAACTCCGAAAGCCTGCTTTTGGGAGAAGCATTAAGCAGGCAGATGGCTTCGCAGTTTAAAGAGGCAAAAGATATTTATACGAAGTTAATTAACGAAGGCACAACCCTGGCCATACAGCTTGAGGCTTGCCTCGGTAAAGCCGAGGTTTCGCAGAGTTTAGGTGAATATGAGGAGGCGATTTCGCTGTACAAACAGGCGGAGAATCTTGTGGATTCTAAATCACCGGATTCTTTGATAGAAAGGCTGCGTTATGGCCTTGGCAACTGTTATATAAAGTCAGGCAAGTTTAAGGAAGCTAAAGAGGTGTTTTCAGCTCTTGCAGCCCAAGCAAAAAATAATACCGTCAAGATTGCCTGCCTTACCAAGATGGCAGAAACCGCTTTGGAGGCCAAAGAGCCGCAGGAGGCTATAAATATTTATCAGGCGATTTTAAAAGATAACCCTGATTGTCCTTCTTGCGATTATGTGCAATATAATTTAGGGCAGGTGCTTTTAGGCCAAAAGTCATACGCGCCTGCGGTAGAGGTTTTTAAGAAATTCCTGGAGCGTTATCCCCAATCCCAATTAGCGCCGGAAAGTTTCCTTTCTTTGGCCAATTGTTATTTTAAGAATGGGGATTTCTTGAGCGCTTATTTAACCGCGCGTGAGTTTGTCGGTAAATACCCGGATAGCCGAGATAGGTCCAAGGCGCTTTTGCAGGAAGGATTTAGCCTGAAGGCAATGAAGAAATTTCAGGATGCGAGTGTTGTTTTTAAGGAGATAACCACAGATTCCAATCAAAATGACATGCACACAACGGCTCAAGCGGATTTTGAATTGGCGGACTGCCTGTATTATTTAGGAAATCAAGAAGAGGCATTAAGCAAGTTTGAGTCTTTGCGTTCTAAATACCCTGACCCGGAAATCTGCGCTATGGCTTTATGGCGGCTGGCAGAGCATTATTTTAAAAAGGAAAACTTTGACCTTGCGTCGCGATACCTTTTTGGTATTATCCAGAATTACGGGAATCTGGAAACCTTGATTAACGATTCTTATTATATGCTTGGGCTGTGCTATCAAAGAGAAGGCAAATTCAGCGAAGCCGTGGAAACATTTATCAAGGTAAGCGGCAGGGAATTTGAAAGTTACCCTATGGCCGCGGAGGCTTACAAGGCAGCGGGAGATTTGAATAAAGCGCTTATTTATTACCGTTTAGGTTTGAAGGAAAAAGATTCTGACAAGCCTAAACTGCAGTTTAAGCTCGCCGTGTGCCTTGAGGAAATGGGCAATCAGGATGAGGCGCTAAAAGAATACGCTAATATTAAAGAGTATGAGGCTTGGAAAGACAGCAAGGAATATGTAAGCTTTATGGTGAAAGGGCTTTTGCGTTCAGCGCAGATATTTCAATTGCGGGAAAATTGGCAGTCCGCGTTTGAAACGTATCAGAAAATAGCTGGTTTTGATGTTGAGGAATCCAGGTTCGCCGATGAAAAAATAAACGAACTTAAAACAAAGTATTTGGCCAAAGTAAAGTAAGGAGAGAAGATGCTTTTAAAAGATAAGCTTGTAAATATCGGTGAAGTATTCTTTAAGTATCGTTCCTATATTCCGTTAATACTGGTTATTTTGATATTCCTAAATAGAAGCCATTTCTTTACATTTAAAGCGGGTTGTTTTACTGACGGAGCCTTTGAAGCGGTTTGTTTCGCGGTGTCTTTATTCGGATTTGGGATACGGGCTTACACAATAGGCCATTGCCGCTCAGGGACATCGGGAAGAAACACCAAAGGCCAGTACGCGGATAGTTTAAACAGGGACGGGATATATTCTATCGCGCGCAACCCTCTGTATATAGGTAACTTTTTTATCGTCTTAGGCATAGCTATGCTTTCCGGAAGTTATCAGTTGGTTTTGGTAACCATATTGCTCACTATTTGTTTTTATGTCCCGATTATCCTGACAGAAGAGCATTTTCTTCTTGAGAAATTTAAAGATGTTTTCGCTGAATACGCCAAACATGTCCCGGCATTGGCGCCGAATTTCAAGCTATGGAGAAAACCCGAACTAAAATTTAACGCGATAAGGTTTTTAGCCAGGGAGCATGATTCCTATATGGGGATTATGTGGGGCTTCTTTTTTGTCAAGTTGCTGAAAGATTATACGATTGAGAAAAGAATTATTTTTAATTCCGGATGGACGATTATTTTTCTTGTAAGCTTGGGCCTGTGGAGCATACTTAAATCAAAGAAGAAATATCTTAAATCCATCGATAAAGGCCTTTAATTTATCGCGAATCCTTTATTCGTCCATGTTTTCTCTTGCTATTTTAAAATGCTAATGGTATAAAGATAAAAAGTTTGGCCGTTCTGCTACGCCATTCAACTTGCTAACAATGGTATGGCTTCGCAGCAACTGTTCATTAATTGAAGTAGACGGTATGCCTTTTCTGAAAGGAGAGAAATGGCCTTTTTATCAAAAAGTTTAAGGGTGATTCTTCTTTTGGTATTTTTATTCTCGGTATGTCATATTTCATGGGCGCAAGAAACGAAGCCGCGGTGGCTTCAGAGCATAGATTTTTTAACAGGCTATGCCACCGGCAACTTGAAGGCAAAAAGAGATTATAACTTCACGCCTTTGTTTGTTGGTTTTAATTTTTCGTTAAAACCGGCATTGGAAAAGATTAAAATAAATTATCCCGGATTACTGCAGTTTGTTTTAGAGCCTTTTATTTCTTACGTTTACAGTCCGGATAATAATATGGAGGCCGGCAATAATTTCTTGTTTAAGATCGGCATATTGCCTGAGACTTCGAAATTTCAGCCGTATATTAAAGGAGGCGCAGGCATTGTTTATATAACGCAGCGTTCTCCGACGCAATCTACGCAATTTAATTTTAATGAATACGGCGGCGCGGGCATGCATTATTTCTTCAAGAAGAATATGGCTGTTACCTTGGAATACCGTTTTCGCCATCTCTCTAACGCGGGAATCAAGAAGCCTAATAGCGGGATAAACAGCCAATTCGCGCTTTGCGGTATTACGGTTAATTTTTAGTTATAAGCATATTAAGAATGTAGGCAGTTTGATATTTAAAGGCAGGCATTTAATCTATGCCTGCCTGTTTTTTTATGAAAACAAAAATAATACTCCTAATAGCCTTTATAATTATTTCTGCCGCGGCAATATTTTCTTCAGGTAAAATATACGCAAAATTCCTGGAATTTAAAGAGAAAAAGATCTTATTAGAAAAGAAAAGACAGGAGTGGATAAGCCTTAAGGAAGCAATAGAAGAAAAAGCCTTGCATTTTAACGGCACTGTCGGCATCGCGATTAAAGGCCTTAACACCGGTTGGCGGATAGATTTTAATGAAGACATATTGTTCCCTTCGGCAAGCTTAGTGAAAGTCCCTATTATGCTTTCCTGTTTTTACGCGGCGCAGGAAGGCAAGATAGGCCTTAAAGACATTGTGATTCTTAAATCTTCGGACAAGGTATCGGGTTCAAAAGTGCTGGGGGATTATCCGTCAGGCTCTCAGTTTACCGTAGAACAACTGCTTGGCCCTATGATTACCCAAAGCGATAATTCTGCCGCTAACGCGCTTATAACTTTTTTAGGGTTTGATACGCTAAACGCGTATTTTAAGAAAATGGGGCTGGAAGAAACTAATATTGTCCGCAAGATGATGGATTTCCAGGAGAGAAAAGAAGGCAAGGAGAATTATACTACTGCCGCCGAAATGGCTTATTTACTCGAAAAAATTTACCGTAAAGAATTTCTTAATAAAGAGGTATCCGAAAGGTGCATGGAATTATTAGCAGGACAGAAGATCAATGACCGCATTCCCAGAGAGCTTCCTAAAAACGGCCTTTCTGTCGCGCACAAGACCGGGCTGGAAAATTATATCTGTCATGATGTGGGGATAGTTTTTACCCAAAAGGGCGATTTTTTGATTTGTGTTTTGGTAAAGCACGGAGACAAGCTGGCTAATAATGCGAAGAAACTTATTTCTTCTATAGCGTTTGAAATGTATAATTATTATCTATAAGGAAATGGAGGCCGTATGAAGATCAGCCCGTATCAAATCGTAGCGGTATTAGGGTCTTTGCTTTTGATGGTTTCCGGGTTATTAAGGTTTTCCGGTTCGGGCAATCCCAAAGAGCTCTTAATAGGGATTTTATATTTTTTCGCCAACCTGATTATTTTTTGTTTCTAAACGCAA
>ERZ1292640.1255-Hain-H43-02um-R1-1255-length-21004-cov-13_pt1 | contig 21004 bp, 14 predicted proteins | sample MGYA00564404_ERZ1292640 | MGnify/ENA primary metagenome ERZ1292640 (study PRJEB36523, sample SAMEA6512636) | groundwater metagenome | collected 2019-01-08 | study: AquaDiva: Metagenomics assemblies of 32 groundwater samples
TAATTCCTTTGTTGGTGTAAAAATCCCATTCACATACACAACAGTGTATCCCTTACTATTGCATTGAGCGCGAACATCTATCGGAATAAAAATATGCAAAACAAAAATTAAATATAATTTAACAAATATTCTAAAATTTTATATTACAATTTTAACATATTTAAAAATATAATCAAAATTATATAAGATAAATAATACATCAATATAATTTTTTCAGCGGATTTATTACTACATTTTAACATTTATTAAATTTCCTGACTCATAGCGTCGCAATCCTCGCTTAAAAATAACTGTGGCAATTATCGTCGTAAAAATCCAAAATCCAATCAAGATTAAAAAAAGTTGCAAATTAAATTTTTGAATAAGTTGGACAGGGAGCGTTGTAATAAAAAATGCGGGAATTATTGTTAACATAACAATTTTTAGAGCGCCATAAAAAGCCGTTTGAGGATAAAACGCAAAACCCAAAAGTGCATGGAACATTTGCTCGGCAGCTTCCTCAAAATTGCCAACATAAAAAGTTATAGATTGAGTTATAATAATAAAATTCAAAAATATCAAAGCTGTAAGTATTCCTATTACAACGAATAGTCCAATTTTCTCTAAAGAAATATTTCCGGAAAAGAAAAATATTATTAGACCAAACAATAAATCACCAATTGCAGAAATTTCGGTTTTACTAACCAAAACGTGCCAAAGTACATTTTTGGGAAATGACAAATAGTAATCAAGTTCACCTCGCGCGATAGTTCTTGAAAGTTCAAAAGCTCCTCGTGCAAAAATCATCACAATCGCAAAGTTTACTGTGGTAAGCGCGAAAAGCATCACTGTATCTTGAAATTGCCAACCATTGATAGAAGGAAATTTTTGGAAAAATATGAGCCACATTACAATAAATGCAATATCATTTACAAACATTCCAAAAACTTGTACAAAAAAACTAACGCGATATTCCATTGCGGACAAAATACTTAATTTTGTCATTTCCCAAGTAAGAGAAATGTATTTAACCACCGTTGACAGAAACATGTTTAATTCCTTTATTAAATAAATAATAAGCGACTAAGCCAAAAAACAAAATCCAAACAAGTTGTGTTGCAAAATATTGCAAAAATAAACTTAGCTCAAAATGTACTATAAGACGCGCCGCGCTATAATACATTTGGCTAAATGGCAATAATTCGGCGATTTTCTGCAAATAATCAGGGAATAATGCAATTGGCAAAATAAGACCGCCAAACACCAATTGTCCTTTGGAATAAATCCAAGTGAAAGCGGAAGTATCCTCAACCCAAAATGCAGTTAACCCAATAATCAACGATACGAAAAAATCGAGAATATATCCAAAGAAAAAAAGTATCACTCCAAACGCCAGAGCTTCCCAACTTAATCCTATTGGTCCAACCAATACAAAAGCCACAAGCGAACCTATAAAAAGATTGATGAGTAAATTTGGTACACTTCTTCCAACAAAACCCGAAAAATGAAAAAGGATATAAGAATATGGACGATTTACTGAATACGCTAATGTTCCACTTTTCACCTCTTCGTCAATGAGTTTTGATAATTGTGGTTTTGTTGCTGTCTGAAAACTTTGTGTCATCATCAAGTTCCAAATAACCATCGCAACAGTTAATCCTCCAATTTCTGAAACACCTGCAATTGAATAACTAACTTTGTAGAGTTGGGTAAAAATCCAAATCCTAATAACCACCATTGCGCTTCTGCTTATCAAATTTACAAAATAAGTAGCACTATTGAAGTAGTTTACTTTTGCAATTTCAAAATACTTCAGAAATTTATACCAGATTAAGCCACTTCCATTTTGTAGAATTTTTACTTCGCTCATATTTTTTGTTCACGATAAATATCCGCGATAATTTCTTCCATCGGTGGGTCAAAAATATTGATGTCCTTAATGACAAAATTGCCCATTGCATAATTTAATAATTTATCTATAGAATTTTTTGCGATATCTAGTTCAATTTTCAAACTATATTTTGTTCTTTCTACAATTTTGCCGCCCTCAAATTCAAAATTTTTGATTGGATTTTCAACAACAAGTTCGACCACCTTTGTTTTAATGTAATTTTTCTTGAGCTTCTCTGTAATGTCGTCAAAAATCATTTTCCCATGGTTAATAACTATTGTTCTTTTTGCCAATGTTTCAATATCGCCCGCATCGTGAGAAGTGAGGAAAATAGTCACTTTTTCTTTTTCGTTCAAATATTTAATCACTTCGCGAATATGCTGTTTGGCAATAACATCAAGTCCAATAGTCGGTTCATCGAGAAATATGATTTTCGGTTTATGAAGTAGGGAGGCAACAATCTCGCACCTCATTCTTTGCCCCAATGATAATTTTCGCACTGACGTTTTGAGTAAATCTTTAATTTCAAATTGTTCAACCAAAAAATCTAGACGTTCAAGATATTCTTTTGGATTAAGTTCATAAATACGAGAAAAAAGATTATAAGTGTCTATTGGTGGCAAGTGATACCACAATTGAGGTTTTTGCCCGAAAACCGAGCCAATATGATACGCCAATTTTTGGCGATCACTGCTGGGATTAAAGTCTAAAACTTTCATTTTTCCACCAGTAGGAAATAAAATACCTGTCAGCATTTTAATCGTTGTTGACTTTCCAGCTCCGTTTGGACCGATAAAAGCAAGCAATTCTCCTTCCTCAACTGAAAATGAAATATCATCAACAGCTTTGACATATTTATATTGGGGATTAAAAGCAGAAGAAAGTCCGCCAAAAAATCCCTCGGATTTCTGCTTTATTTTAAAATCTTTGCTTAAATTTTTTACCTCAATAACAATTTTACTCATAATTTTATTTCATTAAATCATTAATGCCAATCTTAAGCACCTTGGCGATAAATTAAAAAGAACATTTTTGAGCAAACATTCTGCTAATTTTCTCGCGCTCATCCGAGGTTAATTTTTTATAAAAATAAATCAATATTTGAAATTGCGATCTCTGAAATTAAAAAAGTAAAACTTGGTTTATAATTTATTTCCAAATTTTTCTAATGTTTCTTCAAAATCTTTTTTATTAATTTTATTTTTTTCAAGAAGTTTAATATAATTTTCTATCTTTGGTTCTTTTAAAAAGCCACGACAACCATCGCATGGCAAACAAGATTTCAAACAAACAGCATTACATCCACCCAAAATCAATGGGCCTAAACAAATTTTACCTTTTTGCAATAAACATTCATTTTCTTCTAATTGACATTCATAACAAACAGGTTTTTGAGAGATTTGCGGAATTTTTTCATTTAAAAGCTGGCAAACAATCCAGACGAATTCATTTTTATCAATTGGACAACCAGGCAATTCAAAATCTATTTGTACATAATCCTTTAATGGTTTAATTTCTAAATTATCAATTTTTTCTATAAATTGATAAACATTTTTTATTATTTTATTTTTTTCTTTGAAATTTTTTATTTTAGGAATACAACCCAAACATGCGCATGTTCCTAAAGCAACTAAAAATTTTGTTTGTTTTCTAATTTCCTTTAATTCTTTTATATTCTTTTTTGTCACCGGCCCACCTTCGATAAAAACAATATCATATTTTTTAATGCCTTTTTTTTCTTTAATTAAAGGGAAGTCTTCAATCTTTACAAATTTTAAGATATCTAATAATTTTTTTCCTAGATTTGCTATTTCCATTTGGCATCCAGAACAGGAAGTAAGACTAAAAACAGCAATTTTTTTCATATTATGTTTGACACGCTAATATCGTGATAGTAAAATTAAAATATTATTTTTAACTATTGTATGCTACATCAAAAATTTAAAATAGTAAAGTTATATAAAAATCAATCGATTCTTGCTTTAGGCGCCGAATCAGCTGGTAATTTTTCATTTTTTTTTAACAATGAGATATATTTTTCTAATGATTTTGGCAATTTATTGATTGATGAAAATTTTCAAAAATTTAAAAAATCGGTTTTTTTTTATTTAAAAAATAAAAATATAAAGCCAAATATTGTTTTAACTGACATACATCCTTTGTATAAAACTACTGCTTGGGGTGAAGAGCTTGCCAAAAAATTCAAAGCAAAACACATTAAAGTTCAACATCATCTTGCGCATATTTTTTCCGCGTTTGGCGAAAAAACAATAATTGAAAATTGTAAATTGAAAATTGAAAATTGCATTGGTATCGCTTGCGATGGAACGGGATATGGATTGGATGAAAAAATTTGGGGAGGAGAAGTGTTTAAAATTCAAGATTTAAAAATCAAAAATCAAAATTACAAATCAAAATGCAAAATTAAAAGAATTGGATGTTTAGAAAATCAAACTATGATTGGCGGAGATTTGGCAATCAAAGAGCCAGCGAGAATGCTGATTTCTATTTTAAATAAAATCAAAATTACAAATCAAAACATAAAATTAAAAAAAAATTGGATTTATGAATTTATTAAAAAATATTACACGCGCAATCAATTTGAATTGCTTTATAATCAATTGCAACAAAATTTTAATTGCCAGGAAACTTCAAGCACTGGAAGAATTTTAGACGCTGTTTCTATTCTTTTGGAATTTTGTAAAAATGAAAGCAATTATAAACACGAACCAATTGATTTATTAGAAAAAAATTCTTCTGCTCCTTATTTAAATTTAAAACCAAAATTGCTTAAGACAAACTCTTTACCAATTATTTTATCAACTTCTCATCTTTTTGAATATTTAATTAAAAACTTGCATCGTGATAAAAAAAGATTGGCTGCAACCGCGCAATTATACATTGCTCAAGGTTTGTATCAACTTGGATGTAAAATGTCAGATGTAAGATGTGAGATATTTTTTTCAGGAGGAATCGCAAATAACAAAATAATTTCAAATTATATGGAGTCAAAAAAAGTTTATGTTAACAAAAAAATCCCTCGTGGCGACGCTGGATTAAGTTTCGGACAAATTATTTATTTTTTGTTAAATGTGTAAATTATTAATTTTAGCAAATTCTTTTTTTGTAGAATTATTTACTCAACCCTTTTTTCCTCATCTCTCAAAAACATTAATGTTTCACGTTTTAAAACTTTTCTAATTTTATTGAATTTATCATAAGAAATAAGCATATTTATATCTTGATTAATAATAGTTTCGCTAATATTTTTTTCAACAAATTCTATAATTTCTTTAAAAAAAACTTTGGGTGAGGCTTTTCTTCTTTCTTGTATTATTTCTTTATCATAGTTATATCCTTGCATAAAAAAATAATGAATATCATAAACATCTCTTCCTGCAATAGAATTATTTTTTTCATAGCGATCAATAAGCGCTACCAATTTATTGGCAAACATTGTTTCAATCGTCTGACACATTATTATGCGATCAATTTCAATCATTTCAACCATTTCATATTTATTAGATTTTGGCGGAGGCATAGCAACATCTATTTTAATTGTATTTCTTTCATTTTTGCGGCTGGGATATTTTAAAAAATATTGTGGCACCTTTTGGCTTTTTTCTTTTATATCCAATCCTAAATTTTTAAAAATTTTTTCTAAATTTTTTTTAATTATTTCACTCTCTTTTTTTTGAGCAACAAAATCAAAATCCAAATCAATCGAAAATCTATCTAAAATGCCGCGCATAGCCGCGCAAGTTCCGCCCTTGAAATAAAGAGCGGACGATAAAATCTGATTATTATATATTTCAGCAAGCAAACGATAAAGCCATGCTTTATGTTGCGCGTCTTTTAGATTTGGCAAAATCATAACGTTTTAAAGTAAGCGGATAACCAATTGCTTTTTGCATTTTTTTTATATTTTTCCAATTTATAAATTTTTCAGCGTCAAAATAAACATTTGGATTAAAATATAATATGTCAGCTATAGCTCTATCTATGGTTGCAATCTTTACTCCATCAGAAAAATATACTCCTGCCGGATTGTATAAATATTTATCAGCTAATTTTCTTGAATAATAATTATGTTTTCCAATTGAAAATCTTTTAGATATTGGACTTACAAAAGTAATTTGATCATTTGATTGCAAAATTACTCCATGTTTTTGTAAAATAGTTTCAGTTGTTACAAAACAAAATCTATGCAAAGCCTTAGCTCCCAACAATAAAAAATCCAAATTATTTATTGGTTTTATGGAATAAAATCCTTTATAAATTCTAAACAAAATACCAGCCTTTGTATATCTTTTAAGTGTTGTATGCAAAGTATTGGCATTTTTTATTTGCCATAAATTAGCTAAATCTTTTGAGTGAAAAATAATCTTGCTTAATTTGGCAATTTCAGCTAATCTTTGTAATTTATTGTGAGCATTACTATTTTTTTTGTTTATTTTTTCTGTACTCATATGTACAGTATAATAAAACTAAATAATTTGTCAATAATTTTTTTAATCCCCGCGTTGTTTTGTGTTATTATCGCGCGTTTTTTAGCAAATTTTAGCAAATTCTTGGAATCAGTTTTCCTCTTGGCATTTCAATTGGGCGGAGAGAGCCTAATTTTGTTTGTAAAAAAATTCCTTTGCCATTTTTTACCTCTCCAATTATCTTTGCTTCTTTGTTAAAATTTTTCAAAATTGTTAAAACTTTTTTAATATTTAATGGAGCGACTGAAGCAATAAATCTACCCTCTGAAGCTAATGAAAAAATATCTATTCCTAAAAATTCAGAAACAGCAATTGTTTCTTTTTTGTATGGCAAATCTTTTTCTTGTAAAATTATTTTTACTTTTGATTTTCCCGCGATTTCCACAATATTAGCTGCTAACCCGCCTCGGGTTGGATCTTTGCAGGCATTTAAATATGGTCCGACTTTTTCTAAAATTTTATTAAGCGGTTGCGCGTCACTTTTAATTTTAGTCTGATAATTAAATCTTTTAGATAAAAGCGCGATAGAATGTTCGCCCAAATCGCCGGAAGCAATAATAAAATCGCCTGATTGAGCGTTGTTGTTTTGAATTATTTTTTTTGCAATTCCTACGCCAGCTGTAGTAATTTCAATTTTATCAAGCTTTCCTTTTTCCATAACCTTGGTGTCCCCTGTTACAATAGGCACATTAGCTTCGCGACTTATTTGGTTAATAGATTTTATAATTTTTATTAAATCACTTTTTGAAAAACCTTCTTCTATTACCATACTCAAAGAAATTCCGATTGGCTTTGCTCCCATTACAGCTAAATCATTAATGGTTCCACTGATAGCAATTTTCCCAATATCTCCACCTTGAAAAAAAATTGGATCAACAATAAAAGCATCCGTAGTAAAAACTAATTTTTCTTTTCCTAAATTAAAAACTGCCGCATCATCTTCACAATTTTTCCATTCACCCCTATAACTTAAAATTTTTCTGATTTCTTTTAACAATTCCCATGACGCAAATCCGCCCGCGCCATGATCTAATTTTATCGTTAAATCATTATTTTTTTTCATAAATTTAACAGGAAAAAATATTTAAAATGGTTCTATTGCATATACATAATTTAACACAGCAGTAGCAACAGTTTCTAAACTTTTCACGCTACATTTATCCGCGGTATCATTTGCTGTATGAAAAGGTGGGTAGCTAGAATCAATTACTAAAAAACTTGGTATGCCAACCTGATTGAGCGGCGTGTGGTCATCTCGAATTTCTGACCCAACTTTATCAATAAAAACATTGCTATCAACTTTTCGCGCTATATCCCAAAATGTTTTTGTTTGAGAATAGGCATTTTTGATTGACGATTGTTCTTTTAAAATTTTTAAATCTTTATCACAAACCATATCCAATACAATCCCGCCTATCGGTTTTTTATCTTTATAAATTTCATTTAAATGTTCAGTAAAATAAGTGGAACCCAGCGGTTTCCAATTCGTATAATCTCCGCCTTGATTTTCTTCCCCTTCTTCGCCATCAAAAAAAACAATATCGACGCCTACGTTTGGTAAAGTATGTGACGAATTAGAAAGAATGCGCGTTAATTCAAGAAGTATGGCTACGCCGGAGGCGGAATCATTAGCGCCAGGCACTGATTGATTTTGATTCCATAAATCTCTATCTGCTATTTTTTTACTATCGTAATGAGTAGCCAATATAATACGTTTTTTATTTTGAGGATAAAGCCGACCAATAATATTTGTTAATTCAAATTTTTGTCCGTTAGCGCTTGTATGTTGCCAGGTTTGTATTTTAGTTTCTTGCGCTAAAGCATTCATTTCAGCAATTAAAAATTTTTGAATATCTTTATGTCCCGAAGCGCTTAAATAACGTGGGCCGTATCGTAATTGTTGATTAATAAGAGCCAACATTTCATCTCCGTCAATAGATTTTTGTTGATCAAATTTTTTTTGAAGAAGTCGCGAAGTTAAAAATTCTACAGGTGAAAAATTATCTGTAAGTATTGGATATTGAGAAATTTCAAACCTATCTAAATTTATATTTTTTATTCCTAGCGATTGAATAATTGGATTGTCATTTTTTGTAATTTTTATATCGGAAAAATCTATTTTTTTATTGCTATTATAACCAACAAAAATAATATTTTGTAAATCGGTTTTGTTCGGCGTATCAACAGCAAAAAAATAACTATTTGGAAAAATCGATCGAAATGTTTTTATTTCCGACATTATAAGAGATGGTTTTTGCCGAGATAAATCGCCAATTAAATTTGCGATAAATACTCCATCATTGCTAAGTTTATCTTTTGCTGTGTTAAAAAATTCTTGGGTTGTAAAATGAGCAGGGATTGAATATAACGAATAATACACATCGCTAAATATTAAATCGTACTCTTTGTTAGTATCGTGAAGTAATCTACGACCATCATCTGTATAATTATTCAAACGTTCAGTTTTGTTTACTTTAAAATATTTTTGAGCTAATTCAAATAGTGATGGTTCAATTTCCGACACATCAACTGTTGCATTTGGTAAATCTTTAAGTAATGCTTTTGGGATTGAATAAGCACCACCGCCAATAACCAAGGCTCGTTTTACATCGGGCTTAAAAACTTTATATAAGGCATAATATTTTGTGTAATCAAAAACTAATTCATCCGAGTCAAGAAACATCGCGCCAGAATTACCGCGATCGAGTTGAAAAAATCTTGTTGGTTTTCCGGCATATTGCCTGTCAAAAATGGTTATTTTTTCGTATATTCCATCGTGGCTATAAACAACATCACTATTTTTAAATTGAGATATTACACTTATTAAAATTATTCCAATGACACTAATTAAAATTATTCCAATGACACTAAAAAAAATGATTTTGAAAATCGATTTTTTACGCATGCCAATTTTTATAAGTGGAGATAGTCCCAAAATTATAAGTGTTACCGCAACAACCATAACAATTGTGTTAATTCCAAATTGCGGAATTAATACAAATCCAGCGAATAAACTACCAAAAATACTACCTAATGTTGACCAAAAAAAAATTTCTCCAGCTATGCTTCCTATTCCTTTATCTGAGAAATATTGTTCTTGTAATTTAATCGCAAATGGAGAAAGCGTCCCAAGCAATAAACTTGGCAAGAAGAACAAAAGAATAGCGAAAACGAGCGGTCCGACGGTTATTGATAAATTATACCCAAGCACAGGAAGTACAAACAGCATCAAAAAGTGGAGAAGGATAACACTTAATCCGCTTACTAAAATTATTGAGTAGAAAAATTTTTCTGTTGGATATTTGTCTGCTAATTTACCACCAAAATAATAGCCTACGCTTAAAGCGGCTAGTACAATACTGATTATACTAGAAACAGTAAAAATTGTATTGCCATAATATGGGGACAAAATCCGCATTGCAACCACTTCGATGATAAGAACGCATGCGCCAGTCAAAAATACTACGAAAGGTAAACTAAATTTTTTAAAGTATTTCATATTCATTTTATTAATTGTTTAGTAACTCTGAAATCTAAAATTCAAAGCACTAAATTCCAAATAAATCACAAATTCAAATTTTCAAAATCCAAAATGTTTTAAATTTATAATTTTTTACTTGAACATCGATAACATTTTATATACACTTAAAATAATTGATATTTAAAAAGTGTCAATTATGTTCCTGGACTTGAACCAGAGATACATAAGTAACACTCATATTTTATGATATTGATTTATTTGAAATTTCGGCGTAACATTATAGCAGTAACAAATAAATGGATGCTCCATTATAATGTTAATCTTTTATTAAAAAATATCAAACAACCAAAATTTAGCAAAAAATAAAAAAAAATGCGAAAGCTTTTAGGGCAAGCATTGATGATTTAATAAAAAAATTATGAATTTTGAAAGACAATCACAACCAGCGCCAGAAGACAAAATTATGCAAACTCCCAAACAAGAAAATATAGGAGTCAAGCAACCTCTTTCTGCTGGAGAAATAAAAGTTAACGAATATATTAGTCGTATTTTAGGTGGCGAATCCAAGGATTCAATTTTTCAAGGACTACCAGAATCCTTCAAAGCTAGTATTGAAAACAAACTAGCACAGTCAACTAAAGAGGATGAGGGAGGCATACCTCCACAACACAGAGGTTTAGATTCTGAAACTTTAGATTTTATTTGGACAATTCCTGAGTATGTCGACCGCAAAAAAACAGAAGAATTGAAAGAAAAGAAGGCAAAAGCGATCGCCGCACTTAGAAAAAGGGAATCGTCTGAGACAAAAAAAGAAAAGCAAACAGCTAATGAGAAAAAAATTGCGGAATTAAGACGAGAATTAGGAATTGAAAAACCACTAGAAAATCCAACTGCAGCAACTGAGGTTAAAGCTTCGTCTTTAGACGCAGAAACGACCTCATTAAGTATTGATGAAAGGAAAAAACTAAGCGGTTGGAGTGCTGGCTATGAATTGGCCAAAGTAGCGAAACAGCAAGGGCTTGATCTCTCAACTTTTTCCAGAGAAGAGTATGTTGATTACGCCATTCAAAATTTTTTGGCGATTGACGATAGTCAATTAAGAATGCCTCCTTGGCAGCGTATGTGTGAATCTGTTCAAGAAATTGTCGCTATTAATAAAGAAAAAAGAGTGTTAATTGATAAAGAAACAGATAAAGCGTTTAGTAAATTTTGTTTTGAAATTCAGAAAAAAGCTGGGGAAAATAATCTCTTTATTCAAGATAAAATAAGAGTTAGACAAGGAACAAAAGATTCTAATTCTTGGTTATTTTTCAAAGTTAATAATGGCACTGCAGAAGGAAGCAAGGAAACATACAAATCGTATGTTTCAGTTAAAGATTTGAATAAATTAACGCCAGAAAGATTTACTTCGCTTATGGCGACGCTTAGAGATGCTGGATACAACGGCGACATTAAAATTTTTCAGGATTTGGCGACGCAAGGAGTTAATCTTAACGATCAAATTGTAATGCATGGCGCATCAAAAAACGATGCTATGCTTGCATTGGGTGTCGCCGAAAAATTTTTTGGTGATGATTTAGACCAAAAAAGTGTCGGAAAAGACGAGGTCGTAAATGGAAAAAATCATAGCTATAGCGAAATTTTGGCGAAGAAAATTAAAGATGCTATCAATTCGCCGAAAAATCCTTAATAAAAAATGTTTCTGCGACGGCAAAAAAATAAGGGTGGGTAAAAATTCCTTCCCCCCAACCCCCCTCCTTTTTGCCCGCCTGCTTGGGCTTCGCCCCCAAAACTTTTCGGCAGGACGGCGGGACCTGGAAAGCGAGCTAACATCGTTGGCACACTACTATACCGTCAGTTTACAAGAAAATCACAAAATCGTAAATAACGCCTAAATAACTTCAAGCACATTTCTTGGTTTCCGATAATTTCATAACTTTTCATCACATTCACGAATCCGCCATGACCGGTTGTTTTGTCAAATAAATAATTCATCATTTCTTCTTTTGTATTTATATTTTCCAGCGCAACGCCAAGTCCAAAATGAAAATATTTGGAATTAGAAGTGAACCAATCAGTGTGGGGAAAACTGTTTTTCTTCAGTAATTCAAGAAATGACTTAATATTTTTATTTACTGAATATGTTTTCTCGACAAGTAGTTTCCATGATTCAGGATCGGTTAGCACAATACCGTTGTTATAATTATTGAGTTTTTTATATAAACCAGTTATTTTTTGTTTAGTTTTCGCTTTCTTTAATTCTTTTACAAAATCGGCTTCGGAAATCTTTGTTTTCTGGCGATAATCCTCTTTTTCATCAAAAGTTATATTTACTTCCTTATTATATTTTTTACAAAGTTTTACAAATTCCTGCTTAATCTCTTTGAAATCAATATCACGCAAAAAGTAATCTAGCTCTTGTTTCTTCATTTCTTCAACCTGCTGGTATGCGCTTTCGAATACCTTTTTTCTTTCGGCTTTAGTGTAAAAATCACTTTGCGCAATGGCTAAGTAAATTTTAAACTTTTGTTCGTAATAATCGGGGTCTGGTTTACTGTCGTATCTGTAATCCTTTTTATATTCATTCATCTCCTCTTCAATTTCTTCAACCGGTAGCCCTTGTTTTACTTTCCCGTTAAGTATTGAGGATATTGCTGAATTGGAAAAATTTCTCTCGCCCTTTTTCTTTTTCAAATCATTTTTTAATTCAATAGCAAGGGCAATATTGTATTTAGACGCAAGATCAATAACATTGTAGGGACCCCGCCAAGTTCCTTTGCCATCCGTAATTTCGCTTACACGAAATGCAAGTTCAAAGATTATTTTCGTATACTCTTTAAGTTCTCCTTGTGTAGCCCAATTATTCCTCCAAAGTATTTCAAGAGCCTCTACCAGTAAATAACTAACGATATGATCTTTACGCCAACCATGTCTTACCATTCCCTCGTTAATTCCTTTTGCGATATAGGATATAGCCTTTTGTTTATCTGTATGAGCAAAAAAAGAAGCAAGATCAAAACAATGGCTTACATAAGAAGGAAAATCATCATCCCAATCCTTTAATTTGTTTTCAAAAACTTGTAATTCGCTCCTATTGACCAGTTTCACAAAAAGTTTTTGGTTTAGATTTTGTAATTTCAAACAAAAGCTAAAAGGAACGATATTATTTTCTTTTGTGATTAAACTATTTTTAATACACAATAATTTTTGTAGTTCGTCTTTCGAATTCACAAAAATATGTGCCCAAAGAAAAGACATATCAATTGCTAGATATTTGCCGCTATAAACTCCCTCGGTATAGAAATTAACAAAACGGATATAATCTCGCGCAATGGCTTCTATTTTTTTCTTATTTCTTAATATTTCAACAAAGTCTCTAAATAAAGCGGCGTATAAACCAAGCTCGTTATAATATTTAAACGGATGTCCTTTTTGTGGCTTCAGATATTCCGTAAATGAATTTTTACCTAAAACATACGAAACAATAGCATATTCGATATGGGTTTTATACATATGCCAGTCAACTTGCCGCTTGTCCCGCAAAGTTTTTAGCGTATCTTCCAAAAACTTTTTATCATTCTCTGTTATTTCTATATTAAAAATTTTCTTGCAGAACAAAAGTCGAATGTTTTGGACATTTATATTAGCAATTTTTACTTTTACCTTTTGAGAAATACCCCGATTCCTTACTAAGAGGGAGAGATTTTTTTCGGAAACAAGTATATCCAATAACATTAGCAATTCGTCATCGTCCAGGTTGTCGATAATTTTAGGGAGAGATTTCTGCTCGCTGTTTATACAAACTCTCAAAAAAGATTTTACTAATTTATCTTTCCCGCTCTCATCAACCGCCCATTTATTCTCATTGCCTTCAAAATTTTTATAATTACCTCGTACTAAATTGGTAAAAATATCATTTGGTTTTTCTTTTTTAATTACAATTAGTAAATACAGATAATCTTCCCGTCTCTTCCAAAAAGGATCATCTATCTGTTCATCTTTTTTCAGATTTTCACGGAATTTATATTTTTTAAACAATTCAACAATTTCATTCAGAACTTTCCTTAATTCATTCGCCGCTTCCTGCTTATTAAAACTCCAAAATATAACAATATTCTCAAGCAAGAATGAGATACCGCCACTCCAAACCCCCTTCAAATAGTCATTCAATCTATAGTTGCCTTTATCTTTTTCCCAAACGCTAAATTTGTTTTTAACTTCGTTCAAATCGAGAGAAATTTTTTCTTTAATAACCAAGCTTTCATCAACTAGCAATTCTTGCAATACAAGTTCGTCCTGTATTGCTAAAGAGGGAATAAATTCAGAAGAATTTTGATAATATGGATCGTCTGCGCCAAAGTCATTACGATTGCCTAAGTAAACTTCAATGAGATTTAGTTCAATAATTCCGGGCAGATTTCTATCCTTAATGTATTCATTCCTTATGTAGTATAAAAAAAGATTTTCAAAAAAGTCGCGATTAGACAATATATTAAACTCTCTTAACACTTTTGGATTTTCCCTATACATTTTTACTAACTGCTGTATAAAAAAGAAATCTTGGTATCTTCGGTGTTGATATACAAAAGTTGAATTATCCGGCTCGTCGGGAGTGGGTGATGAATATCCGTCAAAAAATAGAGTGGCTATATAATTTAAAATTTCATTTGTCGCCTCGTAATCTATGTAAGGATATTTTGTCAAAATGATTTTCTGAATTTCCTTTTGAGTTAAACGAAATTGAAACTTTTTTTGAAAATGAAAAGAAATTTCTTTATTTAGCTCGATTATTTTGTTTTCTTTTGGGTTTAATAAGTTTAGTTCTTCTATGTTTTTCTTATACTGTGGCTCGTTGATGAGTAGTTTTACTTTCTTATCCAATAAATCAAGAATCGTTGAATTCTCATTTAAAATTTCAACAGTATCCCAGAGTAATTTAATTAAAAGGATGTCTTTTATTTCAGATAACAATTTTTGATTTTTGCTGGTCAACTTTACCAATAGTTTCTTTTTGCTTGTCTCATTTTTACCGGCAAAATATTTATCAATATAATCTTTTGTTAGGTCATGGATTTTATATTCGGTAATATCTTTAAAGTAAGTTTTTACTTTTACTTTATTGAGATTCCCAGAACGACACGAAAGTATGATTTTTTTGGTATTGTCGTCTTTTTCCAGCTCATATAAATACGATAAAACATGGTCGGCTTTGTCGGTGCTAAGCTCATCTAATCCGTCCAACAAATAAATGAAGCCTAGATTTCCATTTCTAACTTTGTAATCATTTTGCCTGTTCCGAATAAGGTTTTCGATAGTCTCAAAAGTACAATTTTTTAAGTTTATTAACATCGGGACTGCCTTGTTTTTCTGCAAAACTTTTTTAACATCCGCCAGAGTGCTCTTATCTAAGCCAGAGAACACTTGAAACAACTTATGTATAGAAATACTTTTGCCAGAACCTGGATGGCCGGAAAGCAAAAAATCTTTTTGATTGGCCTTTAGGATTTTCTTTGTTATATCTTCAAGCTTTTCTGTTCTAGAGTTAAGAAAAGGGAGTTTAATATATTCTGATGACTGCAAAAAGGTTAAAATTCTCTGATCCGAACAGGATTTGATAAAACCAAACTCATCACTGAAGTCAAAATAAAGTTGAGCTAAATCAAGATTTGGGGGTTGATTAAGGATTTGTTCAAAGTTGCTTGGAACAATCCATTCAATCTCTACTTTTAGCTCTTTGGCATGAGATTCTATATCTTCTTTTAATTTACCGTCTTTCTTTTCTTTCTTGGAACTTTCTGAAAATTCCTGATTGATATAAAAAATAATCCGGTTCAATTTCGGATTTTTATCTTTTGCCTTACTAATTGAGCTTGTGATGTTATCCTTGTCAATTTTTGATTCAAACCATTTTGCCTGAAAACCGATGAGTTTTCGGTTTTCCTTAATCGGCTCCGTCTCAATTCCTGTTTGATTTTTGTATCTAAAGATTCCAGCGTTCCTTTTGAATTTTCGGCAAAACAAAAAATAAGCAAGTTCCTCAAAACTTTTTCTATAATCCTCGTTCTTTACTTTAAATTTGTCCCAACCAATCTTAGTCATGATTATATGTCACTTAAAACATCAGAAATTTTTTGTTCGTAAATTTCAATCAATTGTTTGCTTGCATTGATTATTTGCTGTTCTTTTTCCGCTTCGGCGACAAGTTTTTTCTGAATTTCCAAAGACGGAAGCGGGATTGAAAGTTGCTCGACATCATCTTGATTTATGCTTGGGTATGAACCTTTTCCCATTCTGCCAGCCATTTGATTTTGTAGATCATCGGCAAATAATAAATGAAATACATATTTTGCCGAAACATTTTCTTTTGCTGTTAGAACGGCGAAACCAGTTGAAGCCAACGCCTTGCTTGGCAGGTTTTCCAAATAAGCAAATGCTTTTAGATTAGGACGAACCGTAGAAAGCAAAACATCTCCGTTTTGGATAATTCTTCTTGCTCTACTTGGCGCCTTACTCGATAAAATCATATTTTCGTAATTCAAGTTGCCTGTTCCATTTTCGACTGACGAAATATCAATATAAGCAAAGGCGTCTTTTCCGAATAATTTTGTCGGTTCGGCAGTCTTTCTGTTGATTTCGCAAACATCGCTCAATGTCATAATTTTAACGCCTTCTAATTTTCTAAGTGATTGACCAAAATAGCGTCTCTCTCTCTCTAGATTTTGGATAATCGCTTTGGCGTGATCTATGGCGTTTTGCTTGACTTCAATTTGCTCAACAATTTCTTTTTGTACCTCAATCGGCGGAAGCGGGATTTTCAGTTTTCTCAAATCAGAATTTGACAAATGCAAAATATTAATACCTTTCGCATATATCGCCAACTGATTTTTTACCAATGAATTACTAATCAAATAAGCTAAATATACCGATAAAATATATTTATTCTCCGTTCTTATTATATTTATATCTCCACCAAGAATTACATCGTCTTCGTTTAATGCCCTAGCAACAGCAATCCCCATGGCATCAGCAGTAGTTGTTGAAGGCACTAAAACATCACCTTTTTTAGATAAAATTTTACCTTCCAGGTTTGTTTTACTCGCGATGTTTTTAATAACTGGCTGATAAACTGTATAAATTTCTCCATAATGAATACATTTATTTTTACCATTTTCGATAATATCTTTTTTTGACATGCCTTGACCTCTTAAAAATTTTATCTTTTCTTGTTTTTCTAGTTCCCCCAGCTCCACTATCAGCCATTTTTGGTTTACAAAATTAACCACTTCTTTATACCTGTTTCCTGAAAGATTATACTCGCCACTCTCTGCGATCTTTTCTTTCTTTACCCACAGTGCAATCTCGCTCTTTCGTTTTTTACCTGTTTTCCACGCATTCAAAACCTTTACCGCTTCAGGTAGATCATTCTTTTCAATTGCTCGCCTCTGAGCGCCAAGATCATAGCCATCGTTTTCCACTTTTACAAAGAGTAGTTCGTCGGTCTTTTTAGCGATTTGATTATCAAAAAACAATACAGAGGTTTTGACTCCGCTATACGGCTGAAAAATACCACTCGGCAAACTTACCACTGCAAAAAGCCCGTCCTCTACCAGTTTTTTGCGAAGCGCCTTATATGCGTTTGCTGATTGAAAAATTATTCCTTCTGGAACGATAATTCCAGCCCGCCCTTTAATTGTTAAATGCTCAACAATGTAATCAACAAAAAGCACTTCTGCCCGATTGGCTTGGATAGAAAATCTTTTGTGCGGCACAATTCCGCCACTAGGAGACATAAACGGTGGATTGGCAAGAATAACATCAAAAATTTCGTCCCATCTTTTTTCGCTTGTTAGCGAATCGTATTCGTGGATTTTTGGCTCTGGGAATCCGTGCAAATACATATTCACCAACGCCAATTTGACCATATCAGGTGAAATATCATAACCCGCAAGATTATTCATCAATTTCAATTTTTCATCAGGCGTGAGCGGTTTTTCTTTATTTATTTTCAAAATATGTTTGTAGGCGGAAATTAAAAATCCAGCCGTTCCGCAAGCGGGATCAAGGATTGTTTCGTTCTTTTTCGGATCAACCACCTCAACAATAAAATCAATAATGTGACGAGGTGTGCGAAATTGCCCAGCATCGCCTTGGCTTCCGAGAATGGAAAGCAAATATTCAAAAGCATTGCCTAAATTTTCGCTGTGTTCATAATTAAATTCGTTAATCTCTTTCAAAAATAACGAAAGCGTTCGCGGATCGTTGTATGGCAAAAATGCGCCTTTGAAGATATTTCTAAATAATTGCGGAATATGTGGATTTTTTGGCATATTCGTAATTGCTTGAACATAGAGATCGAGGCGTTCTTGTCCCGAAAGTTTGTTGTCCAAAATTTTCGTCCACGAAAACTTTTTCCAATCATCAACGAAAAATTGAGTTTTTAATCCAACCTCTTCGTTTTCCTTATCCATGTCGTCCATAAACTTATAGATAAGAGCAGTTGTGATTTGTTCAACCTGCGCTTTTGGATCAGGAACTTTACCGACAAGGATTTGTCTGGCAGAATCAAGTTTTCGTTTTGTAGTTGAATCAAGCATAATATTTTTTTTGATTACCTCATGTAAACATTAACTGGAACATAATCTTTCACATATTCAGGAACTGTTTCGCGAAAACCGTTTAATTCTTTATATTCTGCCATAGTAAAGCCAGCGTATTCTCGTGGAAATCTCTTATTATTTATCTCGTTGCGAAAATGTTCATTAGAAACATACGCTTTCAGATAATTTTTTATATGCGGAACATATTTGCTTTCTGGTTTGTAGATAGAAATGAACTTTTCGCATTCTTCCTCCAATTTTTCGTCTTTTGACTTGAAAACATCAATCAAGCCGAAGGCTCGTTCTAAAAATTCACGCCAAGAGATTCGGCGATCAAGATTCTCGCCCTTGCGGATTTTTTCAAGATTAAGGAATAATTGCGGTTTGTCTTCATATTTGTCGCGCATTATTTGCACGGCTTTGTCCCATTGCTCATTTTCAACAGCAGATTTTAATTCGGTGTCTTTTTGCAATTCTTCGCGGGCTTTTTCAAAAAGTTTGCGATCAACTTTCATTCCTTCAATTCCGACAGGGGTTTCTGTGAGTGTTTTGACCTTATCGGGGTTGAAAACCTCTATTTCATCAATATCAACGCCGACAGGTCCTTCTCCGCCCGTTCCTTTTTGTTTGATAGGTAATTGCAAAACTTCGTCATAATCAAACTTTTCTTCAAAATATTCGCAGTTTGCGAAAAAATCGAAAAGCTTGAAATTATCTTTTTCGTGCTTGTGAGTTTCGCCGTATTCGTCTTTGTATTCAAAAACAAATTTTCGTGTTCCTCGCCCTTTGATCTGAATAAAATCAGTTGGCGAGAATATCGGACGCATGAGTGCAAGGTTTAGAATATCTTGGCAATCATAACCAGTTGTCATCATTCCCACAGTTACACAGATTCTCGTTTTACTTGATTTGTAATTCTCTAAAAATTTTGTGTGTCCGCTTAAATTATTATTTGCAAAATTAATAGTGAATTGCTGGCTGTCCGCAATGTTTGAAGTAATTTGCACGGCAAAATCTGAATTGTATTTGTCGGGCCAACATTGACTCGCCATTTGATTGAGCGTTTGAGTAATTTTTGAAGCGTGTTTTTGGCTAACGCAAAATATAATGCTTTTGCCGATTTCACCGCTTATTGGGTCTTTGAAAGCATTTTCAATAAATGTCTGGCAAAAGACACGATTTGTTTTTTCGGAAAAGAATTTCTTTTCAAAATCCTTTTGGAAAAATGTTTCTTCGCTTTCTCCGCCTTCTTCGTCTTCAACCATAACCGCATAACCTTTTTTTGAAAGTAATTCGGTGGTGATGTCGGTTCGTGCGTCTGAAACAATAGGATTGATCAAAAATCCTTCTTTTACGCCGTCAAGCAAGCTAAAACGAAAAGTCGGCTCGCCGTTTTTACAACCAAAAGTCGTGTAAGTGTCCAAGAGTTGCCGTCTTTCCCAAGCTCGCGGATCTTTTTGAGATAATTTTTGTGGATCAACATTTTTCAAATAATCTTTCGGCGTTGCAGTTAAGCCCAATTTGTAGCCGATAAAATATTCAAAAACCGCTCGTGAGTTTCCGCCGATTGCGCGGTGGGATTCATCGGCAATAACTAAATCAAAATCAGTTGGTGAAAATAGTTTTTTGTATTTGTCTTGCGATGAAAGGCTTTGGACAGTCGTGATAACCACTTCTGCCTTTTTCCAGTCATCACGATTTTGCTTGTAAATAACAGAGGAAAAATCATTGCTCAAGTATCGAACAAAGTTTTTATGCGCTTGATATTCCAATTCCAAGCGATCAACTAAAAACAAAATTCTTTTTGCGTTTCCAGTTCTTAAGAATAGTTTGATAATTGCGGCGGAAATAAGCGTTTTCCCTGTGCCTGTTGCCATTTCGAAAAGAAAACGATCATTTCCCGCTTCGGCGGATTTTTGCAAAGCATGAATAGCTTTAAGCTGATACGGACGCAAAATCCGCAAGTTTTCATCCCACAAATACTGTTCGCGGGTGTCTTCTTTGAGATAACGAGGATCATCTTTGAAACTTGGATTTTGTGTCAGTGCAATATAATCGGCTTCAACTTTTTCATCTGCCAAGCGTTGATTGTCAGGCTTGAAATCTTGTCGGTGTTTCAAAGATTCTTGTGTTGGAAATTCAGTAATAATTTCAGGATCGCCTCGTTCTAAATCCCAAAAATAATGAAGGTTGCCGTTTGAAAGAATTATAAAACGAGCATTTTCGGTGTGGGCGTATTTTCTCGCTTGTTCTTTTCCGTCTAGTGGATTTTTATCTTCCTTTTTGGCTTCCAAAATAACGAGCGGGAAACCTTTTTCATCAAGCAATAAAAAATCAATAAAGCCGTTTTTTGTAGATTCAAAATCTTCACCAAAAGCGTCAATGTCTTTTTGGGTAAGTTTTACATTCGGTTCAAGAGAAATATTTGCTTGTCCTTTTTCATTATCAAAAAAACACCAACCCGCTTGTTCAAGGAGTTTGTTTATTTTTATTCGTGCTTTTGCCTCTTTAGAATTTGCCATATTTTTATTTCATTAAATCATCAAGCGACACGCCGAGGCAACATCTT
>ERZ1292640.179-Hain-H43-02um-R1-179-length-51796-cov-71_pt2 | contig 20991 bp, 30 predicted proteins | sample MGYA00564404_ERZ1292640 | MGnify/ENA primary metagenome ERZ1292640 (study PRJEB36523, sample SAMEA6512636) | groundwater metagenome | collected 2019-01-08 | study: AquaDiva: Metagenomics assemblies of 32 groundwater samples
TTAGCAGCTTTTGCTTTAACTACTATAACCTCTTCAACTTCTGATTGTGTTTCAGCAATTGCTTTTGCTTCAATAGAATCAGCTTCTACTCTTGCACGAAGTTTTGCTTTGTACTTTAGATTTCGTGGTTTTGTTCTTAATCTGTATCCACAACATGGACACCAAAGACCTTCCCATTTGATGAATATTTCGCAAATTTGACATCGTCGTTGTCCAGAAGCATACCTTCCGGTTCCAACAGGCTTTTGAGCCTTGTATCTAACGCAAATTCCTTTACAAGTCATCTTAGTAATTAATATAGAATTCATAACTATATAAGCATGGATCGATAAAATATTGAAAATATTAATAAAAATAGTGAAATAATTTCATGTTATAGTACGATCATTGACAATTGTTTGCAAGAAAAACACAAAATCTTCAATAAATATGTATAGCTAATTTTAGATGAATTTTTTTTTTGGAAAATAGAGGCGCCATAATTGTTTAATTAAAAATTTCATAATTTAATTAAAAATTTGTTGAAAATAGACGGTACTTATTTTATCACAGCATATAAGAAAATTAATTCGGTTTATACGAATTGTAATTAATTATAAAATTAGAAAAAATTATTCAGTTATAGAAAATGATAAAACAAAATATCTATAATATTCTCTTTATGAGATATATTTTATTGAAAGCATATCATATTTTCCTCTCTGATTAAAATTTTCAATTTTGTGATTAGTTTTATGTTCATCAACAAATTCCAATTCAAAATAAAAACAAACTCTCAGATTAAGTATTGTAACTATTTCTTTTACGATATTCATTTACTATTTCCAACTTTGATTATCTTATATTTGACTCTCAAACTACCTAAAACTCTGATAATATGTAATACTAATTATTTAACAAATGAATTAGATGATCTTTTAATCACTCATTCAAAATAAAATATAGAAAGATTCATTCTTTGTTCAGGATCAACTCCAATTATTAGATCTTACTCATAGCCTAAAGACAGTTTTTGAATCATCAGCAACATGATAACCATAGGATGTTGTTAAGATATACTCATGTAACATTAATTTTTCACATTCTATAGGATCACCTATCGTTAAAAGCAAATATACTTCATTATTTGGAATATATTCAGAAAGTATGAAAATCAAAAGATGATTTTATAGTCTTTAGTGAAGTTGGAAATCTACAGTATGGTTTGTTACATGCGGTTGTAATTTCAATACGAGTATTAAGTAATGAAATGACATTATAGTAAAGTAAAATATGTGATTAGGTTTATGCTTTCAAAACAGTTGATACTACATGTTTTACTGCTTCATCAAAGTGTGCATCAATATTTGATTGAATTTCAGATAGTTTCACTTGTCCTTCTTTGGTAATTTTTGCAGACTCTGTAGTTGCTTTTGATTTAGAGGCATTTATGATTATTTCAGCTTCTTTCGTAGCCATTTCTCGTGTTTTTTCTAAAAGTTTGTCAATTTCATTTAATGCCTTTACGGATAATTGTTTTTTCATGTCTGCAACTTTACTGTTAAGAGAATCTAGATCATCTTCTAATCCATTTAACGATTGAATAATTCCAGTTACTTTTGATTCAGGCATACTGCTCATGATACCCCAATTTCTTCAAATCCATTACTTAAATCATTCAATTTGGATGTATTTTTAGGCACAAATAAGAACAAAAAATTATCCAGAAGTCAAAAGCAGAATTGCTCTTGCTAGATCGCCTTTGGCTTCTTCTAGTGCATTTTTGGCTTTTTCTTCATCTACACCAGCTTGCTGACTAACTAACTGAATATCCTCATCAGAGAATATTGGAACATCTAGTTCTCGTTCCTCATAGCTATCTGCAGTAACTGTGAAAATAGAATTATCCTTTGCCTTCATCTCTGTAACGGATGGTTTTGATACAATGATCTCTTTTTTGTCAGTCTTGATGATTACCTGTTGTACATTTGGGATCTCTTTCATATCAAGTCCCATCTTATCCATCATTCTTCGCATTTCACGATTACCACCGCGCATCATGGTGATAGTTCTCCGCTATGACTTTTTAAACTATCTCTAACTCTAATGGCCATTCCCCTATTAAAGTCAGAAATCATCTCAGAAGACAAAACCGCTTTTCCTACTGCAATTACTTTATCTTTATACAATATTGGAGTATCAGATGCAATTCGTATATTTTTACCACACCATACAACGTGTTTACAAAATACAGATTTTCCTTCTTTAACAAATGGTGCTGCATCTTGATTAATTTCCAAACAGTTTTCTTTGAATTTCTTACTTTTCAACAAAATCTGAGCAAAATAAGGACTAATAGCAAGACCGCCATCAATTCTCAAGGTACACAATAATTTTCCTTGGTGTGTTACAGTTCTAATTCTACCAGTTTTTCTTGAGAAAATCATTTCAATATTTTTAGGTAAATACTTTGAAACACCATCTCCAAATAATGCATCAAGCGTATACTTTAATTTTAGAACTTGGTCCATAGGCATGTTACGATCTTTTCTAAATATTAGTTCAATGCTAGTATATATTATTAAAAATAACTATATAGATAGGATTTTTTAATGTAGTTTATGGAAGAAAGAGAGGAAACAAGAAAAATTCAGTTTACAGGCAAGTCATCATACATAGTTTCACTACCTAAACAATGGATTATGGATCTTGGATTAAAAAAAGGAGACCAGATTAGAATGATAAGAAAAGACTCATCAACATTAGAGATTTACCCACCAAAATTTGAAACAAGATCTCAAAAGAAAGAAGATGCTACAATTGAGATAGATGATGAGGAAACAGTATCAATTGTAAGAAAATTAATTTCTTTGTATTTTTTAGGTTATAAAACAATCAATATCAAACCAAAAACTGGAAGATTAAGTCCAAATCAAAGAAATACTGTGAAAGAAGCTGTAAAAAGAATGTTAATGGGGTCTGAAATCATTTCAGATTCTAGTAGTGGAATTACAGTTCAGGTTCTTGTCAATCTATTGGAACTCTCTGTTGATGGTGCATTCAAGCGAATGATTCATCTGGCTAAATCAATGTCAAAGGATGCAATTTTAGCAATGAGGGAAAATAATTTAGAGCTTGCACAAGAGGTAATTAACACAGATGATGAGGTAGATAGATTTGGATTTTATATTATTCGACAGTTAAAAATTGCAATTCAAAATGAACATATGTTAAAAGAGATGGGTTTTAGAAATGCCAGAGATTGTCTTGGATATAGATTAGTTGTAAAAAATATTGAAAGAACGGGGGATCATGCAGCATTTATTGCAAAAGACATATTGGAATTCAAAAAACCAGTAAAGGAAAACATAGTAGAAAAAATTGAAGAGATGAATGAATTCGCTTTATCTGTTTTAGATGATTCATGTTTAGCATTATTCAAAGAAGACTATGTACAAGCTGAAAAAACAATTGAAAAGACAAATGAGATTGTAAAATATGAGAAAAAGGTAAGAGATGCATCAAAATCGCTCAAAGATGATGAAGAAATCTATAGAATTAGAAGAATGACGGAAAATATCAGAAGAATTTCAGAATATGCTAGCGACATAGCAGAAATTGTTCTTAATATGAATATAGAAAAATCGTTAAAGAAAACAGTATGATTGTGCGTGAAAATAGGTATCATAATGACATTGTCAGATAATAAAAAAGAATTTCCAGATTGGGATGTATACTATAAGCAAAATAAAGTAGAAACAATGCCATGGTATGAAAAGAATCTAGATTTAGACATGGTTGATGAAATCAGGTTCTTGAAAAAAGGAATATTTTTAGATCTTGGGACAGGACCGGGAACACAAGCAATAGAGTTAGCTAAAAATGGGTTTAAGGTAACTGGTTCTGATGTATCTCCATCTGCTATTGAAAAGGCCAAAGTACCTACAAGTAATGTAAATTTTGTAATAGATAATATTCTCAATTCAAAATTTGAAAGTGAATCTTTTGATTACATATTAGACAGAGGGTGTTTTCATGTGTTGTCATCTGATGAGAGAATAACATATCTAAATCAAATAAAACGAATTTTAAAGAAAAATGGAATAATTTTTTTGAAATGTATGAGTAAAAATGAGAAAAACATACCAGATGATAAAGGACCTCATAAATTTTACAAAGAGGAAATAATAAATTATTTTGAGAATGATTTTGACATTAAGAAAAGTAAAGATACTGTATACTATGGAACGCTTAATCCATTACCAAAAGCACTTTTTTTTGTAATGAAAAAATTAGTGAAGCTTTAACTTGAGTAATAATGGGAATATTGTAAATAAAATGAATACTGCGATACTAATTACATATGATAAAGAAGACGCTGTGACTGAAGCTATGGGATTATGTGATGCTGCAGGAATACAAGTTATACATACAATAAAACAACATTTTCTAAAGAAACCAAAGTATGGAATTAGTGGGGGGGTTTTAGAGAAATTAGAAGAGATGGCAGGAAAACTCAAACCAGATGTTATTGTTTTTGATGAAATACTAAAGCCAAGTCAAAATTATAATCTAGCATCTGTATTACATAGAGAAATTTTAGATAGAGAAGCATTAATTCTTGAAATTTTTGAAAGTAGAGCATCCAGTGCTGAATCTAAATTGCAAGTAAAGTTGGCCCAACTACGATATGAACTGGTCAGGGCTAAAGAAAAAGTGCGTCTATCTAACATGGGAGAGCAACCAGGGTTTATGGGAATAGGAAAATTTGAGATTGATGTTTATCATGATGATATCAAACATAGAATGCAATCTATAAAATTAAAACTTGAAAAAGCTGGAAAACAAAGAGAGCTTCATCGACAGGGAAGAAAAAGACTTGGATTCAAAACCATATCTCTTGCAGGATATACTTCGTCTGGAAAAACCACATTGTTTAATAAAATTACAGGAGAGTCTAAAGAACAAAGCAGTAGTCTGTTCACAACTCTCTCTACAACTACAAGAAGATTTTCCATTGATCATGAACCGTTTTTAATTGCAGACACTGTTGGATTTATCAGCAAATTACCTGCATACATGATTGATGCATTCAAATCTACATTAGAGGAACTGATTCACACTGATGTAATAATAGTTGTAGTTGATATTAGTGATTCATTATTTGATTTGAGAAAGAAATTTGCAAGCTGTATGCGAACTTTAGGTGAATTGGGAGTTGAAATGGATAAGATAATTTATGCTTTAAATAAATCAGATTTATTGACAACTAATGAAATTGAAGAAAAAATAGAGATTCTTAATTTAAAAGGTTATAAAAAACAAATTGCAGTATCAGCTAAAACAGGATATAATGTTAATGAGTTAAAAGATCTAATCAAAGATATTATTCAAAGTCAAAAATCACCAGAATTCAAAAAAGAGACTCCAAAAGGACTTGGCAATACATATGGTAATTGAGGTTGTAAGGATCGGACAACGTCTTGTTAGAGATGATAGAGTAACTACACATGTAGCTCTAGTTGCAAGAGCTTTTGGTTGTGCCAAAATATTCATGACCGAAGTAAATCCAGAGATTAAAGATACTTTAGAAAAAATCAATAATACTTGGGGCGGGAATTTTGTTGTTGAGTTTATTGACAATTGGAAGTCAATTGTAAAAAATAAAAAAAAAGAATACAAAATAGTCCATCTCACTATGTACGGAGAAAGTATCAATGATGTAGATGAGCAACTTAGAAAAGAAGAAAATTTACTAATAGTAGTAGGTGCAGAAAAAGTACCTAGAGAAATCTATGAACTTGCAGATTACAACGTTGGAATAGGAAATCAGCCTCATTCAGAGATTAGTGCTTTAGCTATACTTCTCGATCGTATTCAAAAAGGAGAGCAGTTTAAAAATAGTTTTCCAGGTGCTAAAAGAAAGATCATACCCACAAGAAAAGGTAAAAACGTCCTAGTAAGCGGAACAAGGGATTAATAATAGAAAATCAGCAGTGACTAGAGTTGGTAGACAAATACGAAGATCCTTTTGTTAGAATCGCATCCATGATAGGAGGAGACGAATATCTCAAGGTTGCAAGATCACTTTTGAAGGCAGAAGATGCTACAGATGAGGAAATTGCTAGTTCTACGGGTTTGAGGATCAACATGGTTAGAAAAGTATTGTATGATCTATTTGGAAAATCACTCATTACTGGAATTAGAGTCAAAGATGAACGTAAAGGATGGTTTGTTTACAGATGGAGAACACGTAGAGAGGAAGTAGAGCATTTCATAGAGAGTCAAAAAAAGAAAATTACAGAAAGACTACAACAAAGATTTGATTATGAAAATTATTCAGATTTTTATCATTGTGGAAATGAAGATTGTCACAGAGTTACATTTGAGGATGCATTAGAAGGAATGTTCAAGTGTCCATCATGTGGAAGTGTATTGAATTTAAAAAAGAATGATAAATCAAAAAAGGCATATTCAAAAAAAATTGATGAAATTAAAAAAGATATGCAACAAACATTCTAGTATTGTATAATATTTAGAAAAAATACCAATTCAGAATGAGCGTATGAAGAATTTATTCATATTATGATTAAATTATATATGAAAATACTTTCAAAGCATCTAAAAATTTGAGAAAGAAGTCACTGAATTAAATAGGAGAATTTGGTGGTAAAAACCTGAATCAAATAACTACAACAAATCCAGCAACTGGCGAAGAGATTGCAAAATATACGCCAATGGATAAAGAGCAAGTATTCCAATTAGTTGGGAAAGCAAGAAGAGCTTTTCCAGAATGGAAAAAAGATTATGAAAAACGTAGGAGTTACATCTACGAATTAGCTGAATATTTAAAAAAGAACAAAATAGAATTGGCAAAAGTTGCAACATCTGAGATGGGGAAAACAATCAAAGAGTCAAGTGGTGAAGTTGAAAAATGTGCATGGGCATTGGAATTTTATGCAGATCATGGAGATAGTTTTCTCGCTGATGAAGTATTAAACACAGATGCAAGAAAAAGTTTTCTTACTTTTGAACCACTTGGTGTGATTGGTTCAATTATGCCTTGGAATTTTCCTTATTGGCAAGCTCTAAGATTTGCTGCACCATGTTTAATGGCAGGCAATGTCATCGTAATGAAACCATCTAGAGTGACCATGCAAACAGGTATTGAAATTGAAAAAGCATTTACTGAATCAGGCATACCAGATGGAATATTTCAGACAGTAGTAGGAAGTGTAGAATCTGCCAATCATCTTATAGATTCTGATGTTAATGCGGTGACATTTACAGGCAGCACAGATGCGGGTGCTAAGGTAGGCCAAAGAGCTGCAATGAATTTAAAGAAATGTGTTTTGGAGCTTGGAGGAAGTGACCCATTTATCGTACTAGATGATGCAATTATTGAAAAAGCTGCAGAAGGAGCAGTTAAAGGCAGATTCATTAATTGTGGTCAAAGTTGTGTCGCATCCAAAAGATTCTTTGTTAGTAAAAATATTGCTAAAGATTTTATTGAATTATTTATCAAAAAAGCATCTCAATTAAAAGTTGGAAATCCTACTTTAATTGAAACTGATATTGGGCCTTTATCAAGTAAAGGTAGTTTAGAAACCATTTCAGGAATTGTAGAAGATGCAAAAGAGAAGGGTGCTGAAATTCTTTTAGGCGGTTCAGAAATTGATGGAAAGGGTTACTTTTATCAGCCTACAATTCTTACAAATGTTAAACCAAATATGAGAATTGCAAAAGAAGAGACATTTGGTCCAGTTGCCCCTATAACAATAGTTGAAAATGAAAGTGAGGCCGTAAGATTAGCAAATGATACAGAATTTGGATTAGGAGCAAGTATTTGGACTAAAGATCTAGCAAAAGCTGAAAAAATATCGAGACGAATAGAATCTGGAATAGTTAGTGTCAATAATGTGGTAATTTCAGATCCAAGAATTCCATTTGGTGGAATAAAACATAGTGGGTTTGGAAGAGAATTATCAAGATACGGAATGCTTGAATTTGTGAACATTAAATCAGTTAGATTCTATGACAATCTAAGTCACCATCATTACGTGGAATAAGTTCTCTCAATCATGAGAATTAGAGTTTACCTTAAGTATGATTTTGACGTATAGTATTGTGGCGAGGATACTCATTAACAATATGTTTTTGGGTGAAGATCAGTGTGATCTTGGGAACGCCTTGAACTTTGGGGTATAATCAAAGTTCATGATTCCCGTTGAATAATCCTCGTCAGTTTTCTTTATCATCGACTTCATCATAATCACATTCTTCTAATTCAATATGAGTTGGACTACCATTTTCATTAAAGTAAATTTCAGTGCAGATATCAGATGCCAAAGTTGAGGCTAAAGTTTCAGCTAGTTCCTTAGGAAAATTATCTAACATATTAGAATTTGAGGAATATTTGTATTCAGTAAGTTCATCGTTATGATAGAAATCTATCTCAATATCCCCATTTGCATATTTTCTTACTCCAACCACTTGACCAAATATACTGTAAGACAAATCTAATTTCCATGTTGAGAAACATCTTGGGTTAGTGTTTCAGCTAATTGTTCATAATGTTCTCTGGTTTTTCCAATTTCTTTGAGTTTTGATTCCTCAATCTCATTTAGTTCTTTATCGACCTTTTTTGAAACATATTGTAAACGTGCTTCAGCCATCATAAACAATCTATTATTTTCTTTCCACAAATGTTCTGTTATATGCTCTACATATTGCTGCATATCGCTAATCAATTTTATAGAATTACCAGATGAAATGTAATCCTTAGCAGAACTTTCCATTTCTTTTCCAATTTCTCTTGAACGTTCGTGATCCATTAACATCATTGCAATTGGACCCATATTACGTGGCATTCCTGCTTGTTCTAATGCAGGAAATAGTGAATTCTCTTCTTTACTATGATGACAAACGTCAGTGAAGTTTTTTGAAAAATCAATAACAGGCAACAATATAGATTCAGGAATTTGTTTTCCATCATTTAGAAGTTGAATTGTAGATTCCATTGCTTTGATGACTTTTTCTATTAGATCATGATCTCGTCTCAAAGATGCAGTTGACATAATATTTACAAATGAAATCCATTATCTATATCTTATTCAAATTTTCAAATAAATAATTAAAAGATGGGAAATTAGTTAACGAGTTATTCGTTAACAATTTTGTGTCTTTAACGATTAGAAAGGCTTTTTGCTTTAACAAATACCCAAATCTTTTTTGTCATTTCACTTGGTGCAATAGGTTTGTTACCAAAAACTTGTTCTACAGTTTCTTGACGACCTGCAAAATTAATTGCATAACCACCGAATGCTGGTTTTCCAGATTTTGATTTGCTTGATGATTTTGCTTTAGTCTTTGATTTTGTACTAGTGCTTTTAGTTGTAGTTTTCTTTTTTGTTGTAGCTTTATTTTTTGCTGCCAATTTCTTATTATATTTTAAATTAAGTATAATAACTTACACTTTTGTATATTGTAAAACAAGGTAATTTTCGAGTCTTTTTATTGTATTTAATCTGAGTCTAGGTGATTTTATGATTTTATCAAAACCTTTTCCTTGAACAAATGTTATCGCATCAGTACCTCCAATGATAAATGGAGTAACAGTTATCAAAATTTCATCAAACAAGTTACTTTGGATAAATTGCCAGTTAACAGTTCCACCGCCTTCAACCAGAATGGTATTAATTTTTCTTTTACTTAGATTATTCATTAATGATTTTATGTTGACTGAATTTTCACCAGTCATGATTATTTCAATAGGAAATTTTTTTAATTTTTGTAAATTTAGTTTACTGATTTTTTTACAAACTGCAATAATAGTTGGAACTTTATTACATGTTTGTAAAATTTTGGAATTAACAGATATCGTTCCTTGAGAATCTAAAATTATTCTTGTAGGATTTTTTCCTTTTGCATATCTTACAGTAAGTAATGGATCATCTCTATGGATGGTATTTTTTCCTACCAGTATTGCATCAACTTTTGAACGAAGTTTATGAAGTCTAATTCTATCTTTTTTAGAAGATAGTTTTGAATCACCTAAACGTGTAGCGATTTTTCCATCTATTGAAATTGCTGCACTTAGAATTACATATGGTCTAGATTTTTCCACGTACTATTTTACCTCCAATCATCACAGCTCGAATCGTAGATTCTGATGCTCTATGTACAATAGATGCATGTGGATTATGCATTGGCTCTAAATCCAATGAATGTTTATCCATGAAAATACAATCTGCAAATTTACCATTTTCAATTACTCCAATATCTTTTCTTAAAATTTTTCCACCATTCACAGTTGCCATTTTTAGAATTTCTTTTGGATTGATTCTTTTCTTGTGAATACCCATGGTTACTTTCCACAAGTAATCCATTTCTCTAAACATGTCTGGAGAATTTATCATTACATTATCAGTGCCTAATGCTATTGTACAACCAGCTTTTTTCATCAATTCAATGTTAGGAATTCCTTCAGCAAGTGCAGCGTTTGCTCTAGGACAAATCACAATTCCACGAGTTCTTTTTGTTGCAGCATGTATATCGCCTGACGAAGCATGAGTCATGTGTACCAGAAAATGGGGTTTTATATTCAAGGCACGTATCGTTTCAGATTTTCCAGTAATCTTCTTTGATGTAGAGACACTTTGTTTTGTCTCAGATGAATGAATGGCTCGAATTTTAGGTGTACCAGAGTAATAATTTAACACAGAAGAACTGTTTTCATTTGCTCCACTTATTCCAATACCATCGCATTTCTTTAGTAATTCTGTGAGTTCATCCATTTTATGTCTAGGTAAAGGAATGTTTTTTTTAATTTCAATTGGTCCTTGATAGAATTCTAGTCTTCCAAGAATAATTGAACGCAGTGGTAATTCAGACAGAACTTGTTTTAGCAGTAAAACTCCTTCAATTCCACCCTCTCTAAAATCTACAAACGTTGTAATTCCTTTATTTAACATGGAATGACAAGAATTTTTCATAAAACTTGCAAGATTTGTTTTATCTGTATTTTTTAGAATTATTGGTTTAGCACCAGAGACAGGATGAATTCGTTTGTCAACTGAACTATTCAGAGTAACATCTTTTGCAATAGAATCACCAATATGTGTATGACAATTTACAAATCCTGGAATTAATAATAATCCTTCACAGTCTATTGATTCTTCTTTTGCACTAGATCCTATATTGGGTTGGATTCGTTTGAATCTTTGATCTTGAATCTGTATATTAGTATTTGAAACAAAATCTAATTCTTTACCTAATAAGATACTTGCATTTTTGATTAGCATGATAATTCATAAACATCAGGTTTTTCTTTGCCCGAATCTCTAATTTCTCTTATTGTATCAAGAGATTTAGTCGCAAGTTTTACAGCCTCTCTACCAGTTTTTGCATTACCTATTCCACAATTCAAAGTAATATCATCTTCCTTTTCGATTAATTTAATGAAGTCTTTTACAGAGTTTTTAGCATCATCATTTGCAACAACTATAAAATTATCTCCACCCATAAAAAATGTAAGAGAATTTTTTTTGAGAAAAAATTTCGACATTTTCGCATATAAATTAAAAATTGTTGAAGTGATCTCATAGGGAGAATTTATTTTTCGCCTAGAAGTAAGATTGTCTACATCAAAGTGCATTATTGAAACTTTTTGTTCAGATTTGCCATTAATAAAACCAAAAATAGTATATTCTTTACTTAGAAAAGTCTCATTTTTTTTTCCTTCATATGCTTTGAGATTTGCTTCAAATGGAGAATCAGCATAGCCGAGTGACATAGATAATCGGACATCAAAAGATTTTTCAAGATTTTTTTGAATCTCAATATGATCATCTAAAGTCAATCCATTAGAAACTACAAAAAATTCATCTGCTCTATTTAAGAAAACAAGACAATTTTTTTCTGAGAATAATTTTTGAATCTCTTTGTATAGTGACGCCTGAAGCATTTGAAGTGCATGTTCTCTGTCACTACCTAGGGTTAGAGTCCAAGGTCCATAGCCATTTATTTTCAATATGCTAAGTTGAATCATTTTTGAATCCTTTGTATTTCATCGAATATTTTCACAACCGCTTCAACTGCACGCTCTGCTACAGGTCGTATTCTAGCATATGCCTGTCTTTCCTGTATTCCAGGTCCAGTTATTCCTAAAGAGACTGGTTTTTGATATTTAATGGATAGATCAGTTAATGCACGTGCTGTAGAATGAGCGATTACTTCATCGTGTTTTGTTTGTCCTTTAATTATAGCACCAAGAGTAACTACACCATCAACATCTTTTTTTTGTAATAATGCATTAACTATGATTGGCATATCATATGCTCCTGAAACCTTACAGGTATAATTTATTTTCAATTTCATCATTTTTGCTTTTTCTTCAGCTACAGAGAGCATTCTAGATGTTACTTTTTCATTAAATTCCGAAACAACTATAGCAATATTCAAAATTAATGCACCTTTGCGAATTCTAAGAGTTCTTTACCATCAATTAATGGAATTGCATTTTGTTTTGCATATTTTTCTGCTTTATCAACAGATAATGCAATATAAGTTTCAGCATCCATCATTTCACAAATTGCAGTAACAGGGATTAAACCTGCAATTTGAGTAAGATAAATAGACATTTCAGTATGACCCTGTCTTTTTGCCAATAATCCTTTTGATGCAATTAATAATGGAACATGGCCAGGAGTTTTGAAAGAAGAAGCAAATTTTTCCTTTTTGTTCTCAACATTAAAAATATTTGCCATTTCTCTGATGGTTAGTGATCTGTCTTTATCTGTTATGCCAGTATAAGTTTGATAATGATTAACAGAAATTGAAAATGTGGGATGATCACCATATGGAGCAAGTCCCATGATCATTTCTTTATTTGAAATTGATGATTCTGCTAAAATTTCATGCATGTATCTTAATTCTAAAGAATTTGCAAAATTATGATCAATTGCAATGCATAAAAGACCTCCAGCATGTTGACGCATTCTTGCAACATGTTCAGGGGTTACAAATTCTGCAGCAACTACCATATCTATTTCATTTTCTCTTCCTGCAGAGTCAAATAACAATACAAACTCGCCTCGTTTTAGTGATTCAAGTCCTGATTCAAGTGACATATATGAAAAATCATCAGTAAACTAATTATAAAGTTTACTATAAAATTGGTAATTACCATAAAAGTAGTAGAAAGTCAATTTTATTTTAAAATGTATTTTCCAAGAATATCAGTTTCGATGTTAAGTTTATCACCAACATTCTTTGTTTTGAAATTAGTTATTTCTATTGTATGAGGAATCAAACATACAGAAGCTAGATTATTTTTAACATCTACTACTGTCAAACTAATTCCATCAACTGCAATTGAACCTTTTTTCACAACATATTTTGATAATTTTTTTGGAATTTCAAACCAAACTTGTACTTCTTTAGGTTTATTTTGTATTTTTTTAATGATACCAACTCCATCGACATGGCCTAAAACAAAATGTCCCTCTAATCTGTCACCAGTTTTTAGACTTCGCTCAATGTTAACAATATCGCCAGGTTTTAGATTTCCTAGATCAGTTTTAAGGGTAGTTTCTTCTATCATTTCAAAAATACAATTAGATTTAGATAATTTTGTAGCAGTAAGACAAACTCCATTCAAAGCTACACTTTGTCCAGTCTTCAAACCTTTTGCATGTTTTCCTAAATTTACGGTCATTTGAATAGCGCTTCTATTTTTAGTGTTTTTTGAAATTTTCTCAATTTTTCCAATGCCCTCAATTATTCCAGTAAACATTATTAATTGTATAAAATTTCTTTGTATAAATTGATTTTCTTATTATTATAAATTTTATTTTGTATCCTTTAATTCTTCAAATTCATTTTGACAATATTGATGAAAAACAGAACATTTGTTTTTTTTAGCATCAATTTTGATTTGATCCATATCTTTAACTAAAACTCCTTGTGCAGCTAAAAATGCCTCATCTTCCATACCTAATTTTTCAAATGCTTGAGATTTAGCAACAGATGCTTCATGTAAACTTGAATCTACCATCTGTGCCTTATCATAATATTCTATAGATTCTCTATAATTTCTTAAATGGTTTAGAGAAATAGCCTTATTCATCAATGCAGTAATGTCTTTGTTATCAAGTTTTAATGTTTTATCATAAAATTCTACAGCTTCTTTATGTCTGTCTAATTCATTTAATGATAAGCCCATACTATTGAGTGTCCACATATCATTACCATCTATGTCAAGAATCATTTTACAGCATGTTAAAGCATCGTCATATCTCTTTAACTTTTCAAGTGAATAAATTTTATTTTTTAAGGCATAAATGTCAAAAAATTTTATTTTTAAGACTTTATCACAGAAAATGATTGAATCTTCAAATTTTTCTAAATGCAGTAAAGCCAATGCAGAGTTTTGTAAGGCTACCATATCGTCAGGGTTGATTTCTAGTAATTTTGTACAATAATTCAACATATCATCAAATTTTTCAGATTCAAACATTCTGGTGATTATAACAGTTGGATCAAGTAAGTCAATCAGTTTGGACCATACTATAGTAGATTATCACATCTTTATTCTATTCGAAAAGTTGAATAAGATAAAAGTAATAAAATTGTACAAAAATTATTTTAAAGCTTTTCTAAGTGTTTCATTTAACACTTTAGAATAGCTGTATGAAGTCTGTTCCTGTTGAATCATTTTTGCTTGACGAAGTCTTAATTTTTTATCCAAATCTTCATCAATCATTATTGTTACACGCTTACTCATGATATCTTCAGAAATATTATATGAAGATTACAATATAACATTATATGAAATGTTCCAAATATGGGAAATAGTCAGGCATTAATAGCATCAATAATTTGTTCCAGATTAAACGGTTTTTGGATCAATCGGATAGATAATTTTTCTAATTTTTCTTCGGTTGAATAACTACTATCTCCACTAACGGCAATGATTTTTGCTTTGGGATTGGTTTCTTGAATTTTTTTAATTGCATAAAATCCACTGCCGTTAGGCATCATGATATCAATTAGTACAACATCAGGTTTTTTTTCTTTGTAAAGTTTGATAGCAGTCACACCATCATAACCATTTCCTACTACTTTGATGCCCTTTTCTTCTAAAAATTCACTAAATAAACGAACAGTATCCTCATCATCATCAATTACAATAACGGAACGTTGCATCTCTAGTCATGTTTAATAAAACATCCTTTAATATTTTGTATTATTTTATGAATGTGATATGGCTGGAATTGATAGGTTAATTTCCACATCATTATCTAATGTAATTAAAAAGAAACTAGATTCGAATGAACTAAAAAACATAGAAAGAAAACTATTCTTAGAGCATGGAATGTCAATAAAGCTTTCAATAGAATATTTTCATAAATTTAGTAAAACATTAAAAAATATTTCCAATATAGACAGAAAAAAATTTGAAAATGAATGCATTAATGAAATTATTAAAATTAAAAAAACAGATAAGGATTATTCTGTTAAAATAATTGATCAAAAATTAATTGATTTAATATTAGAATTATGCGGAGATTCTGAAACTAGAAAGATAATTATTTGTCTTTTTGATAATGATTTAACTATTCCTCAAATACTAAAGGAATCCAAAGTTCCAAAAACATCAGGATATAGAAAAATTGAAAATTTAATAATAAATGGATTAATTTTAGAATCAGGAAAAGTTCTTAGTGAAAGTAAAAGGATCTCAAAGTACAAATGTGTTTTTGATGAAATCAAAATAGGAATGAAAAAAAACGACATTATGATTCAAGGAATTATAAATAAAAAAACATTTGATAAAAGCACTAGTATCAATATAAGTAATTGAATAATATCTATTTATGAATAATTTCTTTAAAATACTAAATTATAGAATTATTTCTTATAATTTCAAGTAGTGCCTTGGCTTGTTTGAAATGAACCTCATCAATCATTTTTCCGTCTATTGTTGTCGCACCTTTTCCTTTCTTTGTGGATTCTAAATAATATTTGCAGACTTTTTCTGCCCATTGAATTTCATCATTACTAGGATAGAAAATTTTATGTGTTGTAGAAATTTGATCAGGATGTATAATACTTTTTCCAGCATAACCCAGACTTTTTCCAATCTTACAATCTTTTTCAAGTCCTTTGATGTCATTAAGATCCTGCCAAATAGCATCAATGGCAAATATTCCTGCTGCTTTTACATCCACAGGAATCTTTGCTCTAGAGTATTTTCCACCTTCGGGATCTTTTGTGTATTCAATTCCTAAATCATTTAAGAGATCAAAAACTCCAAAAACAACTGCAGGTATTCGCTTACTACAAGATGCAATGTTGTATGCATTAACTACGCCTTCTGCTGATTCAATAGAAGGAATTATTTGGATTGGTTTTAGTTTACGATTTTTTTCTAATAACAAAAGATTTTTTTCAATTTTCTTTATTTCATTAACATTGTTTACTTTTGGAATTACAATTCCATCAATTCCTTTTTGAATTACTTCTTTGAGATCATCTTGAATTTTTCCAGATTTTGGAGAATTTGTGCGAACAAAAACTGAAGGAAGATAAGATGAGCGTGATTTTAATGCAGTTTGAATTAGAATTCTAGCATTTTTTTTTTCTTCATCAGGTACAGAATCTTCTAAATCAAAACACACTATATCAGCTTGAAGTTTTTTTGCCTTCTCTAAAAATTTAGAATTATTTCCTGGAACAAAAATAAGACTTCGAAAAAGTTGTGTCATTAAATGACTAGACGCCTTCTGGCTTCATTAGTATTTTGCCAAAGAGTCCTTTTCCAGTTAACATCTTAGTATGAGCTTCTGCTGCTTGCTCAAATGAATAAACAGAGTCTATCGCTGCTTTAATTTTACCTTGACCCATCCAGTAAAGACCTTGATCTAGCTCTGCTTTGGTTCCTTGTGTTGAACCAAGAATATTTGTTCCTTTAAAGAATACATGTCTAAGATCAGTTTTTGCATCATAACCAGTTGTTGCACCGCATGATACCAATGTTGCACCATACTTGAGTAGTGTGAGTTGTTGATTCCAGTGAGTTTGACCAATGTGATCAAATGATACATCAATTCCTGGTGCTTCATCTTTTTTCTTTGCCAATTCTTTTGAAATTGCTCTTACTTCTTTATACCAGTCTTCTTTTCTATGGTCTACTGCAAAATCTGCGCCTAATTCTAGACATTTATCTAATTTATCAGGACTAGCTGTTGCAATGACATCGCAATTGTATAACTTTGCAATTTGAATTCCAAAACTTCCAACTCCAGAACCTCCACCCATAATCAATACAGTTTGTCCTGGTCTAATCTTTGCTCTTCCAACTAGCATATGCCAAGAGGTTAAAAGAGTCATAGAGGCAGCTGCTGCTTCATCGTAGCTTACACCTTGTGGAATTTTTGAGATATTAACTTCTGGAAGATGTGTGATTTCAGAAAATGCACCCCAATTTGGACCGGTCTGAAATCCCCAGATTACTCTATTAACACAATCAAATTCCCTACCATCAGTACATGCTTTGCATACTCTACATGACATGTTAGAATGTGAAACTACTTTATCACCAACTTTGATATTTTTTACATCTTCACCAACTGCAATTACATCACCAGCTGCATCAGAACCAGAAATATGTGGTAATGGAACTGGCACTGGTGCTCCTCTCATTCCCCAAATATCATTATAATTTAGAGCAGTGGCTTTAACCTTGAAAACTACTTCATCAGCCTTGGGTTTTGGATCAGATATTTCTTTTACTTTTAAAATTTTTGCAAAATTATCATCAGGTGCATATTCTTCATAAACTACGGCTTTCATGAATAATTTTGAGTCTCACCCCTAATTATATTTTCTCTGAGATTAGAGACGATTTATCTTAAAATCACGTTTTGGTTGTTGGATCGATAACAAAATTTGCTTGAGTTGATCGTCGTTAATCTGAGAATTCATCTTTCCTTGTGTAGCTAATCCAATAAGATATTGCTCTACAAGATCAGATAGTTCAGGTTTGACCATTTTGATGTTATTTAATCGCATTCTTGCTTCTGGTGAAAGTATCTGTTTGAGAATTTGTTCTTTTTGAGCAGTTAAGTCGTGATTTTGTTTATCGTGAGGATCAGTAGATTCAGGAAAACTCATTTTAAATCTAAGAATATACTTTCAGCTGAGGATTTTCAGTGATAAGTTCATTTAGAATTTCTGTTGATAATCTATCTAGTTTTTGCATTCCTTGTTTTGAAATAATACGACCTTTTTTCTCAACTTTCTCTACATATCCAAGTTTTTCTAATCCTTGAATTGCATTACGAATTATTGCACCGCCTGCATCTTTATGATGAGCAGCACCATATCCAGATGGTCTACCACCACCATAAATTTTTCTTAATTCATTAACTCCAAGTGGACCGTGAAGGTAAATTTTTCTCATTAATGATGCACATCTTGTATGCCACCATTCTCTATCTTGAGGTGGTTTATCTGCATGAGCACCAGTTTTTACAAATGGAATCCAAGAAGGAGCAGGTATGTCTTCATTTTTTAGAGTATCTGCTAACCTACTAATCAATACATCAGATGGTACATCGTATACCTTTGCCATAAAGTGAAAAAATCTGGAATCGTCTTATAAATCATTGAGATATTATTTTACGATAAGTATGCCCACATAGGTTACATGTAATTCTGATCGACTTTATTGATACTCTACCCAGACGAATTCTAGAATTTATTCCAGGTGCGATAAATGATTTGCATTTTTTACAAAAAACAATTTTTAGTTCATAAGGCATACGGATTTTGTGCCTCGTACTAATTCTTCGCGCAATTGATGCTTGTCGTTGAGAAAGATCCGGATTCATTTTTGCGTTAGAAATTGCACTGTTGATTAGAATATGCATTCTTTCTAATGCAATTTTTCTAAGAGACGGTTTCATAATGACTATTCATATTGCACCTAAAAATTGGTTCTCTTTAGATTAAAGTGCAGTCAGCGGGATTCGAACCCGCGTCACAGGGTTGGAAACCCCGAATACTAACCAGGCTATACTATGACTGCACAAGAAAACAAACTTAATTTCCTACATAAAAATGGTTTTTTCGTATTCATACAGTATACGTGCAACTACCACATGTGCCTCATATGACAAGTTATCAACTGAAAATAAATGAGTTATTTTGCTTTTTATCGATTCTGAAAAATGGCCCTTTTGGAATCCACCTATAACTATACATGTATTATCTGAGATTTCAGAATTAATTTTTTCAAATGATTTGAGTTCTCCTTTGGTTGAAAAACCAATAATTTTTGACGGCTTTATTTCATTAATTAATTCAGAAAACGATTTTTCTTTAATTTCTAATAATATGTTAGTATTAGATCGTATGGTTTTTTCTAAAAACAATTTTTCAATTAAACCTTCAAATCTATGATATGACTTTGGGATGTGAACATTTTCTCCAATGTAAATTACTTTATCATCAATAGTGTGAATATAGATTTTAATTTTATTTTGTAAATACAATGGAATTGTAGTTGCCTCTAATATAGAAAAATGAACTAAATCAGGTCTTCCTCGTTTGATTTCATTGTTGATTCCTTTCATTGCAGCAAAATGCCAAGAATTATCAAGTAATATTTCAGATGGATTTTTTCCTAGTTTTTGTGCATGTGAGAATACTGAAGGATGATCTTGTAGTTCCAAAGGAACAAGTTCTAATGCAGATTCTGCTAAGATTAGAGAGATCATTTTAGTTGATCATTTCTATTTGGTTTTTAAATTCATTCCAACTAGGTTTTGGAATTCCATTAACATCTACAAATCCAGAACTACAAATGTAATGGCTTAATCGTTCAATTATATACTCACTAGTTCCTAAACTAGAACCACCACCTATACTGATAGTTGCATTTCCAATTTCTGATTTTTCAACAACACATGTACCATCAGGTCTATCATATTGTCTATACCATGTAAGAAATTCCATTTTAGATTCATTTTCTTTATAAAATTCAAATGATTTTTCTAGAAACATTTTTTGAGATGTATTATTTCCTCCTACAAAATCAGATGTACTCCAACTAATCTCAAAAAGCCCAATTTTTTTATCAGGTATGATTTCAAATATTTTTTGCAAATCCTCTTTAGCCTCTTGAGGAGTTTTTACAATATCATTCAAAGTATCAACTGGAGAATATGAGAAAGCAACAAAATCACCAAGTGCCAGGTCAGTTACAATATGTTCCAAGTTTTTATTAAGTACATTATGTAAGGCAAATGCGTTTCCTATCTTTACATCAGGATGTTTTTCTTTTATTTTGGCATATACTCCGTTGAAAAGTTCCTTATACACGGGAATATTTTGTTCATAATAACGAAATTGTGATTCTGTTTCACCAGCAATTACAACTGTATCTATAATATCATAACGAGATAAGATTGTATCAAGAACGTTAACTAGTCTGTCTTCTCCAATTGCATTAAGGGAAGGTTTTCCAATCCAATTTGGGAAAGGTCCCAATGTTTCTCCATTGATCACAGAAAAATACAGTGTAACTTTGAGATCATTTTTTTTATTAAAACCCATCAAAACGTCTGATTGTTTCCAGTCGAATTCTCCTTTTACAGGCTCAATAGTATTCCAAAATAGATACACATTGCTTCTTCCAATTCCAGTAGAAGATGCATCAGAGTAAATTTGATTCAAGTCCTTCAAAGTTATGGATGAGTTTGGTGTGTTAATTACAAGACCAATTTTTTCATTATGTTTCTGACTGGTAATTGATTGTAAGTTTGGTGTAATCAGTACTATTGCAATTATAGCAATTACTGCAATACCAACAGATAATCCTAGAATTTTCTTATCCATACTAAATTAAAAGTAAAAGGAAGTAAAAGAGTTGTGATTTTATTATCTATCCTGAAGTACAACCGCTGAACCCACATTCTATGCAAATGGTACATCCTTCTACAAATA
>ERZ1292640.1257-Hain-H43-02um-R1-1257-length-20979-cov-7_pt1 | contig 20979 bp, 15 predicted proteins | sample MGYA00564404_ERZ1292640 | MGnify/ENA primary metagenome ERZ1292640 (study PRJEB36523, sample SAMEA6512636) | groundwater metagenome | collected 2019-01-08 | study: AquaDiva: Metagenomics assemblies of 32 groundwater samples
TATAATAAATCGTCCCGGCGGGCGCGGAGATCGTCAGATTGAAACCGGCAGGCACTAGCCCGCCATTCAGGTTGAAAGCAGGGGACTTGAGGACTTGGCTGTCAATCCAGTTAAAACGTCCCAGGACCCACTTTTTCATTTGGGTGATGATCCCCGCGAAATCCCTGGGCGTCACATAATCCACATGCCAGCCGCCCCCGGCGCCATTGGGGTTCGGCCAGACATAGCTGCCCAGCCGCGGGTATTTGGCGAAGTCCCGGACCTGGGCTTCGTTCAGATAAGCGGCGATCTCATCGATGCGGGCCAGCACGTTGGAACCGCCGAGGATGTTCGTGCGCAGTTCGCTCCACCGGTCGGTGATTTTCTGCTTGAAGTCCGGATCGCCTGCCGTTCCGGTGCCCGACGTGGTGCCGCTGATCAGGCGCCGCAGCCATATATGGTCGCTATCCCCAAGCTGGGTATAGTACCAGCCATTGGTGCGGCCGCCATCCAGGTAGTCCGCATTGCCAAAGCTCAGGTTCCAATCCCAGATCGGGTCCATTTTGAGCTTGCCGCCGCGGTCTTTGTGCATGTAGTTGCTCAGTCGATAGCCATCGATTTGCTTGGTGAACTCGACGATCCAATGCTGATCCACAAAGGAGTCCACGTCGATGTACCACGAGTAATGGTTCGTTCCCGTGGCGGTGAGCCAATTGGCGGCGTAGAGGGCTCTTTCAAACTGGTTGAGGTAATTGCGGATCCAATTTTTTTGGGCGGTGGTGATTTCCCGAGGCTTGGGTTCGTGATAGCGCAACTGTTGGCCGCTGAAGCCTCCGCCCCCGCTGGTGCTGAAGGTGACGTCGCCCGGGCTGGACTTGTCTTTTTTGACGATATAACCGCCGGTGATGGCGGGTTCATTGGTGTGGCTGGTAGTCAATTCGGCGAGATCAAGCCGGTTCTTGTCCACCTTGATTTTCTCCAGCAGAACGTAAATGCCCCGGTAATCTCCAGGGTAAACCAGTTTGCCGCCATTGGCATCAACAAACACCTCGACGAATCTCCGGCGCACGGCGTAGTGGCCCATTTTTTCGTGCAGTTCGAGCGCCAGAAAATCGTTCATCATGCATTTATCCGAATACGGATTGCGTAGCGCCCAATCCGAATCCGCCGGCAGGTCCAGGAGCGGAACAGCCAGGTCATTGCCAAACTCGTCGTTGATTTCCAGGTTGTAGGGCGTTTTGGGAAACCCGGACGAAGTCTGCCCGCGAACCTCGATTCCGGCCAGGCCTTGAAAATCGGGTTCGGTCTGCATCGAAGTGCGTCCCCGGTGCGCATCGAGCAGCGCCACAAACGCGCGCGTCCGCGTCGCTGTATCCTGGCCAATGGGGCGGCCCGAGGTGTTGATGATGAGCAGCGGCAGATTCGAACTGAAACCGCGCGTGGTCGCGTCCAGGAGGTGGTAGGTCTTCGCGACGACGCGGCTGGGCAACAAACCGGTCTGAAACACCCTGGCCTTGATGACGGTGCCGGCATTGATCACGATCGGGCTTGCGTAAGCCGGCGAGCTGTTGGTCGGCACTGAGCCGTCCAACGTGTAGCGGATCACGCCGGAAGCAGCGGAGAGGGAGATGGTAAGACTCGCGTTGGTGTAAAGGCCGCTTTCCAGGGAGAAAACCGGTTCCGGCGCAAAACCCGGCCCACTCGTCGAATTCTGCGCTCGCGGCGTAGGCGCCGTGAAATAGCCGGCGATGGACGGATCGACGCGGTCCCGGCCGTACGACACATCCTTCTCTTGCGGTGGATAAGCAGGGTAAAAGGCGGAAACCACATTGGTTTGCGGATTGACCAGCGCCAGGTACTCGCCGCTCTTTTCCAGCTTGAAATTGGTGTGCAGCGGCGCGGCCGGGTTGGTCCTGTTTTTTTCGGAGGCCCAGACCAGCAGATAACTGTTGGCCGCCATGGGCACGCTAGGAAACCGCCACTTGGTGAGGTTGTTGGTCGTGTCCGTGAGAAACCAGCCCTCCAGGTTTTCCGCCAGCGGACCGGGATTGTAAATCTCCAACCAGTCCGCGCGGCTGCCGTCTTCGTCCTTGATCCCATTCTGGTTGTCGGCCATGCACTCGGATATAACCAGCTTCGGCAGCCGGATGTTCGGGTCCAGCGTGTAACTCCAACTCGCCCCGGCGAACGCATGTGGCGTGAGCGCCAGGTCGATAATGCCGTGGCCGGGCGCCCAGGTGACATTGACGGAGCCATTCGGCGGCTGCGGAAACTCGAACAGATAATCCCTGGGCGAATAGACCGTCAGGTTCGTGGCGATGGGACTGCCATTAATGAGCAGGTCGGCCAGCGATACGCCAGTGACGCTTTCGTCGAAAAAGACTTCGATTTGAGATAATTCGCTGACCACAGCCGACTCAACCGGAACCGTCGCGACCATCGTGGGCGGCGCTTCGTCGGCCTGGGTGAGCAACGAAGCATCGAGGAGCAAATCGGAACTGCCGGTGTTCGCATTAAAGGCATGGATGGCCACCACGTTCGTGCCAGCCACCAGCAGACTGCTCAGGTTGGTGGCGATGGCGATCTCCAAAGTCCTTCGTTCCTCCGCCCGCAGGGCAGTGCTGTTGAAGGCCAGTTCTCCTTCCGGCACGTTCGTCCGGCCGACCTCCGTTCCGTTGATCCAAGCCACCGCGCCGTCATCCACAATGATCGAAAGATCCATCTGCGCGACATCCGTCGGACTCTTGATGACAAAGGTCTTGCGAAAATAGACGCTCAGGTAGTTGCCCGCCGCGCTGGTCGGAATCGGCGTGACAACATCCGTTTCGCCGTAGCCGATCGGGGCGACGCTGTTCGACCAACCCGAATCGTCGAAGCCAATGGCCCGCCACGCGTTCGTGTCCGGGAGCGAAGCTTCATTCGTGCCGATGAAGTATTTCCAGGAAGACCCGTAATCGAAAATCACGGCGGATTGAGCCGGCAGCATCAGCCCCAGGCAGGCGACGAGAATCAACGGAGCATTCTTGAGCATCACAGTCGTATTTTATCTATTTGTGTCTTCGTCCTTGAACATATCAAAGTCCCTGCCATTCCGCCATGAAATTGAGCGCCACGCCTTCAGCCGGGGAATTCACTTGCCGCCGGCCACCGGCGACCAGATATTTCCACTGTGCCCAGCATCCATGAATCAGCCCATCCCCATCAATACGTTCAAACAAGCGCTCCGCGAGGGCCGGCCGCAAATCGGCCTTTGGAGCAGCCTGTGCAGCCACCTTTCCGTGGAAGTGATCGCCGGCGCCGGTTTTGACTGGCTGTTGCTCGACACCGAGCATGCTCCCAACGAACTGCCGCTGGTCCATAGCCAGTTGCAGGCCATGGCCGGCGGCACGGCGGCGCCGGTGGTGCGGCCCGCCTGGAACGATTTGGTCCTGATCAAACGCATCCTCGACATCGGCGCGCAAAGCCTGTTGATCCCTTATGTGCAAACGTCCGAGGAAGCGCGCCAAGCGGTGGCGGCCACCCGTTATCCGCCCCAGGGCGCGCGCGGCGTGGCGTCGTTGCACCGCGCCAACCGGTTTGGCCGGGTCAAAGATTATTTCCTGCAAGCCAACGATCAGATGTGCGTCATCGTCCAGATCGAAACCCGGGCGGCCTTGGCCAACCTCGAAGCGATCGCCGCCGTCGAGGGCGTGGACGGCCTGTTCATCGGACCGAGCGACCTGGCGGCGGCGCTGGGACATTTGGGCAATGCCGGCCATCCGGAAGTGCGAACGGCCATCGACGATGCGATTCGGCGCATTCGACAGGCCGGCAAAGCCGCCGGCATTCTGGCCCCGGCTGAAGCCGACGCGCGGCATTGGCTGGCCCTGGGTTGCACCGTCGTGGCGGTGGGCAGCGATTTGAATCTGCTGGCGCGCCAGAGCGAGGAACTGGCCGCGAAATTCAAGTGATCAAGGACAGACGCATCCTATCGCGTCTCCAACAACTGAAAACAGGGAAGAAAGACCGCCATGAGGACCGGGAAGAAAACCAAACAGAGCGCGGTCATCGTCCAAGCGATGAAGGCCGTCCCCGCCTGGGGAGTGCTCGGTTTGCGAATCAGCGCGAACACACAGTAGGCCAGGACTGGAACCGGCAAGACCAAGAGGAATGGCCGCAAGCTCAGACAAAGGCGGGTGAAAGCCGGCGGAGTGAGCGGCCAATGGGGCGAAAGATTGCCTACCGCCATGAGCATCGCCCACAGGCTGAAGCACGCGAAGGTGAAAGTGAGCGTAACCAAGAGGTGTGTGACTCTGTTTGTATGCATGTGCTTTTGACTGTTGCCGGTGCGAATCGTCACGGGAGAGCGTTGCCGCTGAACGTTCAAGCTCAGCGACGACCGCTGGCGAGCGGGATTGAACGTAGAAGGCGCGTCCGAATTGCAGCCCAGCACCGAGCAGAGAAGCATAGCGGCGCTGGAGCGCACTCTTAGACCGCAATTTCTGCACTCAATCATTGTCAAACTCTCCTGCCTGAACCTTGGTGACGAACTCCGGAAAGGATGTTGCTCGGTCGTCAGTCTCTCCGGTCTCATGTGACCAACGGACAATTTGAGCCTCAATCCGCGAATCCAAACGTGAATAGTCGAAGCAATAATAGTCGCCCGTGCCGTAGTCAGCGAACGGAAGCAGATGTGTGAAGTCGCGCTGCTCGTCATCGAAGTTTGCGAGCCAGCCTGCCCAACCCTCCCGAAACCGCCGGTCAATCGAATCCCAAGTCATGCGTGGGTCGCGCTGGTCAAACACGGGGAAAATCGTGACACCCTCAATGCTGTGTCCGTTGTTCTGAAGCAGCCACGCTCTGAATGATGGCGGAAAGGTGCGACCGAGTGCGGCCTCCGCTTTAACAATGGCGTCCTCTGTCGTTCCGAAAACCCTGGGGCGTTTGCTGCTCATGGCGTGCAATGGCGATCAACGACCAAGCTCAGCGACCGCCGCTGGCGAGCGGGGTGGAGCGTGAAAGGCGCGTGCGAATTGCCGCCCCGCACCGAGCGGAGAAGCGTAGCGGCGGTTCGCTGGAGCGCACTTGTTGACCACTGGCCTCTCATAAACTCTTCAGTCTCCTAATCATCATGAGAAGTCTCAACTCGGACTCATACTTGAAAACCAACATCCAATGAATCGCTGCGGCAAAGCCAAACCCCGTTCCGCCACCGGAACTACGCCCTGTGAAAAACCCTGTGAAAAACAAAGTGACGGCGGACAGGGTCATAACCACAGCAGACCAAAAAAGAAGTCTGCGCTTTCGGATGAGATGGCCGATAGCTGCCTCGCGCTGCAAATCATCAACACCCTGCTCGACGAATTGAATATCTTCTCGCTCGAATGATTTCATAAAGTGTGAAGTGGTCAACCATTGATTATCAGTTCATTTTGCCCTGATCAGATGATATTGGCGGCGTTCTCGGTCAGAATTGCTTGGTTTCATCATCCCAACAAAACGGACGATAAATCCCGGAAAACCCATGTCAACGGCAAAGAAAGGCCGACAAGGCGCGTGTTTGGAGGTAAGAGCGTGTACGGAAAATCGATTGGGGGCATCGTCCTCGTCGTCGTTCTCGTCCTCGTCCTCGATGTTGCCTTCATTTTCGAGGACGAGGACGACGACGAGAACGAGGACGAACAGACGGTCTGGGATTTCCGTACGCTCAGTACGAGCACGGACATTCTGCGATGATTAGGGAGAGAACCCAAGAGCGCGTCCGCTCGCCAATCGTCACCTTGAACCGTAGCAGCCGACGTCAGTCGGCTCTGACTTTCTGACTGGAAAAGTGAGCCGACTGACGTCGGCTGCTACGAGGTTCATGGACAGCCTCCACGGCTTGTTGCCGCGCATTGTGCCCATGAACCGGATTGGCGATAGGAACGCAGCCTTCAGGCTGCAGCGCGTTGAAGTGCCGATGGTTCTGCAGCCTGAAGGCCGCGTTCCTGAATCGAGGTTCATGGACAGCCCCGTATACCCTTTTCAGACCCGCTCAGATCATGAACCTCCAGTTCGCGTAACGGCGGACTGGCGTCCGCCGGTGGAATAGAGCGGCGCTCGCCAGAGCGCCGCTACGAATGGCAGGTTCACACATGCGGCAGTCCTGCTGGCACGCCGAACGTCCTGGCAGGCAGCCTTTTACCGCGTGGGCCAGTCGTTGCTCTTGGTGATGCTCTTAAGCCCAATGACTTATACCGACTTGCAGCCATCGTCTTGCTCAAAGTTGCGACCGGAAGGGCGCGGTCACCGTCTCCATCAGCCGCTTCCACACCGAACGCTTCTGCCACTCGGCATAGGTGACTTCCCGCGACTTGGTCTTGTCCTCCTCAAAGACGCGCGCCTGCTCGGCGGCGAAATCGGGGGCGAAGACGTTGAGATTCGCTTCGTCATTGAGCCGGAAAGAGCGGTTGTCGAAATTCGCCGAGCCGACCGAGACCCAAATGTCATCCACGATCATCATTTTGCAGTGGTACATGGTCGGTTGGTACTCGTAGATTCTGACGCCGGCCTGGAGGAGTTCGCCCCATTTAGACCGGGAGGCATGCTTGACAATGGGGTTGTCCGTCCTGGAACCCGGCACGATGATCTCGACCTTGACTCCCCGCTGGCAGGCCTCAATCAATTCGTGGCTGGTCAGCCCGCCCGGCACAAAATACGAGGCTGACAGACGGATGCTCTTCCGGGCGGCCGCAATGGAGAGAAGATACATCAAGCGCACGCTTTCGGCGCCCTCCTGGGGCGAGCTCTTGAAAACCTGGGCGAAGTGCTCTCCGGCGGGCGGAAGCTCCGGGAAGTAATCTTTGCCGTCAATGACGCGGGCGCTCGTTTTCATCCAGTTATCCATGAAGACCGCCTGCATTTGTCCCACCGCCGGCCCTTCCAGCCGGAAGTGGGAATCGCGCCAATGCGCGGGCGAATCCGCGTTGCCTTTCCAGATGTCCGCCAGTCCGGCCCCGCCGATGAATCCCACGGTCCCATCGACGATCAGCAATTTGCGATGGTCCCGATGATTGATGCGCGCCAGATTGTACCAAACCAGGGGGTTGTACTTCTGCACTTCAACTCCGGCCTTGCGCATCGTTTGCAGGAGGCCGGAATCGATCTTTCTGGAGCCGATCCAATCCAGCAGAACATGCACGCGGACCCCGGCGCGAGCGCGCTCCGCCAGGGCCTCGGCAAACTGCCGTCCGATCTCTCCCGACCAGTAAATATAGGTCTCCAGGTTGATCGTCTTCTTTGCTCCCTGGATGGCTTTGAGCATGGCCGGAAAAATCTGATCGCCATTGATCAGGCCGGTGACGCGGTTGCCGCCTTCCAGGCCGGGACCCATCAAGCGGCCCATCGAGCGCAGGAATTGCGGGTCGTTCACCGCGTATTGCGGCTCGATTCGATATTGGATGCCCTTGCCGTGAAAGCTGGTGCAGCCGCTCAGGCCCGCCAACAACAGCCACAGCAGGCCTGCCTTGAAGGTTCGAGTAGCCGCTCTCTTCCTATCCCGTCTTGCGCTCGGTTCCATCGCGTGGGACTCTAGCTGGGTTCCGGGTTTTTCCAATCAAAGAAATGTCGGGCCGTGCTTTCTGCGCATGAACCTTGCGCGAGATTTTGCCTGTCCGGTTTGTAGTCCCGGCTTCAGCCGGTAAGCAGCGCCTGGACCGCCTAAAGGCGGATTTACAGACGGAGCCAGGTTCACGGAACCCACGAGCGCGTCCGCTCGCCAATCGTCACCTTGAACCGTAGCAGCCGACGTCAGTCGGCTCTGACTTTCTGACTGGAAAAGTGAGCCGACTGACGTCGGCTGCTACGAGGTCCATGGAAAGTTCGCAGCACTTTTACTCCGGCCAATTTGATGAAGCTGCCACCGGCTTTCCTTGAGGATTGTAACCGCCCCAACGTTTGGCCAAGCTGAGAAAATTGCCCATGATCGCGCGCGAGGTTTCCGGCGTGCCCGGCATCTCGATGTGAAACTGCGCTGCGTAAATGTAGCGGTCCTTGACCCGCAAACATTGGGTCTTGGTGCGCGTTCCTGGACCTCCGGCCACGATCAAGTCCCAACCGGCTGGCGGCCACTCGATCTGCCCGCAATGGCTTTCCCTGACCTGAAAATCGCCTGGCAACCCCTCAAAAGCCGGATCACGGACTGCTTGATGAACCGTGAAGGGGCCGCGCTCGAAAAGGCAGGCCGAGTAATCCCCGCATGGCCTTTGGCCGGTATGGCCAATGTGGGTATAGATCGGCAGCTTGGGGTTCTGCGGGTCGCGGCAATGCGGGCAATCCCACGGCTTATCGACCCCTGTTTCCGCCAGAATGGCCAGCCCCTGAGCGCCGCCACATGAGGCCCACAGCGGCAGATGACCAGCCTTCAGCACGGCTTGTGTTCCGCGCCACGGTTCGCGTTCCACCTCGCACCAGTCCTTGAAATTACCCGACAAAAAGGCGCAAAGCGGACGCGGTTCTGCCGCGCAAAAAGTCTCGTCAAAAGTGCTGAGCCAGACTTGCTGGGCCTGGAGTTGTTCCCACCCTGGACAAGACTTGACCAGTGGAATGAATTCCTGGCCATGGTTCGGCAGCGTTCGCTCATGGGTCGTGTTGACCACGATGAACCAGTCCGGAAACGAAATCTTCTCGCGCGGATCACCATAGAATTCGATTTCGCGCAGAGTGGGAAAATCGCCTTCCGCGGCGGAAATTTGGAGACGCAGAAACTGAACGCGCCGACGCTGAGCCAGCCGGTGAAGCCGAAACAAGCGCTGCTCCTGGTTGACTTGAGTTTCGGATAGGTCACGCCAGCCCTCGCCCTCGAGACTGTATTGCCAAACATACCGCGCAGGCGCATTCCGAAAAACGAATTCATGATCGCCTTGGATTTGCAGGATGGCGCCGAGCTCGCTCGGGCCTGGAAATCGAATCTGCCACCACCAGTTGGACTCGCTGGAACGGCCCTTCCACGTGTGATGGGCCGCCAAAGAAAACCGGTTGCCGTCCATCGCGCCCTCCGCGCCGAAACCGGATTGGAAGCCGGAGGCGCCGGCGGCAGCGTTGCCCTCTGCCCTGGCCAAAGGCTGGGCCAGGACCGCTCCCACCAAGAGAAGTGCGGCCGCACAGTACGCCCCAAGGCGCGCCAGCCGGGTCAGAGTTCTTTCTTGATGCAGCCACAGCAGGGCGGAACGGCCGCCAATGGAGCGCGGACAGCCTTGTCGGCGCCGCCACGGCCGAGATGATCGACACGCGGACAAGGCTGTCCGCGCTCCCATACCCCAGCCCAATTCGTCCGCACCTTGGGTCCCTGTTGGCCTGTTGTCGCGCATAGAATGACGAGCGCATGGTCACGCACGCCTTGGCCAGAAGCAAGTCTCTGCTCCCGCCTTCGCGCGGATGGACGAGATCGGCGCGAATAAACTGAGCTTGGAAAAGTTTTATTTGACAAAGCGCAGTCCACTGTCCTACTGACATCGGACAGTAGATAAGACTATGTTTATTCAACTGAATTTTAAGTCCGGCAAACCGGTTTACCTGCAGGTGGTCGATCAGATCAAGGCCGCCGCCGCTTCGGGCGCCCTGCGGGTGGGAGAGGCTTTGCCCACCATCCGGCCGTTAGCCGAGCAACTGCGCATCAACCGCAACACCGTGGCCAAGGCCTACACGGAACTGGAAAGCCAGGGCGTCATTGAAACCGTCGCCGGCAAAGGATGTTTCCTGACCGGGAACAACTCGCCGTATCGAATGGAGTTGCGCCAGGAGATGCTGGCCGAGGAAATCGATGCCGTCATCGTGCAAGCGCATCATTTGCAGGTCAACAAAGAGGATTTGCTCCGGCTGGTGCGGCAGCGGCTGGAACTGTTCGAAGAGAAAACAAAAACCAACACGCCCTAACAGGAGACGTCATTTATGAAAGCTGAATCCCCCGTCATCGAAATACAGAATCTGGTCCGCAAATTTGGCCGGACGGATGCCGTCAATGGCTTGAGCCTGAGCGTGCGCGCCGGGCGATGCTATGGTTTTTTCGGACGCAATGGCGCCGGTAAAACGACCACCATCAAATGCCTGCTCAATCTGCTCCAGCCCACCGCCGGGTCCGTGCGGGTCTTTGGGACGGACCCGGCCCGGAATGAAGTGGCCGTCAAGAGCCGGGTCGCTTACGTGCCGGATTATGTTGCGTTTTACCCGTGGATGACCGTCCGCGAGACCCTGGAGTACCTGGCCTCGTTTCGCGAACATTGGAACGGCCAGACAGAAAAGGAACTGCTGGGCCAATTCCGGCTCGATCCCCTGAAAAAGGTCGGCCACCTTTCCAAAGGGCAAAAAACTCAGTTGGCGCTGATTGGCGCGATTTGTCCTGAACCCGAATTGCTTCTGCTCGATGAACCCACCTCAGGATTGGACCCCATCGTGCGCCGGGAGTTCATTCAAACGGTCATCGGCGCCTATCAGGAAGCCCATCCCGGCCAGCGCACGATTTTCGTTTCCACCCACTTGATCGCGGAGTTTGAAGGTCTCATTGATGAGTTTACGATCATTGAAGAGGGCAAAGAGGCCTTGACCCTCGAATCCGACGTAGCCCGTCAACGGTATCAAAGAATCCGCGCCCGGTTCAGCCAGTCGCCGCCGGCTCTCGATTTTCCTGAAACAAGCTGGGCGCGCCGTGATGGCCGGGAGCTGGAATTGGTGGTCAACGGCAATTCGGCGCAAATCCTGAGCCGCATCAAATCCTATTCGCCGGAAACCGTCTCCATGGAGGCGCTGACTCTGGAGGAAATCTTCATGGCCTCATTTAAATGAACCTGACCAAACCATGAATACGAGATTAGCCAAAGAAGCAAGATCGCTCTTTCCGGTTTGGGTCCTCACCTTGCTGTTGCCGGCGGCTCCGATCCTGATTTGGGGAAAGGAAGTGATCGGCCTGGCCGCTGGATTGTTCTGTCTGGGCAGCGCCATGTTGGGCGCGACGGTATTTGGAGCGGAGTTGAATTATCGCAGCATGGACCTGCTCCTATCGCAACCCGTTTCCCGCCGGCAGATTTGGTATGAGAAAATGCTGGTCTTGGAGGTGGCGCTCTTCTCGGCTTTCGCCCTCTTCATGTTGGGCCTCCGGTGGTACTATCCCGAACTCAGCGCAAATCCGTTTTGCACGCTGCGGCCTTTTATTCCCCTCTGCGCCTTTGCCGCGACGCCCTGCTTGACTCTCGTGAGCCGCAATTTCATCGGCTCCGTCGTGTTCTCCCTGGCCTTGCCTATGGTCATCTTGCTGTGCGGCGAAGCCTGGCTGGTTAATGTCATAGCACCGAGTTCTGGGCTGGATGAATATGCCTTTGAAGAGGCCTTTCACCCGCGGCTCCTTGTTTACTATTTGCTGGGTGCGTTAGGCGTTTATGCTGGAGTAACGTATTTATTGGGCTGTCTGAGATTCAATACCTTCGAAGCCGCCGACAGGCCAGCAGGAGAAACCAGCCTTTCTCCTGTGCCCGGCGGCGCGATGGACTGCTTGTTGCGCCGAATCTGGCTTGGCCCATCCGGGAGCTACGCCAATCTGATCAGAAAAGAGATTCGACTGCAGTTGCCAAGCCTTTTGACTGCGCTTTTGTTCTCTGTTCTTTGGGCCATTGCGCTCATCATTAAAGCGATGCGGCCGGTGGATGTTGCTCAAAGCCTTGCTGCCGGCGGGGTTGGCGGGCCTCTTCTGTCTGATCCTCCTGCTCTCCTTTTGCAACTTTCGCTATTGCGGACTGAATTGGCGGCGGCTCTGGGCACAGGCTCTTTTTGTTTACCTGGCCGCGGCTCTCTTCTTCGTTTTCATGACAGGTTTGTCTGCGGTTCGCATTTGACCCGCCGTCTGTTTCCTCGACCTGCAAGCCAGGCCACGACCGCTGCGGCGGGCAACCAAGCTTGTGCAGAAAGTGTAACAATTGTAACAAAATCTGCACACGCCGATTCTACTGATGAGACCGCAGGATACACGACAGACGGCACGACGCAGGCGAGGCGGCGTCTTCTCCCTCGCTCCACGACGGAGGAGTGGCGAGAGGGCCGGGCTGAGGGAGGGCGTTCATCTGTTTATCTGCTGCTTGGCGCGCTGTGAATGTCGGTTCGTGGCTTTCATTTCGTTCCTGCTGCAATTCGCTTCAGCACTGTGCCCAACGGCTCGTCGTCCTTCGGTGGTACCAGCAGCCGCTGGGCGGACCGGTGCCTCAAATAAAACGCCAGCACTTCCGGGAAATAAACCAAACCTTCCGGCGGGCTGGAGCCGAATTCAGCGCGGCCCTCCGTGTAGTCGCGCCGGAAGTCGCGGTCAGCAGGCTTTGGGTAAAGCTGGTAGAGCTCGGCGCGCTCCTTGGCCTTGCCGGTGGCGATTTCCCAGCCGGTCAGGCCTCCGAAAACCTGGCCGGTCTTGCGCCAGCCCAGAATGCGCTGCCGCAGCACCCGCTCAATTGCCTCGAGGTGCCTCTCTTGCGCGCCGAGGAATTTGTCCGCCTGCGCCAGTTGCCAGGCGTGCTCCATCCCCTGGCTCATGATGACGTAACTGGAGCGCGGATGCGGATAGCGCCAGCCGCCGACGGGGTCCTGGCTTTCGGCGAGGAAGTCCGCCACCGCCTGAATCACGTCGCGCAGCTTGGGTTCATCGGGCACGAAGCGTCCCAGCTCCGGCAATCCCACCAGCGCATAGCCGATGATATAAGGCTTGGCATAGCCGCAGCGCAAACCGGCGCTGTCCTCCTCAATGAAAGGCGGATCAGCGGTCAGCGGCTTGCCGCCTTGGTCAAACAAATCACCGGTCGAAAGCTTGGCGCGGAGTTCGCGAAAGAGCCGCAGCGCCTCGGCCAGATAATTCGTCTGCCCCGTGAACTGGTACAGCCGCATGGAGTCGCGCGCATCGCCGATGTTGCGGCACTCACCGCGATCGGCATGCAGGTGTTGCGACGCGTAGCGGACCTGGGCCTCGAGCGCTTCTCGCAGGCGCGGATCACCGGTTTCCTCGTAGGCCAGGAAAAAGGAATCATAGCCCTTGGTGCAGAAGTTTACCGAGTCGTTCGAGCGCCACATGTAAGACTGGTCGTCCTCGGGCGGCACGCGGTTCTGGGCGCGGATGTTGTTGTAGCGCGTGCCGCCGGTTTGGTCTGCGCCCCACCAGACGGACTGATCGTAAAAGTTGTCGCACCAGAATAACGCCACTTCACGCAGCCGCCGGTCGCCGCTGCGCCAGGCCTCTTCAAGGATCGGCGGGCAATGGTTGAGCCGGTTCATGCCGAAAACACCGCCCTTGGTGCTGCCATCGTCATAGCCGGTCACGTTGCCCCAATCGTCGCCCAGCGCCATGCTCCGCACGATGGCATCGTGATGGTAACGCAACAACGCAACCAGTTCCGGCGGCCCGCTCAGGTCGAGTGGCGGGCCCGTGGCGTAGAGCGCATCCCACGCCTGCCAGTCGATTTGCACTTGATGCGGCGATTCCAACGTGGCGGTGATCGGCGCGAGTGCAGCGGGCGCCAGCACAAACTCCGCCCGCTGCCAAGCCGCCTGCTGCATCGGCACTCTTTCACGAGCAGTGCAGCGCCAGTAGCGATAAAGCAGCCCGCCGGCGTCATCCGAGCGGACTTCAACCCGACCGCGCCGCTTCAATGGCGCTGCTGGATGGCAGAGACGGTAGCGGTCGTCTTCGAACCAAAGCGCGCAGGAGGAGCCGTTGGTGAACGAGTGCGCAGCGGTGGCGGATGAAATGGCCCATTGGGTCTCGTCACGTCGCAGGTGGGCGCGCGAGGCGCGCGTCTGCATTTCCCAGCCGAAGTCGGGCACCCGGCCATCGCCCGGCAGATGGCGCTGGAGATGCGCGACGACGACCACGCCGCCCAGCGCGTCCGACCGGATTTCGATGATCCGCGGCCACTGTGGGTCGGGGAAATGGAAGCGCTGCCAGCAAAAGAAGGCGTTGGATTCAACCAACTCGAGCCGCGGCGCCGTGTTGGTCAGGCGCGCCGGGGCCAGCAGACGCGCTCTCACAGTTGGTCCGTCGCGATAGGCCAGCGAGAGCGTTTGCCCATCCACCGTCGCCTGCACGAGAAACGGCTTCGCGGCCGGCGCCCCTTTCGTCGCACGCTCGAAGGACAGGCGGACAGGCGCTTGGTTTTCAAAGGTGTAAGGGAACGTCGCCAGCGCGCGGCGAGCGGATTTCGGCTCGCCAGGGGTTGGGGGATGCCACGTCAGCACCCGCACGGCCGCCTGGAATCTGCGGTTTCCATCCGATGCCGCCAGCGTGTCGCCTTCCGGGAGCATTCCTTTGGGCAGCGGCAACGAGCAGCGGACGAGTTGTTGGCCGGAAGCGGCAGGAGTGAGGGTGAAAGCCAACTCCGTGTGCGAGAACTCTGCGGCCATGGGGCTGGCCAGACAAGCCGCCAGCATCGCTGCCGCCGGCCAGGAGCGCAGGCGACGATCTGCCTTTTTCATAAAGCCACTCACGAATCCTCTTTCACCACCTTAGCTCCCACGCCTGACTCTGGCGCGCTGGAAAGGTGATCTGCCGCTCGAAACGGCTGGGCAGCGCCTGCGCTTCGGGCTGGTTCTCGCCGGTGCGTGTGATCATTCCGCGCAGTTTCTTGGAGTGGATGCCGTACTGGGCTGCGTCGCAATCCAATGTGGCCGTGACCGGCGCATCGCTGACGTTGACAAATAACAACGCCATCCGTTTCTCCTTCGGCAGCCGCCACGCGCCTGTCTGCAGCGCGTCGGTCGTGACCCACCATTCGCCGGACCATTGCCAGTCGGCTTTCACTTTTGGCAGGTCGCCCTTGAGTCGCGGCGGGCGCGCCATCTCGCCGGCGGCGAAGTAGCGATTGAACGACGCCCGCAATTGCACGATGTGCCGGAAGAACTCGGCGTTCTCCTTTTCCTTCACCACGCCCGGATCCAGCCAGCCGAGTTGTTCGCCAAAGACCAATTGCTGTCCGGCTTTCATGCGCAGCGCGAGATCTTTGGTCGCGCCGCCACGGTAAGCTCGGCCGAACATTTGCAGCGCGCCGCTGTAAATCGCCGGGAAAGCGGGCACTTGGCCGTCGTACTGCCAATGCCAGGTCAGATAACCGTCGAACCAGCGCACGAACGGCTCGCCATTGCACTCGGTGGTGAGCATGGCGTCTCGCGGCATCTCGCGTCGAATGGCGTCCAGCATCTGCCAATAGCCTTCGTTCCACCAATGCCCGCCCCCGAGCGGATGGCCGTGCGTTTTGTCCATGCAGAGCGTGGGGGCGGCGGCGGCGACCTGATCAATATAGACCGCGCTGGTGCCGACTTCCTTCAGCAACCTCAAGACCGTGTCGCGCACCGTTTGCTGCCAGAGCGGCGTGGTGGGGCACATGGCGGCCAGGCGGACCGGCTGGCCGTTGGTTTCTTTGCTGCCGTAACTTTCGAGGTACGGCTGGCCGTCATCCTTCTTGGACGCGGCGGACAAGGCGCGCCGGGTGAATTCAAAATCCTCCGCGCCCTGGTCGTGCGAATCCCAGAGCCGCCCGTTGATGTACGGCATGACGAAGACGCCCGACTGCTTCAATTGCTTCACGCCCTCGCTGAAGTTGGTCTTGGCCGGGAAATAATGCGGGTAGTCATTGTCGAACGGAATCTGGTGCCAGTTGTACCAATGGAAGCCGGCCGGCACGCCGAGGAATTTCTGAAAGGCCTGGACGCTGCCGACGCAATCGACCGGCGCGCCGCCGCCCAGCGCCCACACGTTCAACTCGCGCATCCAGAGCGGCGTGTCTTTGCGTCCGTCTGTCGTGAGGCGCGGCCACCAACGCGCTTCCTGGCGGGCCCAGCCTTTATAAATCATGGCCGCGTCGAACCAATCCCCGCGCAACAATTGCCAGACCGCCGTGCCGCTGAGATCAAATCCGTTTCCGGCCAAGCCCATGTTGGACGCCGGATGATCAAAAAGCATGCGCACACTGCGTGTGGCCGGTTCACTCTCGAGAACGATGTCTTTGGTGCTGCCCCACGGATCATGCACGGCGCAGTAAAGGCCGGTCGGTTTTTCGGATACACGGTAAGCCGCCATGAATTGCATGCTGCACCAGCCGCACGGGTAATTGCCGCGATACTTGAACGCGCGGTTCCAGACATTCTTTTGCGCTTCACCCGGACCGCGAGGGAAAAGCACGGCGGAGCCTTCACCCAAATCTGCCAGCGCGATCTGCGGGAAGATCACCCGCCACACGCTCCACTCCGAAGGGCCGTTGTCCACGCGCAACTTCCAGCGCCAGGCGTGGCAGGGGGCGTCGCCCGTGGCGGTGGCGGTGACGGAGAGGCCGTCCAAAGCTTTGTCCAGCGGCCTGGCCCAGCGTATTTCCAAGCCGGATCGCGTTTTGCGGATCCGCGCTTCCTGCCAGCCGTCATCAGCGCTGAGGCGGGTTTCCTTTTTTGTGCCGGCGTGCCGCAGCGTCAGGGTGAACAACGGCGGCGAATTGGAGGCGAGCAGTTCCTGGCCTTGCGCCAGGTCGAACAGGCCCGCCAGACGCACCCCATTCGTCAAGGGAAGCAGAGTGAGCTGCAAATCGCCCGCGCGGTCACGGACGACGGGAGGCGGATGCGACTGGCCTGGCAGCGCGGCGGCGGAGGTTGGTGGGGAACAGCAAATTGAAATCAGCAGTGGAGCCAGGAGAACTGGGAAGCGAAAAGGGGTTTTCATGAACTGCATATTAAACACCTCGCGAAAAAGGTTCAACTTGAACTCCAATTGGAGCGCGGGCACCTGCCTGGGCCGCCACAGCAAACAGGGAGTCTCGCCCGACCAGCCTTGGTTGCGGCTCCGCCGGACTGTGGAATGTCAGGCCACCAACTGTTCCCAGTTCAAGTTAAAACCGGGGAGAATTCTCGAGACAGCGGTTTGTCCGAGACCAGCGCGGGCGTGGAGCCGATGGGCGCCTTTGTCCAGCACAAAGACTTCGATCGTCTGCGATTCAGGATCGACGATCCAATATTCCGGCAGGCCGAATTGCTCGTAGAGACCTTTTTTGTCCACGCGGTCGCGGCGCCAACTGCCTTCGGAGATGACTTCCACAGCCAAGTCGGGCACGCCTCTGATACAATCCTGAACGATTTCGAACCGGGCCTTGGCAATGAAAATAATGTCGGGCTGCACGACCCGGCGCTGGCTGAGCACCACATCAATCGGACTGACAAACACCTTGCCGAGTTTCTTCGCCGTCACGAAATGCTTAAGCACGCTGGCGAAGTTGAGAACAATTTCCTGATGGCTGGGTCGGGGCGCAGGTGACATAATGATTTCTCCATCCCAAAGCTCGGTCGGCATATTGGTTTCCGGCAGTTTGGCGACCATCTCGTCAAAGGTCCAAAGCCGCCTCACTCTTGGCCGGGAAATAGATGCAATTGCCATGACTGAAGTAAGCCAGATTGGCCGCTGGAATCAAATCGTTTCTTGGATAGCCGGCCGCAACGCCGCAACGTTTCTTTCTCTTGCAGCTTGTTCCTTTGAGATTAGCATGCGACTTAAGAACCAAATCCTATATGAAAAGCGTCTTCATCCCCTCGGCTCTGTTCTGCCTGACTTCACTCCACGGCTTGTTCCTGGCTTCGCCGGCCATGGCGGCCGATCAACCGCCAGGCCAGCAAACGGTCTGGCTCGATGCTCTCCCGCTGGAGGGCATCACTCAGGGCTGGGGCGCTCCCAAGTCCAGGCAATCCGTGCAAAGCAAACCGATCACCATCGCCGGCAAGAAATTCGAGCGCGGCCTGGGCACGCACGCCGTCAGCACTTGCCTGCTGGACCTCCAAGGCGGCACGGAACGTTTCTCGGCTTGGGTGGGCGTGGATGACGAAGTGGGCCGAAGCCCGGGCAGCGTCGAGTTTGTGGTCCGAGGCGACAAGAAAGTGCTCTGGCAAAGCGGCGTGATGCGGGCCGGTGATGCCGCGCGCGAAATCGACCTCGACATCCGCGGCGTGCGGCGGCTCGATTTGCTGGTCAAGGACGCCGGCGATGGCACCGACTTCGATCACGCCGACTGGGCGGACGCGAAATTTCTCGTCTCCGGCGAACCGCCCCGGCCCCTGTTGCCCGAGCGCGGAGCGCCTTACATCCTGACCCCAAAGCCACCGCCTGCGCCGCGCATTAACGGGCCAAGAGTCTTTGGGGTGCGGCCTGGTTCGCCGTTCCTTTTCACCATCCCTGCGACCGGCAACCGGCCCATGACCTTCGCAGTGGAGGGCCTGCCGGAAGGATTGAAAGTCGATCCCACCACCGGCCAGATCACCGGTTCGCTTAAGAACAAAGGCGAGCAGGTCGTCACGTTCAAGGCTTCCAACGCGCTGGGCACAGCCCGGCGGAAATTCAAGATCGTCTGTGGCGACACACTGGCGCTCACACCGCACATGGGCTGGAACAGTTGGTACGTGTGGGAAAACCATGTCACCGACAAGATCATGCGCGCCGCCGCCGATGCCATGGTCAGCAGCGGGATGATCAACCACGGTTACATGTATGTGAACATCGACGACTGTTGGTCAGTGAAACCCGGCTCGAATGATCCCACGCTCCTGGGAGAGCCGCGCGATGCCCAGGGCAAGGTCAATTCCAACCAACGATTCCCCGACATGAAGGCGCTAACGGATTACATTCACGCCCGGGGCCTCAAGGCGGGCATTTACACCTCGCCCGGCCTGACGACCTGCGCCGGGCACGTCGCCGCCTATCAGCATGAGGAACTCGATGTTCAGCGCTTCGTCGAATGGGGCTACGACTTCCTGAAGCACGATTGGTGTTCCTACGGCAATATCGCCAAGAACCCTGATCGCGCCGCGCTGCAAAAGCCCTACCGGCTCATCAGCGAAATCCTGCGGAAGCAACCGCGCGACATCGTGCTGAACCTTTGCCAGTACGGCATGGGCAACGTCTGGGAATGGGGCCAGGACGTCGGCGGCCATAGCTGGCGCACGGCGGGCGACCTGGGCGGGTCTTTTGAAGGCATTGCGGGGGCGCTGTTCCGCGACGGCTTCGATGTCTATGCCAAGAACAACCTCGAGAAATACGGCGGCCCAGGCGCCTGGAATGATCCCGACTATCTGCTGCTCGGTTACCTGAGCAACTGGAAAGGCCAGACCGTGCCCACGCCGTTGACGCCCAATGAACAGTACACTCACGTCTCGCTCTGGTGCCTCCTGGCGGCGCCTTTGATCTTTAGCGGGGACATCACCCGCCTCGATGATTTCACCTTGAGCCTGTTGACGAATGACGAAGTGCTGGAAGTGGACCAGGACCCGCTCGGCAAACCGGGCCGGCGCGTCGCCAAGGATGAGGCCCTCGAAGTCTGGGTCAAAGAGATGGGGGACGGCTCGAAAGCGGTGGGTTTGTTCAATCGCGATCCGTATGGCGCGCACGCCGTCACCGCCAAGTGGCTGGATTTGGGCATCCGCAGCCGGCCAATGGCTCAGGGTCCGTGGAGCAAGGGCGCCTCTCTCCTGGCGCTGGGCCAAGGCCATCAAAGCCGCCAAGTGGTCCGCGATCTCTGGCGGCAAAAGGATGTCGGCGTGTTTGACGGCCAATTCCAAACCGAAGTCCCGCCTCACGGCGTCGTGCTGGTGCGGCTGCGGCCGGTCCGTTAGCCCGGAAATCTCACAAACTATTTAACCGGTTTTGACCCCCTTCTCATTAACACCCTGCTTTAGCTGGGTGAAAAGCGAAGAAGTGGCGATCGGAACCGTTTCAACGGTTTCGCCAGCATGCGGCAAACCGTTGAAACGGTTTTGCTCGTCGTGGCTTCCAAACACCCCGCTAAAGCAGGGTGTTAATGAGAGCACGTCTGTCCAGTCGGAAGGTTGTGAAACATGCGGGTTAAGGACGAGCCGTCCGTACTTGTTTAGCGGAGTGCGCCCGTCCTCGGGCGCAGCAAGTTTCGCGAGTTCGAGCGCACTGAATTGTTCCAGGATTCCCTGTCTTTCCGGCGTTTCTGCGCCCGGGGACGGGCGCACTCCCCTAAACACAGACAGCCGTCCCCCAGCCCTGTTCCGGACGCGTTCTGCATCTCGCGCAGCAACTCAGCCAGCAAGTATTGCTCACTGGCTGAGGGCTGCCGCGAATCTAAATGATTCTCAGATCGGCGGAGCCGCAAGCGAAGGAGCGCCGATTTGCAATCGGCTTCTCGCAACGCAGGCCACCAAAGCCGGTTGCAAACCGGCGCTCCGTCCAGTCTGTCCAGGCGATGGCTTATTTCCTGAATCCGCCTTCACTCCCATTTCGTGCGCCGTTTATTCCGCTTGCCGGCACGCCCATTACGCAATACAAGAGCCTGTTATGAGGATTAAAGAGATTCGCGAATTCCGGGACGCGCCTGAATTCAAGCCCTTCACTCTCTGCTTGGCGGATGGCCGTGCCATAACCGTGCGTGGCCGCGATCTCTTGATGGCTTCGCCGAGCGGACGCACCGTCATTATTTATCAGTTCGACGATTCGTTCGATGTGGTGGACGTGATGCTCGTGACCAGTCTTCACGTGGACACAACGAACGGCCGGACGAAACGCAAGAACGGCAGGAAATGACTTCAAAAGGGTTAGAATCGAGTAAGTAACAGTATGCAAACCAACTCCCGATTTGTGGGCGTCAAGCGCAGCGCCTTGCTGGGCCGCCAGCCGCGAAAAGGGTCCATCCATCTTCCACTATGAAAGCCAGCCATTCGCACTCCCAAACGACGCGCCATGCGTTGCGACATTTTCTTTTCTGTGTCTGGCTTTGGGTCTTGACCATCCTCTGGCCCGTGCCGGTTTTGGGCCAAGCAGATTATTCAACTCCGTACACTTTCACGACGCTGGCGGGGTTGGCCGGCAGTTCCGGCGGCGCGGACGGTACGGGAAGCGCCGCGCGGTTTTATTATCCTTTCGGAGTGGCGGTGGACAGCGCGGGCAACGCCTATGTGGCGGACTACGTCAACAACACGATCCGGAAAGTGACGCCGACGGGAGTGGTGACGACGCTGGCCGGACTGGCGGGCAGT
>ERZ1292640.1258-Hain-H43-02um-R1-1258-length-20978-cov-45_pt1 | contig 20978 bp, 13 predicted proteins | sample MGYA00564404_ERZ1292640 | MGnify/ENA primary metagenome ERZ1292640 (study PRJEB36523, sample SAMEA6512636) | groundwater metagenome | collected 2019-01-08 | study: AquaDiva: Metagenomics assemblies of 32 groundwater samples
CTATAAATGTTTTAACTTCAAACCGGCAAATTTCACTCCGACAGACTCCTAGGAAGTATCGCCGCAACGCCTGACTGCGAGCGAGGAGGCTGTAGTGCGTACAGGGGAGCGAGAACGGCGGCAGGATGGTGAACGTCTTATGGCCGAGCTGGCAGAGGCCGCGGCGAATGCGAATCCAATCGTGGGTCTCGTCAGGAGCCTGTTTGCGCCGCCGGCCGTGGCCGATGATCGAGTCCTGCGAACAATCGGGGCAACCTCGCCGAATAGACTCCACGCCAATGACGGCCCAGTCCGCCGCGGTGGCCCGGAGGGCGCCGGCCCTTCATTTCCTGTGCGATTCTCTGAAGATGCGAGAAGCAGATCGCGGATCTGGAGCGCCAACTGGCCGGCCGGAAGAAAGATTCCACCAACTCCTCCAAACCTACCTCAGCCGCCGGGCGGGGCTGCGCGGCGGTGCTTCTCGCGCGGGCCCGGCCGGAAGATGTCGCGGTAGTCGGTCCAGTTGGCTACCACCACGAAGATGCCAAAGGCCAGGGCGGTGAAGGCCAGCACGCTGACGATCACCACCGCCGTCCAGTGTACGGGCAGCGCCCACTGATCCGGCTCGAAGAACAGCCGGGCGAACTGGCGGCCGAAGTTCATCCCGAAGAAGCCGGTCAGCACCGCGCCGGCGCCGAGGATCAAGCTCAACATGGCCAGCCGGTTGACCGCCTCGGTGTTGCGCATCTGGTTGTAGTTGTGCAGCGAGGCGTCCAGCTTCTCCAGCTCGACTTCGATGCCCACCTTCATCGGCTCCAGCCGGTACTGGCGGCACTGGAGCGCGAAGTGCTCCATCTCTTCGTCCTTGTTGGCCAGCTCCTCGAAGTACCAGTAATTGGAGAAGTGGAGGAACTCGGCGCGCAGGGCGTTGGCCAGCCGCATATTGTCCAGCGTCAGCTTGCCGTCCTCCTGATCCAGGTAGAGGCGCTTTGAGACCAGCGCGGTGCGCTCGTTGAAGTTCAGCAGCGTGGCGCGGTAGAACAGCGCCACCAGCGTCATCAGGTAATAGCGGGAGTCGAACATGCGGTGGATCAGGAAGCCCTCGCGCAACCGGTGCTCGTCGCAGTCGCGCGTGCCGATGGTGGCGGTGATGTTGCTGTAGCTGGTGAAGCCGTACCAGGTGCCCTGGTGGGCCCAGCGGCGGTAGAGGTTCTCCTTCATCAGGGCGCGGGTGAATTCCTGCTCGTAGCGGTAGGCGGGGCCGTCGCGGTCCACGTAGAGGAAACGGCTCAGCAGCACCTGGTAGTCCTCGGAGTGGATGAAATCGGGCGGGACGGCGCCGGGGTCCACCGCGAAATAGGTGTAGACGATCATCCGCTCGTCCAGCACGGGTTCGTATTCCTGCTGGGCGTAGTCGCCGAAGTAGACCAGCGAGGTGATCGTGCGGGCGAGCGGCGGCAGGAAGCCGATCATTTCGCCGGTTTCGAACTTCTCCTCCACCAGGACCTCGCGGGCGCCGTTCTGTTCGAGCACGAAGGTCATGCGGTTGGGGATGCGGCCCTCGCGGACCTGGCGGCCGCTGGAGGGGTAGACCTTACGCATGGACTCGTTGATCCAGAGCGCCTCGGTGACTGGCAGGCGGAAGGCCTCGACGCCGATCGAAAGGACGCCGATGCCGTTGGCGAAGAGGAACAGCCGCAGGTCGGTGACCTCGACGGTGGCGCGGCGTCCCTTGTTGTCTTCAGCCTCGTACCAGAGCTTCTTGCCGGCCAGCGGGATGCGATAGCAGCGCAGCAGGGATTCCTTCTCGCCAGCTTCGCCGGATTCCTCGGTGGTGTCGAAGAAGACGCGCCGCACGAAAGGATGGAAGAAGACCATGTCCTGATAGGCTGGCGAGTCCATGTCGAAGCGGGTATAGGCGGCGCGGCGCCAGCCGCCGAGCTTGTCCGACACCGGCGAAGCGCCCGGCGCCGCGTGGGCGGTGATCCACTCATCCAGGCCGTCGATCCAGTGCTGATGGCGCGCCCAGATCTCCGGGTGGTCCTTCAGCACCGCCTGCTTGTCGATCGAGAAGGGAAACAGGAAGTAGGTGTGGAGGTGGAGGATGCCGGCGGGCTCCATGGGGGCATTATAGTGCGCCCGCCAGCACCATCGCGGCCAACTCTTCCATCCGGTCCACCAGCAGGTCCGGGGGCTCGTCGCGGAAGCTGTCGGGCTGGAAGCCGTAGGTGACGCCGCAGGCTTTGACGCCGGCGTTGCGGGCGGTGCGGATGTCCACCGCGCTGTCGCCGACGACCATGGTGCGCTCGCGCGCGGCGCCGCATTCCGCCAGCAGCGCTTCGACTCCGACAGGGTGGGGCTTCTTGTACTCGAAGCTGTTGCCGCCGTAAATGGCGCGGAAGTTGGTCGCCAGCCCGAGGCCCTCGAGGATGGCGCGGCTGATGCGCACCGGCTTGTTGGTGAGCACGGCCATGGTGACGCCGGCCTGGCGGAGCTGATCGAGCGCTTCAGGCACGCCGGGGTATGGCCTCGTGTAATCGAGCTTGTGCTCGCCGTAATAGTTGAGGAAGAACAGGAGGGCCCGCTGGACGTCCTCTTCGCTGGCCTCGGGGCCGAGGGCGCGGCGGATCAACACCGGCGCGCCGTCGCCGACGTAGGAGTGAATGAGGTGGTTGTGGATCGGCGGCAGGCCCAGGTGCGCGCGGGCCGCGTTGACGGCCTGGGCCAGATCCTCCTTGGAGTCGATCAAAGTGCCGTCGAGGTCAAAGATGAGCAGGTCCATCACGTATCAGACGATCGCTTGGCGAAAGAGCGGATACACGAACAGCACCGCGTGTGAACGGCAGGGCATATAAACCATCCTACTACGGGTGCGCCCGGCTCCCGGCGGCATCAAGGACCGCCATCCGGCCCGGGCCGATGGAAGGCTTCACCCGCTCCTCATCGGCCCAGACCTGGGAGGCCGCGTCCGGCAGCCAGACAGTGCCGGCCGCCGGCAGCGGAGCAAGACCCTGCCGGGCCCGGCGGGGACCGGTGGCGATGGTCCGCTTGCTGTCCGCGCTTACGCTGAACGGGCGTTGTGAGCGAGCCAGGGTGCGGCCCGCGAACTCCAGCGAGCTGCCATCCCCCATCACGTAGCCCACGACGTTGCCGGCAGAATTGGTGCGGACCATAGCCATCAGCGCATCGGTTTTCAGTTTGCCGGCGGAGAGGGGTTGTCCTGGGGAATCGGCGGATTCCTCGGGCTGCCACACGATCAGGTCGCGGAAGTTATCGCCCTCGACCACCAGGCTGGCGGAGCGCGGGTTGCCCTCGACTTCGGGTCCCCGGTACATGCGCGGCTCAGGCGCGCCCTTGCGCCACGCGGCCGCCACCGCGACATACCGAGCCCGCACCGCGCGGCGGTTCACCCTGAGCAACCCCAGCTCGATCGGGTAGCGTCCCTCGCCGCCTTTGACGACCCGGAAGTCGTGCTGCGGCGCGGCCGGCTCAAGGAAGGCGATCCCGCAGCGGGCGTTGGCGCCTTCGAGCAGAAACGGCTGGTCGAATGTGCCGCTGCCGGCGAGAGTCTGTGCCGGCGTGTACCACTGCCAGTGATAGTCGTGCTCGCGGTCGTCTTTCTGGATGTCGTCGGCCACCACCACGTAAGGATTGGCGCCCTGCTTGACAAACAGGACGCTGCGGTCGGCGCGCGCGGCCGCGGTGGACGTGCGCACCGAACGGTCGGCGTAGGAGAGGCGGGCGTCGCCGCGTACGTAATCGGCGAAATGGCCCAGGCCGACGCCGGTCATGCAGCCGTTGATCGAGCCATCATCCCCGGCGGAGTTGCGGCGGTCCGCCGCTGGCATCCCGCCTTCGTCAACGATGACGATGTTGTGCTCGAAATCCACGCCATGGTGCTCGTGGCTGTAAGAGAAGACGTTGGCGTGAGTGGCAAACGGCTCCCCGAAGGCGGTGAACAGGAAGCTGTTCATGTCGTAATGCGTGTGATTGGCGTTGGCGTGGCGGGTGACAAACACGAACCAGGACGCCCGCTCGTTGTCCCACTCGTTGCGGGAGAACACGTTGCCCGCCCGGTAACGGTCGATCTCGAAATAGAACGAGGTGCGCAGGTCCAGCGTTCCAGGCGAGGCCGGTTCCAGGTTGTCGGGATATAACAGGAAGAGTAGGATGGGGTCGGTCCGGTCGCGGTCAGCGTACTTCTCGAAGGTCCAGAGACCGGCCTTGTCGCCCAGCTCGCGGATGCCGTGAAGGTAGATGGATTGGAAGACCCGCCGGCCGTAACCGGTGTTATCGCCGACGGGGCCGCAGCCGCCCTGGGGCATCCACTGGTGGCGCAGGTAGTGCATGGCGTTTACGGCGCCGGTCCCGGCGATGATGTCCGGACCGCCGGTGCGGCGCACGGCCTCGGCGAACTGGGTCGGATTCCTGTGGTAGTGGGCGTAGCCTGGACCTTCGTTGCAGACGCCGTTGGAGCGCCAGGTGGCTGGGAAGTAGTTCTCTTTGACTTTGCGGAAGCAGGTAGAGAACCACCGCTCGAAATCCGGGTGCTTCGTTTCGGCCCGAATGGCGGTCAGCAACATGCCCTGGGCGCCCACCGGAATGGCCCCGCAGTTGTAGGAAGCATCGCGCCACCACCATCTCTCCGTATGGTCGAAGAGGGCGGCGTTCCATCGTTCCAGGCTCGCCAGCACGGTCGCACGCTCCTGGGGAGTCATCAACGGGTGGAGCCAGTCCCAAGCGACGGCGAACGCCCTGGGCCAGTGCTCGGTGGCGAAGAAGTCGCTGTCCACCACGCGGAAGAACTCTCCTGGGTCGATCCCGGTGGCAACAGATTGGAACAGCTCCACCGCCTTCCGGCCGATCCGTTCATCCCTTTCCACCTGGAAGACGAGGGCCATCGACTCGAGTTGGTGCGCCAGCCGAGAGCCGTCGCGGCCCACCGCCTGCTTCACTGTCAGCTCTGAGTCGTAGTCACCGAGCGCCGTCTCCCTGACTTTCCGGTATGCGTCGCCCGCCAGGCCGGCGCCTTTCGCGCGCTTGCGCATGGCGGGCAGTTCCTGGTCACTAAATACGATCCCCGGGTGTGTGCCAGGTGTGACCACCGTGTAGGCTGGAGTGGCTCGGACCAGAGGGAGAGCTAACAATGTCCGTCTCGTCATCATGGTCTCCTCGGAGGAGCCAGTATAGCGGGAAAACCGGGGAACGTTCCGTCTGTCCCCGGGTTTCGGTTTAGAATAAGAGCGGGGTAAGGCCTGATGGGAAACTGGAGCTTAGCGCAGAAGTGCATGGTGTGCGTCTTGTTGGCCGTTGTGCTGGTGGCCGTGGCGTGGTCGCAGGCCAGCACGGCCACCGTCAGCGGAACCGTTCGCGATCAGTCGGGCGCGGTGCTTCCCGCGGCTGCGGTGGCGCTGACAAACACGGCAACCAACGTCACGCTGAAGACCACCGCCAACGCGGTGGGCTTTTACATTTTCCCGGGCATCGTGCCGGGACCCTACCGGCTGTCGGTTGAGGCAGCCGGGATGCAGAAGTTCGAAGGGACACTGACCGTCCAGGTGCAGCAGAGCGCGGTGGTAAACCCGGTGCTGCGGGTGGGACAGACGGCGACCGAGATCACGGTGCAGGACTTCACGCCGATGCTCAGGGTCGATAACCCCACCTTGGGCCACGTTCTGGAGCGCGAGCGGATCGAGCAGTTGCCCATTAACGGGCGGAATGTCGCGTCGCTACTCCAGACGGTTCCCGGAATGGAGGACAACCGGGCCTACGGTCAGAAGACCGGTTCGCACGAGATGGTGCTTGACGGCGCAGCCATCACCAACCGCTTTTGGGGTTACACGACCCTGCGGCGGCCGCCCGGGCTGGACACGATCCAGGAGTTTACGGTGGAGAACAACAACTCCTCGGCGAAGTTCACCCGGCCGACGACGGTAGTGCTCTCGAGTAAGACCGGCACCAACAACTTTCACGGCACGGCGTTTGAAACGCACCGCAATTATCGCATCGGCACGGCCCGGCAGCGGACGGATACCTGGACGGATCCGCCGTTCATGGTTCGGAACGAGTTTGGCGCGTCCGCGGGAGGCCCGGTGTACCTTCCCAAGGTTTACGAGGGAAGGGACCGCACCTTCTGGTTCACCTCTTACGAGGGGAGGCGCTACGCCGGCCGGACGCGGTGGGACGCTTCGGTGCCGACGGAAGCCATGCGGAAGGGCGACTTCCGCGGCCTGGTCGATTCACGCGGCAACCTCTCCAAGATATACGACCCCTGGACCACCGATCCGCAGAACTGGGGACGGCAGCAGTTCGCTTACGCCGGACAGCCCAACGTGATCGACCCGAACCGGATCAGTCCGCTGGCCAAGCGGTTGTTCGAAATCACGCCCCTGCCGACGCATCCCAACGTCAGCCCGCTGCTGGACAGTAACTGGTGGGGCGTGGGGCCGGACTGGCAGCGCGAATGGACCTCCACCACGCGTATCGACCACCGAATCACGGACAATGACCGCTTCTTTGCCCGTTACACCCAGGGTGACACCAATGGGCTGGCACAGGAGTGGAACCTGCCCTATCTCGACTGGGTGCCGGGGAGCGTGTCCAGGCGAGCTCCCAACAAGAGCCTCGCTCTTTCCCACGTTCGGACGTTCTCGCCGACCTTCTTCAACGAAGTTCTGGCCAGCGCCGGGCGGGAGACCTGGTCGAAGGCAACGGGCGAACTGGGGGTCAGATATGCGGATCAACTGGGGCTGCCCAACCCGTTCAGCGTTGGCGGCTGGCCGTCGCTGGACAGCACCGGCCTGAGCGGTTACACGTTCCAGAGCGACAGTTCGCAGGGCTTTTGGAACACCCACGTCATCGTCGATGACAACGCGACGAAGATCGCCGGCAGGCACGAGCTTCAGTTCGGCTTCCACCACCGGTACGAACAGTTGAACATTCTCCCCGACCAGCAGGCGCCGCAGGGCAGTCATAGCTGGGGCAGCCTGGCGACGGCGCTGTACGACCCGAGCACCTCGCGTACGAACCCGCTGGCCACACCTTACACTGGGCACAGTTTGGCCGGCATGTTCCTGGGTACGATAGAGACGTACCGCAACCGCTTCGTGCGCGGCTACTATTACGCGCGGAGCAGAGAATACGCCCTCTATTTCCAGGACAATTACAAAGCGACTACCCGACTGACGCTGAATCTCGGCCTGCGATGGGAGTACTGGCCGGCCTACCAGGAAAAGAACCACTTCATGACGGGCTTCGATTCGGGAAAACGCGCCATCGTGCTCGGGACGACCCCGGAGGAAATGTACCGGCTAGGCGGGACTATACCGGCCATCGTGCAGCGCTACGAGTACCTTGGGGCGAAGTTCATCACTTACAAGGAAGCCGGCCTGCCCCAAGCCCTCATTTACGGTGAGCACAAGAACTTCGGACCGCGACTGGGGGTGGCGTACCGGGCCGGAGACGGCCGCCGTTCGTTCGTTATCCGCAGCGGCTACCGGCTCTCGTACTTCTCGTCGCCGGTCCGAAGTTGGGCGGTGACCATGCGCTCCAACGCTCCGACAACGGCCATCTTCTACAACCAGCTCAACTCGGCCGCTTACTCCCCGGACGGCATTCCCAACTGGTGGATGCGCTCGGCGCCGGCGATCGTGGCGGGCAAGAACAGCACCATGGCCGTGTCTTTGGAGGACGCCAGGAGCCTGACCAGGGGCTCGGCGTCGGTGCTTTACTTCGATCCTCACCAGCCGACCTCGCGCACCCATGATTGGAACTTCACCCTCGAGAAAGAAGTGATGGGGAACACCGTGGCCCGGGTCGCCTACGTGGGCAACCATGGAGGGCGCCTGGACCAGACTCTTTCCGGCAACTCGGCCGTGCCGGACTATATCTGGTACGTCACCACGGGCCTGCCCTTACCCACGGGAGAATACTCCGGTGTGGCGCGCCGGTCCTGGGACCAGACCGTCTACGGCAGCGTGAACAAGTTTCAGAAGTCGGGCTGGTCGAATTATGGCGGCATGCAGTTCGAATTGGAGCGGCGCTACACCAAGGGCTACGGCTTCCAGTTGTTCTATGTGATGGGCAACACGCTCACTTCTACGGCGATGGCGGAACTGGCGGGCGGTATCGCCGAGGAGAACCAGTTTCTGCCGGGGGCAGTGCCGAAAGACTGGAACGAGAGGAACCGATTCCTGAACTACCAGCGCGACACCAGCATTCCCAAGCACCGCGTGCGTTGGAACTGGATTGTCGATCTGCCGTTCGGGAAGGGCAAGCCGGTCGGCCGGAACGCGGGTGGAATTCTCGATCGGATCATCGGCGGGTGGCAGGTGGCCGGAATGGGCTCGCTGCGGAGCACTTACTTCTCGCTGCCGACTGGTATCTATCCGAACGGCAACCAGATCGAACTGTACGGCTACAAGTACCCGATCCAGGACTGTACCAGCGGCACCTGCTATCCGGGTTACTTGTGGTGGAACGGCTACATTGCGGCGGACAAGATCAACAGCTACGATCCGGTGACCGGGAAACCGAACGGCATCATGGGCGTGCCGGAGAGTTACAAGCCGGCGGCGGAGCCGCTCATTCCCTGGCCGAAAAACCCGAACAGGAGCGACCCGATGTACCCCTGGTACGGGACGAACACGGTGTGGGTCACGCTGAAAAACGGCACGGTGCAGCGCATCGCGTACAACGATAACCTGCACCCGTGGCGGCAGCAGTATTTTCCGAGCACGCGCCAGTGGGGCCTGGATGCGTCGTTGTTCAAGCGCATCCCGATCAACGAGCGGGTCTTCTTTCGCCTGAACGCCGACTTCTTCAATGTGCTCAACCATCCCGGCAACCCGTCGGGCATCGGCAGCAGCGGGGTTCTGAGCGTGCGCTTCTCCGGCTCGGGGGCGCGGCAGTTGCAGCTCACGCTTAGGCTGACCTGGTAGCGCCGGAACCCGGAACCCGGGGACAGACGGAACGTTTCCTCAGCGGGGACGGGGAAATCCGGGGAACGTTCCGTCTGTCCCCGGGTTCCGGGTTCTCCAAGCGCGACTGGCCCAGGCAGCGGCCTTGGTCGCGCATCGCCTTGGCAGGCTTGCCTTCGATACTTCTGTGCCGATGGCGGGATCAAGGTTGACCCAGAACACGTCTCCGCGCCGAGGCCGCCTGAGCTCCGACACGGATCACCAGCCCTCGGTCTCAATCGCGTTCCAGTCTTTAAGCACTTCCAGGCGGTCCGGGTCGCGGCTGGCGGCCAAGTACTCCCGATCGAGAGCGCGCTCGCGCGGGCCGAGTCTTTCGCGCAGCGTCTGCTCCACAAAGCGGCGCACTCCACGCGGGCCAGCGGCTGTTGGCGGGAACCCGGGGACAGACGGAACGTTTCCTCACCGGGCGCCGGGAGAACCGGGAAACATGCAGGCTGTCCCCGGTTGCCGGTTGCCGTCTGTCCCCGCTTTCAGAGCTTCTCTTCCGGCGGCTTGCGGAGGCGCTGGTCGAGCGTTTCCTTCCAGAGCTGCTGGATGCGCTCGTAGCTGCGGCGGAAGCCCTGTTTGACTTCGAACGGGGCGGCGGCAACCAGCACGTCCCCAGCCTCGACCACGTAAGGGGCGAGGCGCGAGTTGGCCACCGACTGAGGCGGCGGCTTAGGCGCGAAGGCCATGATGGCCAGCACGATGGCTGCGCCGACCAGCGCGCCGCGCAGCAGGCCGAAGCCGCCGCCGGCCAGCCGGTCCAGCCAGGAAAGCTGCGCCCACTTGAGCGCCTTCGCCAGCATCGCCGCCAGCAGCGCGCCAAGCAGCAGGATGCCGAAGAACAGGATCACGAAGCCGATGAAATGAGCGAGCTCCTTGGAGCTGACGTACTCGTAGAAGAAGGCGCCCACTGTGCCGTGGAACCAGAGCCCAAAGAACAGGCCGAAAATTACGGCGACGAAGCCGATCAGCGAGCGGGCGAAGCCCTTCACCAGGCCCGCCACCATCGAGGCGGCCAGGATGAGACCTAGCACAACGTCGAGCCAGTTCATAGTGTCTTTCCCGTCAGGGCGCGGTAGGCGTCCTTGTACTTCTCGGAGGTCTTCAGCGCCACCTCGGGCGGTAGGGCCGGCGCAGGCGGCTGCTTGTTCCAGTGGATCGATTCCAGGTAATCGCGCACGTACTGCTTGTCGTAGGAAGGCTGGGGGCCGCCGGGCCGCCAGGTCTCGCGCGGCCAGAAGCGCGAGGAGTCCGGCGTGAGCACCTCGTCGGCCAGCACCAGCTCGCCGTCGATGAAGCCGAACTCGAACTTAGTGTCGGCGATGAGGACGCCGCGGGTCTCGGCGTAGTCGGCGGCGCGGCGGTAGATCTTCAAGGTCACGTCGCGCAGGCGCTCGGCCAGCTCGCGGCCGACCACGGCGGCGGCCGCCTCCATCGAGATGTTCTCGTCGTGGCCGGTCTGGGCCTTGGTGGCCGGGGTGAAGACCGGCTCCGGCAGCTTGTCGCTCTCCTGGAGGCCCGGCGGCAGAGGGATGCCGCAGACGGCGCCGGTGCGCTGGTAATCCTTCCAGCCGGAGCCGGAAAGGTAGCCGCGCGCGACGCACTCCACTTCGAGCATCCGCGCCCGCCGCACCAGCATCGAGCGCCCCTCGAGCTGCTCGCGGTAACGGGGCAGGGGATCGGGATACTCATCGACGTTCGCGGTGAGGAAGTGGACCGGGGTGACCTCGCGCAGGAACTCGAACCAGAAGATGGAGAGCTGGGTGAGCACCTTGCCCTTATCGGGAATGCCGGTGGCCAGGATGTAATCGAAGGCGGAGATGCGGTCGGTGGCGACGATGAGCAGGTAGTCGCCGAAAGAGTAAATGTCGCGGACCTTTCCGCGTGCGTGGCGCTGGAGGCCGGGGAGGTCGGTTTCGAGCAGGATCATGATTTCGATGTCTCCTCCCAGCTCATCTCGCGGCCGCGGACGCAGGCCTCGAGGGCCATCACCGCCGTGAGAGTGCTTTCGACGGCGTGGAAGGCGGCGTTCTCGATCTTGCCGGTGCGGCAGCCCTCGATGAACTCGTTGACGTGGTCCTCGGTGATGTCGTGTTTGGTGACCGCCTGCTCGGGCGGCTGCTTGTCGCGCCAGATGGTGTAGCCGCGGCGAGAGACGTTGACGGCGCCCTTCTCGCAGATGAAGGTCTCCGAGACGTCCTGGAAGCTGGGCGTGCGGAACTGGTTGGCGCTGTAACTGAAGATCATGCCGTCGCCGAACTGGAAGGTGACGCCGACGTTGTCGTAAATGTCGCCATACTTTCGGATCTGGCGGCTGCCGTAGCCGGAGGCGCGAACGGGGTGCGAGCCGGTGAACCAGTTGACCACGTCGATATTGTGGCAGTCCTGCTCGATCAGGATGTCGCCGGAGAGCTCGCGGTAAAAGAACCAGTTGCGGATCTTCTCCTGCTCGGGCGGGTGGCCGGTTTTGAGCGGGGGGCCGTTGCCCAGCCAGGCGGCGCGCACCATTTTGATGGCGCCCAGCTCGCCCGAGCGCACCACCTCGTGCGCCTTACGGTAGTCCTTGCCGTAGCGCTGCTGGTAATCGACGGTGATCCGCTTGGTGGGGTCGGCCTTCCTGGCGGCCGCCTCCACGCGGCGGCAGCCGGCGGCGTTCACCGCGGCCGGCTTCTCCATGAAGATGTGCTTACGGGCGGCGACGGCGGCTTCGAAGTGCTCCGGGTGCAGGAACGCGGGCGTGGCGATCAGCACCGCATCGACGTCGCTCTGAAGCAGCTCGTTGTGGTTCTTGAAGCGCCGGGCGCCGGAGTATTTCTTCTGGGCGGCGTCGAGCTGGTCGTCGTAGATGTCGCAGATGGCGGTGACCTTGGCGAACTCGTTCTTGGCGAAGATGCCGCTGACGTACATGCCGCGGTTGCCGCAGCCGATCAGGCCGAGGGAGATGGCGGATGAGGCCTGGGACCCGCGCACGGCGGCCGGCGGAACGACAGTGAAGGCGGCCGATTGGATGAAGGCGCGTCGGGTGGGATTCTCGCGCATAAAATCCTCCTGTGAGCTTGTAGCTCGTAGCTTGTAGCCCGTAGGGGGGCAAGCCACGAGCCACAAGCCACGAGCTATTATACTGAGGATTCCGTATGAAGCTGTCGGTGCTCATCCCGGTCTACAACGAGCGGACGGTGGTGGAACGCTCGCTGGCGCAGGTGCTGGCGGCGCCGCTGCCGGAAAACATGGAGCGGGAGCTGATCATCGTGGACGACTGCTCGACCGACGGCACCGGGGCGATCCTCCAGCGGCTGGCCGAGGCGGAGCCGGCCATCCGGCTGTTCCGCCATCAGCGCAACCAGGGCAAGGGCGCGGCGGTCCGCACCGCCATCCAGCAGGCCGCCGGGGACTTCGCCATCATCCAGGACGCCGACCTGGAGTACGACCCCAGCGAGTACCCGCGCATGCTGCGGCCGCTGCTGGACGGCCACGCCGACGCCGTATTCGGCTCGCGCTACCTGGCGGGCGAGCAGACCCGCGTGCTGCCGTTCCGGCACTCGATGATCAACAAGTGCCTCACGCTGCTCTCCAACCTGTTCTGCAACCTGAACCTGACCGATATGGAGACCTGCTACAAGGCCTTCCGCACCGACCTGCTGAAGAGCATCCCCATCCGCTCCAACCGGTTCGGCTTTGAGCCGGAGATCGTCATGAAGTCGGCCAAGCGGAAGTTCCGCATCTACGAGGTGCCGATCAGCTACCACGGGCGCACCTACGAAGAGGGCAAGAAGATCGGCTGGAAGGACGGGATCAGGGCGCTGGGGACGATCCTGCACTTCTGGGCGATCGACGACCTGTACGTCGAACCATACGGCCGCGGCCTGCTGAACAACCTGACCGGGACGCCGCAGTACCTGAGCTGGCTCGCCCGCATCCTGCGGCGGCACACCGGAGACACCGTGCTGGAGATCGGCGCCGGCATCGGCAACATGGCCGGAAGGCTGATGGGCCGCAAGCTGCGCTACGTGGCGGCGGAGAAAGACCCGCTGTACCTGCACGCGCTGAACAACCGCTTCCTGCGGACGCCCAACGTCTCGGTGCGGCGCCTGGACCCGGAGGCGCCGGCCGATTACGCGGGTCTGGAGGAATCCCTCGATACGGTGCTGTGCCTCAACGTGCTGGAGTTCCTCGACGAGCCGGCGCGCGCGGTCAGCGCGATGAGCGCCGCGTTGAAGCCGGGCGGGGCGCTGCTGCTGCTCGTGCCCCAGGGGCCTTCGCTCTATTGCGGCATCGACCGGCGGCTGGGCCATAAGCGGCGGTTCCTGCGGACAGAGTTGGAGCGCCTGCTCGGCGCGGCCGGCTTGCGTGTGGAGAAGGTCTACCAGCTCAACCGCATCGGCGCGCTGTCCTGGTGGCTCTACGGCGGGCTGCTGCGGCGCCGCTCGATCAACAAGCTGACGCTGAAGATCTTCGACAAGACGGTCTGGCTGTGGCGGCGGCTGGACCCGGCGCTGCCATGGCCGGGGCTGTCGGTGATCGTGCTGGGGAGGAAGCCGGCCTGATCATGCGCGCGGCCGGCCTCGACTACCAACACCGGCAGCTCACCGAAGGCGCGGTGCCCGAGCCGCGGCTGGAGAGCGACGACGGCGTGCTGTTCCGCGTGCACGAGGTCGGCGTCTGCGGCACCGACCGTGAGCTGGCCGCCTTCTCGCTCGGCTACCCGCCCGAGGGCGAATCGTTCCTGGCGCTCGGGCACGAGGCGCTGGGCCGGGTAGAGGAAACCGGGCCGGCGGTCACCACCCTGCGCCGCGGCGATTGGGTGGCGCCGTCGATCCGGCGCCCGTGCCGGCCGCCGTGCGCCTCCTGTGCCCGCGGGCGCCGCGACTTGTGCCTGACGGAGGGCTACCGCGAACGCGGCATCTTCGGTCTGCACGGCTACTTCACCGATTATGCGGTGGACGCCGCCGCCGACCTGGTTCGCGTGCCCGAGGAGCTGGTGGATGTCGCGGTGCTGATCGAGCCGCTCAGCGTGGTGGAAAAGGCGGTCGAGCGGGCGCTGCGGCTGGCCGAGGCGCCGCCGGTCACCGCGCTGGTGCTGGGCGCGGGGCCGATCGGCATTCTGGCGGCGCTGAGCTTGCAGGCGCGGGGGCTGGAGGTGTCGCTCGCGTCGCTGGAGCCGCCCCAGCATCCGCGGGCGCGACTGGTGCAGCAGGCGGGCATCCGCTATCTGTCCGCGCCGGACTCGAAAGCCGATGTCATCGTCGAGGCCACCGGCTCGGCGGAGGCGGCGTTCAAGGGATTGCGGTGGCTGGCGCCGCTGGGTGTGTGCGCGCTGCTCGGGGCCGCCAACGCCCTGGGCGAGGCGCCGTTTCTGGACCTGATCGTCAACAACCAGGTGGTGTTCGGCAGCGTGAACGCCAGCCCGGACTCTTTCGCGCTGGCGGTGGAGGACCTGAAGCGGTTCGACCGCGGCCTGCTGCGGCGGATGATCCGGCGCGCGGGCCGCGGCTCGTACCGGGAGACGATTCCAGCCCCGCCAGGCGAAGCCGCCAAGATTGTGCACGTAATGGCGGAATGAATACACTGGTAGAGATCATGGCTTACCAGTTTCGCCAAGCCCTCTGCAACGAGCTGTACGAGAAATGGTCCCTGGCGGACACCTGCAAGTCGGTGCGCAAGATCGGCTACAGCGGCATCGAGATCGCCCCGTTCACGCTGGCCGAGGACGCGACCGCGATCCCGGCCGAGAAGCGGCGCGAGTACCGCTCGATCATTGAGTCGGAGGGGTTGAGGTTCGCGGGCCTGCACTGGCTGCTGGTCAGCCCCAAGGGGCTGCACGTGACCGCGGCCGACAAGGCGGTGCGCGAGCGGAGCTGGGACTTCCTGAGCCGGCTGATCGACTTCTGCGCCGACCTGGGGCCGCGCGGGGTGATGGTGTTCGGCTCGCCCAAACAGCGCGGCTCCAGCGGGGGCTTGAGCACGGCTGAGGCCAAGAAGTACTTCATCGGCGGGCTGGCCGGGCTGGCGCTCCACGCGGTCGAGCGCGGGGTCACCGTGCTGGTCGAGTCGCTATCCAAAGAACAGACCGACGTGGTGAACACGGTGGACGAGGCGGCCGAGATCGTCAAGACGATCGGCAGCCACGGCATCCGCACCATGTTCGACACCCACAACGCGGTGGACGAGACGGAGCCGCACGACGCGGTGGTGGACCGGCACTTCGAGCTGATCCGCCACATCCACGTCAACGAGATGGATGGCCGGCACCCGGGCACCGGGAATTACGACTTCAAGCCGTTGCTGCGGGTGCTCAAGCGGCGCAACTACGACGGCTGGGTCTCGCTGGAGGCCTTCGATTTCACGCCGGGCGCGGAGAAGGTGGCCACCGAGTCGCTGCGGTTCCTGGAAGCGGAGATCGCGCGGTTGTAGCCGGCCTGCCTCATGAGCAAATACGTCGTAACCGGAGGAGCCGGGTTCATCGGCTCGGCGCTGGTGCGCGGGTTGCTGCGCGAGGGCGCGGGTACGGTAGTGGTCATCGACAACCTCCTCACCGGCAGGGAAGAGAACCTGGCAGAGGTGCGCGAGCAGGTAGACTGGCGCCGCGCCGATATCCGCTCCTACGACGAGATCGCGCCGCTGATGCGTGGCGCCGAGGTGGTGTTTCACCTGGCGGCGATTCCCTCGGTGCCGCGGTCGATCGCCGAGCCGGCGCTCTCACACGAGGTGAACATCGACGGCACCTTCCAGGTGCTGCGGGCCTGCGTGGACGGCCGCGTGGGGCGCGTGGTCTATGCGGCATCCTCGTCCGCCTATGGCGACACCGAGGTGCTGCCGAAGGTCGAGACGATGGCGCCGCGGCCGAAGTCGCCCTACGCGGCGCAGAAACTGCTGGGAGAGTATTACGCCGGCGTGTTCCACTCCTGCCTGGGCCTGGAGACGGTGAGCTTGCGCTACTTCAACGTGTACGGCCCGCGGCAGGATCCGTCGAGCCCGTACTCCGGGGTGATCTCCGTATTCATGAAGGCGCTGCTGGAGCGCCGGCCGCCGACCATCTTCGGCGACGGCGAGCAGTCGCGCGATTTCACCTTTGTCGAGGACGTGGTCGAGCTGACGCTGAAGGCGGCGCGGGCGGGTGGCGTCGCCGGCCGCCTGTACAACGCGGGCAATGGAAACCGCTACACGTTGAATCACGTCTGGGAGCTTTTGCGGCGGATCGAGGGCATCGAGCTGCCGGCGGTCCACGGCCGGCCGCGCGAAGGCGACGTGCGGCATTCGCAGGCCGATACGTCGGCGGCCACGCGCGACCTGGGCCACGCGCCGCGCTTTACGTTGGAGGAGGGTCTGCGCCGTACGCTGGCGTGGTATCGGGCCGCGGATGAACGCGGATGAACGCGAATCGGAGCATATGAGAACGCTTTCCTGTGTGGCTTTGTTCTTGCTGGCCGGCGGCGCTGCCGCGGCGCAGACCTATGAGATCTCGGTGCTGGCGGCGTACCCGCGCATTGGCCGCGCCCCGCTGGGCTCCATCTCGGAGATCAGGCCCAGGGACGACGATACCCGGCTGAAGGGCGAATACGGCTACGGCGCGCGGCTGACCCGTAACACCAAGGGCTACTACGGTCACGAGGGCGGTTTCATTTACAGCCGCGGGACGCTCCGAACCACGACGCGCAAGGAAGAGGGCCGGACGGTCATCACCACCACCCACCAAGGCAAAGTGATCTTCCGGCAGGCGTTCTACAACTTCCTGATGTACTTCATGCCGAATGGCGAGCGCTTCCGCCCCTTCATCACGGTGGGTTTGCAGGCGCACCAGTACGGGGCGCCGGCGATCCCGGGATGGGACCTGGGCGGGACGAGAAGCTACGGCGGGAACTACGGGGGCGGGATGAAGATCAGGCTTTTCAAGAACGCGCTGGTGCGCTTCGACGTCCGCCAGTACATCGGCGGCAAGCCCTATGATCTGACCTTCGAGGACCAGATGAAGTCGGGCGGGCTGCTGCGCCAGTGGGAGGGTTCCTTCGGGGTGGCGATCACGTTCTGACCCGCGCCGCAACGGGCACGGCGGTTAGGTGTACACTGAAACCGGAGTTGTGCACATGCATGGTAGGCTGCCGTTGATTGCAGTCATGGTGCTGGCGCCGGCGTCGCCGGTCCATGGCCAGGACTATCGCGCCAGGGTGCAAGGGATCGTAACCGACACGTCGCAAGCCGTCGTGCCCGGCGCCCATCTCGTCTTGCGCAACACCCAGACCGGCGTGGCCGTCGCCCGTGAAGCCAATGCCAATGGCCAGTATGTGTTCGATTTCGTCGAACCGGGCGCGTACACGCTGGTTTGCGAGCACCCCGGCTTCAACAAGTTCGTCCAGGAGAACCTTGCCGTTCAGGTGCGCGGCGACGTCACCTTGAACATAACGCTTCAGGTGGGCCAGGTGACCGACACCGTCACGGTGTCGGAGACGCCCGTGGCCTTGCAGTTCAACTCCAGCACCGTCGAGATGCTGGTGGACCGGAAGATGCTCGAAGAGCTGCCGCAGCTTTCGCGCAATCCCTTCAACCTGGCGACGCTCGACCCAGCGGTGGTGCACCGCTACTTCACCCCGGACAAGCGGTTCCCGTTCTTCATGTACACGTCGAGCAACATCGACCTGGGCGGCGACACCTCGGGGAAAAACGATCTGCTGCTGGACGGGGCGCCGCTGATGATCGGCAACAAGGGTTCCTACGCGCCGCCGATGGACTCCGTCCAGGAGTTCACGGTGCAGCAGAACAGCGTCGATGCCGAATTCGGGCACAGCGCCGGCGGCATCATGAGCGTGGCGATGAAATCGGGCACCAACGACGTGCACGGCACGGCGTACTATTTCGGCCGCAACCCGGCGCTGAACGCGCGCTCTAATGCCATCGACAACAGCCTCAACAAGACCCGGAACAACATCGCCGGCGGCAGCATCGGCCAGCCGCTGAAGAAGAACAAGGTGTTCAACTACGCCAGCTTCGAGACCTGGCGGGTAGTGGAATTCATGTCCCAGGTCAACCGCACCCAGCCGACCGCGCTGGAGAAAGCCGGCGACTTCTCCAAAACGCCGAGCCGGGTCGGGGGCATCCGAACCATCTACGATCCCTGGACCACGAAGCTGGATACGGCCACCAATACCGCTACCCGCACCCCGTTCGCCGGCAACATCCTCCCGCCCAGCCGCATCGACCCCACCGCCAGGCGGGTGATGCAGGATGTCTTTTTGCCCAACAACCCCGGCGATGACATTATGGGGACGAACAATTTCAAAGTGGGGCAATATCGGCGCCACGCGTATTGGAACTTCACCGACCGCCTGGACTGGCAGCTCAACGAGAAGTGGAAGGTGTACGGCCGCTTCAGCCGCTTCGAGAACACGCTGACGCCGGAACGCTACGCCGACTCGCGCGGCCTCACCCAGAACGGCGGCATCATGAACACGGAGAACATCACCGGCGACGCGGTCTACGCAATGACTCCCAGGACGGTGCTGAACCTGCGCTGGAGCTACGCTTCCCTGAAGGACGATCTGGACGATCCGCCATCGGAGATCACCGAAAAGGACCTCGAAGAGTTCTGGCCGAATAACCCGTGGTACAAGTCGTACATCGGGGACCTGAAGAAGTTCTACTACCCGGCGTTCGGCGTTCTCGGACGCGGCAGTTGGTGGTACCAGCACGGCAATACGCAGAACGCTTATGCCCGCGTCTCCCAGCAGCGCGGCTCGCACTACCTGAAGTTCGGGGCCGAGTTCCGGCACTATTCACAGTGGTGCCACTTCCCGTCTTTCATGAGCTTCACCGCCAACAACGCGGCCCTCACCGCCGATACTTACATCAACCCGGTGACGACGATGAGCGGCTCGTCGTACGCCACTTTGCTGCTCGGCGCTCTCAGCGCCGGCAGCATGGGCTACACCGCTCCGCAGGAAGCGCGGGTGAACTTCTACTCGTTGTACTTCCAGGACGACGTCAAGGTGACCCGGAGGCTGGCGCTGAACCTGGGCCTGCGCTGGGAATATGAGTCGCCGCCAGTTGACCTGGAAGACCGTTTCACCCGGTATCTCGATCTTACGCAGCCGATCCCGGAGATGCAGGCGAACCCGCCGCGGATACCGGCCGAGGTGACCGCGTTCGCGAAGATCCCTTATCAGTGGAATGGAGCGCTGGTGTTCGCCGGCGGCGAACAGCGCGGATTGTGGGACGGCTCCAAGCGCGAGTTCATGCCGCGGGTGGGGGCGGTGTACCGGATCAATGACCGGGCCTCGCTGCGATTCGGCTATGCCCGCTATATCGTGCCGCCGATCGACGCGGTGGATGTGCTGCGGGCGCAGGCGCCTGCGTACGGGTTCAGCGTGAGCTCCAGCGTGCTCGGGGTGCAGACCGGCGTCCCGCGGGCGGTGCTGAGCAATCCTTTTCCGCCGGACAACCCGCTGAAGCCGATCCCTGGCAAGTCGTTCGGCCGTTACACCCAACTGGGTGACGGTGTGGCATGGAATTATCAGGACCTGCACACGGGCGTGAACGACCGTTACAACCTTTCCCTGCAGCAGGAGTGGCCCGCCAAGATCGTCTCCGACGTTACGTTCTTCATGAACCGGGGCCATAACTTGCCCTATGGGAAGGCGTTGAACATGGCGGATCCGGACTACAGTTACACTTACAAATCCGCCCTGGACAGGACGGTTCCCAATCCGTTCTACGAGTATCTGACGCTGAATAAGTTCCCCGGCTCTTTGCGGAACTCAAGGACGGTGACTATCGGCAGCCTGCTGCGGCCTTATCCACACTATGGGGGCTTGACCGAGAACAACACACCCGGCGCGCTCAGCCACCAGTACTCGTTCCAAGTCCGGGTGCGCCGCGCGTTCAGCCGCGGGTACAGCTTCATGGCCAACTATGCCACCAGCCTGATCCGGGCGACCACTTTCTTCAACAGCATCGATGAGTACCTTAACCGGATGAGCTTCCAGGACAGCGGCGACCCGCGCCACCGCCTGAATCTTTCCGGCACCTTCGAGCTTCCGCTGGGCAAGGGCCGCCGATACCTCGGCGGCGCTCCACGGGCGGCGGATTTACTGCTGGGCGGCTGGTCGTACAGCCCGCTCGTGACTTACAACTCCGGCGACTGGCTCTCGTTCGGGGCCTTCATCGCGAGCGGGAACCCGATGCTCGACAACCCGGCCCGGCAGAAGTGGTTCGACACGTCGAAGTTCCAGCGCCAGCCGGCATACACGCCGCGCACTAACCCCCTCTATTATCCAGGCCTGACGGGTCCGCGGCAGTGGAACCTCGACAGCACGCTGTCGAAGTATTTCCGCCTCAGCGAGCGCTTCCGCGCCGAGCTGCGGATGGAAGCCTACAACCTGACTAACAGCATTATGTGGTCGGGACCGAACATGTCGATCGACAGCCCGCTGTTCGGGCAGGTGCTGAAGCAGAACAACAAAGGAAGGGAGTTCCAGTACACGCTGCGCTTTCACTTCTGAGCGGCTGCCCGCCGCGGCTGGGCGCTGCGCGCACCGGCGGCGCGTCACAGGCCACAGCAAACGGGCATGACGTTTACCGGAGAGCGCTGACCGCCGGGCAGTCCGCCTCACGGCGGCAGGCGCCGGTTCACGGTCCGGGCTGCTCACCGCAGCAGCGGTTCAATGGAGGCGCGGCTGTGGTTGAAAATCAACCAATATCTGGTTGAATTTAGACCCAAATCCGGATAATATGGTAGGGTGATCCCCCGGCACCTATCCGGCCCGTTGCTCGCTGCCCTCACCGACACGCCCGTAGTGTTTCTCCACGGTGCTCGCCAGGTCGGCAAGAGCACGCTGGCCAAGCACCTCGCCGCTACCGAACATCGGGCCCGCTACCTCACGCTGGATGACGCCGCCTCGCTGGCGGCCGCCCGCCACGACCCGGCGGGCTTCCTGGCCGGGATCCACGGCCCGATCGTCATCGACGAGGTTCAGCGCGTGCCCGAGCTCTTTCTGGCGATCAAGACCGAGGTGGACCGGGAACCCCAGCCTGGCCGCTTGCTACTTA
>ERZ1292640.959-Hain-H43-02um-R1-959-length-23880-cov-45_pt2 | contig 20954 bp, 12 predicted proteins | sample MGYA00564404_ERZ1292640 | MGnify/ENA primary metagenome ERZ1292640 (study PRJEB36523, sample SAMEA6512636) | groundwater metagenome | collected 2019-01-08 | study: AquaDiva: Metagenomics assemblies of 32 groundwater samples
GTTTCGTCGTTCACTGCGGGCGGGTCCGCTCCCAGATCAGTTGCAGCCCGGCGAGGGTGAGATTCTCGTCAACATCCTTGAGGTACCGTGAGCCGCTCACGATGAGGTGTGCCTGGCCGCCGGTGGCCACCGTGCGGGTGCGGGGGCCCAGCTCGGCGATGAGCCGTTCCAGCACGCCGTCGATCATGCCGATGGCGCCGTAGTAAAGGCCGGACTGCATGCTGGCCACGGTGTTGGCGCCGATGAGGCGTTCTGGCTGGCGGAAATCGACCAGCGGCAGGCGGGCGGTCTTGGCGAAGAGGCTCTCCACGGTGATGCCGATGCCGGGGCAGATGAGCCCGCCCAGATACTCGGCCTCAGCCGAGATGGCGTCGAAGGTGATGGCGGTGCCGAGATCGACCACGACGCAGGGCCCGCCGTACCTGTGGAAGGCAGCCACGCCGTTGACGATGCGGTCGGCGCCGACCTCGCGCGGGTTGTCGTAACGGATGCGCAGGCCGGTGTCGGTTTCGGAGGTCACGAACATGGCGGACGTGCCGAAGTAGTCGCGGGCCATCTGGGCCAGGGCGGAATCGAGCGGCGGGACGACGCTGGCGATGACGATGCCGTCCACCCGGGCCAGGTCCAGCGACGAGAGGGCGAACAGGTTGCGCGTGAGGATGCCCCACTCGTCGGCGGTCTGCTGGTGGACGGTGCTGAGCCGCCAGCGGCCGGCCAGCCGGGCGCCGTCGAAAGCGCCGATGGTCACGTTGGTGTTGCCGACGTCTAGCGCAAGAAGCATAGCTCACTCCGCCGGCCGGACTCCGCCGGCCAGCACCAGGCGGCTGCTGCCGTCGTCACGCCGCAGCCGCAGAAAGCCGGAGGGATTCAGCCCATCGGTGGTCCCCTCCAGCGCGCCATCGACGATCACCCGGCGTCCGCGCACGTAGCTCGAAGCGCGAGAGAACATGCGCAGCACCGGCTCCTTGCCTCCCTCGACCAGCATCCTGGTGAAGCTGTCCACGGCGCGCACCAATTCTAGCAGCAGGCGCTCGCGCGAGTGGGTGCGGCCGGAAGCGAGATACAGCGAGGTGGCCGCCTCGGCCAGCTCGGGCGGAAACTGCGAGTGGTTGACGTTGACGCCGATGCCGGCGATGAACACCGGGAGCTGAACCTCGACCAGGATGCCGGCGCACTTCTTCCCGTCAAGCAGGACATCGTTGGGCCAGCGCAGATCGCAGGCCAGGCCGGCGGTGCGGGCGATGGCTTCGGCGGCCGCCAGGCCCAGGGCGAGCGTCAGCGCCGGAGCGTGATCGTTCGAAAGCGGCAGGCGCAGCACCAGCGAAACGTAGAGGCCGGCATCGCGCTCCGAATACCAGCTCCGGCCGTGGCGGCCCTGGCCGGCGAGTTGTTCCTCGGCCAGCACCACGGTTTTGGGGGGGAGGCCGGCCGCTTCCGTCATGGTGGAGCCGACCGTGTCGAACCAGACGATCTGGCGGCCGGGGAGCTGCTCGCGGATGAAGGCCACATCGAGGGGCATTCAAGCCAGCTCCAGGCGGAAGTTGATGTCCACGGCCGGGGCCGAATGGGTGAGCGCGCCGGAGGAGACGAAATCGGCGCCCGTCTGGGCGTAAGCGCGGACGTTTTCCAGGGTGATGCCGCCGGAGAGCTCGACGGCGGCGCGGCCGGCGACGAAGGCGACCTCGGCGGCGGCCTGCTCGGCGGTCAGGTTGTCGATGAGGACGCGGGCGACGCCGCACTCCAGCGCCGCCTCCAGTTCCTGGCGGGTGCGCACCTCGATCTCGATGGGCAGGCCGGCGCTGCGGGCGCGCTCGATGGCGGCCCGCACGCCGCCGGCCGCGATGATGTGGTTGTTCTTGATGAGCACCGCATCGTAGAGACCCATGCGGTGGTTCATAATGCCGCCGGCGGCGGCGGCCATCTTCTCCAGGCGGCGCAGCCCGGGAGTGGTCTTGCGGGTGTCGAGAACCTTGCAGCCGGCGCCGGCCACGGCCTCGGCGTAGCGCCGGGCCAGGGTGGCGACGCCGCTGAGGCGCTGGAGGAAGTTGAGCGCCACGCGCTCGCATTCCAACAAGGTCCGGGTCAACCCGCGCACCGATGCGATCGACTGGCCGGACTCGAGGGCGGCGCCCGAGGCGGCTTCCAGGCGCAGCTTGTCCACGCCGCCGCGCAGCCTGTAGATGAGCGGGAGAAGTTCCGGGCCGGCGACGACCAGCTTCTCGCGAGCGATGAACCGTCCGGTGGCCCGCTGGTGCGCGGGCACGCAAGCATCGGAAGTGACGTCGCCGGGGCCGATGTCCTCGGCCAGCGCGCGCCGGACCAGCTCGGCTATCTCGGGGTGTTCGACGTCGAAGGGCATCAGTTCAGGGCGGCCAGCGCCTCGCGGCTCTTGGCGAGCTGGGCTTCGTAGTCCGCCAGCTTCTGGCGGAGCGAAGCGACCACCGGCGCCGGGGCGCGGTTCAGAAATTCCGGGTTGGCGAGCTGGCGCTGGGAGCCGGCGATCACCTTCTCGAGCTGCTCGATCTCCTTCTCCAGCCGCTGCCGCCGGACCTCGGTTTGCGCCTGGGGGACGCGGAGGAGCAGATCGAACTCGGGAGTGGAACGCAGGGCGCCCTCACTGGTCGCAGGAGCCGTCTCGTCGCGCAGATCCAGCCGGATGTTGGCGAGCTTCTGGATGGCCTCCGACTGCGTCCGGGCGACGTCTCTGGCGGCCCCGCGCGCGTATAGCAGAGCTTCGAGCTGCTGGCGGGGATCGAGCTTCATGTCGGCCCGCAGGTTGCGGGCGGCAGTGACGATTTCCCGCAAGATCTCCATCTGGCGCTCGGCCTCAGGGTCGGAGACCTCCTCGCCGTACTCGGGATAGCGGGCGAGCGCGATGGAGGCGGGGCGGCCGGGCAGCCCGCCGGCCAGGCGCTGCCACAGCTCTTCGCTCAGGAACGGCATGATCGGGTGCAGCATGCGCAGGCCGGTATCGAAGACGGTGAGCGTGTTGCGCCAGTGGGCGTCCAGCCCCGAATTCTCGCGGAAGCGCAGCTTCTTGATCTCGACGTACCAGTCGCAGAACTCGTGCCAGAAGAACTGCCAGACGAGTTGGGCGGCCTCGTGGTAACGGTAGCGGTCGATGGCGCGGCTGGCCAGATCGACGGCGCGGTTGAGGCGGCTGAAGATCCAGCGGTCTTCGAGCGCCGTCTCCGCGCCCGGGCCGGCCGGCTCGGGCATGTGCAAGGCGGGCTCCTCGGGCGCCCAGGGCTCGACGCCGGAGCGCTCCATGTTGAGGAACAGGAAGCGGGCGGCGTTCCAGATCTTGTTGGCGAAGGCGCGCGCACTGAGTATGCGCTCTTCGGTGAGCACGACGTCGGTGCCCGGCGCCGCCCCGAGCAGCAGCGACATACGCACCGCGTCGGTGCCGTACTTCTCGGTGATCTCCAGCGGATCGACGACGTTCCCGCGCGTCTTCGACATCTTCTGCCGCTCGGCGTCGCGCACCAGTCCGTGGATGTAGACCTCGCGGAAGGGAACGTCGCCGGCGCACTCCAGGCCCATCATGATCATGCGGGCGACCCAGAAGAACAGGATGTCGAAGCCGGTGATGAGCAGCGAAGTGGGGTAGAAGGTCCGCAGGTCCTCGGTCTGGTCGGGCCAGCCCAGAGTCGAGAAGGGCCATAGCCCGGAGCTGAACCAGGTGTCCAGCACATCCGGGTCCTGCTCGAGGCGCCCGGAGCGGCACTTCGAGCAGGCAGCGGGCGTCTCGCGCGCGACAGTGGTCTCGCCGCAGTCCGCGCAATACCAGGCCGGGATGCGATGGCCCCACCAGAGCTGGCGCGAGATGCACCAGTCGCGGATGTTGTACATCCACTCGTAGTAGGTCTTGGTCCAGTTCTCGGGGATGAAGCGGATGCGGCCGTCCTCGACGGCGCGGATGGCCGGCTCGGCCAGCGGCTTGGTCCGGACGAACCATTGGATGGAGACCAGTGGTTCGACCGGGGTCTTGCACCTCTGGCACTTGCCGAGGCTGAGCTGGTAGGGATCGACCTTCTCGATGAGGCCGAGGCGGTCCAGGTCGGCCAGCACGCGCTTGCGGGCTTCGAAGCGGTCGAGGCCGGCGTAGCGTCCGGCTTCGGGGGTCATGCGGCCGCTCTCGTCGATCACCTTGACCTTGGGGAGGTTGTGGCGGCGGCCGGCCTCGAAGTCGTTGGGGTCGTGGGCGGGCGTGACCTTGACGACGCCGGTCGCGAACTCGGGGTCGGCCACTTCGTCCAGGATGATCGGGATGTCGCGGTCCATCAGCGGCAGGCGGACGGTTTTGCCGTGCAGGTCGCGGTAGCGCTCGTCGCGCGGGTTGACGGCCACGGCGGTGTCGCCGAGCATGGTTTCCGGCCGGGTTGTGGCGACGACCAGCGAGCGCGGCGAATCGTTGACCGGGTAGCGGATGTGCCAGAGGTTGCCGGGCGTCTCGTCGTGGATAACTTCGAGGTCCGACAGAGCGGTGTGGCAGCGCGGGCACCAGTTCACCATGTACTCGCCGCGATAGATGAGGCCTTTCTCGTGGAGGCGGACGAAGGCCTCGCGGACGGCGCGCGAGAGGCCGGGGTCCAGCGTAAAGCGCTCGCGGCTCCAGTCGCAGGAGGCGCCCAGGCGGATCATCTGGCGCTTGATGGTGTCGCCGTAACGTTCTTTCCAGGCCCAGACGCGCTGCTCGAAGGCCTCGCGCCCCACGCTGCGGCGGTCGAGGCCCTCTTCGACGAGCTTGCGCTCGACCAGCATCTGGGTGGCGATGCCGGCGTGGTCAGTGCCGGGCAGCCAGAGGGTGTTGTCGCCCCGCATGCGGCGCCAGCGGATGGTGACGTCGATCTCGGTGTGCTCCAGCATGTGACCGATGTGCAGCGAACCGGTGACGTTGGGGGGCGGGATGGCCAGCGAGAAGACGGGGCCGGGCGCGCCCAGCGCGGCGCGGAAGATGCCGGCTTCGACCCAGCGCTCGGCCCAGCGCGGCTCGAACTGTTGGGGTTCGTAGACCTTCTCCAGGTGCATGAGGGGAATTCTCACTATAACATGGGGTTTTCGCCGGGCGGCTCAACGGCGCGCGGGGGCGTGGCCAAGATGGGCCCACGCGAAGTTCCTGACTTAGGGTGTCCAGGCCAGCTCGTGCGTGATAGCGGCGGCGATGCGGGCGGCTAAGGTCTCCACCTGGGCCAGGTCGGGGCCCTCGACCATCACGCGGGCCAGCGGCTCGGTGCCGGAGAAGCGGACCAGCACCCGCCCGGCCTGCCCCAAAGCCTGCTCGGCGGCGCGAATCTCGCGGGTCACCGAAACCAGTTCCTCCAGAGGCCTCCTGGCGGTGATGCGCACATTGACCAGGCGCTGCGGGTAGATCTCCAACTCGGCCGACAACTCGTCCAGGTTCCGCCCGGTCTCGCAGAGGATTTCCAGCACGCGCAGAGCGGTCAGCAGGCCGTCGCCGGTGGTGGCGTGGTCGAGGAAGATGAGGTGGCCGGACTGCTCGCCGCCGAGCACCGCGCCCGAGCGCAGCATCTCCTCGAGCACGTACTTGTCGCCGACCGGCGTGCGGACCAGCCGGATGCCGCGTGCGGCCAGCGCGCGCTCCAGGCCGAGGTTGGACATCACGGTGGCGATCACCACCGGCTGGCCGTCGCGCCCGCGGAGCCGGCCTTGTTCGTGCAAATGGCGCGCGGCCATCAGCAGGACCGCGTCGCCATCCACCATCTTGCCGCTTGGGGCGATGAAGATGGCGCGGTCGGCGTCCCCGTCGAACGCGACGCCCAGATCGGCTTTCTCGGCGGTCACACGTTGGCGCAGCGGCTCGACGTGCAAGGCGCCGCAGTTCAGGTTGATGTTGCGCCCGTCGGGAGAGCAGCCTGTCGGGATGACGCTGGCGCCGAGGCGTGTGAGCAGGTCCGGCCCGATCCGGGAGGCCGCCCCGTGGCCGCAATCGAGAGCCAGGGTGAGGCCGGCGAGCGAGTGCGGGAAGGTCGAGGCGAGATGCCCCTCGTAAAGCTCGTCCAGGGTGGGGTCGGCATCCAGGGCGACGGCGGCCGGCTCCACGCCCGTCTCCAGCAACGCGAAGATCTCCTCCTCGATCCGGTGTTCCTGCTCGTCGGGCAGCTTGTAGCCGGAGTGGCCGAATACCTTGATGCCGTTGTCCTGATAAGGGTTGTGGGAGGCGGAGATCATCACGCCGGCGGCAAACGGACCGGTGCGGGCCAGGTAGGCGAGGCCAGGGGTGGTGATCACGCCGGCGAACCTGGGCCGGACGCCGCGGCTGGCCAGGCCGCCGGCCACCTGGCCGGCCAGCCAGGGGCCGGACTCGCGGGTGTCCATGCCGATAAGGACTTCGGCGGGTTGGCCCACCGTGTCGCCGAGGGCCAGGCCCAGCGCATGGGCGGTGGGCGGGTCGAGCGGGAACTCGCCGGCCACGCCGCGGATGCCGTCAGTCCCGAACAGTTGTTTCGCCATCCAAACCTGTATCGGCGGAGGACTTCTCCAGGGTTAACCTGACGGTGACCACGGCGGGAGACGCCAGCCGCACCAGCGGGTCGCGCACGAATACGTTGGTCCGGAATTCCTGCTGGCTGAGCGCCTGGGAGAGGTCGATCGGGTCGGTCTCCACGAACTCGACCTCGCGCACCCGGCTCTCTGGCCCGACGATGGCCAGCCTGGCCGGGGCTGCTTCCAGGCTTCGGAGGCGGTAGCCTTGCGGCGGGCGCTGGGCAGTCTGCACCTTTACCCGGACCTCGCGGCTCGCTCGCCGCTCGAAGCTCAGCCGCATCGGCGCCGAGACGTAGTTGACCAGGTCCGGGCTGCCCACAAAGGTAAACCAGAGGACCACGGACACCACCAGCGAGAACAGTTTCCAGCCCAGGTTGTGGAGCAACAGCCGTCTCATAACTGTCCGGCGCGCCGCCCGGTTGGTTCGGGGGCGCTGACCAGCCGCGGCCGCCGCTCGCGACGCTGGCGGCGATAGCCGAAGTGCCGGGCCAGCCGCTCCTCGACCTGGTCCAGCGTGACGTCGATCTCGATGTTGCCGAAGGCGGCCGTCGAGATGCGGCCGGTTTCCTCCGAGACCACCAGCGAGAGGCAGTCGCTCTCCTCGGTGATGCCGATGGCGGCGCGGTGGCGCGTGCCGAGCTTGCTGGCCACCAGCGGATTCACGCTGAGCGGGAGGAAGCAGGCGGCGGCGGCCAGCCGGTCGCCTTGGATGATGACGGCGCCGTCGTGCATCGGTCCGCCGCGCTGGAAGATCGACAGCAGCAGGTCGCGCGTCAGGGCGGCGTCCAGCACCTGGCCGCTTTCGATGAAGGTGCGCAGGCCCGTGTCCCGCTCCAGGACGATCAGCGCGCCCGTCTTCTGCTCGCTCAGCCGGCTCAGCGCCCAGAGAATCTCGTCGGTGGACTCGCGGCGCTGGAGGCGGCCGCCGAAGCCCAGCCACCGCCGCCGCCCCATGCGCGCCAGCATGCGCCGGATCTCGGATTGAAACAGCACCAGCAAGGCGATGGCGGTGTAGGGCACCAGCGTGGCCAGCACCGACCGCACCAGCTCCAGCCCCAGCCAGACGGAGGCCAGGTAGGCCAGCAGCACCATGCCGATACCGGCCAGCACGTGGGCCGCCCGCGTGCCCCGCACCATCATGATGAGCTGGTAGACGATGAAGGCGACCACCAGGATGTCAACGATGGCGGTGAGCGTCAGCTTGGAGAACGGCAGTGTCACCCGCCTCTTATTATGGCCGATTTCGTCAACGAATTACGTCGATGCGCTTGAGGTTGGTGGCGCCGAGTCCGAGGGCTTCGGCTAGCTTGAGGGTATTGTCGCAGTTGCGGAAGGAGCCGGCCGGGTCGTAGCCCATGAGCGAGGTGGCCACCGCGTCGGTGGTGACGGGGTTAGTGCCGGCGATCAGCAGGCCTGGCTGCACGTAGCGGATCCCCTTGATCCACGGGCCTTCGCCGCCGGCCACCGACTCGATACCGTCGATGAGCGCGAGATCGATGGGGCGGGCGGCGGCCAGTTCGGCCACGATGCGCGGCACGCGGTAGCCGTCCTCGCGGCGGGAGCCCGGATTCAGCTCTGGCGGCGCGCTCCTGGCGGGCTGCCGCTTGCCGAAGTGGAGAACGCTCGCGCGTCCCTTGGTGGGGCTCTCGTTCGGCTCGTCCGCGCCGGCGTCGTCGCCGTAGATGGAGGCCGGCGTGATGCCGAAGCAGTTCTTCAGCGCCAGGGTGACGCCGCAGGTCGCGTGGTCCTTCAGCTTGGCCATGCTCATGAAGACGTCGGTGTCCTCGTAGGCGTGGTTGAGGTCGTAGGCGGGATACATCGAGCCGCCGCCGGGGACCTTCAGCCGCGCGTAGCGCTTGCCCTTGCCAAGGGCGTTGGTGTTCTCGAACTCGACGTTGGGCGCGGCGCCGGCGAGCGAGCGGACGTTCCAGCCGGAGTCGAGAAGATACTCCTCCATCGGGCCGCCGGTGCCCCAGCAGCTCTCGACGAAGCGGATGCGGCGCGCGCCGGCGCGTCCCACCAGGTGCGCGACCGCCCCGACCAGGCGCGGATGAGTGTAGTGCGTCACCCCGAGCGGCCGGCCCTCGAAGCGCAGCGCCGGGCTGCCGGTGAGGTTCAGCTTGATGGTGACCGTCTTGCCCTTGACGATGCGGCCCAGCCCGCCGAGCTTGTCGAACATCGCCGACAGTATGGCGGTGAGGTCCTCGCTGTAACTGCCGGTCTTGGCGACCGCCACCGGCGCGGTGGGGGCCTCCTTGGCGCGCAGCGCCGGCGTGACGGCGGCTAATGTAAGCAGTTCCCTCCGAGTCATTACTTCCAATCTAACACGAGCGCGGCGCAGACCGGCGCCTGAGGGATATCGACACCCGTGCCTTCTGCGACGGGATAGACCTCGAGATCGCGGGGCGTGTCCTCGGGCGTGAGCAGCCGCGCCCGCGCGAAGCCGCCCACCAGGTGCACGGTGATGTTCTCCACCGGGTAGTTGGAGTAGTTGACCAGGTGCAGCACCACCTGCTTGCCGTCCGGGCTGGCCAGCAGGTTGGAGAGCATGCTGGAGACGTTGAACAGCCGCGCGCCGAGATTGCGCCGGCCCATCACCGAATTCATGTCGCGCCAGATGTCGTTGAGCTTCTCCACTTCCGGCTTGTCGAGCGCGATCTGGTCGGCGCGCGGCGCGGGGAACTTCCAGCCCGGCGGCCCGGAAAGGAGGGTGCCGCCGCGGCGGGCCACGCCACTGAGCGCCTCCTTCTGGGCGTCGGTGAGCGAGGCCGGATCGACGGTCACCGCCAGCCGCGCGGCTCTCAGCGCCTCGTCGTTCAATTTCGCCTTGGGGACGGGGCGGACCGGCGTATGCTTGACGGCGATCATGTCCAGCACGCCGCCGTTGAGCAGCGCGCCGCTGTCGATGTCCTGGATCAGCGCGAGCTGGCCGTGAAAGGGCCAGGCGCGCCATTCCTTGTGCTCCTCGTAGAACTTGAGGTGGGCGGCGATGCGGCGCCAGTCGCGCAGGGCGGCGGGATCGCCGGCCAGCAGGCGCCCGTTGAACTCCCGGTCGAGCGCCACGACCCAGCGCGCTCCGGTGATGGCCGCGTCGCCGATGGCCTGAAGATACCGGGCGACCGGCAGAACGGTCTTCGGCGGCGGCGTGTTCGCCACCCATATGGGGGCCTCGGTGGCCGCGCGCAGATAGCGCAGAAAGCCGGTGTTGGTGTCGATCCACGGCCCGCCGGTCGGGGCGGCCTGCGCCGCGCCGGCCGGTTGCGCCTGGACGCCGGGCCAGACGGCATGGCTGGTGCCCACCAGCGGAGCATCGAGCCGCAGCAGGTGACGCGGCGGCAGTTCCACCAGCGCCAGCTTGGAAGCGGCCAGCACTTCGCGCGTGCGCGCGATCATGGCGCGGTCGAACTCGCCCTCCAGCACCAGGCCGGCGAGTTTGGCCTCAACCGCCGCTCTCGCCGCCGCCAGCGTGTCTCCACCCGGGCGGACGACCGCCAGGACCGCAATGCCGCGGCTGGCCGCCGCCGCCGCGAATTCGGCCGAGGGCTCCTCCATCAGCAGGCAGTTGACCGGAGTGCCGGCGACCAGGTCCAGGGTCGCCGGATCGGTCGCGCTCCAGCGCGCCGGCACCCAGCCGGCCAGGCTGAGCGTCAGGAGAGCGGGAACGAGCATACCTTCACTTTACTGTGGCGAGCGGTATAATTCCTGTCGCAAGGGGGTGGGCCATGATGAGAATGGTCGGTTTGCTGATGGTGGCCTGCGCCAGCCCCGCGCTGGCTCAGGAATCCCGCGGCACGATCATCGGCCGCGTGAGCGATCCCAGCGGCGCGATGGCCGCCGGGGCCAGGATTCAGGCGGTCAATGTCGCTACCAATGCCGGCGCCGCGTCGGTGACCAACGACCAGGGCAACTACGAGATTCCGTACCTGCTGCCCGGCACGTACCGGATCAGCGTCGAACTGGCGGGCTTCAAGAAAGCCGTGCGCGACGGCATTGAGCTGCGCGTCAACGACCGGATGACGCTGGATTTCGCGCTGGAGATCGGCGACGTGGCCGAGTCGGTGGTGGTCACGGGCGAGACGCCGCTGCTGGAATCGGCGACGGCGTCGATCGGCATGGTGATGGACGAAAGGCGGGCCACGGAGCTGCCGGTGGTCGGCGGCAACGCCTTTTACCTGGCCCGGCTGGCGCCGGGCATCCTGAGCGCCGAGGGCCGCGGCAACGGCCAGAACCCGTTCGACGGCGGTTCGGCCACCGGCACCATCATCGTCAACGGCACTCGCAGCGGGTCGAGCGAAGTCACCCTGGACGGAGCGCCGAACATGTTCGAGCGCAGCACGGCCTACGCGCCGCCGCAGGACCTGGTGCAGGAGTTCCGCATCAACACCGCCGCCTATGACGCCAGCCTGGGGCACGCCGCCGGGGCGGTCACCAACGTCAGCCTGAAGTCGGGCGGCAACGCGCTGCACGGTACCGGCTATCTGTTCGACTCGCGATTCCGGGGCCGGCCGTGGTTCCTCAACCGCTGGCTCTACGACCCGACGACCGGACCCATCACCTCGCGCAAGATCCAGGAGGCGACGCCCGGTTGGCTGCACCAGCGGTGGGGCACAACACTGACGGGGCCGGTGGTGCTGCCGAAGATTTACGCCGGGCGCAGCCGCACGTTCTGGAGCTTCGGCTACGAGGGCGTGCGAGTCAGCCGCGAAACCACCTTCACCGGGACGCTGCCCAGCCTCGAACAGCGCAAGGGCGACTTCTCGGCGCTGCTGCGACTGGGCGCGCAATACCAGGTCTACGATCCGATGACGATCGCGCCCGCTCCGGCCGGGCGCTTCAGCCGCCAGCCGCTGGCGGGCAACATCATACCAGCCAGCCGCCTGGATCCGATCGCGCAGAAGCTGCTCACTTACTGGCCCGAACCGAACCAGACCGGCACCGCCGACGGCCGCCAGAACTACTTCCGCATCGCCACCGACAAGCGGTTGTGGGGCTCGCTGCTCGGCCGGATCGATCACAACTTCTCGGAAAAGCACCGGGTGTTCTTCCGCGTCAACAACAACCAGTGGGACCAGACCGTCCAGCAGATGCCGACCATCGCCAACGGCAACACGAGCGGGCGCCCCGGCTACGGCCTGGTGGCCGACGACGTCTACGTGTTCAACCCGCAACTGCTGCTGAACCTGCGCTACGGCCTGACCTACCAGCGGCCGTGGGCCTCGCGTCTCAGCCAGGGCTTCGATCTTCTCTCGCTCGGATTGCCGCAGCGGCTGCTCACCGAGATCCAGACGAAGAACAACCCACGGGGGATCGCCTTTCCGGAGATCGCGGTGGACGGTTATACCAGCCTCGGCGCCGACGGCGGCAACTCGCGGACCATCTACTACCAGACCTTCGGCGCCACCGTCACCAGGATCAGCGGCAATCACAGCCTGCGCTTCGGCGGCGAGTACCGGCTGATGCGCGAGAACGGCTACGACTTCGGCAACGTGGCGCCGCGCCTCGATTTCGGCGCTGCCTGGACCCGCGGCCCGCTGGACAACTCGCCGGCGGCGCCGATCGGCCAGGGACTGGCCTCGATGCTGCTCGGCATCGCGAGCGGCGGCACGATCGATATCAACGCCTCGCGCGCCGAGCAATCTTCCTTCACCGCTCTCTACTGGCAGGACGACTGGCGCCTGACGCCGCGGCTGACGCTGAACCTCGGCTTGCGCTGGGAATTCGAGGGGCCCACTACAGAACGGTTCAACCGCTCCATCCGCGGCTTCGACTTCCAGACTCCCAGCCCGGTCGAGGAGCGGGCGAAAGCCAACTACGCACGGGCGCCTATTCCCGAGCTGCCGGCGGCCGGCTTCAGCGCGCGGGGCGGGCTGACGTTCGCGGGGGTGGGCGCTCAGCCGCGCAGCTTGTGGCTGGCCGATAAGAACAACCTTGCGCCGCGGGTGGCGCTGGCGTATCAGTTGTCGAAGAAGACAGTGGTGCGCGCGGGTTACGGGGTCTTCTACGACGTGACGGGCATCGACCGCGGGGACGTGAACCAGGGCGGATTCAACCAGCCGACCAATCTCATCGCCAGCCTGGACAACGGGCTGACCTTCCGCGCCCGGCCGGCCAACCCGTTTCCTGACGGTCTGGAGGCGCCGCTGGGCGCTGCCGGCGGCCTGCGCACCTTCCTCGGCCGCGGTGTGAGCTTCTTCGAGCAAGAGTGCCTGAATCCCTACATGCAGCGCTGGTCCTTCTCAGTGCAGCGCGAACTGGCAACGCGAACGGTGATCGAGGCCGCCTATGTGGGCAACCGCGGCACCAAGATCATGGCCGGGCGGCAATTCGATCCGGCGCCGCGGCGGTACTTGTCCACCTCGGCGGCGCGCGACCAGGTCGTGATCGACTTCTTGAGCGAGCAGGTGGCGAATCCCTTCTCGGGGCTTCCCGAGTTCGCCGGCACGGGGCTTAGCGGGGTCCGCACCAGCCGCGGTCAGCTTCTGCGTCCCTACCCGCACTTCACCGGCATCAGCGCCAGCCCGCCCGCCGGCTACTCCTACTACCACTCGCTCCAGCTCCGCGTGGAGAAGCAGTGGAGCAAAGGCCTCACCTTCCAGGCGAGCTGGACGTGGTCCAAGTTCATGGATGCCTCCTCGTTCTTGAATGACACGGACCCGGTCCCCTACAAGGTAATCTCGGACCAGGACTTCACGCACCGCTTTGTGCTCAACGCCATCTACGAGCTGCCGTTGGGCCGCGGCAAGCCGCTCGGGAGAAACGCCGGGGCGGTGGTGAATCACGTCATCGGCGGCTGGCAGTTACAGGGGTGGTTCGAAGGCCAGACGGGGCAGGTGTTGGGCTTCGGCAACGCCATCTTGTACGGCAGCCTGAAGGACGTTCCGCTCCCGGCCGGCCAGCGGAGCGCCGAGCGCTGGTTCAATACCGGGGCTGGCTTCGAGCGCGACCCTCGCAAGCAGCTTGCCAGCAACATCCAGACCTTCCCCAGCCGCTTCAGCGGCATCCGCGGCGACGGCATCAACAACTTCGACCTGTCGCTGTTCAAGAACTTCCGCATCCGGGAAGGCCTGAAGGCGCAGTTCCGCCTGGAGGCCTTCAACGCGCTGAACCACGTGCAGCTAGGCGGCCCGAACACCAGCCCGACCAGCACGGCCTTCGGCTCAATCACCGGCGAGAAGGGACACGGCCAGCGCCAGGTGACGCTGGCGCTGAAAGTCCTGTTCTGAACGCGATCCGGCCCGTTATAATGACCACTGACCGCTAACAAGCCATGTGCGGCATTGCCGGTTTCGTGCTTCGCGAGGGGGTCCCCGAGCCCGCCGTGGCCCGGGCCATGTGCGACCAGATCCGGCATCGCGGGCCGGACGACGAGGGTTTCTACCTCGATGCGCAGTGCGCCCTCGGCATGCGCCGCCTGAGCATCATCGACCTCCAGACCGGCCACCAGCCCATCGCCAGCGAGGACGGCGCCGTCTGGGTCGTCTTCAACGGCGAGATCTACAACTACCGCGAGCTGCGCCGCGAGCTGGCCGCCCGCGGCCACCGTTTCGCGACCGCCGCCGACACCGAGGTCCTCGTGCACCTGTACGAGGAGGAAGGCGTGGAGGGCATCTCGCGCTTGCGGGGCATGTTCGCCTACGCCATCTGGGACCGCCGGCGCCAGCGGCTGCTGCTGGCGCGGGACCGGTTCGGCAAAAAGCCCCTTTACTTCTGCGCGCTTCCGCAAGGCCTGTATTTCGGCAGCGAGATCAAGTCCTTGCGCGCCGCCCGTCTCCCGCTCGACCTCGATGAAGAGGCGCTGAAACTCTACTTCCACTTCGGCTTCATTCCCCACCCCCGCAGCGTCTATCGCGGCATCCGCAAGGTGGCGCCGGGCGGCTGGCTCACTTATGACGCCGGCGGCCGCCTCCAGGAGGGCCGCTATTGGAGACCGCCGCCGCCGGCCGAGAGGCCGCCCGAGGACAAGAGCGAAGAGCAGATCGTCACTGAGGTCCGCGAGGCCTTCGACGAATCGGTGCGCATCCGCATGGTGGCCGACGTGCCGCTGGGGGCGTTCCTGAGCGGCGGCATCGATTCCAGCTCGGTGGTCGCTTCGATGGCCATCCAGTCCCCCGAGCCGGTCAAGACCTTCTCGATCGGCTTCGAAGAAGCGGCCTTCAATGAGCTGGAATACGCCGCCCTGGTGGCCAAACGCTACCGCACCGACCACCATGCCATCGTGGTCCGGCCGGATGTCATCGAGCTGGCGCCGAAGATCGCCCGCCAGTTCGACGAGCCGTTCGGCGATTCCTCCGCCATCCCCACTTACATCGTTTCGGAGTTCGCCTCGCGCCACGTAAAGGTGGCCCTCAGCGGCGACGGCGGCGACGAGCTGTTCGCCGGCTACACCAGCTTTTTCCAGGTGGAGCGCCTGCGCGTCTGGGACCGGGTCCCGCTGGCGGCGCGCCGGCTGCTGGACGCCTTCTCCCGGCTGGTTCCGTACTCGATGTACGGCAAGAACTACATGCGCCTGGCCAGCCGGAGGACCGCGCTGGAGCGCTATTTCGAGGCCAATTTCGGCCCGCGCTTCCTGATCGAGCGCATGTTCGCGCCCGGCTGGCTGCCGCCGGCCGATACCGCCTACCTGGTGCGCACCTTCGCCGATTGCCTGCTGCCGGAGCCGGCCTCCGATATCGCCCAAGCCATCTACTTTGAGACCGCCTGCAAGCTGCCGGAAGACATACTGGTCAAGGTGGACCGCATGGCCATGGCTTCGTCGCTCGAGGTGCGCTGCCCGCTGCTGGACCACCGCCTGGCCCAACTGGCGGCCGCCATTCCTCCCTCCTGGAACATGCGCCACGGCAGCGGCAAGCGGATCCTGCTCCGCGCCCTCGGCGACCGGCTCCCCGCCGCCTTGCTGGGGCGCCCCAAGAAGGGATTCAGCGTGCCGCTGGCACTCTGGTTCCGCGGTCCGCTCAAGGACTTTCTCCGCGACCGCCTGCTCGCCCCGAGCTTCCTCGACCGGGGACTGGTTTCGCCCCGCTTTGTTCGCTACCTGATTGACGAGCACCTGCGCGGCGCCCGTGATAACTACTACTGGCTCTGGCGGCTCCTCGTACTAGATCTCTGGCTCCAGGACAATGCCGCCCTGCTGCCGGCCGAGCCTTCGCGCTATCCGTGATAAAATTGAGTTCTGCGCAAGGGCGGGAAGAAGTCTTTGCCCTGCAGCGGGGGAGGGGGGCCAGAGAGGGTCCGCCACGTGGTGGAGAAGAAGATGCTAACGCCGGTTTTCCTGCTGCTGTGCGCTGCGCTTCCTCCGGCCGCCGCACAACAAGGCCCGGTCTTCTACGTATCCCCCGCTGGCAACGACCTGGAAGGTGACGGCACTGCCGCCAGGCCCTGGGCTACTCTGTCGGCCGCGGCCGCAGCCGTGCCCGGCAGCGGCGCCGAGGTGGTGGTGGCCGATGGCCTCTACCGCGGCCGCCTGCACCTCCTGCGCCGTTACGCCGGACGCGTTGTGTTTCGCGCCGCCCATTCCTACCGGGCCATCCTGGAAGGGGAGGACGATGCGGCGATCAGCGCCGAGGGCGCCGGCAACTTCGAGCTCGCAGGCTTTGAGGTCCGCCGCCGTGTGCGGCTAGCCGAAACTACGGACGCCGTCCTCCGTGACAACATCATCCACGACAGCCTCAACGGCGATCCGCTCCAACTGAGCGCCTCGCGGAACATTCTGGTCATCGGCAACAGCTTGGCCGGCCAGCGCGTCGAGGTTACCGGCTGTACCGATGTAACCGTCCGGGACAATGTCTTCAGCAACGCCCGCGTTGTGCTCAGGAGTTCGGTGTCCTTTCCCGAGAGCCGGCGCGCCTGGATCGCCGGCAACGTCTTCCTGAACCGGGAGGGCGGCTTCATCCTGCTCGGCGAAGACGGCCAGCCCCTTTACGGCGCCCAGGATGTCCTCATCGAGAACAATCTCATGGCCGGCGAAGCGCCGCACCCGCCGCTGCGCGTCCACGCGGCCCGGAACGTCGTGTTCCGCAACAACACCATCGCCAGCGGGCGCGCCGCGACCGTGAGGGAGCGGGGCCTCCAGCTTGCGAATAACCTCTGGTTGGAGCCCCCCGCCTCGGAAATCGTCCTGCCACGCTGGACGGGTGAAGCGTTTCTCAGCGGGGCGTCTTCCATCCGTCAGGAGTTCATTCGCCTGGTGGAGTTGTACGGCACGCCCGATCCGGCCAGCCCCGCCGCCGGAGGCGCTGTCGCCGAGGAGGCGCCGCCGGCCGACATTCTCGATCGCCAGCGCGATTCAGCACCCGATCTCGGGGCGCTGGAACTCGGCGCGCCCCCCGCCCCGTTTCGCCTGCTGCTCATCCCGCGGCAGGTCGTCGGCGGTTTCCCGGCCGCGTTGAGCCAGGTGATCCTGGATGAGCCGGCCGGCCCCGCGGGCGCGCTGATCAGGCTCTCCGGTTCCGAACCCGCCCTGGTGGCGGCGCCGGAATCGGTGCTGGTCCCTCCGGGCGCCACCTCGGCCACCTTTGCCATTACCACCGGGAAGGTCGCTTCCGCCACCGGCGTGACCATCACCGCTTCGCTGGACGGCGTTGACCGGACGGCCGTGCTGGCGCTCAACCCGCAGGGCTTGCGGTCGCTGAATCTCGGGCCGGACCTGCTGCCCACCGGCGCCGCCAGCTACCACAACCTTGTGCTGCTCGACGGGGAGGCGCCGCCCGAGGGCCTGAGCGTTTCGCTGGCCAGCTCCCGGCCGGACCTGGTGAGCGTTCCGCGCGAGGTCCGCATCCCAGCCGGGGCTTCGGTTTCGGACTACTTCCGCATCGCCACCCGTCCTGCTTCCGAGGCCGCGGCCGTCACCGTGACCGCCTCGCTCGGCTCCTCGACCGTCAGTGCGGTGCTTGGGCTGGCTCCCCAGGCCGTTTCCCGCGCCGGCGGCCCGCGGCTGGTGAGTGAGGTTTCCGTTTCCGGCGTCACCGCCACCCAGGCGGTTATAACCTACCTGGCCCCGGATGAGTCTCCCTGCCTTGTTAAGGTCTCCGAGGGCGAAGATCTCGGTGAAGGCTACCGGCACGTCCACGACGTCAACCCCGAGTTGTTTCCCGGCGCCAACCAGGACACCCGCCCCGGCACGGTGATCAACGGGCTCTGGCGCAGTTCCGTCGCCGGCAAGCGCACCGTGGAAACCGCCCGCAACGGCCGCAAGTATTCCCGCGCCCTGCAAAACAACACCCGCCATTATTTCCAAATCACCTGTGGCGCCAGCCAGGCCGCCGGCGACTTCACCACCGCCAACATCCCGTTCGGCAATACCTACGCCGAGCCGCTGCCCACCGACCCGGCCAGCAAGACGGGCCTTTACAATTACCCTTCGCTGGACTGGTCCGACCGCTATGAGCGCATCATTGACCCGCTCACCGGAACCGAGATCCGCAAGGTGACGCTTCCGGGTGACTACGCCGACACCACCGTTGATCGCCCGGCGTCCGCCTGCGCCGGCAGCAACTGGAGCAGCGCCGCCGCTTGCGCCGCCGCCGACGGCGCCAGCGCCACTTACAGGGGCGCCGGGCGCGATGTGCTCTATGCGCCCGCCAACTTCACGGCTTACCTGGGCGCGAATATCGCTGCCCGGATCAACCTGTCCATGCGCGCGTCGATCTCCGGCTCGCCCTCCGGCGACGACAAGTACATCGACGTATGCCTGACCATCAATGGCTCCACCTGTGTGACGCCCTGGAAGCCCGCCGACCTGACAACGTGCGGCCTTTCCGACTACCGGGGGGATTGCGCCAACATCGGCTCGACGGCCGAGATGGATTTCTGGGGCGCCGAAGTCCCCTTTCACGGCTGGGTCAACTCGACCAAGGAGGGCTTCCTCCTCAAGCCCCGCACCGTTTCCGACGCCTACACCATCTCGATCGACCATATCCGCTTCACCGCCAGGGTCGTTAACATCCCCGGCTTCCCAGCCCATGCCGGCGTGCCACTCTGTTCGACTGCTCCGATCACCGATGCGGGCGACGGGAATACTTATTACCTGTGTTACACGCAGTCGGCGCGCAGACTGTACTCGATCGACGTTACCAACGGCTGGGCGTATTACCTGTCTCCCTTGACTCCCAGCGAGATTGTCTTCGATCAGCTCAATCCACGCCTGTTCTATGGAGTCCTGCCAGCCGACAACTCGTTACTCCGGGGCGAATGGACCGCCTCACCTGTTTATGAGTACAGTGGCAGTATTTTCGGCAAGGCGGATGCTCTTGTCTGGACGACCCTCACCGCCCCCGGCTACGCCCTCAAGGAACTGCTGGCGGCGTTCGACCCCCGGTTTAACCCCGAGTGGCAGGCCAGGGTCGGTCCGAATAGATTCGGCTCGATCGCCATCCAGAACAACAAGGTCGTCTTGCAGTTTCAGATCGGGCAGGATACGGCCGGCTGGCAGGCGGTCTTCGATCCCAACGCGCCGGCGCCGCCCGGATCGCCCGGCCAGGGCAATATCGTGGCCGCCTATTACATGGGCCAGACCCCGTTTTCGCGCTTCTGCACCATCCATACGGCCCTGGGGGACTTCTCTTCCCGACCGTGGGTCCTCACCGGCAACGGGCGGCCCGCCAAAGGCAGGGGCTACTTCGCCGGCCCCTGGCAGGTGAAAGTTCGCAAACCCGGGGGCGGTCCTCTCACTCCCACCGACACCGAATTCGAGCTGGTCGAGTTCAACGGCAGCTACGAGCCGACCGATCCCACCCCGAGCGGCGGGAGAAATGACCTGACCATTCCGGCTCAGCCCGGCGATCTGTTCTACTACGATCGCAACGCGAATGGGCTTTCCGAGACCGCCGACGAGCTGCTGGAAATCGTGAGCATCAACCGGAGCGTCACGCCGCCGCGGTGGACCGTCCGCCGCGGCGACCAGCTTCAGAATTCCCCCTTACTGGCCAACAGCGGCTTTGAGTCAAGTTTCCGGAATGCCTTCACGCTGCCGGAAGGCGCTGCCCTTGAAGCCGTCTGCCGCACCAAGCCGCTGAATCGCGGCGGGACTGATGGGAGCATGTTCTGGAACTTTGAGGCCGATCCGCGCGGGGAAATCGCCGTGCTGCCCGGCGTGAACGGCGAGGGTACCTTCCCGCCGCTCGCCGGCGTCTACGAGTCTTCCACCGGCCTGGCTTCCCCCCAAGTCAAGATTCATTGGAACCAGGGCTCCCATGGCCACACCAAGATCGACCAGGGCGTGAAGGTTGCCTTCTCGGGCGTGCCGGACTGCCAGTTGATGCACGGCAAGAACGCCTGCTGGGCGATCCAAACCGGCAGCGGCGTCAATCTGGTGAACTCGCCGGTGGCCTACCAGTCCAGTGTCATTCCCCCCTTCTCCGGGGCCCTGCCGCCCGGCGCGTCGAACACCTATCAGAGCCATCCCAGCTATTTGCAGGTGAACGCGGAGCCTGCCGAGAAGCGCTGGGCGTTTGACGTGCTTCCGCTCAGTTACGGCACCGGCGTGTACGGGACCACCGCTTCTCCCGAGCCGGGAACCGCCAGCGTGTACAAGGTGTCGGGCGCGACGCTGCACCGCAAGCACTTGGGCACGCTGGCCACCTGTGGCGAGCGGGCGCTTCGCGACCTGTCGAGTTCCTCCGCCGGCAACCTGATCACCGACTCGACTCCCTATACCTACTGTTTTGCCAACGCCGCCGGCGAGTGCCGCGACGGTTCCAGCCCGGGGGATGTCTATGTGTCCTGTCCCGGGCGAACCCAGACCTCCTGCGCGGTAGCGCCGTTCAGTGTCACCTACCCATCCACGGTGGTGGATGTCTGTGTGGGCGATTCCTGGGCCTTCGGCCACGGCATCGTGCAGGTCCCGCTCGCGGCCAACTCGATACGGGGAGAGCGGACCCGGGTGATCGCTTACCCCTTCCCCATCCCGCACCTGCAAAGCATCTACTCCTCGGCTAAGGCGCTGCCGGACGGCAAATGGGCGCTGTACCTCGGCCAGCGTCACGAGCGCGCCGATGTCTACCTCGTCAAGATGCCGCCTTACCCGGAGCCCGACCAGACCGACCGGGGGAATTTCGTACGAATTCCCATTTCCATACCGCCTCCTCCCGTGTCCGGAGCCGATAACGTTATTGTGGAGTTTGGGTATGCGGAAAACGGCGCAGCCGCCGGCTTCCACTGCACCACCAGGAAGGAAGCGTGTGTGGCGGGACGGGCTGAAGTGGACCTGGCGGACCCTTTCTACTTCGTCTCGGAGAGTCCTCCGGGCGTGCCCTGTGCAACCGGATGCGCGGTGGAGTTGCCGGCTCTCTCGCAACGCGTGCTTTATTACCGGGTAAAGTACCGCGATGCCGGCAAGAACGTAATGGCCACCGGCGTGATGCAGGCGGCCGTCGTCCCCTGATTCATGCAGTCGAGGACCAGCTTGCGTCAACCCGTGACTGATATTCAGCCCGCTCCCCAGCCCCAGCCGG
>ERZ1292640.534-Hain-H43-02um-R1-534-length-31034-cov-17_pt2 | contig 20951 bp, 17 predicted proteins | sample MGYA00564404_ERZ1292640 | MGnify/ENA primary metagenome ERZ1292640 (study PRJEB36523, sample SAMEA6512636) | groundwater metagenome | collected 2019-01-08 | study: AquaDiva: Metagenomics assemblies of 32 groundwater samples
TTTGGGCTTGCTGAAGGCCTTCTTCACGTGGACGCCGAGTGAGCGGACGACGGTCGCCAGCTGGCCGCCCACGAAGCGCAGCAGCACCACGCCGAATTCCAGCGGCGGTATCTCGCCGCCGCGGATGAAGTTGTGGCCGGCACGCAGGAAGGTCGTCGCGCAGAACAAGACCCACACCACGGTGATGAAGAAGATCGTCAGCAGCAGCGGCACGAGCTTCGGCGCCAGCAGACCCGCCAGCAGGCCGGACGCCACGCCCACCAGCAGGACGGGCTGATTGAGCGCCATGCAGAGGTGCAGGAGAGCCGCCAGCTTGGCCGACGGCGTGATGTCGCGGCTCTTCAATATCGCGGGGAACATGCGCATCGAGACATGGCGGAAACCGTCCTGCCAGCGCTGCTGCTGGCGCAGCCAGGTCTTGGTGTCGGCGGGCAGCTCGCCCGGCACGCCGACACTGGTCAGGAACAGCGCCCGCCAGCCCTTCACCCATCCGCGATAGGTAAGATCGAGATCCTCGGTGACGGTATCGCCCTTCCAGCCGCCACCGGCCTCGATGGCCGCACGCTGCCAGATGCCGCATGTCCCGTTGAAGGGCAGCGGATGCCCCGCCCAGCAGCGCGTCGCCTGCTCGATGCCGAGATGGGCATCGAGCGTGACCATCTGCATCTCGGTGAGCGCGTTTTCATGCGGATTGAGGAAGTCGAAGCGGGCCTGCACGAAGGCGGTGTGCGGCTCGGCGAAGAACGGTCGCATGCAGACGCGCAGGAAGTCGGTCGGCGGCACGTAGTCGACGTCGAAGATCGCAAAAAAGTCGTGCGGCGTCTTCTGCATCGCCTCATGCAGTGCCCCGCCCTTGTAGCCGCTGCGATCGGTGCGCTGCAGTGCCACCACGTCGAAGCCCTTGGCCCTGAGTTCGGCTGCCACCGCGCGGACCATGTCGGCCGTCTCGTCAGTGCTGTCATCGAGAAGCTGGATGTGCAGCTTGTCGCGCGGCCAGTCGAGTGCCGCGGCCGACTCGGCGCCGCGGCGGACCACGCGCCCCTCGTTGAAGGACGGAATCTGGACGACAACATGCGGCAGGTCGGTGTCGGCCGGCAACGGCGTCGACAACAGCATCTCCTCGCGGCGCAGGCCCGCAGCCTTCAGCCGGTGGTGCAGGATGACCATGTAGAGCAGGCTGCCGATGAAGGCGCCCAGCAGGAGGCAGCAGACCGCGAAGACGGTGCCGAAGAAAAGAGCCAGGGCGGCAAGGATGGCCATGGGTCGCGAAGCTGCCTGTCCTATGCGCCGGTCTTGGGGGTGCGATTGAACTCGGTCTTCTTGCCGAAGCCCGCGCCGACGATAGATGCCGCGTTGGCCACGGCAAGATAGACGATCAAGGCCGGTACGCTGGCCGCCGTGACCAGGTAGCGCGCCAGGTCGCCGCGCTGCAGTCGCCGATAGGCGCCCCAGGTCATGCCGATCAGGACCACCAGCATCGTGACCAACCAGAGCCAGAGACCGAGGCGGAAGATGCCGAGCAGCCCGCCATGACCCACGATCGACAGGACCAGGGCCACCACGCCCACGATCAGAAGGGGAAAAATGAGCTGCTGGCCGAGGGCGACGGTCGTCGTGAACTTGGCTTCGGTCGACCAGGCCGAATTCCAGATCGGCCCCAGGAGCTTGCGCGCAACCTGGACGAAGCCTTTCGACCAGCGGTTCTGCTGGGCCCCGAAGTCCCCAATCTTCTGCGGCAACTCGCCGACCACATGCGGTTCCATGAGGAACACGCCGGTCCAGCCCTTCAGGTACGTCCGCAGCACCAGATCGAGATCCTCAGACAGCGTATCGTGCGACCAGCCGCCGGCCTCCTCGATGGCGGCGCGCCGCCAGATGCCGCCGGTGCCGTTGAACTGGAACGGCACACCGCGCCGTGCGCGGACATCCTGCTCGACAGCAAAATGGGCGTCCTGCATGAGACGCTGGGCACGCGTCAGCCAGTTGCTCTCGCCGTTGCCCCACTCGATGCGGGTCTGCACGAACGCGGCGCGTGGATTGGACAGCATCGAGGCCATCGCCTGCCGCAGCCAACCGGCCGGCGGCACGAAATCGGCGTCGAACACCGCGACGTAGGGGGCATCGCAGAGCCCCATGCCGGCGGCCAGGGCACCGGCCTTGAACCCGCTGCGGTCTGCGCGCCGGACATGCACGACATCCACGCCTTGGCGACGAAGCCGGGCGACGGCATGAACGGCAATGTCGGAGGTGATGTCGGTGCTGTCGTCGAGGAGTTGGATCGTCAGGCGATCGGCCGGCCAGTCGAGGGCAGCCGCCGCGGACAAGGCACGCTCGACGACGAGCGGTTCATTATACACCGGGAGCTGGACCAGGACCCGAGGGAGATCGGTGGCAGGCAGTGATGCGTTCTCCGGCACGGACGAAAACTCTACCAGCCAGTAAAGCAGATAGACGAAATAGGCAGCGATGGCGAACTGCGCGGCCAGACAGGCCAGGACGACGGCATCGAAGGCCAGGAGCAGCACGCTGCCCTGCCGGTCAGTGATAGTGGATGGGCACGTCGAAGCAGCGACCATCCTCAATATGCAGACGGCGGGATGCCACGTCGAAGATGCGCTCGTCATGCGTCGACAACACCACGGCGCACTTGGCGCGCATGGCGAGATCCTTGAGCTGGTCGACGACCAGTCGGCCAGCAACGCGATCGAGCGCGGAAGTCGGCTCGTCGGCGATGATGAGATCCGGCAACCCGATCATGACGCGGGCGATGGCGACACGCTGCTGCTGACCGCCCGACAGCTCATCGGGCCAGGCATCGGCTTTGTCGGCCAGCCCCAGCATGCCGAGCAGATGACGCGCCCGCGGCTCGTCCCAGGCGGCGTCCGACAGCGGCGTGGTCGAGACACCGGCAATGACATTCTGCAGCGCCGTGAGCGACGACAGGAGATTGCGCTTCTGGAACAGGAAACGAACGCGATTACGCAGGACGTCGAGTGCGGATCCGCTGACCCCGACGAGGTCGGTGCCGAGCAGGCGGAGTTTGCCCTCCGAAGGCTTGCGCATCGTCCCGAGGATCGTGAGAAGGGTTGTCTTGCCCGAGCCCGAAGGCCCGGTGACGATCACGAGCTCGCCTTCCCGCACCTGCATGTTGATGTCGAACAGCACGTCGACGCGCTGCGGTCCCTCACCGTAGTGATGGTGGACGTCCACCGCCTCGATGACCGGCGGTCCGAAACCATGGGGATTACCGGTCATGGTCACTCGAACAGCATGATCGGGTCGACCTTCCAAAGTCGCCTGATCGCAAACAGGCTCGACACCACCGTCATGACCACGCAGGCTGCGAGCGCCACGGCCATTTCGCGCAGCCCCATCGACATGCCGAGGTGCATGGCCGCTTCGGTTATGCCGTAAACGACCCGTCCGAGCGTGAAGGCCACCAGAAAGGCCGGCGTGATGATGGCGGCGCCGATCTGGCCGATCATGAAGAGGAAGAACCACCAATCATAACCCAGGCTCTTCAGGATGGCGTATTCCGGCAGATAGAAGCGGATGATCTGATACTGGGCGTAGTAGATGAACACCATGCCGATCATCACGCCCATCACGAAGCCAAGATCCGTGATGTAGCCGACCGGCGTTTCGCGCGACCAGTAGCTCTTCTCGCGCGCCTCGAATTCGGAGATGGTGATCACTTCGCCTCGGCCGGCCAGCTCACGATTGAGATCTTGCTGGACCGTCATCGGATCGGCCCCGGGGACGAGTCGAATGGCGATGAAGGCCGGTCGATCCGACCACCAGGCGCCGAAGACTTCGGACATGGTCCCCTCGGACATCATGACGGCGCCGTCGTTCAGCACATTGGGGCCGACCGCGAAGGTTCCGACGACGAAAAGCTGGCGCAGCAACCCGCGATTGTCGGGTGGCCCGAGCACCGGCACTTCCTTGTTTTCCCCGATCTCGCCAAGATCGCCGAAATAGGGCCGCGACTCGCGGTCGTACAGCAGACGTCGGGCCTCACGCAGCTTGTAGAGGTTTTCACGCAGGCCCGGCACGTCGATCGCCGGCCGCTCGACATCGATGGCATACCAAGCAATACGCCGCGACGTCGGCATGCCGGTATGGGTCATCGACATGACACCGAACCAGAGCGGCATCGTGCCTGCCACGGACGGGTTGGCCGACACGATGTCGGTCATCGCCACGGGCACCTCGGCATGGAGCTGCAACGACTTGAAGCCATACGGGACCAGGACGAGATCGGCGGCAACGGTACGATGGAGGCGGACCGCCGAATCGTAGACCGCACGCTCGATGCCGAGCTGGGCGAAGATCACCAACAGGCTGGCGGTGACGCCGGCCAGCGACAACAAGGTACTGGTCCGCTGGCGCTTGAGCTGCTGGGCGCCGAGCGGCATCGTCGTCGCCGTCTTGGCCGCCGCGCGCAGGCGTGCAAACGAGAAATCCGGCCGCCAGCGAAGCCGCTTCAGTGACGGAAGGGCTGGTAGGACCAGTGCCATCTCAGCTCAGGGGAAGGTAACGCGCGTCTCTCGCCCCAGCACCCGCGGCATGCTGGACGGGTCGTCGAGTTCGATCTCGACCTGGACCACACGGCCGTCGGTCGACGAGCCGCCGTCCGGCTCGACACGCTGCATGCGCTTCACTGTCGGCGCCACGCGCGAAATTGTTCCCTTGTAGACCGTCGCGCTTCCACGGAACGTGACCTCGACCTTGCCGCCCGGAACGACCCGGCCGACATGCAACTCGTCGACATCGGCGAGAATCCGCAGTTGACTAAGGTCGACGATCTTGGCGATGCCGCTCGATGATACCCGCTCGCCCTGACGCGAATAGATCTGCACCACCACCCCATCGAGCGGAGAACGGACAAGCGCCTGCTCGCGCGTCGTCCGTGCGTTGTCGAGCTTGGACTTGATGATGCTGATTTCCGTCTCGATCTGCCCGAGGTCGGACTCCAGCGTCTCCTTCTGGACTCGGAGCTTGGCCTGCTCCCGCTCGAGGTTCTGCTGGGAGATGTTCAATTCGAGCTGCTTCTGGTCCGGCGGCAGGCCCGAGCGCTGCATCTGAAGCGCCTTGAGCTTGTTCGATTCGGTTTCTGACTTTACCACGACTTCCTGCATGGCGATTTCGGCCGTACGGTAACCGCCGATCATCGCCTCGCGTTGCTGCTTGGCTTTGTTCAACTCCGCTTCGGTCGAACGGACGGCAACGTCGGACTTGGGATAGTTCGACAGGACGGCAAGGATGTCGTCTTTCTTGACCTTCTGGCCGTCGGAAATGCGAAGTTCGAGGATCACCGCGCCACCGCCCGGATCGCCGGCAAGCACCACCGTGCCGGCGGGCGCGTCCGTATAGCCGCGCGAAATCAGCGGCCCGAGCGGACGAATCCCATCCTGGGCGCTGCTGGTTTGGCGGGTGGGAGCGATCCACATCGCCAAGATCGCAGCGACGACAAGCGCTACCACGCCCGCCGCACCCCATGTGACCTTTCTTGCGCGCGCCATTGCCAACTATACCAGATATTGCTTCTTGTCGCTCGACATGCTGCTCAGAATGATGGCAACGAAACCGACGTGCCGGTGCTCCGGACGACGCTAACAATCGAGAAAGTACGGTAAATTGATGTCAGGACCTTGTCATATTCATACAGGGGGGCATTCGTGACATAGATTACGTCGCGGGCCTGCATCCCGAATTGCTGGGCGACGAAGATGGACACCGGCTGCATCAGATCCAGGCGGAAAACACGCGCGCGAGCGGCGGGATTGTTCTTCAAATCTCCCATTCTGAAGACATAAACGCCCGTTTTGTTGGCGCGGATATCATTCAAGCCGCCGACCTGACCCAGCGCTTCCAGAAGCGACAGGTTGTGCTTGGTCATCTCGACGTTGCCCGATTTCAGGACGGCGCCCAGGACCGTGAAAACCCGGGAATTGGGCCGGACGACGATCTCATCGCCCTTCTGGATGGAAATGTCGCCGCCAGCCAGCAGCTCCGAATATTGCGCCGTCAAGATCACTTCACCGTGACGTCGCACCACGACTTCGAGCTGCGTCTGCCCGCCCATGGCGCCACTCTGTCCCCCGCCGCCGGTGCTGGCCGGACCGCCAACCCGGTTGATGGCGTCGACGACGGATCTCACGCCCTCGAGGATCGAGACGCGCCCCGGATTCTTGACATCGCCCGAAACCATCACGGTATGGGTGCGATCAGCCACGAACTCGACGATGACCTGGGGATCCTGGGCTTTTCCGTTCAATTGCTGGGCAATACGACGCTCGATCTGGCTGAGGTCAAGGCCGGCGACCTGGACGGTCCCCACGAAGGGAATGTTGATCGTGCCTGCGTCGGTGACGCGCTGGACGCCGAAATCGGCGCCCGGCTTTTGAATGGTCGGGAAAATGCTGCCTTCATAAGGCTCGAAGATGCGGACCTTGATCGCATCCCCTGGTGCCACCGAAATCTTGCCGCCGGCCGACAACGAACTCGTGACCGACGGGCGGTCGATGCTCTCGGGCTGGCGGTAGGCTGCAATGGTGGTCGGCGTGAGGTCGATCACGTCGAACGGCAATGCCTCGGTACTGGTTCCCTGTGCACCGCCCATCCACGGACCGTCGCCAGGCAAGGCAGTGCACGCGGCAACGCCGATACCCAAGCCGAGGACAATGGCGATAGGTCGCGCGACAACGCGCAGCCAGCTCCAAATTGTCAAATTCCGATCTCCGTCCGGAACGGTCGCACCACAACGTGCCGCGCCTCGTCCCTTCCCATAATCCAGCCTCAGCCCACCATGTAATTAGCCCGTGGCGCCATGCCGGTGCAAGCGGTCAGCAGACGAGCCGCCTGCGCGCTTCGGGGCCAATCTGGCGACAGCCTGCTCCGTCGAATCGGCCACGTCGAACAGTTGTGAAAATCCACTGACCAGCAGGCAATCCGCCGCCGGCCCGCTAAAAGAACAAAATACGATCCGTGCCGACAACTCGGCAGCCCTATGGAGCACGATCGCCAGGGCGCGCACGCCGGCAGCGCTCATATAGGTAACTGCACTACCGTCGACGATAACCCGCGCATCCGGGCGCAATGCGCCGACCATCAGCGCTTCGACGGACGCCGAGGTCGCGGAATCGACTCGTTCCGGCAGCCTGATCGTGGCGATTTCGGTCTCCGCATGTGCCCCTTTCATACGGACTTCCCCGCTGTATCATCCCCGCGGGAACTCCAGTGCCCCCCGAGGTCGGTGCCGCGCCAATAGATCGCACGACTGCCGAGCGCACCCACCATCAATGCCGGCGCCAAGGCTTCGCGCACGAGCGCCGCCGCTGCCGCCCGCCATCCAAATTCGAGGTCACGGCCTGCCATGAACCATTTCTCGCCCGCCAGCCACGCCGCGGTATGGACGAACAGGCCGGCCATGACGGCCCCCGGCCCCGCTCCGGCGCAGGCGAGCGCCGCAGCGCCCGCGGCACCGGAGGCCGCCCAACCAATCACGGGTTCCCACAATACCAATGGCCACACCGGCAGGCGCAATCGGGTACGCGCCCAGCGGACTTGCCGCCGCCACACCGTCATCCAGTCCCGGGCACCCAGCGGCAGCGGCAGCATCACCTCGCCCAGGCATGTGTCGAGGCCGAGTTCGCGCACCGAGCGGACAACCGAATAATCATCGGCGATCCAACGATTGAAACCGCGCCAGTTGCCGATCCGCTGCAGGGTATCCCGCGACAGCAGGGTCACTCCGCCCGAGGCGACCGCAAGGCCCAGACGGTCCGCTGCGAACAGGAACCTGGCCTGATGCCCGTCGATGTACGCCCGCTCCATTTCGGCGGCGAAGTTCCCCGGCGCGTCGGCGGCCTTGAGGGCCAGCACGAGTCCCATCGTGTCGGACAGCGGCGCCGCGGCGCGGCAAAGCTCGTCGACACCAAACACGATACCGGCATCGCACAGCCCCACGATCTCGCGGCTGGCAGCCTCGAGTCCCTTGCGCACGTTGTTCATCTTGGGATTGAAGGTGTCGTCGTTGCCGACGAGGATCGGCGCCTCCGGCCACAGGGCCCGCGTCGGGGCGACGGCGCCGTCGTCGGCATGGGCGACGCAGATCAAGACCTCGACACCTGCCCGCGCAAATTCGGCAAGCGCTGCGACATAGGCCGCCGAAGCGTCGCCTGCACCGGCCATCGGCGCGACGATGCTGAAATCGGCAGGTCGATACCGCGCGGCCGACATCCGTTTAGGCTGTCGGGCGAGCGCCGCACTCACCCAGTGCACGGCCGAACTCAGCGACCACCAGCCGAGCCCGAGCCAGACAGGGGCGCTCGCCTCCATCCCTCATCTCTCGCCTGCCGAGAAGCGATGCACGTCGTCTTTTTCCACCAAGAGCGCGCGATGGTAGGACCGGATAACCTCATTGGGATCGCCTTGTTCGCGGATTCGGCCATCCTCGATCCAGATCGCCCGCGTGCACAGGCGGCGCACCTCGGCCATCGAATGCGACACGAACAGGAGCGTGCCGGTCTTGCGGAAATTGTCGATCCAGTCGAGGCACTTGCGCTGGAAGGCGGCGTCGCCGACCGACAGAGCCTCGTCGACGACCAGGATTTCCGCCTCGACATGGGCGCAGATCGAGAAGGCCAGGCGCGTGCGCATGCCCATGGAATAGTGCTTCACCGGCTGATCCATGTAGTCGCCGATGCCGGCGAACTCCGCGATCGAGTCGAATTTCCGCAACACCTCGGCCCGCCTGAGCCCAAGCACAGCGCCGCCGATCAGGACGTTCTCGCGGCCTGTCAGCTCCTGGTCGAAGGTCGACCCCAGCGCCAAGACCGGTGCGATCCGGCCCGACACTCTGAGCTCGCCATGGCTGGGCAGGGTCATGCCGCAGATGACCTGCAGCAACGTCGACTTGCCGCAGCCGTTGCGCCCCAGCACGCCGATGCTCTCGCCGCGCTTGACGCTGATGTCGATGTCGCGAAGCACCCAGAAAGGCTTGAAATACGCCTTCCACCATCCGAACAGGACCTGCTTCAGCCAGTCGTTGCGGTGGGCGTAGAGCTGGTAAGCCTTGCCGAGGTGCTTGGCCTCGACGACGATCTCAGATGACGTCGACGATGACATTCCGGTACCTGTCGAAGAACCAATAGCCGAAATAGAAGGTCACGACCGACGTGATCAGGGTCCAGCCATAGACGAACAAGTTCGGCACCTTTCCGAGCAGCACGATGTCACGCATGACCTCGACGTAGCCGGTCAGGGCGTTGGCATAGATCCAGAAGTCGAGCGGCGGCGGCAGCGAACTGTGCTGGTAGAAGATCGGCGTGGCGAACATGAACAACGGCACGACGTTGATCATGAAATACCCGGCGTCGCGCGTGAAGGCGCCGATCGCGCACAGGAACCACGCCATGCCGATCAGGAACGCCATGAAGGGGATGAAGATCAGCGGCATCAGCAACACGGTCCACGGCAGGGTGCCGGTGATCGCCAACTGGAAGACCAGCATGACGCCAATGGAAATCAGGGTGTAGGCGGTTGCACGCAGGGTCGAGATCACGGCCAGCATGTCGCTGGGAAAGATCGTCTGCTTGATGAAATGCGTGTACTCGTGGAGCAGCATCGGCGCGCGAAACGCCATCTCGGACCAGAAATTGAAGACGATGATGCCGCTGAAGATGAACAGCGAGTAGGTAATGATCGGTCCATCGCCCTCTGAGCCCGGCAGTTTCAGGTTCGTAGAAAAGGCGAAGGAATAGACGGTGATGGCAAGAAGCGGCGCAACCACCGCCCAGATCCAGCCGGCGACCGATCCCTTGAACCGCTCGCGAATCTCGCGCCTCAGGATGGCCGCGATCAGGTCCTGATGCTGCACCATCTGCTCGAAGGGTCTCGTCATGAAACGGGACGCACGCTGCAGCGGGCCGAGATTCTCGACCACGATCTGCTTGCCGTTGACGACTTTCACCGACGGCATGAGCCGCGTCTCTCCTTATCGAATCCAGTGGTGAGCCCGGTGGGGTACGATCCCACGACCCTCTGATTAAAAGTCAGATGCTCTACCGCTGAGCTACGGGCTCGCTCCGGCGTCACGCGGCAGGCGGAACCCCCGCGCGGCGCCCGTATAAGGTGCGCCAGCCCCACGGTCAACGCGGCCGCTGGGGGCAGCGCCCGGCCTCGGGTCAGGACTTGGCGAACTTCGCCTTCAGCCGCTCGAATACCTTCTTGGAGACGAATTGCGACGTATCTCCGCCCAGCCGCGCAATATCCTTCACCAGGGATGAAGCGATGAACTGGTGCCGGTCGGAAGCCATCAGGAAGATGGTCTCGACGTTGGGCTCCATACGGGCGTTCATGTTGGCCATCTGGATTTCGTACTCGAAATCGGAAACGGCCCGCAATCCGCGAATGATCACCGAAGCGCCCACTTCGCGCGCGAAGTGGATCAGCAGCCCCTCGAACGGCACGACGACGATCCGCTCCCGGTCCGCCGACGGGAAGTCCGCGATGTCCTCGCGGATGATCTCCATCCGCTCTTCGAGCGAAAACAGCGGCCCCTTGCCGATGTTGATGGCACATCCGATCACCAGTTTGTCGACGAGCCGCAACGAGCGGCGCATCACTTCCATATGTCCGCTGGTAATGGGATCGAACGTGCCCGGATAGACCCCGGTGCGTTCTGAGGCCATTTCTCCCCCTTGTGTGCCAGATGCGGCGGCGGAGTCTTAGCGACACAGGCGTTCCTTATCCACCGTTTGTTTCGGAATGACTCTCACCGCTGCCGTTGCTCGCACCGGCATCATCCTCGCCGATGCGAACCGCCGAGACGACGCGCTCGCCTTCACTGACGTTGACAATGCGCACGCCACGGGTCGCTCGTCCCGCGATGCGAATTCCATCGACTGGGCAACGGATCAGGGTGCCCCCGTCGGTCACCAGCATGATCTGGTCGCTGTCGAGCACCGGAAAGGCCGCGACGATCTCGCCGCCCTTGGCCAGGTTCATCAGCTCCACGCCCTTGCCGCCGCGCCCGGTCACCCGATACTCGTAGGCCGACGTGCGTTTGCCGAAACCCGACGAGGCAACGGTGAGGACGAATTCCTCCTTGGCCTGCAGCTCCACGAAACGTTCCGGCGACAGTGTCGTCCCGGCAGAAGCCGCCTCCTCGGCGGGCGCGGCTTCTTCCTCCGCGCCCTCGCCCCCGCTTTCGGCGGCATTCTCCGCCTGGCGCAGCGCCCGCGACTGACGGAGGTAGGCGTCGCGATCCTCGGTCGGAATACCCTTGCCGCTGTCGAACAGCGACATCGAAATGACTTCGTCGCCCTCGGCCAGGGCGATGCCGCGCACGCCGGTCGAGGCGCGGCTCTGGAACACGCGCACCGTCGCGACCGGGAAACGCATCGACCGTCCCTGGCGCGTCGCCAGCAGCACGTCCTGGTCCTCGCTGCAGACGCTGACCCCGATCAGCCGGTCGCCGGCATCCTCGCCCTCGAACTTCATGGCGATCTTGCCACTCTGGTTGACGCTGACGAAGTCGCTGAGTTCGTTGCGCCGCACCCCACCGCGCGCCGTGGCGAACATGACGTGCAAGGTCGACCAGCTCGCCTCGTCCTCTGGCATCGGCATCACGGCACTGATCGTCTCGCCTTCACCCAACGGCAGCAGGTTGACGAAAGCCTTGCCGCGCGCCTGCGGCGCGCCGAGCGGCAATCGCCAGACCTTGAGCTTGTAGACGATGCCGCGACTGGAGAAGAACAGCACCGGCGTGTGTGTGTTGGCGATGAAAAGACTGGAGACAAAATCGTCCTCGCGCGTGGCCATGCCCGAGCGGCCCTTGCCGCCGCGGCGCTGGGCGCGATAGGCCGACACCGGCACGCGCTTGACGTAGCCGCCGTGCGTGACGGTGACGGCCATGTCCTCGCGCTGGATCAGATCCTCGATGTCCTGCTCGAACTCGTTGTCGAGGATCTCCGTACGGCGCGGCGTCGCGAATTGGTCCTTGATCTCGAGCAGCTCCTTGCGCATCAACGCGAAGAGCTTGTCGCGGTCGGCCAGCAGCTCGAGATAACCCTCGATCAGCTTGGCGACCTCGCCCAGTTCCTCGGCGATCTTGTCGCGCTCGAGGCCAGTCAGGCGCTGCAGGCGCAGTTCGAGGATCGCGCGGGCCTGGGCCTCGGACAGCCTGTAGGTGCCGTCGGCGGCCACCTCGCGGCCCGGTTCGGCGATCAGCAGGATCAGCGACGCCACGTCGGTGGCCGGCCATTCCTTGGCCATCAAGCGCTCGCGCGCGACCACTGGATCAGGCGACCGGCGGATCAGGGCGATCACTTCGTCGATGTTGGCGACGGCAATGGCGAGGCCGACCAACACATGGGCGCGGTCGCGTGCATGGTTGAGTTCGAACTTGGTACGCCGCGTGATGACCTCGGCGCGGAAGCGGATGAACGCCTCGAGCAGCTCCTTGAGGTTCATCAGCTTCGGCCGGCCGCCGTCCAGCGCCAGCGAATTGACGCCGAACGAGGTCTGCAGGGGCGTGAAGCGGTAGAGCTGGTTCAAGACGACATCGGCCATGGCGTCGCGTTTCAGCTCGATCACCATGCGCACGCCGTCGCGATCGCTCTCGTCGCGCACTTCGGAGATGCCCTCGACCCGCTTGTCGCGCACCACTTCGGCGATGCGCTCGTGCAGGCGTGCCTTGTTTTCCTGGTAGGGGATCTCCGAAATTATGATCGACTCTCGACCGCCACGCCCCTCCTCGATCCGAGTCTTGGCCCGCATGATGACCGAGCCACGGCCAAGTTCATAGGCGGCACGGATGCCGTTGCGGCCGAGGATGGTGGCACCGGTCGGGAAGTCCGGACCCGGCACGTGCTCCATGAGCTGGGCGATCGTCAGTTCCGGGTTGTCGATCAGCGCACAGCAGGCATCGAGCAGCTCGCCGAGATTGTGCGGCGGAATGTTGGTCGCCATGCCGACGGCAATACCGCCCGCACCGTTGGCCAGCAGGTTCGGGAACGCCGCCGGCAGGACCGTGGGCTCCAGCGTGGTCTCGTCGTAGTTTGGCTGGAAATCGACGGTGTCCTTGCCGATGTCGGCCAGCAACGTCTCGGCGACACGGGCCAGGCGCGCCTCGGTGTAGCGCATCGCCGCCGGCGGATCGGCGTCCATCGAGCCGAAATTGCCCTGCCCCGAGATCAGCGGCAGGCGCATGGAGAAATCCTGCGCCATGCGCACCAGCGCATCGTAGATCGATTGATCGCCGTGCGGATGGTACTTACCCATCACTTCGCCGACGATACGCGCCGACTTGCGGAAAGCATGTGTCGAGTCGAAGCCGCTTTCCTTCATCGCGTGCAGGATACGGCGCTGCACCGGCTTCAGGCCGTCACGGGCATCGGGCAGCGCACGCGCCACAATCACGCTCATCGCGTAGTCGAGGTAGGAGCGACGCATCTCCTCTTCGATCGTGATGGGCTCGATATCGTGCGAAGGCTGCTGCGGCGGAGGCGCGTCGGAGGGCGGCGGCGGCGGAAGGGTCGTTTCGTCGCTCACGGAAACCTGGTTTTTTACTCGTTATTTTGGCCCTGCCAGAGGGCCCGGCGGAACAAGGTAGCACCCTACCAAACTAGCTCCCGAAGACCAACAAAAAACGCATTCGAGAGCAGTCTTTAACTATTTGATTTTATTGATTAAATTGTCACCCAAAATAGACCCCGGAAAGGCTGCCAATTGCCCCCAGTAACAGGTTCCAAAACCCCTTCGATCGCAGTCTTCGATATGGGCGGCGTCCTGCTCGACTGGAACCCGCGCCATCTCTACCGCGAGTTGATCCCGGAGCCCGAGAAAATGGAGCAATTCCTGGCATCCGTGACCACGACCCAGTGGCACGCCGACCAAGACCATGGCGGCGACCCGGCCGACGCAACACGGCGGCTGCAGGCCGAATTTCCGGCCCACGCGCCCCTGATCGCCGCCTTCTACGACCGCTTCCACGAGATGTGCGACCACGCCTTCCCGGAGATGGCGGACCTCGTCGATCGGCTCCATCAGGCGGGGACGCCGCTCTACCTGCTATCCAACGCGCCGGCCTTCCTCGATGGCTGGCTGCGAGGCCCCGCGCACGAGCGCCATCCCTTCCTCGGCCATTTTCTCGACTATGTGGTGTCCGGCAAGGTCGGATGCGCCAAGCCCGCGCCGCAAATCTACGATCTGGTCTGTCGCACCGGCCGTTTCCAGCCGGGCGACGCCGTGTTCGTGGATGATGTCCTGGCGAATGTCGACGGGGCGAAGGCGTTCGGCATGCACGCCGTACACCATCGCTCGGCCGACGAAACCGCCCGCGCCTTGCGCGCGCTGGGGCTGCCGATTTAGCCGCGCCCGCTTCCTGGAACGGCCCAGTTCCTAGAACGGAATATCGTCGTCCAGTTCGGCCTTGCCGCCACGCGCCGCCGGCCGACCGCCGCCACCGCCCGATGGGGGCGCGCTGCCGCCTGCATCGTTATCCATGCCGCCGGCCGGAGCACCGCCACCCTCGCCGCCGCTGCGGCCATCGAGCATGGTGAGCGCCCCGCCGAATCGCGGAATCACGACCTCGGTGGTGTAGCGCTCCTGGCCGCTCTGGTCGGTCCACTTGCGCGTCGAGAGCTGGCCTTCGACGTAGACCTTGGAACCCTTGCGTACGAATTTCTGGGCAACTTCCGCCAGCTTCTCGTTGAAGATGACGACTCGATGCCATTCGGTGCGCTCCTTGCGCTCACCGCTCTGGCGATCTCGCCACGTGTCCGACGTGGCCACCGACATGTTCACCATGGATCTGCCGTCCTGCATCGACTTCACTTCGGGGTCGCGCCCCAGATTGCCGACCAGGATGACTTTGTTGACGCTGCCCGCCATGGGGGCCTCCTTCGCTTTCCCGGTGCCACGGGTCGCGGCACCTACCTCACGGCGCGCAACCTAGCCCCACCGGCCTGTGGGCAGCCACCAATTTTGGGTTGTGGGGTGAGCTTCGCTCATGCCGCCCCTCCGAGTTTTCATTGGCAGTGCGCACAAAGGCTCCCCTATCCTCGCCGCCATGAGCAATTCCTTCCACGTTTCCCAGGTCTCGCGCGGCCAGGCCTACGCCATGCTGGGCGGGGCGGCGCTGATGATGACCCTGGCGATGGGCATCCGGCAGAACCTCGGCCTGTTCCAGGCGCCCGCCTCCAAGGAACTCGGAATTGCGATCTCCGACTTCGCGCTCGCCATCTCGGTGCAGCAGGTCGCCTGGGGATTGAGTCAGCCGATCGCCGGGGTTTTCGCCGACAAGCACGGAACGCGCTGGGTCGCTCTGATCGGCAGTGCGCTGTTCATTCTGGGAATCTGGCTCACGGCCACCGCGCAGGGGGCGCTGCCGATCGTGCTGGGGGCCGGCGTGCTGATCGGTGTGGCCCTTGCCTGCACGACATCGGGCATCACCGCCAATATCGCCGCCCGCGTGGTCCAGCCGAACCGGCGGACGCTTGCCTTCGGCATCGTCTCGGCCGCGGGCTCGGTCGGCACCATGGTGACGGCGCCGATTGCCGCCTACCTTCTTAATACAGACGGCTGGCGGGCCGCGGTTTGGGCCTTCGTCATCCTCGCCTTCGCCATGTTGCCGGCCGCCTGGATCGGCAGCCGCGCCGACAAGCTGCCCAACAGCCTGCCCACCGACCGCGACCTGACATTGATGGGCGCCCTCGACGAGGCCCGCCGCCACAGTGGCTATGTCGTCATGGCAATCGCCTTCTTCGTGTGCGGACTGCAACTCGTGTTCCTGACTACGCATCTGCCGACCTACCTCGCCCAGTGCGGCATGGATGCGTCCTACAGCGCCATTGCGCTGATGCTGATCGGCGGCTTCAATATCCTGAGTTCGTGGCTTTTCGGCTGGCTGGGCGATCGCTACCCCAAGCGCCTCCTGCTGGGCGCCATCTATCTCCTGCGCTCGCTTGCGCTCGCCCTGTTCTTCATGTTTCCACCCACACCGCTCAGCGTCGTCCTGTTCGGCGCCGCCATGGGAACCCTGTGGCTGGGCGTTATTCCACTGGTCAACGGGCTCGTGGTCCAGATCTTCGGCCTGCGCTTCCTGTCGACCCTGACCGGCATTGCCTTCCTGAGTCACCAAGCCGGCTCGTTCCTGGGCGCCTGGGGCGGCGGCTATCTCTTTGATCTCATGGGCTCCTACGACCTCGCCTGGAAGATCGGGGTCCTGGTCGGGCTGGCGGCAGGTACCCTGCAACTGCTCATGAACGACCGGCCGACGGACCGGGTGCTAGCAGCGCAAGCACTGACGGCCTGACGCTGGGACCTGATATCGGGACTGGCGAAGCTGGGGGTTAATCGCCATATGCGCTGATCCCGCGCATACCCTATTCTCCGGTCCATATGGCCAAGTCCCGCTTACCCGTCGCCGAACCTCACCGTTTCATCTCGATCCGCGGTGCCCGCGAGCACAACCTCAAGAACGTCGATCTCGACCTGCCACGCGACCGGCTGGTGGTGATCACCGGCTTGAGCGGCTCGGGAAAATCCTCGCTCGCCTTCGACACCGTCTATGCCGAAGGCCAGCGCCGCTACGTCGAGAGCCTGTCGTCCTACGCGCGCCAGTTCCTCGAACTGATGCAGAAGCCCGACGTCGATTCCATCGAGGGGCTGTCGCCCGCGATCTCGATCGAGCAGAAGACGACCTCGCGCAACCCGCGCTCGACGGTCGGCACCGTCACCGAGATCTACGACTATCTCCGCCTGCTGTTCGCGCGCGTCGGTGTGCCCTACTCGCCGGCGACAGGTTTGCCGATCGAGAGCCAGACGGTTTCGCAGATGGTCGATCGCATCAAGTCGATGACTGACGGCACGCGGCTCTATCTGATGGCGCCCATCGTGCGCGGCCGCAAGGGCGAGTACCGCAAGGAACTGCAGGAGCTGCAGCGCAAGGGCTTCCAGCGCGTAAAAGTCGACGGCAAACTCTACGAGATCGCCGAGGCCCCGACGCTCGACAAGAAATACAAGCACGACATCGACGTCGTCGTGGACCGCATCGTGGTGAAGCCCGACCTCGGCAACCGCCTCGCCGATTCGATCGAAACCGCCCTCACCCTGGCCGAAGGGCTCGCCATCGCCGAGAACGCCGACACCGGCGAGCGTACAGTATTCTCGGCCCGCTTCGCCTGCCCGGTCTCCGGCTTTACCATCGAGGAGATCGAACCGCGGCTGTTCTCCTTCAATGCGCCGCAGGGCGCCTGCCCGGCCTGCGATGGCCTCGGCGTAAAGATGTTCTTCGATCCCGAGATGGTGGCGCCGGACGACCGGCTGTCGCTGGCCGAGGGGGCGATCGCGCCGTGGGCCGATTCCTCGGGCCAGTATTACATGCAGACACTCGAGAGCATCGCCAAGCACTTCAAGGTCAAGATGTCGACGCCGTGGCGCGACCTGCCCAAGAAGGTGCGCGACACCATCCTCCAGGGCAGCGGCGGCGAATCCATCGCCATGCGCTACGACGACGGCATTCGCCAGTATCAGACCACCAAGCCGTTCGAAGGCGTGATCCCCAACCTCGATCGCCGCTGGAAGGAGACCGACTCCTCCTGGGTGCGCGAGGAACTCGAGCGCTTCCAGCACGAGAGCAAATGCGAGGTCTGCGGCGGCGCGCGGCTGAAACCCGAGGCGCTGGCCGTGAAGATCGGCGGGCTGCACATCAGCCAGGTCACCGAGTTCTCCATCGGCGATGCCGTGCGGTGGTTTCTCGACCTGCCGCCCAAGCTCACGGCCAAACAGCGTGAGATCGCCGAGCGTATCCTGAAGGAGATCAACGAGCGGCTGGGCTTCCTCGACAACGTGGGTCTGAGCTACCTCACCCTCAACCGCACCTCGGGCACGCTGTCGGGCGGTGAAAGCCAGCGCATCCGACTGGCCTCGCAGATCGGCTCGGGCCTCACCGGCGTGCTCTATGTATTGGACGAGCCGTCGATCGGCCTGCACCAGCGCGACAACGACCGGCTGCTCAAGACGCTGACCCGTCTGCGCGACCTCGGCAATACGGTGCTGGTGGTCGAACATGACGAGGACGCCATCCGCTCCGCCGACTATCTGGTCGACATGGGACCCGGCGCCGGCGCTCTCGGCGGCCATGTGGTTGCCCAGGGCACGCCCGAGGAGGTGATGCGCAACAGCGCCAGCCTCACCGGCCAGTATCTCTCGGGCTTCCGCCAGATCCCCATTCCCAAGGTGCGGCGCGAACCGCCGGGCACCCCAAACGGCAAGGGGGGCGGACGCTGGCTCACGATCAAGGGCGCCAAGGAGAACAACCTCCAGAACGTCACCGCCAGCATTCCACTCGGCACCTTCACCTGTGTTACCGGCGTGTCGGGCAGCGGCAAGAGCACGCTGATCGTCGAGACGCTCTACAAGGCGCTGGCCAAGCGGCTCAACAATGCGCGCGAACATCCCGGCGCGCACAGCGGCCTCGACGGTGTCGGTCACCTCGACAAGATCGTCGACATCGACCAATCGCCGATCGGCCGCACGCCGCGTTCCAATCCCGCCACCTACACCGGCGCCTTTTCGCCGATCCGCGACTGGTTCTCGCAGCTGCCGGACTCGACGGAGCGCGGCTACAAGCCTGGGCGGTTCTCGTTCAACGTCAAAGGCGGCCGCTGCGAGGCCTGCCAGGGCGACGGCGTCATCAAGATCGAGATGCACTTCCTGCCCGACGTCTACGTCCAGTGCGATGTCTGCAAGGGCAAGCGCTACAACCGCGAGACGCTCGAGATCGTCTTCCGCGGCAAATCGATCGCCGACGTGCTCGACATGACGGTCGACGAGGGCTGCGAGTTCTTCAAGGCCGTGCCGATCATCCGCGACAAGCTCCTGACCTTGCAGCAGGTCGGTCTCGGCTACATCCATATCGGCCAGCAGGCCACGACGCTCTCCGGCGGCGAGGCGCAGCGCGTCAAACTCGCCAAGGAACTGTCGCGCCGCGCCACGGGGCGCACGCTCTACATCCTCGACGAGCCGACCACCGGCCTGCATTTCGAGGACGTGCGCAAGCTCCTGGAAGTCCTCCACCGCCTGGTCGAGACCGGCAACACGGTGCTGGTGATCGAACACAACCTGGAAGTCATCAAGACCGCCGACTGGGTCCTCGATCTCGGTCCCGACGGCGGCGCCGGCGGCGGCCGTCTGGTCGCCGAGGGTCCGCCCGAGGCGATCGTGAAGGTGGCGGAGAGCTACACCGGCCAATACCTCGCCCGCCACCTGCCCCGCAGCGCGACCGCCAAGAAGCGCGCTTGACCGTGTCGCGGCTCTGCTCGCAACCGGCGTAGCGGTTCCAGGACGACATGATGCTTTTCGTGACGGCCTTCGTCATGGGGCTGGCGTTTTGCGGCCCGCCCGGAGCGGTGTTTGCCATGTCGGCGCGACGAGGTGCTGCTCACGGCTTCTCCGCGGCGCTCAGGGTCCTGTTCGGATCGCTGGTCGGCGACGCCGTCTGGGCGGTGGTCGGCCTCTCCGGCGCCGGCATTCTGATGCAAATCCCGGCAGTCCAGGGGTTCGTGGGCACGGCCGGCGCCGCGCTGTTGGCGTGGCTTGGCTTCCAGGCGCTTCGCGACGCTTGGCAAAACCGTCAGCCAGCCGCGGCGCCGTCATCCGTCGGCAATGACTTCGCCACCGGCGCGGTACTGTCGCTGACCAATCCTCAGGCTGTGGCCTACTGGATCGCATTCGGCGGATCGATCCAGGTGATCATCGGTCACGCCGCGGCCTTCCCGGAGTTTGCCGTATTCTTCGGCGGCTTCATGATCGCTTGTGTCGTTTATTGCTTCATGGCGGCAGCCGTTATCTCGGGCGCCCGAAGCCTGCTCACGGACAAGCTGTACCGGAGCGTCAATGGCGTATGCGGCGCAGCCCTTGTCGGGTTCGCCGTCATCTTGCTTTACGATAGTGTTGGCCGGCTCGTTGAGTAAGGCTTCCAGCTGATCTCCCCGAGATCGTAACCGAACTGGCGCTCGATGACGTCGGGTGTGGCATCGGAGGCATCGCCCTTGCGGGCGGCGACGCGGGCCTGGGCCACGCCCTTCGGCACGTCGAGCCAGATTCCCTCGAACGGCACGCCGACCTTCGTCGCCAGGGCTTCGGCCGCGCGGCGCTCGTCCTCGCGGGCAAACACGGCGTCGAGGACGACGCTGTGCCCGGCGCGCAGGATCCGCTCGGCCCGTGCCAGCAGGGCGGCATAGACCCGGGCCGATAGCTCGGGCGTGTAGCTGCCGGCGGGCATCCGTTCTTCCAGCCCGATGCCGGCCATGCGCTTGCGTTCGACGTCGCTGCGCACCACCGCGGCGCCCGGTGTCCGCCCGATCTCCGGTGCCAGCTTCAGCGCGAGGGTCGTCTTGCCGCTGCCCGACAGGCCGCCCACGGCCAGCAGGCGTGGCGGCGCCGGCTGCAGGAAGCGAAGTGCCGCCTGCTGGTAGGCGCGCGCCGGGGCGTTGTCGCCGCCGCTCACGGCGGTGATCGCGGAATCGACATAGGCCCGGATGGAAGCCCGGCGCGACAGGAAGAGTGGCAACAGGGCAAGCGCCTCATCGTGCGCCGCCGCCGGCAGATCGGCGATCCGCCACAGCCATTCGTTCAACAGTCGGTTGGCCAGTGCGCCCAGTCCCTGACGCGACAGATCCATCAGAGTGAAGGCCAGATCGTAGAGCACGTCGATATTGGCGATCTTGTCGGAGAATTCGATGGCGTCGAACGGCACCGGTTGTCCGCCCAACAACACGATGTTGCGCAAGTGGAGATCGCCGTGGCAGCGCCGTACCGCGCCGGCCGCGAGGCGCCGCGCGACGAGATCCACGAACGGCTCGAGAGCCCGCGGCATGGCCTCCGCCAGGGCCTCGCTGGTCGGCGGATCGAGACGGTCGCCCGCTTCGCGCATCTGC
>ERZ1292640.1262-Hain-H43-02um-R1-1262-length-20937-cov-41_pt1 | contig 20937 bp, 18 predicted proteins | sample MGYA00564404_ERZ1292640 | MGnify/ENA primary metagenome ERZ1292640 (study PRJEB36523, sample SAMEA6512636) | groundwater metagenome | collected 2019-01-08 | study: AquaDiva: Metagenomics assemblies of 32 groundwater samples
CGCCGCAGCAGAAGGTCAGGCCGAGGTCGTTGGAGATCGTGGTGCCGGTGCCCTGACTGAAGCCGTCGGTGCGCGGGCGGGTGATGAATGCGGAAAAGGTATCGTAATACCAGCCGTACCCGCCGCGGAGCACCGTCTTGTCGTTCAGTTGATAGACCAGCCCCACTCGCGGCAACAGGTGATGCGTGCCGTCGGTGAAGGTGCTGTACTTCGTGCCCAGGTAGCTGGCCATGCCCCGCACCTGGATGGCCTTCACTTCCGGCAGCGGGCTCTTGGCATAGGCCGCTTCGACCAGGTCGGAGAACGGGAACTTGGTGTCGAAGTCCCACCCCCCGGCGATGCCGCGGTTGAAGCGCTCGGTGGTGCCGCCCTCGCGCTCGTAGCGCAGGCCGAGGTTGAGGCGCAGCTTGTTGCTCAGGCGCCAGTCGTCGTGCACGTAGAAGGAGCGATAGCGCGTGGAGTAGTAGAAGGTGTCGTTGGTGTCGATGCCGATGCCGGTGGGCAGGCCCATCATGAACGAGGCCCAGTCCAGGGCGTGGTTGGACGCGCGGGTCTCGTTGTCGGCCGCGCGCATCCAGTCCCGCCGAAAGGTGAAGTTGCCGGAGGTGTTGCCGCGGCCGCGGCGCGCGTTCCAGTAGCGCCGCTCATCCCAGCCGAACTTGAGCGAGTGGTCGCCGCGGATGGTGGTGACACTGGCCTTGGCCTGGGGGGTGGTGGCAATATTGCCGACCATACGGTAGCCGGAGCTCAGGTCCGCGATGTTCTCAAAGTCCAGGCCGGGCAGGCGGTGGAATTCGCCCGCCTTCTGGTCCATGTAGGCCGGCAGGCCGACTTGGGAGGGTGTGTACTTGTTCTGCACCTGCGAAACGGCGCTGGCGCCATCGCCATCCGCATACCGGCCCCAGCTCGCGGCGAGGTTGACGATGGTGGTATTCGTAGCCGACCACACATAGTCGGCGCCGATGCCGTGGTTGATGCGGGTAATGCCGTTCGACTGGAGCCCGCGCATGGTCTCGTAAGCCCAGTCGTACTCGTCGCCGATGCGGCGGTTGAAATGCCAGCGGCCGAACAGGCGGTGCCTCTCGCTGACGTTCCAGTCCATTCGGTTGATGGCCGACTTGAATCGTTCGTTCTTGGGGGTCCCGGACGCGAAGTAGTTATTGAACCCTTCCGCGGTGACCAGGCCGGGCAGATCGTTCGGCCTCGGGTAGATCGGCTCGTAGAACTTGTAGAGCGGGTTCAGGACGGGGATGCCCTTGTTTCCGGCGAAGGGCATGCGAACGACGCGGCTACCGTCCCGGCGCGCCGAACGCGGGTCGTAGATGGTGTACCGGATTGGATCCAGCGCGAGCATGTCGGAGAAGTCGCCGGTCCGCCAGGCCATCTTCGGCACCGTCACATTGACATCCGAGCCGGGCTCAGGCTCATCCTTCATGATGCCGCTGTACATGAAGTAGAAGAAGAGCTTGTCTCTGCCGTTGTAGATCTTGGGAATCCAGACCGGCCCGCCCAGGCCGGCGCCATAGTAGTTCTGCCGGCCGGAAAGGTTCTTTTGATCGGTGGGATTCTTCTTGCCCTGCCGCACGAGGTCTTCGAACTGAAGCCGCTGGAAGTGCTGGGTCGCGTTCCAGCGCTTCTGCCAGTGCTGGTCGTAGATGGTGCCGTGGAAGTTGTTGGTGCCCGCCTTGGTCATCACGTTGATGGTGGCGGCGGCGGTGTGGCCGTAAGAGGCGTCGAAGGTGGTCAACTCCAGCTTGAACTCCTCGACCGCGTCGGCCGGCGGGACGAAGGCGACGTCGTTGCCGCGCATATTCGATGCGCCGTCGATGGTGTACTCGTTGCGGCCGGCGTCGCCCATGGCGCGGAAGTCCGAGGTCCCCCCGTTATCGAACGGCCGGCGATAGTCGGGCCTTCCGACCCACTGCATGCCGGGCGCAAGGCCGGCCAGCACGAACGGATTCAGGTCGGAGAAGGGAAGCTGCATGATCTGGCGGTTGTCGATGACGCGCCCGCCCGAAGCGGTGGTGGTATCGAGCAAGGGCGCCTCGGAGGTGACTTCGACCGTCTCGGCGATCTGCCCGACCTGAAGCTGGAGCGGGATGTCCAGGCGTCCGGCCACGTTGACCACCAGCCCGGTACGGACCAGCTTCTTGAATCCGGCAGCTTCGGCCGTGACGGTGTAAGAACCCGGGATCAGGAGGTTGACCTCGAAGTACCCGGTCTCGTTGGTAGTTGTGTGGCTTGTGGCGTTGGTTTCGGTATTGGTGATGCCGACCGTTGCGCCGGGGATGACGGCGCCCTGCGGGTCCAGGACCCTGCCGGTTATGCTGCCACGGGTGTCCTGCTGCGACCAGCACAGGCCAGCGGCCAGGACAAGGGCGCTCAAATACGCAAAGAATGCTCGCACAGACTTAGACCTCCTGCGTTTCCGAATATATGTAAGCAGCGGTGGGGTTGTCAACCCGACAGTGGGGTAGGGGTCGGGCATGCCCGACCCCTACGCTCCAGCCAGTGGCGAAACATGGCCGTGCAATCGCGGGTGTAGCGGGTCGAGCGCAGCTCTTCCAGGTGGAACCGCATCTTGCGGCGCCAGTTGGGATGCTGCCAGGTCGAGGCCGGCAGGTTCTGCTGCTCGGCTTCCTTGAACAGGTCCTCCTGGGTGAGGACCATCAGCCGCGAGCGCGCACCGGCGAGGAACCCGATGAAGGCGTTGTGCAGATCGCTCCAGAGTTCTGGCACCTCGTGGGCATTTCGCGGGAACCAGTCCGGCAGCAGCCCCAGCTCGAACAGCAACGCCAGCATCTTCTGCTTCTCGCCCTCCCGGGTCCCCAGTTGCCGCTCGTAGTCTTCCGCGTCAATCAAGCCGGCCGCGTGGCGGGCCTCGATGTCGCGTGAGAGCCAAAAGCCGGCCAGCGTCGGCAGGTCATGGGTGGTTGAGGAAACAAGCGACTGTTCGGGATAATCCTGGGGCAGACGGAACCGTCCGTCGGCGTGCTTTTCGAAGTACGGCACCTTGTAGCCCAGCAGGCCGTAACGGTCCAGCGCGGCGCGGATCTCCGGCGTCACCGTGCCCAGGTCCTCTCCGATCACCATCACCTGTTGCCGCACGCTCTCCAGCGCCAGGATCGGCAGCAATTCTTCGTGGGGCTGGCGGACATAGGCGCCTTGAGTCGGGTCCCTGCCCTCGGGGATCCAGTACAGCCGGAAGAAACGCATCACGTGATCGATGCGTAGCGCGCCGCCGTGGCGGCAGTTCTTGCGAATCGATTCGACGAACAAGCGGTAGCCCGTCTCGCGATGATGCTCGCAGTCGGGCGGCGGGAAGGCCCAGTCCTGTCCTTTTGGGGAGAAGTCGTCGGGCGGGGCCCCGACGCGGCAGCCCGAGACGTAGAAGGACCGCCAGGCCCAGAAGTCGGCGCCGCAGCGGTCGGTAGCCAGCGCCAGGTCGTGATAGAGGCCGATCGAGAGGCCCTTCCGGCGCGCGTACTCCTGCGCGGCGGCGAGCTGGAGATCGAGTTGCCACTGGACCCACTGATAAAACAGAACCGAGCGCCAGTGTTTTCGCGCGAAGTTGCGGACGGCCTCCGAATCCGGGTCGCGGTACTGTTCCGGCCAGTCCGGCCAGACCCAGACGCCCGGGTTGCGCGCGCGAATCCACTCATCCAGCGCGCAGAACACGGCGAACCGCTCCAGCAGATTGCCCTCGCGCTCGGCGTATTCGCGAAACTGGCGGGCGCGCGCCGAGTCGCGCCGCCATTCGCGCAGGAACGCAGCGAACGCCAGCTTCAGCGCGCCGAGTTTCAGGCGGTGGACGCGCTCATACTCCACCAGCTCGCCGGAGCGCAGCGTCTCCAGTTCCGCCTGGACCTCGGGCCGCGACACGAAGCGGCGCGCGCGGGCCGAGTTCTGAAAGTCTTCCACCCGCTCGACGTCCAGGTAGATCAGGTTCCTGTAAAAGACCGAGGCCGGCAGGTAAGGACTCGTGTTGAAGGGCTGGCGGTTGAAGATGGCGTGCAGCGGGTTGAGTCCCACGAAGCTCACTCCCGCCTCCTCGACCAGCCAGTCCACCAGGCGCTCGAGGTCGGTGAAATCACCGCAGCCCCAGTTGCGCCCGGAGCGCAGCGAGTACAGACTGATGGCCAGGCCGGCGGCGCGCTCACCGGACGGCGGCCGCCAAGCGCGGTCGGGGCAGACGATCAGGCGCGTGCGGGCCTCGCCGCCGGCCGGCAGCGAGACGCGCACCTCGTGGTAGCCGAGCGGCAGGTTTTCCGGCAGGGGCACGGCGCCGAGCGCCGCGGCCGGCAACTCGCGCCGCTCGGCGCCGCCACCCTCCCAGAGGAACTCGATGGAAACGGAGCCGTCCGCGAGCTCAGCCGGAAGGTGCAGCGGGATCTCCCTGGGGCCGGCGCCGGACGTCACCACCCACACCGGCGGCAGCGGGCGGGAGCGCTCCTCTCGGAGCCTTCGCTCGATCGCTCCGTCGAGGTCTTCTTTGGTGGTGGTGGGAACCCCCAGAGCGGCCAGAATCGCCTTCTGAGTCTCCGGCGACGTCCGGTGCTTCCAGTGCAGGACGTCCTCGTACTCCGGCTCGATCCCCCACAGGGCGGCGGCCCGCTCCAACGTCTGTTCGTATGTCCGGGTCATGCGCCCCGAGGCTCTCTCCTGATTGTAGCCGGTGTGCCACAATATTAGACATGGAGCCTGCCCACGGTGCCCAGGACGAGTGGGTGAAGCGGTCGGCGCGCGCGCCGGAGGAGATGTTCGCCCGGATTGACGACGACGACTACGCGTACCTGTCCGGCGCGGTGGCGACCACCAAGCTGGACCAGGTCGTCAACTGGGCGCGGAAGAACTCCATCTGGCCGATGACGTTCGGGCTGGCCTGCTGCGCCATCGAGATGATGTCGATGGGCGCCTCGCGCTTCGACGTGGCCCGCTTCGGCGCCGAGGTGTTCCGCGGCTCGCCCCGCCAGTCCGACCTGATGATCATCGCCGGCCGCGTCTCCAACAAGATGGCTCCGGTGATTCGCCATCTCTACCGCCAGATGCCGGAGCCGAAGTGGGTGATCTCGATGGGCGCTTGCGCCACCTCGACCGGTGTCTACAGTAACTACGCGCTGATCCCGGTGAACCAGGTGATCCCGGTGGATGTCTACGTGCCCGGCTGCCCGCCCCGGCCCGAGCAACTCATCCACGCGCTGATGCTGCTCCAGAAGAAGATCGGGCAGCAGGCAGGGTCTTTCCGGGAGATCGTTCCGCTGGGTTGAGCCGCGGCGCGGCGGCCAGGGCGCGCTTTCGCGCCAGACGCCGCACCGGGGGCGCCAGATTCAGCTCGGGTATCGCGATACGAGTCGCCGGCTGAGCTGGGCGGCCGGCACCCGGTAAGTGCCCGCGCGCACCTCCTCAAGCAAACGCTCCAGGCGTGCATCATCGAGCGTGGGTCGGCCACGCCTCTTCAATTGCTTGCAGGCCGCCGGCTTCACGGCCGGAGGTGTCTCTTCGATTCGCATTTCAGCCTCTTGGTGGCTCCATTGACCTTATCGGCGAGGCGAGGCCGGTCTTGAGCGGCCGCCGCCCCTGATCCTAATGACTTCGCGATGATCTGCCGATGTATGGCCGGGAGCAAACTGCACCCGATGGCGATGGCATCCTCTCCGGCCAGCCTCGACGCCGCCGCTGCCGAACGCGAGCGACTGATCCTGGAGCATCTTCCGCAGGTCCGCCTGATCGCCCGGCGCATCCACGACAAGCTGCCCGACAACGTCACCCTCGAGGACCTGGTCTCGACCGGTGTGCTGGGCCTGATCGCCGCCATCGACAAGTTCAACCCCAGCCTCAACGTCAAGCTGAAGACTTACGCCGAGTATAAGATTCGCGGCGCCATCCTGGACAGCCTGCGCGGGCTGGACTGGGCCCCCCGCCAGAAGCGCAAGATGGCTAAGCAGATCGAAGCGGCCATCGCAACGGCCGAGCAGCACTTCCATCGCACACCCGGCGAGGAGGAAATCGCCGCCGAACTCAACCTCAGCCTGGAGGAGTACCACGAGTGGCTGGTCCAGATTCGCGGCGTGAACATGGGCCGGCTGGAACACTCCTCCCGCGACGAAGAGGGCCCGGATCTGCTCCAGTACGTCGCCGACAGCGAGGAAGACTGGCCTTTGGCCATCCTGGAGCGCTCCGAGCTGGAGAAGCTGCTGGCCGAAGCGATCGAAAAGATGCCCTACATCGAGCGCACCGTGCTCAGCCTTTACTATTACGAGGATCTGACGTTGCGCGAGATCGCCGAGGTCGTGGGCCTGCATGAATCGCGGATCTCGCAACTGAAGTCCCAGGCCATCCTGCGCCTGCGGACCGTGCTGAGCAAGCACTGGCCCACCCCGCGGGGGAGATAGCCCGCCCGCGCGCCCAACCCTCGACCATTCGAGTATCCTCAGATATTGGGGCAGCCGCCCCCGCAGGCCAAGGCTCCATGTCCATCCTTCTCGATGTTTCCCCGAAGCTCAGACCACCGCTGGACCCCGGCTTCCTCCCCGCCTCGCTCTGGAACCGGGCCTTCCGGACCGCCGTGCGACACAGCGGCGAGGGGCAAGACCTGGCCGTCGCGCTGGAGCGCGCCGACGGCTCGATCTCCGTCTTCCGGACGGTGGTCTTTCCGGACGAGGGAGCCTGGGCGGCGCTCAATGAACTCTACGTTGAGCGCCTGCTGAAGTTTCTGCTCTGGCAGCGGGGCGGCTGCAAGGTCACTCTGGCCGGGGATCCCCGTGTTGCCGCTTTCCTCCGGCAGGTCTACTCGCCAGCGGGCCGGCGCGCCTTCGACTACGACTTCATGGGCGAACGCATCTACGGCCGGCCGATGGTGATCGAGCAGACCCGCTTCGAGCGGGCGCCCGCGGAGCAGGAATTCGCCACCGCGCTGGGGCGCCACCTGGACGGCTGCCGCATCGGCTTCGACCTGGGCGGCAGCGACCGCAAGTGCGCGGCGCTGATCGACGGCGAGGTGGTCCACAGCGAAGAGGTGGTCTGGGATCCCTACTTCCAGAAGGACCCGCAATACCACTTCGACGGGATCAACGACACGCTGCGGCGGGCGGCCACGCACCTGCCGCGGGTGGATGCCATCGGCGGCAGCGCCGCCGGCGTCTACGTCAACAATGAGGTTCGCGCCGCCTCCCTGTTCCGCGGCGTGCCCCCGGAGCTGTTCCACAGCCGCGTGCGCCGCTTGTTCTTTGAGTTGCAGCAGGCCTGGGACGGCGTGCCTTTCGTGGTGGTGAACGACGGGGAAGTGACCGCGCTGGCAGGCTCGATGGCCCTGAACGCCAACGCTGTGCTGGGCGTCTCGATGGGCACCAGCCAGGCCGGCGGCTATGTCACGCCCCAGGGCAACATCACCGGCTGGCTGAACGAGCTGGCCTTCGTGCCGGTGGACTACCGCCCCGGCGCCCCGGTCGATGAGTGGTCCGGCGACGCCGGCGCCGGAGTGCAGTACTTCTCCCAGCAGGCGGTGGGCCGGCTGCTTGGACCGGCGGGCATCGAGTTGCCGGGCGCAATGCCGCTGGCCGAGAAGCTCGCCGGGACACAATGGCTGATGGATCGGGGCGACGAGCGCGCTCGGCGCGTCTTCGAAACGATCGGAATTTACTTCGGCTACACGGTCGCCCACTACGCCGAATTTTACGAGCTGCGCCATGTCCTGGTCCTCGGAAGGGTCATGTCCGGCGAAGGCGGCAACGTGATCCTGGCGGCGGCCAGGCGGGTGCTGAATGAAGAGTTCCCCGAGCTGGCCGAGTCGATCAAGCTGCATCTGCCCGGCGAAAAGGATAAGCGCCACGGCCAGGCGGTCGCCGCCGCCAGCCTGCCGGAGATCCGGCGCCCCTTGGAGACACAACGATGAATTTTCACAATCCGGCTGCCGACGTTTTCGTCCCTGACGGCGTCGAGGAGCGCGCCGCGCTCGCGCGAACCACCCACTTGTGCTTCGGCGCTCACCAGGACGACCTGGAGATCATGGCCTATCACGGCATCGCCGCCTGCTTCGGGCGAGACGACCTGTGGTTCACCGGCGTGGTGGCGACCAACGGCGCCGGCAGCCCGCGCGCCGGCATTTACGAGAAGTACACCGACGGGGAAATGCAGCGGGTGCGCCTCGGGGAACAGCGCATGGCGGCCTCGATCGGCGGCTACGGCTGCCAGATCCAGCTCGGTTACTCCAGCGGCGCGGTGAAAGACCCCGCGAACACCGCGGTGCGCGAGGACATGGCAGCCATCCTGAGGATCGCCCGACCGCGGATCGTCTACCTGCACAACCTGGCCGACAAGCACGACACCCACGTGGCCGTGACGCTGCGGGCGATTGACGCGCTGCGCGCGCTGGCCGCCGAATGCCGCCCGGAGAAGGTTTACGGCTGCGAAGTGTGGCGCGACCTGGACTGGCTGCCCGACGAAGACAAGCAGGCGCTGCCGGTCTCCGACCGCCCCAACCTCGCCGCCGCGCTGCTGGGCGTGTTCGATTCCCAGATCAGCGGCGGCAAGCGCTACGATCTGGCGACCGCCGGCCGGCGCCTCGCCAACGCGACTTACTTCGCCTCCCACGCGGTGGACGTCGAGACGGCGCTCACCTATGCGATGGACCTGACGCCGCTGATCGACGACCCCGGCCTGCCGGTTGCCCCTTACGCCGCCGGCTTCATCGCGAAGTTCCGCGCCGACGTGGAAGAGCGCCTGCGGCGCTTGGGCGGCTGAATTACAGCCGCACTTTCTTCTCTATCACCACCGTCCGCGGCCGCGGGGCGGTTCTTCCTCTTCCCTCCTCGCGCTCTTGCTCCAACGTCACCGTGAAGGTCATCTCCTGGCGGCTTCTGACGACGGTGACAGGGAAAGCCGCCTTGTCGCGTTGCGAGCGGATGCGGCTGGAGATCTCGCCCGGTGTCTTGACCGCCTGGCCGTCCACTTTGGTGATGACGTCGCCGGCCTTGATGCCGGCCTTCTCCGCCGCCGAATCCTTGATCACCGAGCGTACCAGCACGCCCTCCTTGACGCCGAAGAACTCGGCAAGCTGCGAGCTGAGCGATTCGGCCTCGACGCCGAGCATCGAGCTGCGCCAGGACATGAAACCGCTGGGCATGTCGGGCATGTAGAGACGCATGCCGCGCATATTCTCGCGGAATTTCTCCATGTCGCGTTGGAATTCAGGGCCCAAGGGCCAGGTGCGGTCCTTGCGGTTGCCGACGGTGGCCGTCAGCGTCTGGGTGGCGCCGCCGCGGCTGATCAGCAGCTTGGCCGCGCGCCCGGGGGGCGTCTCGCGCACCAGCCGGACGAACTGCTCGGCGCCTTCCACCCGCTGCCCGTTGTACTCCAGCACCACGTCGCCTTCCTTGAGTCCGGCTTTCTCCGCCGGGCTGTCTTTCTCCAGCCGGGTCACCTCGATGCCGCGCTCTTCGGCGAGCTTGAGCGCCTTGGCGCGCTCGGCATCGATCTCGGCCACGCCGATGCCCAGGTAGCTGCCGCTGCCCATCCGGATCGCCATCGGGGGCGCCGGCGGGACGGGCGGCGCCGGCGGGGCCGGCTGCGCCAGCGCAAAAAACTCCTCCACGTCAAACTCGGGTGCTTCCGCCGGCTGCGCCAGCGCCAGGCCGGCGGCCGTGAGCAAAACAAAGGCAAGAGAAAACGTTTTCATGGCTTTTTCCTCAAGTAAATCGTTCCCTCGGAGGCGGCCAGCCGCCCCCATCGGCGCTAAGAACAGCGCCCTCGGTCTCATCAGAATGTCCCTATCGACGCGTTCAATTCCTGGAGCGCCCGCTCGGTGCGCAGGCGCACGTAGTTGTTGTCTTCCTTGTTCAGCAGCGCCTGCAAGACGCCGATGATGGCTTCCTGCCGCTTCTGCCGGGTCAACAGGTCGATGGCCTGGATGCGCACGCCCGGGTTCTGATCCGAGAGCAGCACCCTGGCCAGCGTGTCGCGCACCTCCGGCTCGGCCGCGAACCGCTTCAGTCCTTCCAGCGCCTTCAGGCGGACGCCGGAGTCGGAATCGTGCTGCACGGCCTCCAGCAACGCGCGCCGCACGCCGCCCAGCTCCGGCCGGGCGTTGAGGATCCCGACCGACTCGGCCCGCAGCCCGGGGTCCTCGGACTCTCTGGCCGCCGCCAGCAGCAGGCGCTGGATGCGGTCCTCGTCGGGGCGCCCGGTGAAGATGCGCTCGCGGGTCTCCTCGACCGCGATACGCACGCCGCCCGAGGCATCCGGCTCGACGAAGCGGATGCGGTCAATCTGCCCTTCCGCCGGCGTGTCACCCGGCCGGGCCGGGCTGGTCCAGCGGGCGACGAAGAAGCCCAGCGCCACCAGCGCGACCGCCGCCGCCGGCCGCCGCCACACCGCGACGACCGGTCCGGAGAACGCTTCGCGGAGCCGGGCCAGCCACCCGCGCTCGCGGGCCGAGGCCAGCTTCAGCAACAGGCCCAGCTCGCGGCGGCAGCCCGCCAGCAGCTCCGGCGACGGCTCCAGCCCGCGCCGGTCCAGCGCCGCGTGCAGCGCCTCCTCCGCCCCCCGCGCCTGGGCGCACTCCGGGCAGGCCTCCAGGTGTTCCTGGAGCGCCTGCTCCTCCTCCAGCGACAACTCGCCGTAAAGGAACAGCGAGAGATCCCGCCTGACGGTTTCGCAGCTCATACAAAATCTCCCAGCGCGGCCCGCATCTTCTGGGTCGCGCGAAACAGGCATGTTTTCGCGGCCTCTTCGGTGGTGCCTAGCGCCTCGCCGATCGCCCGCAGCCGCAGCCCCTGGTAGTGGCGCAACTCGAATACCATCCGTTCCCGGGCGGTCAGCGCTTGCAGGCTCTGCTGTATACGGGCGCTTAACTGCCTGTTAAGCAGCGCGCGCTGCGGATCGCCCTCGGCGCGGCCCTCCGGCACAACGTCCAGCCGGTCCCGCTCGCCATCGGCCGTCTCCAGCACCGCCGGCTCCTCCCGCCTGATCTTCCGCTTCCGCAGGTAATCCACGCACACGTTGGTCACGATCCGGTACAGCCAGGTGTGAAAGTTCGAGTCCGACCGGAACAGGTGCAGGTTCTTGTAGACCCGAAGGAACGCCTCCTGGTAGACGTCGTGCGCGTCCTCCGGGGACCGCAACAGGTTCAGCGCCAGCCGGAGCACACTCCGGTCGTAGGCGCGGACCAGCCGCTCAAAGGCTGCATGGTCCCCATTCTGGGCCGCGCGGATCAGGGCCGCTTCTTCAAGTCCTGCACTGGCCACCGCCGCCACGACCGGCGCGGATTCCGGCTGAACTGTCACCCGACGTGCACCTGTCTGTTAAGACGGGGGAAAGGGAAAAGGGTAACGGATTGTTCCAGCGCTCCCAGCGGCCCTTCGCCACCCGATCCGCCATCACCGAAGATTCTCGATGACCCAGGCGTTGCTCTCCACGGTCATATCCGAAAAGGCGAGATAACGCCCGTCGGGAGAGGGAACGAGGCTCTCCACGTATTTGGATCCCCGGTACAGCAACTGTGCTTTGCCATCGAGCGAAACGCGCAACAAGGGAGTGCCCTTCGACGCAAAGCCGGTCACGAAAAGAGCCTTGCCGTCCGCCGCCCAGGCGACTGACTCCAGAAAACTCCAGTCGCTAACGAAGATTTCGCGCGGCGCCTGGCCGGCCAGTGGGAGAAGCCGGATGCGGCCGTCTGTCCCTGAGAGTTGGCCGGTCGCAATCCAGCGCCCATCGGGAGACAGGTCCCAGAAGTCATCACCCTTAACATTGATCCTGGCGAGCTCGCCCTTCCTGCCCTCGACCGGGTCGAACGCGGTGAAGACAACCTGGCTTTGAACGAGCTCGCTCAACACACAAGGGGACTGGGGGACGGAGGGGCAGCGAAAACGAGGATGGCCTTTTGCGGTGAGGCTATCTGGAGGATCGACCCGCGCCGAACCCGGATACCCGGCCACGCGGAGCACGATCTGAGGCGGACCTCCTCCCACGGCGACCCGCATGAGCTGGCCCTCGCCGCTGCGGACCCGTTCCCCATCCCTGGGCCAGGCCAGGTACAGGATCCAGCGCCCGTCGGAGCTCAGTCGCGGGTCCCTCGTCTCGTCCGGACCCGTCACCAGGGCCCGGGCTTCACGCGTGTTCACTCCCTGACGGAAGATGTCCAGATCGCCGTTCCGGTCGGAGTAGAAGAGAACGGCCTGGCTGTCGCGCGTCCATGCTGTCGGCCAGTTGATCCATTCCTCGAAAGTCAAGCGCCTGGGTTTACTGAACCGGCCGCCGTTGGCTGGGAGTTCTGCCACGACGACATCGCCTCGCCAGCGCATGCTGACCGAAAACAGGCGCTTAGCGTCGGCGCTGATGGCGAGGGAGGTGAAGAGAAAACCACTCCAGTTGGTCAGGCGGCGGGGCTGGCTGCGAACTTGCGCCGTGCGCAGATCGACCCGGATGTCCCAGAGGTTCGAGTTCTTTTCGTTCGGAGGGCCCTCCAGTCGGGCGTAGATGATCCGCCCGTCCGGAGCTCAGCAGAAGCCCCCGGCTTTCGGGTCCGAAAGAATCACGCTAGTGCGGCCGGTGTTCAACTCGTAGGTTTCGAGAGTGAAGTCGTCGCCAGCCTGGCTGCGCTTTCCAAACGCGATCCGGCGGCCATCCCGCGCCCAGGCCAGCGCCTCGATGAACGAGTACCCCGGGGGAGCAGCGAGAAGCTCGCGCGGTTCCCCGCCCGCGGCATCCACCAGCCAGATCCCCCGGCCGCGGTGGAAGGCAATCCGTGAGTCATCCGGCGACAGTATTGCTCCCCAGGCGTTCTCGTGCAGCTTTCGTAGCGCGCCGCCCGCGGCGGGAACCACCCAGATTCCCGACCTCTCCTTCGGCCCGTACGGGCCGCTCACCAGCAACCTGGTTCCATCCTGGAACCACGTGACGATCGTTCACCGGAAACAGCAGCCTTCCGCCGGGAAGATGGACCGGGTTTCTCCCGTATCGATGCGGCGCACGTGGAGCCCGGCCAAGTCCACGTAAGCCACGTACTGTCCATCGGCTGAGATGGAACCCCGGATTACGGGATCCTCGGCCGGGTTGGCCGTGACCTTGCGCTGCGTCAATTCCATCGTTGAGGACAGCGTGCCGAACCATCCGAACCTCACCCCGGCCAGTGTTACGCCGAGCGCCACCAGTAGCGCGGCCGCCACCGCCACTAACCACCGGGCAATACGCGACCGCGTTGGCCGCAATCGCTCCAGGTCGGCGCGCAGTTCCGCCGCCCTCTGATACCGCGCCGTCCTCTCTTTTTCCAGGGCCTTCAGGATGATCCGTTCCAGTTCCGCGGGGAGAGCCGGGTTCAGCTCCCGCGGGCGCGCGGGCTGCCGGGTGAGAATGGCTTCCCGCAGCAGCGCCGGCGTTTCGCCCTGGAACGGCAATCTGCCGGTCGCCATCTGGTACAGCGTCACGCCGAGAGAGAACAGATCGGTGCGCTCATCCACCGGCTCGCCGCGCGCCTGCTCCGGGGACATGTACGCCACCGTGCCCATCGCCCAGCCCGGAGTCGAAAGGGTCGCTTCGGCCGAGATCGGCGCGGCTGCGCCGTCTTGAGCCAGCGCCGGTTCGGAGAGCAGCTTCGCCAGTCCGAAATCCAGGACCTTCGCCTCGCCGCGCGGGGTGATGAAGATATTGGCCGGCTTGATGTCCCGGTGCACGATCCCTTTCGAGTGGGCGGCCTCCAGGGCGTCGGTGATTTTGACGCCCAGTTCCAGCAATTCACCCAGCGGGAGTGGGCCGCCTGCGAGGCGTTCCTTAAGCGTTTGGCCTTCGAGCAGTTCCATCACCAGGAAGGGTTGTCCCTCGCGCTCCCCGATGTCATGGAGGGTGCAGATGTTGGGGTGGCTCAATGCGGAGGCGGCCCGCGCCTCGCGCTGGAAGCGTTCCAGCGCCTGGGCATCCTCGGCGAACTGCCGGGGAAGAAGCTTGACGGCGACGTCGCGCTCGAGCCGGGTGTCGGTGGCGCTGTATACCTCGCCCATGCCGCCCGCCCCTAGCGGCGCGATGATCCGGTAGGGGCCGAGTTGCTAGCCGCTCGCCAGTTGCGCCGGCACGGACCGCGCCGTTTCCGCCACCTCCAGTGCCGGGGACTCCAGAAACCGCGCCGCCCGTTCGTCGCAGGCCAGCAGGGATTCCACCTCCCGGCGCAGTTCCTCATCGCCGGCGCAGGCCGCCACCAGGAACGGCTTCCGGCGCGCCGGCTCCAGTTCGACGGCGGAATCGAAGAGTTCCTCGATCTGTCGCCATCGCGCTGGGGTCATAGCGCTTCTGCCCCGCCCAGTTCCCGCAGGAGCGCAATCGCGACCAGGCCCTCGTCCAGCGAGATCGCTGGCTTGCCTCCACCCCGCTTGGCGGTGCGGTGGGCGCGGTCCTGCCAGCTTGCCTGGCTGGCGCCGATCAGCCGGAGGTAGGCTTCGTTGACCAGGGCGGTCGTTTCAAGCATCGGGTCGCCCCGCTTCCCTTGGAGGCACCGCCTCGCCACGCGGCGCAACTCCTGATCCACCAAGGGGATAAGGCTCTCCAACGCCCCCTGGTCGCCCTGGCGCCACGCCCGGAGAAAAGCCGTGATGTCGTGGGAGGCCCCGGATCCCATGCCCTCACCCCGCCCAATTGTACTACGCCATAAAGTTTCTTAACAGCACGGTTACCGCTTTTGACTCCGTTTCTCGTTAAAGAGGGTGAGGCGATGCATCTCAGTTCAGGAGGTGGAAGATGAAGAATTGTACAGCAATGCGGCAACTGCCAGCTCTGGTCCTGGCGCTCGCCTTTGGCGCCGGGGTCTTCGGCCAAACACCGCCGCCGGTAGCGGTTCTGGAGATCGAAATGCAAAATTCCGTGAACTACTGGTACGACGTCGCGGATCCCTCCCAAACGGTGACCTCGCCGGACATAGTTCGTGCGCGCGGGAGAAATTTCCTCGGCATGATTCTCATCGCTGACATCGTGGCCGTGAATGGCAAGCCGGCCAAGGGGACAACGTTGTTCCGCAGCATACAGGCGGTGCTTTCGCCTAATCCCCAACCGCGGACGGCAATTGCGGATATCGCGCGCACTGGCCTGGGGGACTTCTGCCTTGAGATCCACCAGGCTGATGGAACGCCAGTAGGCGCGATCATGGGGCTCGGGTTTAGTGGCGGGCCACCCCCGCCCGGCGCCCCTCCTGGGGCGACGTCTATGAATTTGGCTGTCACTGGTGGCACCGGAGCTTTCCTCGGGGTACGGGGACAGAGAATGGTCATTAGCGCTCCTGTGGCGGTCAGGCAGGCCTCCGTCAGCGAAGATCCTGCCAACCGTCGGACTCACGGCGGAGGGACCGTCCGCAATGTGCTTCACCTGATCCCTCTGTCCTGGCCGGAAATCGTGACGACCCGCGATGGACCGGCCATTGTCCATTCAAACGACTTCACCCTCGTCACGCCGGCCAAACCGGCCCGTCCCGGTGAACTTCTGTCCTTGTTTGCCACCGGCCTGGGTCCCACTCGCCCCGGCGTAGCCTCTGGAAAGCCTTTCCCGGCTAGTCCGCTGGAGGTCGTAAACTCGCCGGTGGAGGTGACCGTGAACGGGACGCCTGCCGAGGTGCTCGCCGCCGTCGGTTACCCTGGCGCGGTGGACAGGTATCAAGTAAACTTTCGGCTTCCGCCGGACGCGGGGCGAGGGCAGGCCACCATACAGCTCAGTGCGGCGTGGATTCCAGGACCGGAGATGAGGATGGCGGTTCAGTAGGGCCTCGAGCAAATCTGCACGTTCGCGCCGCCACCCGATCCGCCCTCAACGAAGATTCTCGATCACCCACGCGTTGCTGCTTGGAGTCACTTCGCCGAAGGCCAGATGACGGCCGTCGGGAGACGGGCTTGGATTCGTCAGGTGAGAGCGCGCCGCATAGAGCAGGCGCGTCTCGCCAGTGAGGGAGGCGCGCAACAGTCGGCGGCCTCGGGAATCAAAGCTCGTTAAGAACAGGCCCTTTCCATCCGCCGACCAGGCCACGGACTCGAGATGAGTCCATCCTTTGACCGACATGTCCTGGATAGTTCGGCCGGCTAGCGACAGGACGCGGATGCTCCCGCTTTGTTCGTCGGTGGCGCCGAAGGCAATCCACCTGCCGTCGGGCGAAAGATCCCAGAAAGCGACGGTGGACGGATCAACCTCGATCCTGGTGAACTCGCGCTTCGTGCCTTCGGCCGGGTCGAAGGCCGAGAAGACAAGCTGCCGCTGATCCTGTTCGCTCAAGACGCAGGCGGTCCCCGGGACGGACGGACAGCGGAACCGGGGATGGCCTCCCGTGCTGAGGACGATCCGCGTTTCCGGAGAAATCCGCGCCGAGCCGGGATAGCCTTTCACGCCGAACACGGTCTGGGGCGCGCCTCCTGACGCGTGCACCCGCATCAGGCGCCCCTGCCGGGCCCGGTCCCCGCCCTTGGCCCAGGCGAGGTAGAGGATCCAGGCGCCATCGGGACTCAATCGTGGTTCCCTTTTCTCTTCCGGGCCCGGCGCGACCGCCGCGGCGGCGCGCGCCGTGACGTCCTGCTTGAAGATGTCGAGCTCGCCGTTGCGGTCGGAGTAGAACAGCAAGGCTTTGCTGTCCCGCGTCCATCCTCCTGGCCAGTCAATCCGTTCGTCCAGGGTCAGGCGCCTGGGCTTGCTCAGCCGGGTTCCACCGTTTTCCAGTTCTGCCAGATACACGTCGCTCTGCCAGTGCCAGCGAAGGAAGGCCAGGCGCCGGCCATCGTCGCTGATGCCGAGATAACTGAATTGAAAGCCGCCCCAGTTGGTGAGGCGGCGGGCCTCGTTGCGGGGTTTGGCCGTACGCGGATCAACCCGGATCTCCCACAGATTGGAGCTTGTTTCGCCGGGGGGAGACTCCAGCCGGCCGAACACGATGCGGCCGTCCCGCGCCCAGCAGAAGTGTCTGAGCCTCCGGTCGCTCAGAACTGCGGTGGTCTGCCCGGTGATCAAGTCGTAGCTTTCGATGGCAAACTGCTCGTCTTGCCGGCTGCGCTTGAGGTAGGCGATGTGCCGGGCGTCCGGCGACCAAGCCAGTGCGCCGAACTCGTATCCCGGTGCGGCTGCCGCCAACCGGCGGGGCTGCTCACTAGCGGAGCTCATCATCCAGATTTCCGTGTACGAGCGTCTGAAGAAAGCGATTCGGGAGCCATCCGGAGAGGCGACGGCTCCATAGGCGTCATCCTGGATTTTCCGCAGCGGCCCGCCGGTGGCGGCGAGAACCCAGATCCCCGTTCTCTCCTGCGGCCCGGCCGGCCCGCTCAGCAACAACTTGGTTCCATCCTGGAACCAGGCGACGTGCGCTCACCGGAAGCAGCAGCCTTCCTGAGGGGGAATCGTGCGGGTCTCACCGGTGTCGATCTGGCGCACCTGAATGCCGGCCCGGTCGGTGTAAGCCAGGTATTTCCCGTCGGGCGAAATGGCCGCACGGACTACCGGATCCTCCGTCGGATTCCCGGTGACTTGTCGCGGGGTTAATTCCGGAGTGCGCTCCCGAACCTGGCTGAACCATCCGGACCGGACTGCGATCGCGGCGCTTACCGCCAACAGCAGGATGGCCGCGGCGGCAAGTGGCCGACGAGCCGGGCGCGGGACGGTTCGCAACCGCTCCAGGTCGGCGCGCAATTCCGCGGCGCTACGGTAGCGGACTGTCCTGTCTTTCTCCAGGGCCTTCAGGATGATCCGTTCCAGTTCCGCGGGGAGAGCCGGGTTCAGCTCCCGCGGGCGCGCGGGCTGCCGGGTGAGAATGGCTTCCCGCAGCAGCGCCGGCGTTTCGCCCTGGAACGGCAATCTGCCGGTCGCCATCTGGTACAGCGTCACGCCGAGAGAGAACAGATCGGTGCGCTCATCCACCGGCTCGCCGCGCGCCTGCTCCGGGGACATGTACGCCACCGTGCCCATCGCCCAGCCCGGAGTCGAAAGGGTCGCTTCGGCCGAGATCGGCGCGGCTGCGCCGTCTTGAGCCAGCGCCGGTTCGGAGAGCAGCTTCGCCAGTCCGAAATCCAGGATCTTCGCCTCCCCGCGTGGTGTGACGAAAATGTTGGCCGGCTTGATGTCGCGATGCACGATGCCTTTCGAGTGGGCGGCCTCCAGGGCGTCGGTGATTTTGACGGCCAGTTCCAGCAATTCACCCAGCGGGAGTGGGCCGCCTGCGAGGCGTTCCTTCAGCGTTTGGCCTTCGAGCAGCTCCATCACCAGGAAAGGCTGCCCTTCGTGCTCGCCGACATCGTAGATGGAACAGATATGGGGGTGATTCAAAGCCGAGGCGGCGCGCGCCTCCCGCTTGAATCGCTCCAGAGCCTGCGGGTCCTGCGAGAACTCGCGGGGGAGGAACTTGAGGGCCACCTCGCGTTCCAGGCGCGTGTCGCGCGCCTGGTAGACCTCGCCCATGCCGCCGGCGCCCAGGCGCGAAACCACGCGATAAGGCCCGACCTGCGCGCCCGGAGCAGGCCCGGCGCCCTGCTGATCGCGCGCCACCGCGGCGGCCTCCAACCGCAAAGCCGGGCTCTCCAGAAAGTCCTTCGCCCGTTCTTCCAGATCCAGCAGGGACTCCACTTCACCCCGCAGGGAGGCGTCGCCGGCGCAGGCCTCGTCGAGGAAGGCGGCCCGGCGAGACGGATCCAGGCGGGCGGCAGACTCCAGGAGCCGCTCGATTTCCGGCCGGCGATCAGGAAGCACGTTTCCCGCCGCCCAACTCGCGCAGCAGCCAGAGCTTTGCCAGCCTCCAGTCGCGCATGACGCTGTCGTTCGAGATATTCAGCGCTTCCGCCGTTTCCTCGACGCTCAGCCCGCCGAAGAAGCGCATCTCCACCACCTGACCCTTGCGGGGATCGGCCCGCGACAAGGACGTCAGCGCCTCATCGATCGCGATGAGGTCGGTGATCCGCTCTGGCGACACCACGCAAACTTCGTCGAGAGACACATGCATGGCTCCGCCGCCGCGCTTCACCCTGCGGCGGGTCCGGGCGTGGTCCACCAGGATTCTTCGCATCATCTGGGCACAGATGGTGAAGAAATGACACCGGTCGCGGCAGGTGACCTTGCCGGCATCAATCAGGCGCAGGTAGACCTCATTGATGATCGCGGTGGTTTGGAGATCGTGGCCGGACGGCTCTTTGTCCAGGTAGCTCCTGGCCACCCGCCTCAGTTCCGCATCCACCAGTGGAACCAGGCGCTCGAGAGCCGACTGATCGCCCTTGCCCCAAGCCAGGAGCAATCCGGTGATCTCGTGCGGTGAAATGGCCTCCACAACCCCCTCCACGACTATACCACCGTCCGGCCGTTGAAAAATTATCTTGCGATGCGTTACAGGTGGGGGCACGATTTGTCGCGTGTAGTAGTGAGGGAGGAACACGAAGATGAACAGACTTTCACGTTTGTACTTGCTGGCGCTCACGCTGGGCTTGGTGCCGACAGTCGCGCAACTCACGAGCTTCAGTGTGATCGACTACCCTGGCGCCATCCTGACGTACCCACAGGGGATGAACGATGCGGGCGACATAGTGGGCGAATACACCGCGCCCGACAAGACGGTGCACGGCTTCCTATCCCGCGGAGGCCAGTTCAGCACTATCGACTTTCCTGGCGCTACGCTCACCCGTGGCAGGCACATCAACCGCGCCGGCGACATTGTAGGGGCATACGTCGATCCCGGCGGAAAGGAACACGGCTTTCTGCTGAGCGGGGGCCGCTTCACCACGATCGATTTCCCGGGCGCCGAGATGACCCGGATCATCGGGCTCAACAACAAGGGTGAGATGGTGGGCATGCACTTTAACCCCAGCGGCGACACCAAGCATCGCGGTTTCCTGTTCAGCGGGGGCCGTTTTACCTTGTTTGAACACCCCGGGGCCGGCTTTATGTCCTGTTTGTTCGAGATCAACGATGAGGGCGATATGCTCGGTCACTGGCAGGAACCCAGCGGGGTAATACACGGATGGCTGATACGACAGGGCAAGATGAGCTCCTTTGATCTCCCTGGCGCTCGGCAGACCATCCTGGAGACAGGCGGCCTCAGCGTTGCGGGCGATATCGTGGGATCTTATACGGACCCACGCGGAAAGAACAAGGCATTCTTGTGGAGCAAGGGCAGCTTCACCCCCTTCGACGTTCCCGGCTCCACGTCTACCATCGGCTCTCGCATGAACGCTTCGGGTCAGATTGTGGGCTGGTACCTAGATGCCGGTGGCGTACGTCACGGCTTCCTCACCCGGGTCGCGCCCGCTTCCCGCAGCCAGATCCTGAGGGTGGACGACGATGGCGCGGACTGCCCCGGCGCGCTGCGCACCATCCAGGAGGCCGTCACCCAGGCGCCGGCCGGCGCCACCATCGAGGTCTGCCCTGGCATCTACTTCAAGAGCGTCACCATCGCCGGCCCCGAAAAGAACGGCCTGAAGCTCATCGCCCAGGGCCGCGAGGGCGAAGTGGTCCTGCAAGGCGACTACACCGAGCGCGACGGCTTTCACCTCGAAAACGTGACCAACGTCCTGATCCGCGGCTTCACCGTCCGCGACTTCGGTAACCAGCCCACCACCGCCACCCAGTGGGGCGATGGGGCCAACATCTACCTCACGAATGCGCACTACAACACCATCGAACACAACCGGCTGATCAACGGGGACATGGTGGGGATCTGGCTGGTGGATTCGGGCAACAACGTCATTCAGCAGAACCTCTCGCTGGTGGACAACGCCAACCTGGCCAACTGCGGCATCCACGTGGGCGGCGCCACGTCGGCCAACAACTTCATCCGCCGGAACACCGCGTACGGCGCCAACATGGCCGGCATCATGGTGGTGGACGCGGGGCCGGGCAACGTCGTCGTGGACAACGTCTTCAACAACAACGGGCGGTTTGGGATCCATAACCGCAACACCGAGGGCACCTGGATCGAAGGCAACCGAGTCAGCTACAACCGGGGGCCCTGGGGAA
>ERZ1292640.1263-Hain-H43-02um-R1-1263-length-20935-cov-11_pt1 | contig 20935 bp, 23 predicted proteins | sample MGYA00564404_ERZ1292640 | MGnify/ENA primary metagenome ERZ1292640 (study PRJEB36523, sample SAMEA6512636) | groundwater metagenome | collected 2019-01-08 | study: AquaDiva: Metagenomics assemblies of 32 groundwater samples
CGGGGTCGTTCAGGAGCCCGACCGCACCCGAATCCTGATCCGCCGCCTTCGCTAGTAAGTCGGAGGGGGCCTCGACGGCCCCCTCCGAGTCCTCCCCCAGGGTTGCGCGGGCAAAGCCCGCGCTCGATCAAGGGCTCCCGTAAATCTGTGCGCCGCCCTTCCTGAACTCCTCCGCCTTCTCCTTCAGCCCCTCCTCCAGCGCCCTCGCGTCGTCGAGGCCCTTCTTCGCCGCGTAGTCGCGCACGTCCTGGGTGATCTTCATCGAGCAGAAGTGGGGGCCGCACATCGAGCAGAAGTGGGCGAGCTTGGCCCCCTCCGCCGGCAGCGTCTCGTCGTGAAAGGCGCGCGCGGTCTCCGGGTCCAGCGAGAGGTTGAACTGGTCCTCCCAGCGGAACTCGAAGCGCGCCTTGGAGAGCGCGTCGTCCCACTCACGCGCGCGCGGGTGGCCCTTGGCGAGGTCCGCGGCGTGGGCGGCGATCTTGTAGGCGATGACGCCGGCCTTCACGTCGTCCCGGTTCGGCAGACCGAGGTGCTCCTTCGGGGTCACGTAGCAGAGCATCGCCGTGCCGAACCAGCCGATCATCGCCGCGCCGATAGCGGAGGTGATGTGGTCGTAGCCCGGGGCCACGTCGGTGGTCAGCGGGCCCAGCGTGTAGAAGGGCGCCTCGTGGCAGACCTGGAGCTGCCGGTCCATGTTCTCCTTGATCAGGTGCATGGGGACGTGGCCGGGCCCCTCGATCATCACCTGGCAGTCGTGCTCCCAGGCGATCTTGGTCAGCTCGCCCAGCGTGTCCAGCTCGGCGAACTGGGCCTCGTCGTTGGCGTCGGCGGTGCACCCGGGGCGGAGGCCGTCGCCGAGCGAGAAGGCGACGTCGTAGGCGGCCATGATCTCGCAGATCTCCCTGAAGTGGGTGTAGAGGAAGCTCTCCTGGTGGTGCGCCAGGCACCACTTGGCCATGATGGAGCCGCCGCGCGACACGATGCCGGTCACGCGCTTGGCCGTCAGCGGGATGTAGCGCAGCAGCACGCCGGCGTGGATCGTGAAGTAGTCCACGCCCTGCTCCGCCTGCTCGATGAGCGTGTCCCGGTAGATCTCCCACGTCAGCTCTTCGGCCTTGCCGCCCACCTTCTCGAGCGCCTGGTAGATCGGCACCGTGCCGATGGGGACCGGGGAGTTCCGGAGGATCCATTCCCGCGTCTCGTGGATGTTCTTGCCCGTGGAGAGGTCCATCACGGTGTCGGCGCCCCAGCGGATGGCCCAGCGCATCTTCTCGACCTCTTCCTCGATGGAGGAGGCCACGGCGGAGTTGCCGATGTTGGCGTTGATCTTCACCAGGAAGTTTCGCCCGATGATCATCGGCTCGGATTCGGGATGGTTGACGTTGGCGGGGATGATGGCGCGGCCACGCGCCACCTCGTCCCTGACGAGCTCGGGGGCGACGCCCTCGCGGAGGGCGATGAACTCCATCTCCGGCGTGATCTCGCCGCGCCGCGCGTAGTGCAGCTGGGTGACGCGCCGGCCCGGCTTGGCCTGGAGCGGCCGGCGCACGCTCGCGAAGCGGACGCCGCCGAGGCTCGGATCGCTCTCGCGCTGGCGCCGGTAGAGGGAGGACGGCCCGGGGAGCTCCTCGACGTCGCCGCGCCCGAGGATCCAGGGGAGCCTGAGCGGCGGGAGCCCCTGCTTGATGTCCACGTGGGCATCGGGATCGGTATAGGGGCCGCTCGTGTCGTAGAGCCGGAGGGGCGGATTGTCCCCCGAGAGCGCGATCTCGCGCATGGGAACGCGGATATCGGGACGGGACCCGGTGATGTAGATCTTGCGGGAAGCGGGCATCGTGTGGCCTCCCTTCGCTGGCATTAACCAGATCAGGTTCATGCGGTCGGCGGCGGCTACTCCGCCCTCTCAGCCCGGTTTCTCCGAGCTCCCGCGTGTGATGGAAGGACACTCGTACTCTACCCCCGCCTCTGAAGGGCGTCAAGCCGTCCTCCAGATGACCCCCACCCCCTCGCCCCCCTCCTCGGGGGACCCCCCCAGGGATAGTATTTTTTTCTTTTTTCTCCCTCGTAAAACGGCGATAATACCCTCGGCCGGATCGGGAGGCGCCGGGCGGCGAGTTCCCTTTCGGCATTCGGCAAGGCAGGTGAACGCGGTTCCCTTTGCGCTCGAGGTTCCGCCTCGAGGGAGGAGAGAGCATGGCGAAGAAGAAGGTGGCGTTCGGCGGCTACTCCATCAACTTCAAGGGCTGCACGGACTCGGCCGAGTCGATCTTCGGCTCGAAGCCGATCGGCCCTTCCCTGATGACAAAAAAGATTTGGGCCTACATCAAGCGGAAGAGGCTGGCAAAGCGGTAAGAACCCCGCCCGGCGCTTCCAGGTCGAGCTCGAGAATCTAGCGGGAGAGAGAGGACCCCGACGTCCTCGTCACGGGCCTCTCTCCTCGTTTCTCTGCTTCTGGACAGATCCCGTCTCCCCCACTACAATCCTCCCCATGGCGCGCCCGGTCCTCTACAACCGGGAGAACTGACCCACCTGCCAGAAAGCGAGAGAGTTTCTCTCGCTGCGGGGTGTCGCCTACGACAGCCACGTCGTGGAGACGCGGCCCGTGACGCGCGAGGAGACCCTGGACCTCGCGCGGCAGGCGCGGCGCTTCCTGATCAAGGTCGGGCAGGATACGCTCAGGTTCGACGCGGCGACCAATCCGATCACTGAGCAGCAGGTTCACGCCTATCTGGTGCACGACGATGGCTTCCTGCGCGTGCCCGTGCTGGCGATGGGGGATCTCCTCGTCAGAGGCTACACCGAGGAGCTGTACCGAGAGGCGTTAGGAGGCAGCCTGTGATTATCAAGGAAACTGCGCGGAGCGTGTACCTCGACGTCTCCCAGATCGCCTGGGAGCCCAGTGAGCACCCGGGGGTGGAGACGAAGACACTCTACCGGGAGCCCTCAGGCCGGCAGACGGTGCTGGTCCGCATGGCCCCCGGGGCCCGGCTGCCCGACCATCGCCATCGAGGGGTGGAGCAGAGCTACGTCCTGGAGGGAACGCTCGTGGACGACGATGGCACCTGTACGGCGGGAAACTTCGTCTGGCGCCGCCCGGGGTCGGTGCACAATGCCTGGACCCCCGACGGCTGCCTGGTGCTGGCGGTCTTCGAGGCCCCCAACGAATTCCTCGTCTAGAGTTTTTCGGGGATCTGGTCGAGGCGCTCGACGGTGAGGTCCGGAGAGAAGCCCAGCTCCTCCATTGGCGCCTTCTGGCGGTTGCACCAGCAGACCCGATAGCCGAAGGCCTTGGCCCCCGCCGCGTCCCACGCGTTCGAGGACACGAAGAGCAGATCCCCCGCCGGCAGCCCCATCGCCTTCGGCCCGAGGGCGTAGACGGCGGGCGAGGGCTTGTAGGTCTTCACGGCGTCCACGGAGAGGACGTGCTGGAGGCACGGGCCCAGGCCGCTCGAGCGCACGGCCGCCTCCAGCATCCTCGGCGAGCCGTTGGAGAGGATGGCCAGGGGAGAGCCCTTGAGGCGCTCCAGCGCCGTCTTCACCTCGGGAAAGGCGGCGAGGGACAGATAGGCTTCCATGAGGCGCTTGAGCTGGGCTGGGCTGGCCGCGAGGCCGAGCCGGCGGACCGCGAAGCGCAGGGCGGCCTCCGTCACCTGCCAGAAATCCTCGTAGCGTCCCATGAGCGCGCGCAGCCAGGTGTACTCCAGCTGCTTCTGCCGCCACGTCAGGGAGAGGGCCTGGGGATCCTGCGTGATCTCGCGGCCGGCCTCGATTACCGAATGGACGTCGAAGAGAGTGCCGTACGCGTCGAAGACGAACCCCCGGGGGAGAGCCATGCGATCAGAAGCGGGTGCCCCGCTTCCGCGGCGGCAGCGTCGGGCGGTGGTTCTCGGACGGGGGCTCGAGCCCCGACAGTATGAGGCCGTAGCGGATCAGCCGCTGGGCGTCCAGGAACGAGAGGCCGCGGCTGGGCGCGCCGAGGACGATACCGACGAAGCGCTGGCCGTCGAGCCACGCGGCCACGGCCAGGTTGTATCCCGCCTCGTTGGTGAATCCGGTCTTGAACGCCTGGACGCCGCCGGTCTCGATGAACGGCGGCACGCGCCGGCTGTACACGCGGCCCCGGTAGATGAAGGTCTTGCCCCCCAGGATTGTGCGCACCCCCGGAAAGTCGTGGAGCAGGTGATCGGTCAGGGCCGCGAGATCGCGGGCGGTGCTGCGCTGGGCGGGGTCCGGCAGACCGTGGGGATTTGCATACCGGGTGGCCGTGAGACCGAGCTCCTGAGCCTTGGCGTTCATCCGCGCCACGAAGCTCTCCTCGTCGCCCGCCAGGTGCTCGGCGACGGCCGTCGCGGCGTCGTTCGCCGACGCGATGGCGACGCCCTCCAGGAGCACCCCGAACGGCACGACCTCCCCGGCCCGGAGCCCCATCCGGTAGCGCGGGGTCCGGGATCCCTTGAGGCTCACCGTGACCGGGTCCTCCCAGTCAACCCGTCCGGCTTCCAGGTCCTCGTAGGCGAGGTAGAGGGTCATGAGCTTCACGAGGCTCGCCGGCGCGTGCTCGTCCTCCGCGTTCTTGGCGAAGAGCACGTTCCCCTGAGGATCGATGAGGAGCACCGCCTCGGCGGTCAGGGCCGGCGCCTTGCCGTTCTGGGCCGCCGCCGGTATCGGCGCCAGCGCCAGGAGCGCGGTGAGCAGCGCGGGGATCAGACGGCGGGGACGGCGGGAGCGAGCCGGAGCTCGACGGGGATCTGGAGGTCGTGGAGTCTCAGGTACAGGTTGAGCCGGGCCTTGCCGGGTTCGTCGAGCGCCCGCGGTTCGGCCAGCTCCCAGCGGAGCCATCCTTCGCGGCAGCCCACCCAGGTGCCGGCCATCAGGTCCGCCAGGGGGCAGCGTGATTCGAGGCAGGCTCCGTTGCTGAGCCGGCACACCGCATAACGGGGAGTCGCCACGCTCCCTCCTCGGGTGTTGGGTGAGGCGCACTGACTGACATTCTACTGACCGGCCGCGCGGCGGTGTCAACAAAAAAGCGCGCAAGTTGGTGCGTCGGGGCGGCGGTGGTATCCTGGGGGACACCATGAAGCCAGGATGGGGGGTTGCTCTCGTGCTCGCGCTGCTCGTCGTGTGCCCAGCGGCAGCCGAGCCGCCGTCCCCCGAGGAGGAGGCGCCGGCCGACACTCCGGCGCGGCCCGCTCCGCCGCCCCCCGCGGGAGAGATCGCGCTGGTCCCCGGCGGGCGCCTGATCCCGTGGGAGGAGCTGGACGAGGAATCCTTCGCGCTTGCGCGGGACGTGGTGAGCCAGGCTCTCGTCTTCCGGCAGGTGGACGGGATCGCGTTCCGGAGCCGCAAGGAGGTCTACGACTACCTGATCCAGCACATGGACTTTGCCGCCGACGTGGCCCGGATGCTCCGGGTTGGCAAGTACCGGATCCGCCGCATCCCGGCGGGCTTCGAAACCGACGACGGCCGCGGCGCCCACGGGTTCTTGAAGCCGCTCTACGATGACGGAGACCGGCGCGTGTTTTACCTCCAGGGACGCTACGATCCTCCGATCCTGCCGTCCATCGGCGGGCGCCTGGTGCTCGTGCTTGACACCAGCCACACCCTGGCGCCGGACGGCGAGAACTACGCCGAGATGCGGGTCGCCGGCTACCTGCGCTTGGACAGCCTCCTGGCCGAAGTCATCGTCGCGGTGGCCCGGAGCTTCTCGGAGGAGATGGTCCAGAAGAAGGTCAAGCGCTTTTTCCGCGACGTGGCGCGCGTGAGTCGCCGCGCCTACGACGACCCGGATGGGCTGATCGAAGAGCTGGCGCGTCACCCCCAATTCGAGGCGGAGCGCGTCGCCGAGTTCCGCCAGGTGCTCTACGCCCACCGGCCGCCGCCGTGGGCCGAAGCCATTCCGTTCCGTCTCGCGCCCGAGCCCCTGACCCTCAATCCCGGAGACCTGTCCGAAACCTACTGAGGCGCCCGATGGAGTGGGTGTGGGGGAGCCTGGTTGTTCTCGCGCTGCTCGTCGCCGGCCTGGGGGGCTGGCGCGTCGCGCGGCAGGCGCTCCAGTTCTGCCCGCACTGCGGCTGGATCGTCCGCCGGGTCCGCACCGGCTGGCTCCGCTGCCGCCGCTGCCACCGCCAGTACAGCCGGCACGCTAAGATCCATCCGTGAAGAAGGTGTTGCTCTACACGATGGCCGGGAACGCCGACGGCGAAGCCGCGCTCGCGTTCTTTCAGGCGCGGGGGACGCGCGTGGACGTGCGCGACGTGGGACGGGACGGCGCGGCGACGCTGGAGTGCTTCGACCTGGTGGGGCGGCTCGTCGTTCCCACCGTGGTCATCGACGGCCGAGTTTTTTTTGGGTTCGCGGCCAACCGCGAGGAGATCGAGCCGTTGCTACATACCTAACGCGGCGCGCGCTTCGTCCATCACCGCTTCGGTGATGGTGCGGTACCCTTTGCCCTCCGCGTAGCGCTCGATCGCCTTCCGCGCCATCGGGCGGATGAAGGACGGGATCCGCTCCACCCGCGCCTCCGCCTCCTGGCTCCACGCCATCCCGCCCGGGCCCTGGGCCTCCTCGGCGGCGATCATCCCCGCGAAGGGACAGCCCGGCCCTGTGGAGGCGCCCTCGGGCCGGGGCTCCGGGGCTTCCTCGAAGGCCTCGGGGCGCTGGTGCCTCAGGGAAGAGCGGAGGTGCTCGAAGGGCGCCGCCGGCTCCGACCGGCCGCCGACCTTGACGCCGAGGCTCCGGATCAGCTGGGTCTCGGAGGGATTGGTCAGCATCGCCACGCGCCGGCTGCAGCGCGGGCACGCGAAGGTCACGGCGAGGGAGCCCTCGTCGGGGCCCTGGCTTGTCTGGAGCCGCATCGGCTCGTCGCACTCGACGCAGAGGAACTTCATGGGTTCATTTGCGGGCGCGTTCCTCCGCCTCGACGAGAAGCGCAGCGAGGCGCTTGACGATTTCCACTGCCAGCTTCGGGTTGGTTCGAATGAAGTGTTCGAGGCGGTCGCCCGGGATTACGCAGAGGGCGACGTCCGTCTCGGCCATCGCCGTCGCGGTGCGTGGGCCAGCGCGAAAGAGCGAGACTTCTCCCAGCAGCTCTCCCTCGCCGAGGACTCGAAGGGTGCGCTCTTCCCCGCCGACGATCTTCCGGATGGCCACCTTTCCGGATTGGACGAGGAACGCCTCGTTGTGGGCCTCGTCGCCTTCCTGAAAGATCGCCTGGCCGGCGGTGAAACGCCGGACCTGAACCTGGCTCAGTGCGCTCATTTCTCGGAGGGGGGCTCCGCCCCCCTTCCGATACCTCCCCCCAGACTCGGTTGCGCCGGCCAAGCCGGCGCTCGAACGGGCGTGCGACAGTTTAGCAACGCTGGGTCTTTCATGCCGTCACCTCGCGGGCTTCATCATACTGACGAGGGCACCGAAGGGCAAGCCGGGCCGCCGGGCGGCCGTCTACGGGAAAGGGTAGCGGCGGGGGTACCAGTACGGGGGCCAGTAGATGAGCCCGGCCGGCTCCACCACGTACACCCGCTGCACCCGCTCCGCCTCGCGCACGTCCTGTTCCCATTCGACCTCGTCCTCCAGGCTCGCCGCCACGAAGCGCTTCACCTCGTCCGAGAGCGGGCCCGCGCGGATCACCTTCAGGGCGCGGTTGATCTGGGCGGCGATGCGCGGGTGCGGTTCGAGCGCCAGGAGCGCCGTCAGCTGCTCCTCCGCCGCGGTGTTCTCTCCCTTCTGCAGGTAGGCCAGGCCGAGGTAGAAGCGGGCCTCGGCGTGTTTCGGCGCCTCGGCGAGGACCTGGCGGAGGGCGGCCTCCGCCTCGTCGAAGGCGCCCAGCTTGTAACGGGCGACGCCGAGGCCAGCGCGGGCATCCAGACGGCCGGGATCGCGCGCGAGGGCCTGACTGAAGTGGCTCGCCGCCTCGTCGTAGCGCTCCTGGCGGAGGGCGGCCCGCCCCTGGGCATACGGCGTGGCGCATCCGGCCAGGGCCAGGAGGGCCAGGAGGGGGGCAAGCCCGGCGGATCGGCGGCGCACGGCCTGATTATAGACCCGCTGGACGCTTGCGGTGGGTCCGGCGAGTGCTGTAAAGTGAAGAGCCGTGCCGGTGTAGCTCAGTGGCAGAGCAGCTGATTCGTAATTTCCTCCAGCGGGGTTGCGTGTTTCACTGGGCCTTCGCAGCGTTACTCGCAACCCTGCTTCTCTTCTTACCCTCCCTGTTCTGACAGCTCTTCTCAGGTAAGGACACCTTTCTCAGCCCCTGCCCTTCTTTCTCGTCAACCCCCCTCCTCGTCAGCACAAGAATCAGCACAAAGGGGAAGCTCTTCTCCACTCTCCTGATCCCAGCTCGTGCAAGCCCCTCATACAAAGCTGGTGCTCAATTCGTACTTGCTGACGCAACTCTTGCCGCTCTCCTATTCTCATCTCATCAACCTCGTCGGCATCGTAGAAGGGTCTTGGCTCTCCACAATCAGAGGACGCATTCGAGATATGGTGGACGGATTCATCAACGCCTACCTCGCTGCTACCCCGAGGCGATAGAACTGCTGTAAGGCCTGCGAAGAGGGAGCCCGGACGGGCAGAAGCCGATAAGAATGGCGAGCGGTGCGGGTGCGGGACGACGGCTAGCCTCTCGAATTGGGTCATCAATGAAGACATTCCCCAGAGCACCCGGGGCCCTGCTCGAGTAGTAGGCGACCCCGAGTCATTCTCGGAGGCGGTGGCCTGGGAGCTGTGTTAGTATGCGCGTAGATATGGGCACTTGGGAGCGCTTCGCGAAGGCGCCGATTGCCGAGGCGTTACTCGATATCCGGGTGACCTTCTCCGCGCCAGTCGAGCTAGCTCGGCTTGAGTCCTTCCACGACGTCATTCGGGACAACTACCCGGTGAAGCAGGGGCGAGTGAAGTGGCATGGCGAGATACAGGTGGCGAAGGAAAAGGTGCAGCAGGCGATCAGGCGCGAAGCCGAGGGGTTCATGTTCAAATCTAGTGACAGCCAACGTGTCGTGCAGGTTCGTCAAGATGGATTCACTTTCAACTGGCTCAAGCCGTACCAGACATGGGAAGCTTTTCGCGATGAAGGCCGTAGGCATTGGGAGAGATACCGCGAGACCTTCCGTCCGGAGGCGGTCACGCGGCTCGGCCTCCGATATATCAACCGAATTGAACTCCCGCTGCCCTTCGATGATTTCCGAGACTTCGTCAAGACCGCGCCCGACATCGCCGACGGCATGCCGCAGGCCATCAGTGCACTTTTCCTGCGTCTCGAGATTCCCGACACCAAGCGCGGGCTGATGGCAATTGTGACCGAGACCATGGAGTCGCCCGTCGAAGACGGAAGGCGACTGCCGCTCATCTTCGACATTGACATCGGTCGCTCAGCGACCTTCGAGCCTGCTAGTGCCGCGGTTTGGGAGACTTTCGAGCAGATGCGCGAGTGTAAGAACGAGATTTTCTTCGCAAGTGTTACCGACCGAGCAAAGGAGATGTTTCGATGAGCAGCTTCGTGCTCACAATGGAACCGCCAGCGCTCGTGCGTTTCCTAACGCCGCATCTGGAGGGTGCAGGATCTGATCTTGCAACCGTCGAGGGGCGCGTCCGTGAGTTGCTGGATGACCTTCGCGACTCGGTCGCCATCACTTATAGGCAGGCGATCATTGCGGAAACTTGCCACGGCCTGGTGAAAGAATGGCGTGAGGCGACCCGGTTCCAGTCGTCGCTGACGCAGATTACGGAGCATCCAACATATCGTGCAATCGTACAGCTGGGAGAAGAAGTAGTGCCTGTATTACTCCGTGAGTTGCAGCGTCGGCCTGAGCCGTGGTTCGCGGCACTACGAGAGATTACCGGGGCTGATCCAGTAAGACCGGAGCAGCGGGGTGATATGCGAGCCATGGCGGAAGCTTGGCTTGGCTGGGGGCGCGCCCACGGCTTTATGCGGTGACCGATCCGCTTGCCGAAACCTTCCCTGGTCTGGCTGCCGGGGGATATCGCATCACGAGTCCGGAATCTGACAGTTACAACTGCCTCGCCTGGGTAGCATCAAGGAATGATAGATGGTGGTGGCCTCATCCTGATGCTTTCTGGCCTGAAGGGGCGCCACTAGCAACAACGCTGGCCGCCTTCGAGGCAGCGTATAGAATGCTGGGTTACACGCCGCGCCCAGGCGCAAACTTCGAGTTACGGTTTGAGAAGATCGCCATCTTCGCAGACGCGATGGGTACGCCGACCCACGCGGCGCGGCAGCTGGACAGTGGGAAGTGGACCAGCAAGCTCGGGCGAAGCGTCGACATTGAGCACGCGAGCCCCGATGCGCTCAATGGTCCATCCTATGGCAGTCCCGCGCTGTTTATGGATCGTCGTCGCCCGCTCTGGCGTTGGCCAATGGCGGTACTCAAGCGGACTCTTGCCATGTTGCACGCTTGTTTGCTGTAGATACTCAGTGTCCGTACTGTGATGGGGGTTGGGTGGATCCGCCCTGAGGAGGAGCATGTCGAGGACGACCATGGCGAGGATGGACGGGCTAGTCCCCACCCGCCCGAGGGCGGATGAGTTCAGCACAAAGTGGTAAAATCGAGGTCGTCCTGCTCCGTAAGTAGTTGAAAAGCCGGTGTAGCTCAGTGGCAGAGCAGCTGATTCGTAATCAGCAGGTCGTGGGTTCAAGTCCCACCGCCGGCTCCAGAAGTTCAACGACTTTCGAAATACCACGCCGGACCATCTTCCGGGATCTGCCATCGCTGGTTGACATTGGGCTCTCCTCTCCGTCTTTCTTTTCCTGGTTTTGCCGGTTGGCACACTGCTTGCTCCGGTCTTCCGGTAGGCTCAATTTGTGAAAGAAACAGGACACAGGGAAGGCCGGGGGATGAAGGGCGACACAACCGGAGGCATGGGGACCCCGGGTCGTGCTCGCTCGGTCCCGAGTGGACTGCCTGTGAAGGTCTCGCTGCAGGGCGAGCGGCGGGCTGAATTGCAGGGGGAACTTGTGGCCTTCGACCGCTTCTGGATGAGGGTGAAGCTTGGGGCGAGCAAAGCCACCGCACACGAAGGGTCGAACGTCGGCCTCGAGCTCGCCAACCCCGACGGCGAGCCTCCGATCCAGGTGAACGGAATCGTATGGCGGGCGCCCGGCGGCGGTCTCATCACGGTTCTCCTCAGCTTGAGCGGCCCGGAGTTCAGTCGCCTCAAGGCGCTCGTGAGCGCTTCCGCCGATTCGCGATCGGTCCCGCCGCCGGCGATGCCCGGCCTGGTGAGCTCGCCTCCGCAAGCCGAGGCACCCACAAGCTGGAGGCGCCCCGCGCCTGAGCCCGAGAGCCCAGCGCGCTCCCCCGAGCCGAGGGTGAAGTCCCCGGGTCGAGGGCCCGCGTCGGAGAGGGAGGCGCCGCGGCCGGTGGCGCCGAGGCGCGCTCGGCGTGCGAGCCCGGCCGAGGAGGCGGCGATCCTGATGGCCCGGGGGGACCACGAGGGGGCAGCTCGACTCTATTCCGAGGCGGTCCGGGAGGCCCCGGGGGACGTGTCGCTCTGGTATGCGCTCGGAGCGGCCCTGCATCGCCTCAGGCGGTGGAGAGAAGCGGCCGAGGCCTTCGAGTACGTGATGGGCCACGGCCGGCCTGACTCCCGAGAGGTGCGCCTCGCGCGGCTCTGGCTGGAGCGCGGGAGGATCGGCAGGGAGACGGCCCCGGCCGAAGAGCTTCTCGATCCCGAGGGATCGGGTCCAGCCGAAGGGCAGGCCGCCCGGGTCGAGCCGGGTCCCGAGCCCCCGGAGGCGGAGGGACAGGACGCACCGGAGGAGCCGGACGCAGAGCCCTCGGAGCCGAGCCTCGCCCAGCAGGCGGCGACGCTGGAAGCTCAGGGCGAGTACCGGAAGGCGGCCAAACTCTACTACCAGGGGCTCCAGGCATCGCCGCAGGATGTGTCTCTCTGGTATGCCCTGGGAACGACCCTGCATCGCATGGACCGGTCCAAGGCGGCGGCGCGGGCCTTCGAGAAGGTGGTGCAGCATGGACAGCCCGATTCGCGGGAGGTAGAGATCGCTCGGCTGTGGCTCGAGGGACGAGACGTCCCGGCGGAGAGCACGGTGCCCGACGTGGGCGCTGAGCCGGAGCAGCAAGACCACGCGGGTGCGCCGAGCGCATCGGCGGAGCCCGACGCCGAGCCGTCCGTCGCGAGCGCGATCTCCGAGCCCCCGGCTCATTCCAGCTCGGCGCTGCAGGCGGCACTTCTAGCGGCCCAGGGTGACTACGAGGGCGCCGCGCGGCTCTACTACCAAGCCTTCGAGCAGGCTCTCGGGGCGGCCCCGGATGACGTGCTGCTCTGGTACGCCCTCGGCGTGACCCTGCAGCACCTCAGCCAGGGGAAGGCAGCCGCCCAGGCCTTCGAGAAGGTGGTGCAGCACGGCCGGCCCGGCTCGCGGGAGGTACGGCTCGCTCGGCTCTGGCTGGAGATCGGTGACGCTGTAGTCGGACCGGTCGGGGTGGCAACGCCCACGGAAGAGGCGGCCGCGACCCCTGCGGAAGGTCCGAGCGTGAGTGCGCACATCCACACGGAGACACCGGCCGCGCCGCCCGAGCCGCGAGCACAGCCTTCCGGGCGCGGCGCCACAGCACGGAAGCGGCCGTCGGCGACTCCGGCCGTGCCGCTTGATGACCCGTGGGAGCTCGGTCGCGCCTTTGAGCGGGATATGCCGGTCCCGAAGGCGGTCCAGAAGGAGGAGCCGGCGGGTTCCGCCGTTGCCGACATCGAGGGCTCGAGCCCCCCGCCCGGCGGACCTCGCGCGCGGCGGGAGGCGCATCGGCCGTCGCGCTCAGGGCGCCCCAGGCGACCGGGGCCGAGTCCTGCCGAGGAGGCGGCGATCCTGGCGGGCCGGGGGGACTATGAGGAGGCGGCGCGACTCTACTCCGAGGCGCTTCAGGCAGCGCCGGGGGACGTCTCGCTCTGGTACGCGCTGGCGGTGACCCTGCGTCACCTCAGGCGGTCCACGGAGGCGGCCGAAGCCTTCGAGTACGTGGTGCGCCATGGCCGGCCCGGTTCGCAGGAGGCGCGGCTCGCGCGGGTCTGGCTGGAGCGCGGGGGCACCTGAGAGGAGCCGGGCGCGCGCTCTTAGCCAGCGAGACCGAACCGTCCTCCCGGTACCGGGCCGCCCTTGACAGCCTCCGGCGCCGGCCATACACTCCAATCCTGCCTGTGGCCCCAACCGCTATGCCCAAGGCACTGATCAACGGCGTCAATCTGTTCTACGAGGTGGTCGGCGAGGGGACGCCGCTCGTCTTCGTCCACGAGTTCGCCGGCGAGTCCCTCAGCTGGCGCCCCCAGGTCAACTTCTTCGGCCGGCGCTACCGCACGATCACGTTCAACGCGCGCGGATACCCGCCGTCGGACGTTCCCGACGATCCCGCGGCCTTCTCCCAGCAGCAGGCCGTGGAAGACATCCGGGGACTCCTGGATCACCTGAAGATCCCGAAGGCCCACGTCTGCGGGCTCTCCATGGGCGGCTACGCCACGCTCCACTTCGGGCTCAGCTATCCGGATCGCGCGCTGTCGCTCACGGTGGCGGGGTGCGGCTATGGGAGCGGCGCCCACCGGGACCAGTTCAAGAAGGACTCGGCGGACCTGGCTCGGCGGCTGGAAACGGAGGGGATGGAGAAGGTCGCGGAGACCTACACGCGCGGGCCGGCGCGCGTTCAGTTTCTCCGGAAGGATCCCACTGGGTGGCAGGAGTTCCGCGACCGGTTCGCCGCCCAGTCGGCCAAGGGGCACGCCTTGACGATGCGGGGGGTGCAGATGCTCCGCCCGTCGGTCTTCGACCTCGAGGATCGGCTCACGCGGCTCGAGGTGCCGACGCTGATCGTCACGGGCGACGAGGACGAGCCGTGCCTGGAGCCCGGGATCTTCATGAAGCGGAAGATCCGCTCGGCCGCGCTCCTCGTCATCCCGAACTCCGGCCACACGATCAACCTCGAGGAGCCGGACCTCTTCAACCGCGCGCTGCTGGATTTCCTGACGGCGGTGGACTCCGGTTCCTGGCCCACCCGGAGCACTTAAAGGAAGCGGCGGTTCTTGCGCTCGTCAGGCACGCGGAGGCCGAGGGCCTCGAGCTTCCGGTCCGCGTACTGCTTGTAGGCCTGCCGGATCTCGGCGTTCCCGACGCCTTTCAACCCCCACTGGATGAACTTCGGCGCGTTGGGGGAGTCCGAGCGGCCGAACATGTCCAGCGCCGCGGGGTACCACTTGTCCAGCAGGTGCTGGGCCAGGGCCTTTCCGGTGGCGTCCCGGCAGATCCCGATCAGGAAGCGGTCGCCCATCTCCGAATGGCCGAGCTCGTCCCGCTCCACCGTGGCCGCGATCTTCATGAGGGGCACGTAGCTCGATTCGCGCCAGTCCCGGGCGTGGAAGGCCCCGTTCAGGTCCACGAAGAAGTGGAAGAAGGCGTCGTCGGCCCACGACTCGCGGGGGAGGTGGAAGGCATAGTGGGTGTAGGGGACGTCCTTCAGGGCGAAGGTCGGGTCGAGGCCGGCGGCCAGGCGGTGGAAGAGGATGGCGTGCTTCATCTCCTCGGCGAGGTACTCGGCCTTGATGCCCTTCGCCTCCTCGGAGGGGGCCAGGGCTTCGGCCAGGTCGGCGCAGGTGGACATGAACCCCCAGAAGCTCTTGTTCCCCGCCCGCTCCCCTTCGTGGGCGAGCATCTTCAGGAGGAGGCTTCGGTATTCGTCGGGGAGCGCGTCCCCCTCGTTGAAGCGGTAGCGCCCGGCCCCATCGCCGTGGGGAAAGGCCGGGAGCGGGTCGCCCTTGGCGTACGGCTCGCGCCAGAGCGGCCAGTCCTCGGGCCCCATCCTCTCGGGCGCCGCCGGCTGCCAGTGCGTAGGGCGCCCGCCCGCCGCGACCGCCTGGTGGCCGCATTGGCAACCGAGAAGACCCTGGGCGTACAGATCGCGCTGAGCCTCGATGAGCGCCGGCGCTAGGCCAGGGAGGAGCCGGTCTCCCACCACGCCGAGGTAGCGGTCGCAGCCCGCGCAGCGAAGGGTGTAGTAGGTCCCGTAGGCCGCGGGATCGGCGAGCCGGATCCCGACGGAGCGATACGCCTCCCGGATCTCCTCGAGCACCTGGCTCATCGCGGGAACCGTACTATGGGGGCCCGGAAAACGCAATGGAGGTCCTTGCGGGGGCAGATCGTCTTGGGTATTCTCAAGCGGCGGACTGGATCAGTGTGACCATTCAAAAGGAGGAAGGAAGATGCGAACAGCGAGTTTTCGTACTAGCGCGAAATGCCTACTCGCCCTCCTGGCGCTGGCCGGTGTGGTCGGTGGCGCCATGGGGCTGGCGGGGCCCCCGTGGGCGGAGGCCCAGGCCAAGCCGGCGGAGCTGAAGATCGGGATCGTCTCATTCCTGTCGGGCCCGGCCACGGTTTTCGGGGTGCCGTCCAAGAACGCCGCCGAGTGGCTCATCGAGAAGTACAACCGGGAAGGCGGGATCGGCGGGGTGAAGATCCGGCCCGTCTACGCGGACGAGGCCGGCGGGGCCGAGAAGCAGGTGGCGGAGTTCCGGCGCCTGGTCCTCGACGAGAAGGTGGACCTGGTGATCGGCTACATCTCCAGCGCCGACTGCCTGGCGGTGGCACCCGTGGCCGAGGAACTCAGAAAGCTCACCGTCCTCTTCGACTGCGGGACCAACCGCATCTTCGAGGACAGCAAGTACAAGTACGTCTTCCGGACGAAGGCCCACCAGGTTCTGGACAGCGTCGCCGCGGCCAAGTACGTCCTGTCGGTCAAGCCGAACGTGAAGACCATCGCCGGGATCAACCAGGACTACGCCTGGGGGCGCGACTCCTGGGAAAGCTTCAGGCGGGCCATGCTGAAGCTCAAGCCTGACGTCCAGGTCGTAGCCGAACTGTGGCCGAAGCTCCTGGCCGGGGAGTACTCGGCGGAGATCTCCCGGCTCCTGGTGGCGAAGCCCGACGTGATCCACTCGAGTTTCTGGAACGGGGACATCATCGGTCTCGTCAAGCAGGGCGCCCCCCGCGGGCTCTTCAGCCAGAGCCTGGTGGTGCTCACCGCCGGCGAGCACATGCTCCAGGATGTCGGCAAGGATATGCCCGAGGGCGTCGTCATCGGCGCCCGGGGGGACCACTGGTTTCTTCACAACGCCAATGACCCCTTGCACAAGGAGTTCGTGGACGGCTACCGGGCGAGGTACGGCCGGTACCCCATCTATCCCTCCTATCACATGTACCAGGCCGTCGCGGGGGTGAAGGCCGCCTATGAGAAAGCCATGAAGGCTGCCGGAGGGGCTTGGCCGAGCCTGGACCAGGCGATCAAGGCGTTCGAAGGGATCGAGTATCGGGTGCCTCCGGGTCGGACCATGACGATCCGCGGGGACCACAATGGCATCGAGCCGGCCATCATGGGCCTGACGAAGCACGACCCCAAGTACCCGTTCGCGATCCTCGACCGCATGATGGTGTTCCCGGCGGCCGAGGTGAACCCGCCGCTCGGAGTGAAGAGCAACGACTGGATTGACAGCTGGAAGAAGTAAGCGGACGGCGAGGGCCGGGTGGCCAGCCCGGACCCCGGCCCTCGGTCGCGCTGACGCATCGCCATGACTGTTGCAGTCGTGATTCTGCTCGACGGGGTCCTCTACGCCGCCGTCCTGTTCCTCGTGGCGGCGGGCCTGACGCTGGTCTATGGGGTGATGCGGATTCTCAACATCGCCCACGGGAGCTTCTACGCCCTGGGGGCCTACGCAGGGACGTCGCTGGTCCTCGTGTACCTGAAGACGGGAGGGCCGGCCCCCCTCATGTACCTGGCCCTCCTCGCCGGCGCGGTCGTGGCGGGCGCGATCGCCGGGCCCCTCGTCGAGCGCCTCCTGCTCCGGCCCATCTACGGGCGCGAAGAGGTCGTCCAGCTCCTCGTGACCTATTCGCTGTTCCTCATCCTGGAAGACGTGATGAAGCTCCTCTGGGGGGTGGATCCCTACTACGTCGCCAAACCGTACGCGTTTCTGGGCACGGTCACGATTGCGGGGATCCGCTATGCGTGGTACCAGCTGCTGCTGATCGCCGTCGCCCTGGCCACGGGGGTCCTCGTCTCGCTGGCGATCCGCGGCACCCGGCTGGGCCGGATGATCGTCGCCGTCACCGCGGACCGTGAAATCAGCGCGACTCTCGGGATCAACGTCGGGCGCGTCTACACGCTGGCGTTTACGGCGGGCGCGATCCTGGCGGCCCTGGGCGGTGCGCTCGTTGCTCCGCTCATCTCCGTGGCCCCGGGAATGTCCGTCGAAGCCATCGTGCTGGCCTTTGCGGTGGTGGTGATCGGCGGGCTCGGCAGCCTCGAGGGGGCCGCCCTGGGAGCGCTCATCGTCGGCATCACGCGGGCCGCGGCGGTCCAGCTCTTTCCCGAGATCGAGCTGGCGACCGTCTACCTGATCATGGTGGCGGTGCTCCTCTTCCGCCCGCGAGGCCTGTTCGGGGAATGGGAGACCCGGAGAATATGAGGGGCGGGAAAGCGCTCCCCCTCGTCGCGGCGGCGGTGTTCGGGGCGGCCCCCCTCGTGCTCCCTGGCTGGGTCACGTTTCTGCTGACGCTGGCCGTCGCCAAGTCCGTCATGGTGCTCGCCATCGCGCTGCTCCTGCGCGGCGGGCTCGTCTCCTTCGGCCACGGAATGTTTTTCGCCGCCGGCGCCTACACGGTGGGCATGGCCATGAAGTGGGGCGGCATGAGGGAGGCGGTGGTCCTGACGTTCCTCGGGGTCCTTGCCGCCGCCGCCGCGGCGGCGCTCCTCGGGCTCCTCATCGCCCGCTATCGCGGCATTTTCTTCGCGATGCTCAACATGGCGATCTCGATGGTGGTCTATGCTGTCTTGCTCAAGCTGTACTGGGTGACGGGGGGCACCGATGGCATCGGGATCCGCACGCCGACGATCCTCGGGGTGATGCCGGAGCGGGAGAGCCTCCGCCTCGTGATGTACTACTTCACGCTCGTCATGACGTTGCCAGCCTTCTATGCGGTGCACCGGTTCTGGACCTCGCCCCTGGGCTTCGCGCTCCGGGCGGTCCGCGACAACGAGGTCCGCGTCGAGTACATGGGCACCTCGGTGGCTCGGGTCATCTACGCCGCCTACGTCTTATCGGGGGCGCTGGGGGGCCTCGCCGGGATTCTCACGGGCTTCTCGGTGGGCCACATCGTGCCGGACCTGGCCTACTGGACCACCTCCGGCGAATTCGTCTTCGTGGCGGTGCTGGGAGGGCCCGCGAGCATTCCGGGCCCGCTCGTGGGGTCCATCGCATTCGAGTTCCTGAAGAGCTACGCCTACAAATACGCGGCCTTCACCTGGCAGATGACCCTCGGCGTGACGATGCTCGCGATCATCCTCTTCATGCCGGGCGGGCTCTGGACCATCTACGAGGGCCTGGCGCGGCAGGGGCGTCAATGGCGACTGTCCTGGAAACGCACGGGCTGACCAAGTCCTTCGGAGGCGTGCTCGCCGTCGATGACGTGAGCGTCGCGATCGCGCCGGGGGAGATCGTCGGAATCGTGGGGGCCAACGGCGCCGGCAAGACCACCTTCGTGAACCTCGTCACCGGGTACCTCAAGCCTGACCGGGGTCGGATCCTCTACCTCGGCCGGGACATCACCGCCCATCCGCCGCGGGAGGTCACCGGGCTCGGGGTCGCCCGCTCGTTCCAGATCCCGCAGATCTACGCCAGCCTCACGGTGCTGGAGAACGTGCTCATCGCGCTGGTCGCTCGGGAGGGGCAGAGCCTCCGGGCGTGGGCGCCGCTTTCCACGAGGGTGCGGGAGGCCGAGGGCCTCACCTTGCTCGAGCCCTTTGGCCTCACGGAGCACGCGGCCCGGCCGGTGAGCGAGCTCCCCCAAGGAGGTCTCAAGCTCCTCGACATCGCGCTGGCGAGCGCGCTCATGCCGCGGCTCCTCCTCCTGGACGAGCCCACCAGCGGGGTGAGCTCCGCCGAGAAGTTCGGTGTGATGGACACGCTGGTGAGTATCTTGCAGGCGCGCGGGGTAACGGTGATCTTCGTCGAGCACGACATGGACGTCGTGACCAACTACGCCGGCCGGGTTCTGGCGTTCAGCGAGGGGAAGATCCTGGCCGATGGCGCCCCGGGCGTGGTGCTCGCCGACCCTGCAGTGCGGAAGGCGGTCCTCGGATGGGCGTGAACGCGCTCGAGGTCAAGGACCTGTCCGTGAAGCTCGCCGCCTTCGTCATCCTGCGCGGCGTGAGCTTCGCGGTGCCCCAGGGCAGCACCGTGGGCCTGGTCGGGCGAAACGGAGCGGGAAAGACGACCACGCTCAAGAGCATCGTGGGGCTGGCGCCCGTGCTCGGCGGCGAGATCCGGCTGGACGGCCGGGACCTGACGGCGGTGGCTCCCCATCATCGCGCCGGCCTGGGCCTGGGCTACCTGCCGGAGGATCGGCGGCTCATCGCCTCCTTGACGGTCGAGGAGAACCTTCGGCTGCCGCTCTGGGCCCGGGGCGAGCGAGGGGACGGTGCCCGGCTGAAGTTGGCCTATGACCTCATGCCGGAGCTGGCGCCCCTGGTCCGCCGCCGGGCGGGAGCGCTCTCGGGCGGCCAGCAGAAGATGGTGGCGCTGGCGCGCGCCGTGGTGACCGGGACGAAGCTCCTCCTGCTGGACGAGCCGTTCGAGGGCGTCTCGCCGGCGCTCTCCCGCCGCCTGGCGGAGGTCATTCGAAGCCTCCAGGGGGTGGCCGTCCTGGTGACCGAATCGGACGCGAACCGAATGCGACTCCTGACCGAGCAGATCTACACCATCGAACGGGGGGAGATCGTAGGAGCTGCCGGTGGCAGCCCCACGACGTGAGCGCGACGGATGAAGACGACATCGGCCGTCCTGTACGAGATGAAGAAGCCCGCGCCCTACGCCCAGTCGCGGCCGCTCGTGGTGGAAGAGCTGGAGCTGGAAGGGCCGGGGCCCGGCGAGGTACTGGTCGCGATCGCCGCTGCAGGCCTCTGCCACTCCGACCTCTCCGTCATCGACGGCTCCCGGCCGCGCGTGATGCCGATGGTGCTCGGGCATGAGGCGAGCGGGGTGGTGGCTGGCTCGGCGCCTCGGCGCCACTCACACGGTGGCCGCCGGCGAGGGGAGCGCCGTGGAGGCGGTCCGGGAAATCACCCGGGGCGGGGTGGATTACGCCTTCGAGGCCGTGGGGAACGCCAAGGTGCTGAGCCAGGCCTACGCGGCGACCCGTCGCGGAGGCACGACGGTCACCATCGGCCTTCCCGACCCCGGGCAGCGCCTAGACCTCCAGGCCGTGAGCTTCGTGGCTGAGGAGCGGACGCTGCTGGGTTCCTACATGGGATCCGCCGTCCCCCAGCGGGATATCTCGCGCCTCCTCGATCTCTACCTGGCGGGCAGGCTTCCGGTTGACGAGCTGGTGAGCCGGCAGGTGGAGCTCCCGTCGGTGAACGCCGCCTTCGACGCGCTCAGGGAAGGGGCCGTCGTCCGGAAGCTCCTGTGCTTTTGATCCCATAAGGAGGGGCACGTGACGTAAACATCGCCCGGACTGAAGTCCGGGGCTTTCTCGAAAGAAAGGAGCCCGTACCCTTGAGCCCGAGAGCCTGGCCTTGCGGTTCCAGGTTGACGCTTCATCGGCCCCCGTTATGTCAGGGAAGCCTCCACGTCCAGTACCCCCGCCGTTTCGGCGGCTCGGCTGGCGTCGGCCCCGCGTTACCGCAGAACTCGCTCCTCGACCAGCGGGGACAGTCTACCACAAAAGCGGCGCTTCCTCTTCCGGCTTGAAAGCCGGGGTTTCCGCGCCGGGGAGGTTCTATGAAAGCGGCCGTCCTGTCCGAGATCGGCGGATCCCTCAAGATCGAAGACCTGCCGCGCCCCGAGCCGCGGGCCGGGGAGGTTCTGGTGAAGGTCACCGCGTGCGGCGTCTGCCACACGGACCTCCACGTGGTCAAGGGCGAGGTGAAGTTCC
>ERZ1292640.1264-Hain-H43-02um-R1-1264-length-20925-cov-6_pt1 | contig 20925 bp, 16 predicted proteins | sample MGYA00564404_ERZ1292640 | MGnify/ENA primary metagenome ERZ1292640 (study PRJEB36523, sample SAMEA6512636) | groundwater metagenome | collected 2019-01-08 | study: AquaDiva: Metagenomics assemblies of 32 groundwater samples
GATTGACGATTGTCGATTGGCAGAGTGCAAGATACGCAAAAACGAAACGCGGAGCAACGAATCTAGATCAAAAAGGAAAATGGAAATATCAAAATGACAATGAATAATTCACAAAGCCGCGCAGACGACTCGACACGGTGCAGATCTAGCGGCTACATTTTCACTTCTCCATTGTGATTTTTCATTATGATTTTTGATTTCTCATTTACTACCATACGCTTTGACAAAGCCTTCTATTCCTTCCACGATCTTCCCCGCAATGGCTTGTCGGAACCCATCATCCATCAGTTTCATTTCGTCTTCTGGATTGGAGAGAAACGCGGTTTCGACCAGAACATTCGGGAGCTGCGTGGGTCCGCTGAGCGTGAAGTTAAAGCTCCCTACGACGCCGAACTGGCTGAGACCGAGTTCAAGCATTTTCTCATACATGATATTCGCGAGCGGCTGATATCCAACGTAGCGATAATAGGTACTAGTCCCCTTTACAGCCTCGGGATCAGACGTTTCGCCAATGGAGTTGCAATGGATGCTCACCAGAATGTGAGATCGGGAATTCACAACGGCATCCATCCTATCCAACATTCCCACCGGAGTGTCCGCTGAGCGAGTCATGACAACTCTTGCGCCTCTGGATTTCAACAAGGAATCCAGGTGTGAAGCGATGGTGAGATTGATCTCTTTTTCTAAAACTCCCGTCGATCCAAATGCGCCGTTGTTATCACCCCCATGACCAGCGTCGACAGCAATCGTGAGGGACGCGAGAACGGAGTCTTGATTTGCAATCTTGGGTGGACGGCGTATCCGGATGCGAAGGTTTGAGCCCTGCTCATATCCGACGTCGTAGCCCCAGTGCTGGTCATAGTTCAGTGCGATCGTCAGCCGATAATGCTCAGCGGCAACTTGATCCCAGCTGACGCTCTTGATGCCTCGAGCCGAGAGTTGATGAGTGATCCAATTGGTGTTTGACGTCGCACCAAACACATCGACAACGACCGCGGCGGGATTGATGAGTTGATCCGTTAAGTACGGAAGCCGCTGGCTCAGGGAGACATTCACAACATCATCGGCGTTGGTGCCTGAAACCACAATGGAGCCAGTCAGCGACCGGGGCTGCGGCGTGTCCAGTGGCAGCAGTTGGGCGAACTCCTCCGGCAGCCAGCTAATCATCGCGTCGGAAAGCCTGATGCGGTATTGGCGACCCACTTTCCCTGTTACCTGCACTCGGATCCCACCCTGGATGTATCCCAGCTTTGCACCTCCGAGGCGGTCTTCACCTAAACCAGCGTTCAAGAATGGCTTTCGTCCAGCGACAATGGCAACACGCGGGAGTTCCTGCGGCAGGATTGTGACTTTTCCTTTCGAATAGGCCTTCTCACTGCTCCAAAAACTCTTTTTCAATCGAACGCGAACCGGTTTATCTCTGACCTCGTCGGTTTCTTTGACCTTGTATCGGCCGATGTAGATACCGTCACCCCCGTTCCCCTCCTTGCTCGTCAACTCAGTCATCGGAATTCCAGATTCTACATCTTCAATATCAAAATACGCCTCGTAGCCCGGGCTCCCCTTGAACCTCACTTCGAGGATATCGTCTTTGCCGAGCCAGCGATCTTGCGATGGCTCAACGGATGCAGGATCGATGACAGCAGGTTCATGCGGCAACGGCTTGGAAGGCTCGGGGCGAACGAAGACATAGTCCTTGACGAGCGAATCCCCTGTTGTGGATTCTACCAGCACTCGCACGGGATTTTCGCCTACCACAAGAGTGAGCAACGAAACAAACGCACCGCTTGGATAGACCTTTACTTCCTTCCCATTGATAAAGGCTCTGGCACTCGGATTCGTGCTGGCCGCGATGCGATGGCGGGATGAAGGAGTCTGAATAGTGTCACGATCCGGAATTACCACGCGCAGGTACAGCGAATCGCTCTTGCCGGAGCTCAGCTGGGGGGTATTGCTCGTTTGAGCTGCTGCAATCGAAGTGATGAAGGCTGCTAAAAACAAAAGGCGGGGCAATGCTCATCTCCTTTGTCAAACGTGGATATGATGCCGTTCAATGAACCAAGAAATGCCGAAAGATTCAAGGCGGTGAGACACCATGAAACAGAAAAGCCGATGAGCAATCTCATCGGCTTTTGCACCAGCGGGCAAAGAGCCACTGCGAGTGTTAGACTTTCGCCAAACTCTTCTTCAGCTTGCGTTTAATTTGCGCTTTCTTGCCTGCTAACCCGTTCGGATTGATCTGGTAGAACGTCTTCATCGGCAAGCTAAAGATCTTGATATACCCTTCGCTTGCCGCATGATCAAATGTGTCCTCATGTGTATAGGTAGCAAGCTTAGTATCGTACAGGGAATTCGGCGATGATCGTCCGGCGATATCAACATTGCCTTTGTAAAGCTTGACTTTGACGATGCCGTTGACCGTCTTTTGCGTCTCGCTGATGAACGCATCCAGCGCTGACCGGAGAGGAGTGAACCAGAGGCCGTTGTAAATCAAGTTGGCGTAGTCCTGCGCCAGCTTCGCCTTATAGTGAGCAACTTCCTTGTCGAGCGTCAGTCGCTCGAGCTCACGATGCGCAAAATGAAGCACAACGGCGGCGGGAGCCTCATAGATCTCGCGCGACTTTATTCCAACGAGTCTGTTCTCGATGAGATCAATCCGACCCACGCCATGTGCTCCTGCAATCTCGTTGAGCTCATCAATGAGCTCAAAGCCTGTCATATTCTTCTCATTGAGCGCAATAGGAACACCCTCTTTGAACTCAATCGTCACGTACGCCGGCTTGTTTGGGGCTTCCTGCGGAGAAACTGTGCGTTGGTAGGCGTCCGCCGGCGGCTCCACCATAGGATCTTCCAGAATACCGCACTCGATCGCTGTTCCCCAAATGTTCTCGTCAATCGAGTACGGGTTCTTCTTGGTCGCGGAAACCGGTATCGCGTGCTTTTCGCAGTAGGCGATCTCTTCTTCACGTGATTTGAATTCCCACCCACGCAACGGAGCAAGGACCTTCAATTCGGGCGCAAGCGCCGCAATTGATGCCTCGAACCGCACCTGATCATTTCCCTTTCCGGTGCATCCGTGTGCTACCGCGGTGCAGCGTTCCCGGCGAGCAACTTCAACAAGCGCTTTCGCAAGAAGGGGTCGCCCGAGCGAGGTCGCCATAGGATAGGTGTACTCGTAGAGTGCACCAGCCTTCAGTGCGGGGAAAATGTACCCCTCGACGAACTCATCTCGCAGATCCTGAACGTACACTTTCTTCGCCCCTGTTTTGTACGCTTTCTCCGGAACACCGGAAAGCTCCTTTTTCTGTCCCAGATTCCCTGTGACGGTGATGACGTCGGCATCATACTTTTCCTGAAGCCACTTGACGATGACCGATGTATCCAGTCCCCCTGAATAGGCTACCGCAATCTTGTGTTTCTTCACGGTTGTCTCCTTCTTGCTAAGACGTAAAATGAATAGATGTGGAATTCAAACTCTCGCGACAGCTCACGCAACCTGGAGTCTCTTCTCTGTCATCAAGCCGCGCAGCAGTCGCAGCACCTCATCGATCCTACTCACGGCCGATGGGCTCACAAAAATGGTGTTATCACCCGCGAGCGTTCCAAGGATTGCCGGATGATGCATATTATCGATAATCTCCGCCACCCCTTGTGCCCTCCCCGGAAGCGTCTTGATGACAACGATGCTCTCGTTCGCGTCGATGCTCTCGATCTCGTAGCCAATCAGCGACGTGAGCCGACGTTCCTCACTCTCGACATGCAGGATATACCGAACACCTTCCGGCGTGTTGACACGCGCGATGCCGAGCTCTTTCATATCACGTGAGAGCGTGGCCTGCGTGACATCGAAACCCGATTTCCGCAGAGCTTGGCAGAGCTCATCTTGACTGGCGACGGCTTGATGCGTGATGATGTGCTTGATGGCAAAGTGCCGATTCTGTTTGTTCATGGTTTGTCCGTCCTATTGATTGTGCTTACGAGCCCATATTTGGCTGAGCACGAATTGCCCAACCTACGCGCGGTGTTGCCTTCCACCATCGCCCAAGGAGGAGGATGCTGTTACCTCTTCGTGCACCATTTGCGTTCCAATACCTTCATCAGTGAAAATCTCGAGCAGGAGTGAGTGCTTGATGCGACCGTCGATGATGTGGACCTTGTTCACGCCGGCATCAAGGGTGTCAAAGGCAGATTGTACCTTGGGAATCATACCGCCGAAGATCGCACCATCGATTATGAGGCTGTTTGCCTTTGACTTGGTGAGCGTTGAAATCCGGTGCTCGTTTACCATAATGCCCTGAGTATCACTGAGGTAAACCAGCTTCTCCGCCTTCAGCGCCGCGGCCACTGCTCCGGCAGCGAGGTCGGCGTTGATGTTATAGAGCTGTCCGTTATCTCCGACGCCGAGTGGGGCAATCACGGGCATCATGCCGTTCTGCAGGAGAAGATTCAGAAACGGAACATTGACAGACACGATCTCTCCCACCAGACCCAGATCTGTCCCATTGTTCGAGAGCTTGCGAGCTTTGAGCAGCAGGTTATCTACTCCGCAGAGACCAACCGCATTCCCTCCATTGGTGTTGATCAGGTTAACGATCTCCTTATTGATCACTCCTGCAAGCACCATCAATACGACTTCAATCATCTTTTCGTCCGTGTAGCGCTGCCCATCGACGAACTTCGTCTCGATCCCGAGCGCACTTGCCGTATCGGTGATTTCCTTCCCCCCACCATGCACAATGATGATATTGATGCCGATCTTGCGGAGGATCGTCACATCTTTGGCGAAGGTTTGCTTCAAGCGCTCGTCCGTCATCACGGCGCCGCCATACTTGATGACGAACGTCTTCCCTTCATACGTCTGAATGTAGGGGAGCGCTTCAATCAGGACTTCTTCTTTCGTCGCGGAATCAATCATGACCGATAGCTCGCATTGATGTGAATATATTCCTTTGTGAGATCGCACGTCCAAAAGCGTGCAAACTGATTTCCTTGGTTGAGATCAATCGTGACAATGATGTTTTCTTTGAGAAGCGCCTGCTTCGCCTTCTCCTCGTCAAGCACGATCTCATAATTCCTCTTCAGGATCGGGAGGTCATTGAACGAGATCTCGACATTGTCTGGATTGAAGTCGATGCCAGAGTATCCGACAGCAGCGAGGATGCGCCCCCAGTTTGCGTCGGCACCGTGGAGAGCCGTTTTGACAAGGTTCGAGTTTGCAACAGCTTGCGCTGCCTGAGCTGCCTCCTCCTCCGTCCGAGCTCCTTTTACGATAATCTCGATCAACTTGGTCGCTCCTTCCCCATCCCGCGCGATCATCTTCGCCAACTTGATCAGAACATATTCCAGAGCGGCAGAAAACAACTGGAATTCTTCCGAGTTCTCGGTCAAGGAAGCATTCTTGGCTAGCCCATTTGCCAAGACCAGCACCTGATCATTTGTGCTCATATCCCCATCAACCGTTATGCGGTTAAACGACTTGTCCGTTGCAGCCTTCAGCGCTTTCGCCAACAGTGGCTGCGAAATGACAACATCTGAGGTAATAAAAGCAAGCATTGTCGCCATATTGGGCGCAATCATTCCAGAGCCTTTCGCCACGCCACCGATCGTCACGACAGCATCACCAAGTGTGAATTTCACCGCCGCTTCCTTCGGGTACGTATCGGTGGTCATGATTGATTCAGCCGCATCGCTGCTGCCAGAGTGACTCAGCTTCCCGGCTAACTCCGGCACCGCGGGGAGGATCTTCTCCATCGGCAAATATTGCCCAATCACGCCCGTCGATGAGACCATCACCTGTGCCTCCGGGACGTTGAGGGCAGCAGCAGTAGCCTTCACGATCCCCCACGCATCGTTGAGCCCTCGCTCACCTGTACACGCATTCGCATTTCCGCTGTTCACAACAATTGCGGAGCATAGGGAAGAGCGCTTCAATTGAGCTTTATCAACAAGGATCGGTGCCGCTTGCGTCCTGTTGATCGTAAACACACCCGCGACGGTAGCCGGGACTTGAGAGACGATCAGGGCAAGATCTTTCTTCACCTTCCGAATCCCACAGTACATTCCCGCCGCCACAAAGCCTTGCGGCGCCGTTATGCCTCCTTGACACTCATCCACGCGAATGGTTGTCATTACAAGAGTCCCTCCGTTTCATCGAGGCCAAACATCAGGTTCATATTCTGAACAGCTTGGCCCGCTGCGCCCTTAATCAAGTTATCGATTGCTGACAGGAGAATGAGCTGGTTGTTTTCAGGATAGAGCCGAAATCCAATGTCAACGTAGTTCGTGTAGTTCACGTTCTTGATTTCCGGTATAGCATTCTCCGAGTAGCGGACAAACGCTTCACCCGCATAGTATTTTTGAAAGGCCGAGAGAACATCTTCTTGCGTGACGCTCTTTGCAAGTGGCGCGTAGATGCTTGTGTAGATCCCCCGTGTGATAGGAAGAAGATGCGGCACAAACGTGAGAGTGACTCGATCCCCCGTAATGTCTTCGAGCACCGTCCTGATTTCAGGTGTATGTTGATGGACGCCCACCTTGTACGCCTTCACAGATTCATTGACTTCAGCAAACGAGAGGTCGGCGCTGGCGCTTCTTCCCGCGCCCGAGACGCCCGAGAGCGAACTGATAGTGATTCCGCTCTTTTCGATCAACCCCTCTTTCAGGACAGGAGCAAGTGGAATGATAGCGCTCGTTGGATAGCAGCCGGGATTTGCAACGAGGGTTGCGGACTTGATTTGCTGCCGATTCCACTCTGGAAGACCGAACACCGCTTGGGGGAGTGCGTTCTTCGCTGTATGCTCGTGTTTGTAGAACTTTTCGTACAGTGATACATCCTTCAGCCTGAAATCTCCACCGAGATCGATCACCCTTTTCCCTCGCCCGAGGAGCTCTGGCACAAGGTTCATCGCTTCGCCCGACGGAAGAGCGATGAAGACAACATCGCTCGAGCATGCAGCGTCAGCCGAATACTGCTCATAGACCAAGTCGACGCGTTTCGCAAACCACGGAGAGAGTTCGGCAACCCGCTTGCCGGTCGATGTGTTGGCAAATACTTTCTCTATCGTTGCATACCTATGTCGAGTCAATATTCTCTGCAACTCGACGCCTGAATAACCAGAAGCTCCAGCAATTGATATTTTGATTTTATCCGGCATAGCTCCTGTTTTCTTATTCTTGAGACTGAATAAGTATACGGTTTCCTGGATAAATATGCAAGAACTATTTGAATCTTAATGTTTTTTAATGGTGTGGTGGAAGGATATGTTCCATGCGTTGGAGTGAGGGAAAGCTTTTGTATATTTGCTGCAAAAGGAGGGCAGCAGCTTTATGGGATTCACCTGTGGCATCGTTGGCCTGCCAAATGTCGGGAAGTCCACTTTATTCAATGCCCTTACAGCAGCGCGAGCCGAGGTCGCCAACTACCCGTTTTCTACAATCAATCCAAACGTCGGCGTTGTCCCCATACCTGATCAGCGACTCGCTCGCCTTGCAGAGATCTTCAAGCCTGCAAGGACCGTCCCGACTACCCTTGAATTTCTCGACATTGCCGGTCTCGTGCGAGGAGCTAGCAAGGGGGAAGGCCTGGGTAACCAATTTCTTGCCAGCATTCGTAATGTCGATGCCATTGCCCACATCGTGCGTTGTTTCGATGATCCCAACATCGTGCACATCGACGGTACCGTAAACCCAAAAAGAGATGTTGAGGTGGTTGAGGCAGAACTCATCTTGAAAGACGTTGAAACAGTTGAACGAAAACACAGTGAAGCCGAGAAGCGAGCAAAGTCAGGTGACAAGAAAGCAAATGAGGAGGTGAACTTCTATATCCGGATTCGCGATCACTTGCTCAGCGGTCGCCTCGCACGTTACCTCACTATTCACATAGATGAGGAGCGAGTGTGGTTTCGCGGCTTACACTTGCTAACGGACAAACCCGTCATGTACGTCTGCAATGCCCATGAGAAACATCTATCTACTGAGACTGATTACATCAAGCAGGTGCGCGACATTGCTTCAAAAGAAGTAGCAAAAGTTGTGGTCATCAGCGCCGAGGTTGAAGCTGAGATCGCCGAGCTTCCGGAAGCGGAACGGGCGGCCTTTCTGCAGGATCTGGGGTTAGGGGAATCAGGCTTGAACCAGGTGATACGGGAAGGCTACGACATGCTTCATCTCATCACATTCTTCACTGTAAATCCCAAGGAGCTTCATGCGTGGACCGTGCATAAAGGTGCAACGGCTATCGAAGCAGCAGGACTTATCCACAGTGATTTTGAAAAAGGGTTTATCCGAGCAGAGATCATGAAGTTTTCAGATCTTGACCGTATGGGATCTGAAACCGCGTTGAAGGAGCACGGACTGCTTCACGTTCAGGGGAGAGATTACCTTATCGAAGACGGGGATGTGATGTTCGTCCGTTTCAACGTATAGCACGTTGTGCCTGATCAAGCTGTTTTGAACAACTTCAATTCACTCTAAACGCCCTCCCTGACAGCCAACACTCCTGATACGATTGCCACATTCCCACCTAGTGCCCCTCCAATTAATTGTTTATACAACAAAGGGGCACAGTGCTCGATCCAACAAGCAGAATCGTAACTCCTTTGTTCAATCATTTTGCCAGCCCGCTCCGCGTTCTGGCGGGTTGGATCGGCACTAGTCTGAGCGCCGCTGCCTTTTCCCCCTTCGTCGTGACTTTGAGATAGGGACGATCTTTTCCAGGACATACCGGGCAGGAGCGACCATCACATTGAACGCCACTTCAAATCCCTCATACACATCGACACTGCGAATCGGACGAAGAACGCTGACAACCTCCGTAACCGGCACCGCCTCCGGCTCCTGAACCTTCCTGAGAAACACGAACGTCACCACTCTCATAACGACGGATGCAAGGAAGAGGAAATGAAAGTGCTGCCACTGCAGAGGCCCCAGAGTCACAGACCAGCCTGAGAAGAACACCGCCAGCCCCCCACCTACCAGTGGCGCTACTGTCGCAGCAATGCCGACCATTGTCCCATCAACAGTAATATAGTTTGCCCGACGCTCCGCAGGAGCAATTTTGTATACCAAAGTAAGTATAGCCACGCTGTTGCCTGCGTCGAACAGCCCGAAGAGATGAATAAGCACATACAGCAGGAATGTTGTTGGCGTGGTGAACACCCACAAGAGGGCAAAGATCAATTTACCGGAGAGGCAAATGTAGAGGATTGGCTTATTGCCAAATCGATCCACCATCCTTCCCCAGAATTTTAGCGAAAGAAGATTCGTCAGCGTGGTCAGCATGACCATCGCGGAAACAAACGTAAAGCTTAGATGTACCTGCGTGAGCATGTACACACTGTAGAATGTTCCCACCATCCCCAGCGAGAGGTCATAGAACACTCTGAAAGAGAACACACGCCGAAACGCCGGATCGCTGAACGGCCCTTTGAGTGATTCCCAGAATGTCAGCTGCGATTCGGGCCTCGGGTACGGTGGGTCATACATTCTGTTCTGAATCGACACTGCCCACAGGCCAAACACCAAACCGAATGCGACGAGCACGACAAAGGCATACGGAGCGGGGCCCAACGCAGCTTCGTTCCAATAGTCAATGAATGCGCCCGCCCCCACACCGAGCACGACTCCAACAGCCCCTGCTGCTAGGTTGCGCTGAGCGAAGAAACGCCCCCGTACGCGCTCGGGAACGAGATCAACCAGCCAGAAAGTCCATGGCACATAGCTGAAAATGCCAAGACCTGCGGAAATTGTGAACAGGCCCAAGAAGATCCAAATCCGATAGGAAACAAATGGCTCAACGCTGGTGAACGTGACCGCACAAATCACTACCCACATGAGGCGCGAGGCCGTGGCGAACTTGACGGCCATTGCCTTGCGATTGCCGTGCCGCTCGAGCGACCGAAAGGCACGCATCTGCAGCGTGTTTGCACCTGCTTGAATTGCCGCGACCAGGCCTACCAGTACTTCGTTCGCACCAAGCGAGAGCGCGAAACCCGCGAGAATGACTCCCCCGATGAATGACGCCATGATTCCGGCAAGAGCCCCCTCCCACACAGCGTCCTGCATGCTGCGATGGATCTCTTCCGGCGCCTCGGGCACCGATTGCCGAACGTCGAAACGAAATGGCGAGATATCCCGAAAAAATTGCACAACAGCTTTCATCTCGCCTGTGGAGGGAGTATGCGGCTGGGGTTCTGCGCTGGATTTGTGTCTCGAGGGAGGGTCTGGAATGCTCATGGAGATTTTTCGCAGGACGGCAGTTGTTACTTCTTCTTTCCTTTGATTGCGCGAAGCGCTCGTTGCTTGGTCTTCATACTGACAAGCTCACTGTACATCTCCGGTCTTCGGGAGGCAATCACCGCGAGGGTGCGGTCGTGCTTCTCATTGAAATAGAACTGGGTAACGCGCTTCTCCTCTAAATCGATGTCATACGTCAAGGCTCCGATGCCCCGGCCGAAATCAGCAAGGACGAGACCATCTCTACCAATCATGCTGCTGCGGCCGATCATCTTCCCGGGCATCCATTCCCCTTCGGTGTAGCCATAACAGGCTGAGAGGATTGGCAGGCCCGTATCAATTGCGCGTGCGCGGTAACGAATTTCCCAATCGACCTCCCCCCACCCTCCTTGAACATGAGGGAACAACAGTATCTCGGCGCCCCGCAGCATGAGGATCTGGGCCACTTCGGGATACTCAATATCCATGCAGGTCATGATCCCCACCCTGCAGCAGTCGAGCTTGATGACCGGCAAGTCATTTCCCGCTTTGATTCCCAGGGCTTGTTCGGGAACCGTCGGATGCGCTTTCTGATAGCAACCGACGATCCTTCCTTTCCGATTCAGAACGACGACGCAGCTCGAGAGCTCATTCTTGTGCGTTCCGAACATCGGGATGGCAATATTCATTCTGAACTTCTTCGCGTATGCTGCAATCGTATCTGTGAAAGAACCGGGGATTGGATCAGCCACATATTCCTTCGTGTCGTTCGACCACGTGCGGTGGTGGAGATTTGTATATTCCCCGAAGAGGACGAGATCCGATTTCCTCCTCCCAGCGACGTTCAACATCTTGACAATCGCTTTGAGGTTCTTCTCCTGCTTCTCAGCAAACGTTTTTCCTTCAACGACGGCCGGCAGTTGAATCGCACTGACGCGAACGTGATGTGCCATTTAGCGAACTCCTTCGACGGGTTGAGGTCGATTTCTTGAGAAATAGAGAATGGTTCCCCCAAGCACCAATAGCATCACTCCCGCCACGATGTTGAGTGAAGCAGGTGCGAGCTGCGTGGACGGAATCAGAACGCAGGCAACCAGGACGGCGCCAAGGATCAGGCAGATTTTTCCGATGAGAGCATAGGCCCCAAAGCCGCTGGGATCGAGCCGCGCCGCTTCGCTGAACGCCGGTTGTTTCAGGTCTTGTTCAAACTTCAATAGTTCCTCGTGTCTGGGGTCATCCTTCTTGAACCAGAGAGCCGAACCGAAGAAAACAATTGTTGCGGCAATAGACTCACTGACCATGTTGCGAACAAATGCTTGGTCATTCCAAAGTCCCAACGCCATTAGCGTGAGGGCAACGACGATCGCCGCGGAGCACGAGGCCATGCCTGACCACCAGGGAGTGCGAGTGTAAAGAAGGCCGAGCGCAACCGGCATCATAAACGCCGCGGTCAGAGAATAGAACTGCAGTGCAAATTGAAATGCGCCCCCAAGCTTCGGAATGTAAAGTGCAACCCAAACGCCCAACGCGCCGACGATGAACATTGTCAGACGTGCAACAAAGAGCTGATTGCGATCGGAGGGAACGTCTCTTGACATCCGTTTTCGGATCGGCACATAGATGTCGCGGGTAAGCGTCGCCGCAAGCCAGTTAAACGCATCGTTTGCCTGCCCCAATGTTGCCGAAAGAATCGCAGAGACGACAAAGCCGATCATTCCGTGGGGCAACAACATCAGCGCAAGGCTGACGAATGACGCCTCTGCGGGGACGGCGAAGGAGGGCCAGAGCGAGTTGATATCTGGAAAGATGATGCGGGAGGCCATGACAGGCAGAATCCAAAGCAGTGGACCAACAAGCGAGAGGATCGCACACAGGATGGCCATTTTCTTTGTATCGCGCTCATCGGGCACGCTGTAGTACCGCTGCACCATCGCCCAACTGACGTTGTACCCAAGGAGGACATTGATGAGATAAGCGAGCAAAAACAGCGGATTTGCCGTATCACCTGTGACCTGAAGATATCCTTCGGGTGCTTCATTCAACAACCTCGAAAACCCTGCAAGCAATCCTCGTCCCTCTCCCAGATACGAAAACGAGACCGGGAAGATAATCAGCGTCATAATGGTGATGATCACAGCCTGAACGGTGTCGGAGAGAACCGCTGCCCAGAGTCCACCAATAACGGAATACACCACCATGACTGCTCCCACAAGGACAATCGAGAGCTGAAACCCCGAGAGCGAAACAATACCAAGATCGAACACCCTCTCATTAAATCCAAGCGCCGTTGAAACGAAAATGCATAGGATGTAGAGCCCCTGGCCGATTCCAACAATTTGCGGGATGATGGATGTGAGAGAGTAGAAGTATGTCGTCGATGCAGAATAGCGTCGCGTCAAAAAGTGGAGAGGAGAGCTGATGCGGGCTCGGCGCCAGAGTTTCCCGAAGACAAAATACCCGAGCAGGTAGGCCCAGACCGCGGAGGTAAAAATGATGGCCGCGCCAACGCCGTTCAGATACGTAAAGCCCGCCGCAGCGACGAACATGAACGCTGAGTAGCCCGATACCCAATTCGACAGCCCCGCGATCACCCAGGGGATTTTCCCGCCACCCTTGAAATACTCCTCCGTTGTTCGGTTTTGCCGAGCAGCGTACAGACCGACCCAGATGATGATCACAAAGTAAAGGCCGATCAGCGCGTAATCTAACAGGTTGACGGTGTTAAACTCAGGCATGACATCCAATCTGTGGACCTACTGAAGGGACAGAATGCCAGCGCCACTTGATGCGTGACATGGAAAGATGACATCGGTAAGGCTTTTAACCTCCACCACCGTTCGATCGCTTTTCGCTTTGATAAATCCCTCATAGTACTCTTCCGTGACAGCACGAATGAAGTCATCAACCTGATCTTTGGGGACAATGTTCACCGTGCAGCCTCCGAACCCTGCACCGGTTAATCGTGCCCCGAGGGCACCGTGCTCTCGGGCGATGGAAACGAGCATTTCAAGCTCCAGACAGCTGATCTCATAATCGTCACGGCAACTTGAGTGGGATTCGTCCATCAGAAACCCGAGCTTATCGACTTTTCCCTGCTCCAAGGCATCTGCTGCACGCTCGACTCGCCGAGCCTCTGTCACGATGTGCCTATAGCGCTTCAAGACATGAAAGCCATCCTCGGGCTCTGCTATCAATCCACCACTCTCCAATGTGCAGTAGTTCGTTTTTACCGCGTCAATGGACTCTCCCAAACAGTGTGCAATCTCTGCCAGCGAAAGTGGCTTCTCCCCGATCACTTGCCCGGCTAGCGCATCAATCTCACGCTCTTCAATCTCTAACTTCTCTGCCGACAGATCTGCGAGAAGTGTCGTTCGTATCCTTCTCCCAAGCTTTTCAGAAAGTGCTTTTGAGAGAAATGCGGCTGCGAGCCGACATTCCACCACACGTCGATTGTAGGCGTAGCGGGCATTTTCACTCTTGGGCGCGCGAAGAAGGCTGTTGCAGACAACGAATGTCACTGTATCGGGGAGCCGAACGGGTTTTGTACGCAGAGGAAAAAAATCAATCTTTAAGGCCTTGTTTGGCTCCGCCAGCAGCGAAACAGCCTGATCCATACCTCCCCCTTCGCTCCCGACGTATCGTTCCGAATGGGCCAGCAAGTCCGCAAGCGCTTGTGGTTCAACTTGAAGCTTGTTCGCTGCGAGAAATGCCAACGCAGATGCTACAACTAATGCCGAGGATGAGGAGAGTCCTGCAGACTCCGGGATATTCCCGTCAATCGTCGCCTGAAAACCAACTGCGCTGCGTTGCTCCAAGATGCCTGCTTCCAAAATCCCATTGACCGCAGCCTTGATGTAGTTCCCCCAGTCCCCCTGATTGTACGGCTCAATCGGAAGCCGCGCTTGGAAAACCCTGCGCTCATAGGAAGGGTCTCGATTAACAACCTCGATAGTAAGATCCAGGGATGGTGACATCGCAAAGACAAGGTCGCGATCGATAGCCATAGGCAGGACGGGATAGCCATTGTAGTCGGTGTGTTCTCCGATGAGATTGACACGACCCGGGGCGTGAACGATGTAGTGAGGTGATCCGGCGTCAAAGGTTGTGGAAAACAATCGGATGAGGTCGTTGTATCGCCCGAGACGAGCGGGAAGCTCGTCAGTTGAACAACCATAGATGCGCTGGATGTATTGAGCGAGCTGCTGTTCTCGAGATGTCGTCAAGGCAATGCTTAACGCTGAGTGAGAAGGACTGACGGTCTACCAATTCAGTTCGGCGAAATGCTTGTTCAGGTATTCCTGGACGCGTTGGATATCCTCTTTGTAGGTCAGATCGGGAACGTGCTCCCTGAGCGGGAGAGCTTTCAACGATCGGGGGTGAGCTTTAACCATATTCGTCACTGCCGTGACAAGTTCTTTCTCATGCCTGACTGGATGTTCAGGGCATTCCTTCAGGACCGTCAAAACCATATCGTAGTTCAATCGAAAGATATTCATACTCACCCGCAGGCTTCCGTCACTCCCGCGCAGTTCGTCGAGTTGCTCAAGAGGCGGCTTTTCGAGGATTTCGAGCAGATACCCATCCACATCCTTGCGGGTGATCCCAAACTGAGTAATTCGTTGCTCATCGAACTCGAGTCCCGATCGTTCATAATCAATGAGCGAATTCGGTGCTTCACACTCCAGCAAGAGACGAGTTGCCCTCACAGAATAGAGATTGTCGCTATTACAGACAATGAAGTCTCCTCGCTGCCAATCCACTCGGACCAGCAGGGCCTGCAGCAATGCGTCAGCCGTGCCAAGCGGTTTGCGACGACCGGAGGGTATTGTTTGAATAGCATACGAAATCCGAAGGCCGTGAAAAGGATTATCACGATCATGCAGGCCGTAATACCGGCGCAACACGTCATCGTGCTCGCCGATGACAATCACGACGTCATCAAGTCCGGCGTGTCTGATGTTGTAGAGAAGGTAATCAAGGAAGGGGCGGCCGCCAGCGCCTACGCCGATCATCCCTTTGGTGCGCTCTTCAGCTTGTTTCAAAAGGCTCGGATCGATCTGAGATGCTGAACTGGGGGTGGGCAACTTCATGCGAGAGGAGATACCGCCTGCGAGGATAACTATCCGACTATCCCCATGCTTCATGACCTAAGCCCCCCGCCGTTTCGCCGCTGCATATTCCGCGGCATACGCTGCGCCATCGAATCCTTCTTCGGAAGGAACCTCGGAGAGATAGATCTTTCCACCGTGCTGGCGAGAAAGCTTTGCCGCAATGTGGATCTTTACCGCTTCGAGCGGCGCTTCGACCGCAAACGAAATGGCATTCCCTTTTGCAAGCTCTACGAAATTCTGCAGGAACGGTTCGTACAATCGCGTTGGGTCAACCCTCATCGTGTGCATGCCTGTCGCCGTGTACAGGCACATGGACCACTCGTGGAACGGCTGCTGAAGCTGGAGAACGAGAACGAAACCGTTGTGATAGGTGACGGCAATAAAACTCGACTTGTTTTCAGCCACATACTCTACGTAGTTGGCCCCTGTTCCGACAAGTCCCTGAGCCATTTCAGTCGTGTGGATACCGTAGCTGAAGAAGTCTCCGGGCCCCGTCGCGACCGCAGTGATCACTTCTCCAATCCGGTCGGCTTGTGCCCTGAGCGTGATGATCTCTTGGGCGTAGCGCAACGCCGATCCACCATACAGTGGCGCTTTGTGCGTGGCGTGAAGCTCAAGCAACGCATAAATGTCGCGCACTTTGCCGACCATTGGTTTGTCGATCAGCACCGGTTTGCCAGCCGTGATGAAGGGATATGCCTTGTCGAGGTGTTTGTCCCAGTTCACTCCGTGGATCATCACCGCATCCACATGCTCGAGCATGTCATCAAGCCTTTTACAAACGTGAGGGATGTTGTTTTCTTTCGCGAACTGCTCATCATACCCCTCGGGCCAGACATCCCGGCCATCCCACAAAGCGTTGACCATGACTCCCGGCATGGCGTTCAGAATCTTCGTGAACGTCTTTGGATGTGACGTATCGAGATCGACCAATCCGATGCGAATCATAAGACCATCCTTTACAAGATTGACCGAGAAGAGAGCTTCGATTTCACCGCATGGTATTGAGTGGTGAGGACAACCCCGAACAGGACTAATGCCGATCCGGCGATGTCAGCAGGCGTCATCCGTTCACCGAGCCACACGATCCCGGAGACCACAGCAACCACGGGGATAACATAGGCGATCATCGACAGAACAACAATATCAATCCGCTGAAACAGCTCAAAATACAGTGCAAAGGGAACTGCCGATGCGACGATGCCGAGATAGAGCAGAACAAGGATCAAGTCTGTCGATACCACGACTCTCGGATTTCCCCCGACGAAGCAGAACGGCAGGATCTCAAGTCCAGAGAACAGGAGGACATACATGTTGAATCCGATTCGATCGTTGCCTTTGAAGAACCTCCGCGAAAAAACCTGTGCGAATCCGATGGTGATGGAACTGAAAAGGATTGCGGAACCCCCGGCAATTGTTAGCCAGTTCGCGACCTGAAACGGATCGTCAGAAAATAACACAATGATTCCAATGAAGCCAATAATGAGGCCAACGATTTTTACTGTGGAGAGTCTGCTTTCATGCAGCATGAAATAGGCAAAGAGAGCAACAAAGAATGGTATCGTGCTCTGCAGAACGGAGCCTAAGCCGCCCGTGATGTACTGGAGCGCCCAGGCTGTAAGCGCCATCGGGATCCCAACCCAACACGTTGCGGCAATGAAGATCATCCCAAGCGTGCGAGCATCGAAGCGCTCTTTCGTTGTGCTCCGTGCTCTCCAGAGGAATAATCCTATTCCTCCGATGATGCATCGGGAACTTGCAATCACCAGAGGGTCGCAAGACCGAAGGCCGATGACGGTAACCGGCCAGGCAAGCCCCCAAACGAGCGTGAGGAAAACAACTGTGCCATAATCAATAAGTCTGGATGGAGTATTCTGCATTCTGGAAATCTGCGACCCTCCCTGTGATGAGAGTAAACAACTCTCTGCGCGCTAGTTTCTCTGAGTTAGGTACCGTTGGAGCAGGAGCTTGGTTTTTGTCGAGATCAACGCCGAAGCGTCGCGCATCGCTTCTTCCGTTGTGATCTTTGCATCAACGAGCGACTCCAGATCAGCCAGGAACTGACTACTGACGAACGATTCCCGATTGCCTTCAACGGAGCCAACAACCGCTACCACCGGTATTCCAATCTGCTGTGCTCGCTCAATGACGCCGGAGAGAGCTTTGCCAAACCGTACCTGCTTGTCGATTCTACCCTCTCCGGTTATGACCAGATCAGCCGACCGGAGATGATCATCAAAATTGGTTACCTGGAGAACAACATCAATACCGCGCTTCAGCTGTGCCCCGCAAAAAGCAGCCAAGCCCGCACCCAATCCGCCTGCAGCCCCACCGCCCGGAATCGAGAGCACATCAATGCCAAGGGTCGATTGAATCACCTCACTATAGTGCAATAGGGCGGCGTCAAGAATCCTGACGTCACGAGAACTCGCTCCTTTCTGGGGACCATACACAGCAGATGCGCCGCGTTCTCCGCACAGCGTGTTCTGCACATCTGAAGCGATGATTACCTCCACCTGATCGATTCTCGGATCCTTTTCATGGACATCAATGCTGTGGAGTTGCCCCAACGCAGCGCCACCTCGATCAAGCGGCAGACCAGACACATCGAGAAACTTTACGCCGAGAGCCTCAGCCATGCCTGCACCGCCGTCGTTCGTCGCACTTCCACCAATGCCAATGATCAGCGAAGAAACACCGGCATCTAGAGCTGCTCGAATGAGCTCACCCACTCCATACGTCGTTGTGATCTTCGGGTCGCGCTTCTCGCGTGGAACGAGTGGCAAGCCGGCGGCTTCTGCCATCTCGATGATACCTGTCGCCTGATCACCCGATAGGCCCCAGCGTGCTTTGACTCGTTGGCCTGGTAGCGGCCCGCTTACCTCCGTTGTCACAACTGTTCCATTCAGCGCTGGGGTTAGAATGTCCACCAGACCCTCACCACCATCTGAAATCGGGTGCTTGATGACGACTGAATCTGACAGGGTTTCCTTCACGCCGCGTTCCATCGCGGCAGCGGCATCTTGAGCGCTGAGGGAACCTTTGAACGAGTCAGGAGCGATGAGTATGGTCTTCACGCACGCTCTCTTGTAGAAGGATCCTGCTCAAAGCCATCACTACGTATACTTTTTCTGGATGTCCGTAAACCCCGGGACACGCCACTGGAAATTCGGATCGACGTATGGCTCGTCGTTTTCGTGCCCCTTCATCAGCTCGATCTTTCGCTTCAGTTGTTCACCAAAATTCTTGTAGTAAATGAACGTCGTTTCCCCGACACCTGAAACAATCATCCAATTCGTCTTCGACGTCTCCCACAACTTCAGCAGCTCCTTGGTGTTCGCAATTTCCTCGATCACCATCTCCTTCAACAGCTTTCGCGATTCTTTCCTGGCTTTCTTATCCTTTGTCTCGAGATAGGTATGAACCCCGGCCACCCACGCAGTGACGTTGCGTTGGGTTCGGTACCAGCAGTAGAGCGCCCGCATCCGATCCGTGAGGTCGTCGACACAGTCCTGTGCCGCATCTGTTGTGGCCCTCGTCTTCATCCTCGCCAGCAGGCTCAGCGCGCTCTCCAAATGGGGAAAGAGATCGCGGTTGATGATGTTCAAGCACGTGTGAGCGTGCGCGGGATCGACCAGATCGAAACCCACGTCGTACCGGAAGTCCACGCGACACCGGTTGTGTGAGGTCGCCAGCAAAAATTCTTCGTAGTACGCTCTGTCCTTCTCGGCTATCGCCTCAATGTTCGGCACAATCGGCCTCGTCCACAGCCGGTACCAGACAGCCCAGGATGAGTAGATCCAGATGGGAAGGGGGAACGACCGGTATGCTTCATCAGAGTGTTTCCATACCTTCACCAGATCGGCAGCAAGTTTTTCTCCTACCCATTCGAGTGCTTTTCGATGCAGGAAGGAATTAAGGTCCAGCCCTCCATCTTCTTGAAATGCGCGGATGAGCTCCTGGTTAATGTTGAACGGTGCAAAGGACGGGGGCGTTGCGCTGCCATTGTAGCAAATGGTCGTCACGTTCTGCTTGAGCAGATCCTTCAGCTTGTCATATACCAGATGCGGGAACGGAATTGCGATGAGCGGCTCGTGATTCCAGATAATCCCCGGACTGAAGTATACATCGGCTTCAGATTTCTTCCGCCGCAGTTCTTCGATGATTGGCTTTTCCGCATCCACAAATCGATTGTGGAGAGCTGTTCCGTGAATCTGACGCGCTTCATTATACTTCGGATGCTTGTAGGACAATCCCCACCCCTTTGTGAGCAAGGATGATACCTCGACATCAAGCCCATCTCCCAACTGCTTCCAGATGTAATCGTGTTCGGCCCAGAATGGCTCGAGACGGATTAGCGTTCGGAACTTTGGGTTGATACGCCGACCAGCATCACGTAGAATCCGCATAAAGCGCACCAAGTTGTTCGCTGCCGCTTCGGCAATCTCCGCATCCCCTTTCCACTCACGGATCACATATCCGCCCCCGTTGCGGCCAACGTACAGCGAGTTCGTGTACTCAAAGCCTGCTCCGCTGTCATTGGACCAGATGGAAATGTATTCCAAAGACGGCACTTCACGCACTAGCTTCTCCATCATCTCAGCGTAATGCTCCTGCACCACCGGATGGGCAATCGAGAGATTGAAGCGCGGATGCCAGCTCCGAATGGGGTGATCGACGCGTGCACCACGCAGCATTGGGTAGCGCTGGAGCAGGTTATCGGGCACCGAGCGCGGTTCAAAGCAGACAAGGCCGGGAGTCAATCCATATTTCTCGGCAACCTCAGCATTGCTCTTGAGGAAATTCAGATTCGCCTGGAGATAATCGTCATCATAGATGCCCTTGTTCAATCGACTGTAGACAAACTGATCTAACGACGGGCAGTATGTGTAGAACCGGTGCAGGACCTCCCCTTGAGGCCCTCGCTCGAATGGAACTGGAAAGGCCAGACCGTTCACTTCCGCGTGTGAAAAGCCTAGCCGCGCAAGATTCCGGATGTGTTCCTCGCGATTGAAGCTGCGCACCGTTCGCGCATGTTGTGTTAGGAAGAGGTCATAGACCGGACGCACGTTGGGAAATGAAGGATGAAGAATTTTGCCTGCTGCGAACTCCTCAACCCCCTTCGATTTCCAATCGTCCGTTACAATCGTGAAGAGGTAGTACAGCAGGTGAGGGCTTGATGCGAGCAGCTCAATTCCTCCACCCGGCTGGAGTCTCGCCAACATCCAATCGCGCTTTGCATCGAGCGATGGATGGATCGATCTCCATTTCGACTTCTCAGCCACGACCGCGAGCCGCACCGCTTCTGAAGGGGCATCGAGTCGAGCCGACTGCCTGACGGCAGCGCGACCGCCGAGCACGGTTGACAACTCATGCGCTACTGTTTGCTCAACCTTGATTTTCGGTGATGTGGTGAGGATCGTCTTGACCTGTGAAAGAACTTCAGAGATCGTTGCCATGGTGAACCTTTGCGTTTGAGGTGGTGATGAAAAGATAGATAGGATAATACAGCATTCTAGAAACTGCGGTCGAAAACATCAACTTTGTTCCGCTGTTCAGAATCCCGCTTACGCAGCGGAATCCAAAGAGCGGGACCACAAAG
>ERZ1292640.1266-Hain-H43-02um-R1-1266-length-20912-cov-7_pt1 | contig 20912 bp, 13 predicted proteins | sample MGYA00564404_ERZ1292640 | MGnify/ENA primary metagenome ERZ1292640 (study PRJEB36523, sample SAMEA6512636) | groundwater metagenome | collected 2019-01-08 | study: AquaDiva: Metagenomics assemblies of 32 groundwater samples
CAACGGAAAAACGCGCGGGCAAGCTGCCCGCGCTCCTTTGCTTGAATCCACCCTGTCCGAACGCGGTGAACAAAGGCCGAATCTCTTCCTTGATTTCGGCGGCGTTGGCGACAGTGTCGGCGATTTCCTCCCGCCACAACTCGCGGTAGCGATGGCGCAATCGAGGGACCGCCACCTTGACGGCGCCTTGGCTCATCTCCAGTTTGAGTGGGAAGACAAACTGCTCAGTGGCCAGTATGGAGCGGAGCCGAGGCCTCTCCTTCAAATCGAATTCGACAAGGCGCAGGTGGATTCAGGCAAAGTGATTCGCGCGCATCATTTCAGTCAAACCACGAATTCAGGATGCATATCCTGGAGGGCGGGGAATTCCTGGCGCCAAGCCTGCAGTTCGTCGAGGTTGAGATCGGCGCTGATCAGGCCTTCCTGGTTGCCCAACTCGGCGAGGATATCGCCGCGTGGATCAATGAGCAGGCTGCGCCCATTGTAGGTGAGCTTCGGATCCGTGCCGCAGCGGTTGACGCCCGCCACGTAGGCCTGGTTCTCGATGGCGCGCGCCTGCAACAATGTGCTCCAATGGTGAATCCGCATGACCGGCCAGTTCGCAATGACGACGAACACGTTCGCGCCCTGCCGCGCCGCACTCCGAAACACCTCCGGGAACCGAAGGTCATAACAGACAAACGGCGCCACTTTGAACCCTTGCCAATCGAACGTCACGATCTCAGTTCCCGCCGCATAATGCTGCGCCTCTCCGCCCAGGGTGAAAGGATGGATTTTGCAGAAGCGCGCGTGAAGTTTTCCTTCGGGCGAGAAAACAACGGCTTCGTTGCGCCCTTGACCGTTGTCTCCGACCGTGACCATGCCGCCGAGCATGAATACGCCGTAGAACCGCGCGGCGCTGGCCAGGAACGATTCGGTCTCGGACGCGGCCCCTTCGCGGATGCCGACGACGTTCATGCTGAAGCCGGTGGCAAACATTTCGGGCAGGATGACCAGGCTGCCGGGGGGTATTTTGATGCCGTCCAGCAGGGCGCGAACTTTGGCGTAATTAGCGGGCTTGTCTTCCCAGACAATGTCGAGCTGGCAACAGACGGCTTTCATAACGTCATTTAGAGTGAAGGAACTGCCTGGAGGCGGCAAGCTTTAGCTTCTCACGATCGCTTTCAGCCCCCGCACCAGCCGCCCGATGCCTTCGACCGCCGTGTCACGTTCCAGCGCTCCGTAGGCGACGCGCAGGTAACAGCCTTTTTCCAGGCCAAAGGTCGTGCCGGGAATGACCGCAACCCGATGCTCGCGCACGAGTTTTTCCACCAGTTCCATCATGGGCTGGCCTGTGTGCAGCCGAAGCAAGAAATAAAATGCGCCGTTGGCCGGCGGCACTTCGCAAAAGCCGTCAATACGATGCAGCTCGTCGAGAACGATCGTGCGCACGTCGGCAATGGCCTCGAGCTTGGCGTGGCAATACGCAACCCCAGCCTGCAGCGCTCCCACGGCTGCATATTGAGAAATCACGGGCGGGCATATCAGCACGGTATCCTGAATCTTCTTCACCGAGACCAGCAAATGCTCCGGAATGACCATGTAACCGATCCGCCAGCTCGCGAAGCCGTATGCTTTAGAGAGTGAGAAGAGAGAAATCGTATGTCCGCTGCTTCCGGCCATCGAGCCGGGCGAGAAATGCCGCGCCTCATCGCGGCCGCCAGGCGCAGTCTCCGGGCTGGGGCCGCGGCCGGAGTTGTGGGCCTGAGCCGGTGCCGGATAAACAAAATATTCGTAGGCCTCGTCATTGATGTGGTAGAGGCCATGGTCCCGACAAATTCGGTTTACGTCGCGCAAGACGCTTTCGGGATAGACAGCACCAGTCGGGTTGTTGGGCGAAATGGTAACCACGGCCCGCGTTTTGGGTGTGATGGCCTGGCGAATCGCATCGGGCCGCAGTTGATAATTGTCGTCCGTGGCGACCAGGACCGGCCGGCAGCCAACCATCGTGATGGCCATCTCATGATTAAAGTAGTACGGCGTCTGCAAAATGATTTCATCGCCGGGGTCGGTGATCGCCAGGACGGCATTCATAAACGCCATGTTCCCGCCCGCCGTGACGACGAGCGCATGCGACGCATCGAGTCGAATCCCGTTTTCTGCGGCCAATTTCGCGGTGATGGCTTCCAGGAGAGGTGGAATGCCCTGAACCAGCTTGTATTTGTGGTTGCTGGCATCGGCCAGGAAGGAACTCAGTTGCTCGATCGCTTCCCGGGGTGGGCCATAGTAAACGACACCTTGCCCCAGCGAGATCGTGCCCGGATGCTGCTTGATGAGTTCGCCCACCACCGGGATGATGGGCGACTGCACGGCCTGCATGCGGAGAGGGTCACCCTGCGGTTCTTTTCTCATGCAAGGATTCTTAAGAGTCCAGTTGCCGGAGCAAACCCTCCGGTCCTCTCAGGGGCACCGCCGCATCGCTTCCGCCGGCGACCAACGGAAAAGACTGACCCGTGCGACATGCGATTCTCCCTCGAGGCAGAGACATCGGACCATAAATCCTGCGAAAAGAGTGAATTCCTTTGAGAGCCGACAGAGGCACTTCCGAAGCTGTTTTGCATTCGATTCCCCAGAATCGGTCCGCCGACTCTTCGACCAAAAGATCGATCTCTGCGCCATTGGACGTTCGCCAAAACCAGAGCCAGGGATGCTGGCCCAGATTCTGAAAGAGTTTCCGTACTTCAGTGAGGACAAAATTCTCCCAAACGGCTCCCCAAAGCGCGCTCTTCATCAAATCGGCCAGCGACTTGAATCCAAGCAAAAACGTCAGCAAGCCTGTGTCGCTGAAATAAGTTTTCGGAGCTTTGATGAGCCGTTTTCCCCGGTTAACATGATACGGCTCGAGCAGAAAAAGCTGCTGGCTCGCTTGCAGAATGGAAAGCCAGTTCTTGGCCGTGTTAGGCGCCACCCCAACATCCCGCGCCAGTTCCGCCATCGAGAGCAAATTCCCCACCCGCAGAGCTGCGGCGCGCAGGAACCGATCGAAATCACGCAGATTTCCGACGTTCGACAAATTTCGCACATCCCGCTCCAGGTAAGTGCTCAGGTAGGAGCCAAGCCATAAGGCGCGGTCCATTTCAGGCCGGTCCCACAATTCCGGAAATCCTCCCCGCCAGAGAAAATCATCCTGCGTCACTGCTTGAGACCTCGAAACCTCCTCCACGGTCAGCGCGGGCAGTCCGATGACTGCGACGCGCCCAGCCAACGATTCGGTCACGCCTTTCATGAGTAAAAAATCCTGCGAACCGGTCAGGAAAAAACGTCCCGGCCGGCGGTCCTGATCAATCAGCATTTTCAGGTGCCTCAGGATTTCCGGCACGTATTGAACTTCGTCCAGGACGAGCGGCTCACCATGGCGCTCGAAGAAAGTCTTGGGATCAAGACGGGCTGTCTCCGCCTCCGCAGGCAGGTCGAAGGTGACATAATCGGCCTCTGGCAAGAGCCGCCGGGCCAACGAACTCTTTCCAGCTTGGCGCGCTCCCGTGAGCACGACGGCGGGAAATTGACTCCATGCCCGCTGCAAAACCGGGGTGATATCACGGTTAATCCACATTGCAGATAAAATGCATTCTTATTGCTCTTTAGCAAGCCAGTTTTGCAATATTCTATTCTGGCGTTGAAGTCGTTTCGCATTGGGTTTCAGTGGGTCTGTGCTTAGTTCGGTTGGTTGGCAAGGGACGAATTCACACCCTCAGCAGGCACTTCGGCTCCAGCCGTCCACAGAATCGCGTTGAGCAGCATCTTGCGCACATTTTCATTCTCCCAATTCTTATGAAAGTGGCCGCCGGTGTAGCCGAAGCCACGTCCGCCGTCGCTACGTTCCACTGCCCAAGCCACTACGGCGCTCGGATCGCCTTTGTCTTCGCCAAAGGTCAGGATGGGCGTCCAGCGTTTGTCTTTCTCGGCGAAGCGCAGGTTGAAATAGAATTCCTCGCGCAAGGCAAAGGGTTGCAGACCGCGAGCGATGGCATGGCCGGGCGTGGCCGGCTTTAACGCAAACTCCTTGGTTTCGATTTTGGAAAACCATTTGTTGGCGGCCGAACCGTTTTCGTAATCGAAATAACCGCCGAGCCAATCAAGGAATTGCGGGCCAGCCTTCTGACTGGGCACGAACACCGCATAATGGATGGCAACGAAGCCACAGCCGCGCTTCATCTGTCTGCCGAGGGTTTCCAGTCGATTGCCGCGCAGCAGGGGATGGTCCTGTTCATTGTGATCGGCCCCATCGCAATACAGCACAAGGGTGTCAGCGTCCTCGAGCACCTTGGGATCAGCCGGCCAGCCTGCCAAATAAACCTCGGTTTTCAGCCCGGACACGTTGGGCGTTGCGTCGAGGCATTGCTTGAGCAGTTTCATTCCTTTCTCATATTCATGATCACCGGGGCCGTGGCTTTTGGCGTCGGCGAGCAGCACGACCTTCTTTTCCTTGCCTGGGCCGAGCGGCCTGATGCGGATGTCGCGCAACGCCGCCGTGGTCTGCCAGGAGGCCACGCCGAAAGGAATGGAAGATTCGATTTCGCCCGCGCGCACGCTGATGCGGCGATCAACAATCAACTGGTCCACCATCTCGTCGTCATCGATCCAGGCTTCGATTTTTTGCGCCGTGACGCGCACTCGAATGCGGTACCATTGGTTTTGCTTGAATTCCCTGTATTTGGTCGTTTCATTCTCGGAGGCATCCATGCCGTCGATGCTGGAGATTCCAACCACGCCTCCACCCCAGCCGCCGACAATCAAGCTGCAATGCGACGCACTCACTGGAAAAGTCAGACCGCAGAAGAAATCGCTTCCGTCCACTTTCATCGCTTCAAGTTCGATTTCGTAGTTCACTCGCGGTATCTCATTGGTCTGGGCCCAGGTAATGCCGGTCAGCGCCGCGCCCATGCCGAGAAGGATCTTCCCGCCTTCAACCCGCACCTCGCCATGCCCCGCAAAATCGGTCACTTGCCAGCCTTGCAGTGTCCTGCCATCGAAAAGACTTTTCTCTTCCTGGCCGGGCCGTCCGGCATTGGGCGGATCGGCCGCGAGCAATGTTGCTGAGCTGAGACAGAAGAACAGCGCGAGCGCGCCTGAGTGGAGGAGCCAATCGAAAGTTTTCATATAGAATTAAAGTTCAAGCAGAATGCCGCTGTATCAGAGTTGTGAGACGCTTCTGCAAGAAAGTCGAGCCGCAAACGTCATTCTCCGAGAGAGCACTGCCGTGGGGCCGCCTTTTTCAAGAAAGAGGCACTCATTTGATTTGTGTCAATGCATAAGAAACCCATGCCTCTTATCTTCAGCGCCGATGAAAATCAGAATTTACTCCTTTTTCATCGCTACGAGCGCGGTCTTGGCCGCAGTCCATTTCGATGCCGCAGGTCCAATTTCAGCTTTCGGCGCCGGTGGAGCCTCGTTGGCCCCAAGTGGCAGGCGGACCGGATCATCTACGACCAGCGCTGAGCCGCTGGTTGCGGGCAGAGCTGCGGCGGCTGGCGTCGCTGCGTGCAGAATGTGAAAGGAAGAGTCTATGGAGTCTGTGACCCGAAACCGTTTGTTTGACCGGAGGATTTCCAGCGTTTGCCGGGCCGTGCTCATGGCCACGGTGTATTGGCTCCAAAGCAGCAACGCGGGCGCGGGGCTGAGCGTGGACTTCATTGGGAATAACGACGTGGACCTGGTGGTGCAGCCGGATTGGGATCCGCAACTGCACGCCGCCCGCTTGTTCCGTGATGGGGTGCAAATAGGATCAGGCTTTTCGGCGGCAAGCCCAACGGAAGTGTGGCAAGCCGGCTTGGTTCGCGGCCAGACCTACCTTTACGAGTTGCGCGTCCTCAACCGCACGAACATCAACGAGGTAATCAGAACGTCCTCACGCAGCATCCAGACCGGCCGAGTGGGCGGACGCCTCAAACGGAATCTGGTGTTGGCGGGGAATGTGGATTTGGACGGCGGTCCTGGCTATAATTTGACGGTGCTCTCCAACGCAGTGCTGACGTTCGCGCCAGGCACCGTGATCACTGTCATGGATCCTGGGATCATCCGTGCGGAAGGTCGCATGGAGGCTGATGGTGTCGTTTTCCTGAGCACCAATCGAAATAGTTTGGACGTGACGGGAGAAGTCAGCATCCGCAATTCGCTGTTCACCAATCTCTACAGCGCCAGCCTGGTGGTTAGAGAATTCCAGAACAATCGAGCCTACGTTCGGTTCTCAATCAGTGTGACCAATGTCACCGGAAAATTGAGTTTCACGGGCAATGACATTCCCGGCGCATCAGTAAAGCTAGAGGCATCGGATATGGCCAACCTGATCGTCAGCAGTAACCAATTTTACTCCCTCGCGATCACCTGGCCTTCGAATCCGCCGGGGTATGCCAACCTGAGTCTGAAGATGACCGAAAGTCAATGTCCCCTCCCATCAGTGAAGATCGAGGCCTCGGATGGAGCGAACCTGATCCTCAGCAGCAACCAGTTTAACTCCCTCACGGTCGCCTGGCCTTCGAGTCCGCCAGGGTCTGCCAACTGGAGTCTGACCATGGCCGGCAATCAATGTCCCCTCACATCAGTAAGGATCGAGGCCTCGGATGGAGCGAACCTGATCGTCAGCAGCAACCAGTTTAACTCCCTCACGGTCGCCTGGCCTTCGAATCCGCCGGGGTCTGCCAACGGGAGTCTGACTGTGGCCGGCAATCAATGGCCGGCCAAGGACTGGTATTCCTTGAGCAGCATTGCAGTGGATCGCCTCGCGGGCCGCGCGTTCCGCATCGAGCAGAACAGCGGTTTATTTAAACTGGCGGTTTCCGGGGCTTCGGGCAACCGGGGCGCGGCGGAGCGTATCATTCGGGGAAACCGGTCTCTCGCCAATCTTCGGCTGGTGGATGTTTCCGGCGTCACGATTGAAAGTAATCACTTCAGCACGGTCGTCGTGCCTTACCTGCCCGGTGAGGCTGCCCTGACCCTGGACCGGGGCGTGGGCAATCGCATTCAGGCAAACCAGTTCGAGGGACGAGACACGATCGATGGAATCACGTTTTGGGACCCCAGCCCTGACGGCGGGTTGGTCACTCAAAATGAGGTTTTGAATAACCGGATCAGCGGTTTTAAGATCGGGATGTTTCTCATGGCCGGGACGAGCAACGTGATCTCCGGGAATCTTTTTCGCTCCAATTCGTTTGTCAACCTCAAGATCGGTTCCGCCTCCGGTTCCGCCTCCGGCAATCTGATTTACAACAACGCCTTCATTGCCAGGCCCTTCACCATCAACAAGCAAATCTTGCTGGGCGGATGCACGGGACCGCTCTGCACGAATTATCTGAATCTGCCGCAGCCGCAGGCGGGCAGCGCGAATATCCTCCTCGGCGACCGCCTGGCGGGAAATTTCTACAGCGACTATGCGGGAGACGATCTGGACTTCGACGGCATCGGCGATTCCCCACGCTCGTTCGGTGCCACGGCTGTGGATTTGTTCCCGCTGCGCCCGCGGTTGATCGTCAACCTGGCCGATGATCGGGAGGACGCCGATCCTTTCGACGGAATTGCGGACGTGGATTCCGAGCAGGCCGGACTGCAAACGTCATTGCGGGCCGCCCTCCTCGAAGCGAGCCGGCTCAGTGGGCCCAAGCGCATCCGTTTCGAAATTCCCGGTGAGCCGCGCATCTCCATACAAAAGCCGCTGGCCTCCGTCCGCCAGCTTATCCTGAACGGGACCAACAGTCCCAGCGGCGCTCGCGTGCATCTGGATGGAGCGCAGGCTGCAACCAACACCTATGGCTTGTCTGCTGCCGAAGGTTCTGAAATTCGGCACCTGATCATTACCTCATTCCCCAGCAGCGGAATCCTGCTTTCTGGAGGCGAATTCGATACCAACATCGTGGAGAACTGTTTCATCGGTTGCACTCCCGAAGGCTTGCCGGCGGCAATCAGGGAGCGGGCATCGAAATCATCTCGGGCCGGCTAATCCGCATCGGAAACACCAACGCCGCCGCGCGCAACGTGATCGGCGGCAATGACGGACCCGCCGTTTTGGTGAAGAGCAGGACCTCGTACCCGCCGCCCTTCACCGTCGTTCAAGGCAACTGGATTGGCCTGCACCCGAACGGTCTCGAGGCGCTCGGCAACGCCATTGGCATTCAGGCCCTCAACGAGACGAGTGGGATTGTCATCGGCGGCGTGGAACCGGGCGCGGGCAACGTCATCTCCGGCAACCGTGGACCGGGCATTGGCATCGAGATGGTCTCTCGCTTACTCGGAGTCTCGATCAATGGCAACCTCATTGGCCTGTCAGCCGATGGCAAGGCGCGCGTCGGCAATGGCGGCCCGGGCGTGCAAGTCGTCAATACCCCGGAGTTAATCCAGATCGGCGATGTCCAGCCCGAGAGTCGCAATATCATCTCTGGAAACCAGGTCGGAGTGCAACTCTCCGGGGCCAGTTCCTCCACGGTGAAAATCCAAAATAACTTCATCGGCACGGATGGTGCCGGCACGAACGCCTTGGGCAATACCCAGGACGGCATCCTCTGCCAATCGTTCCGATCCGCAACCATCCGCAGCAATGTGATTTCCGGCAACGGCGGGCACGGTATCAACTTGGGCTGGACCGGGATTGTTTCGGTCGAGGTTTCCGATAACTCCATCGGCGTGGGTGTCATTGCGCGGCCTGGACTGGGAAACGGTGGTGACGGCATCCGGTTGGATTTGCGGGAGGCCGGCCAGTTTCAATCCGTTCTCATTCAGCGAAACGCGGTTTGCGACAATGGCCAGCATGGACTCGAGCTCCTGGATGACGGCGTTCAGACTAACTCCACACCCCTCGTTCAAATTACTGACAACCTGATCGGCCTGGCCAATCGTCCCTCGAGCGGCATCGGGAATCGCGGCAGTGGCGTGCGGTTGGTGCAAACAGCCTCCAACCAGATCTATAACAATGTGATCGCGTTCAACGGCCTGGCCGGACCAGAGGCCTTGGACCCCTTGGGACATGGAATTGAACTCAGTTCAGCCCACCTGACTCAGGTTCGCTTCAATCAGATTTTTTCCAACGGCCTGGCCGGGGTGACCATGAGCGGTTACTTTACGAATGATCCGGGCGCCGGCAATCGCATTTCGCGCAACTCCATTTACGATAACGGCCAATTGGGGATCGATCTGGAGTCCTTCGGCTCCGGGGTTAGCGCCAACGATCCGACCGATGCCGACCAAGGCCCCAACCTGCTGCAAAATTTTCCCGTCCTCAAGCGCGTTTACGTCGATCCGGCCAATCCGGCGCGGCAACTCGTGGAAGGATTTCTGAACAGCCGGCCGAACCGCGATTACGTGATCGAGTTTTTCTCAAACCGCGAGCGTGACCCATCCGGCTTTGGCGAAGGCGAACGATTCGTGGCCGCGCTGACCGTCAGAACGGATGCGGGAGGCCAGGTTTGGTTTACGAACAGCGTGCCTGGAGACGTCCTCAATCTGGCCTGGACCGCCACCGATGCCGAGGGAAACACCTCGGAGTTTTCGACGTATGCGCCGATCATTGTGAACATGACCACCGACGAACCGGATGCCGATCCTGCCGACGGTTTGCCGGACGTGGACCTTCGCGCTCCCGGTCTGCAAACCACGCTGCGCGCCGCCATTGAATTCGCCAACTCGGAGCCCGGCCCGGACGTCATTTTCTTTGATATCCCGGTGGAAGGCGCGCCCGTCATTCGCCCAGCCTCGCCGCTGCCGCCCATTCGTGAATCGCTGCGCATCGACGGCACGTCCCAAGGCAATCTTGGCCCTCGGCCGCGTCTCGTGGCCGGTCAGGTGGACCTGGACGGCAGCCAGGCAGGAAGCACGGACGGCTTGGTCTTGCTGGCCGAGGAACAAGTGGTTGGCGGTCTCCTCATTCACGGATTTCAGGGTCATGGTGTTCTCACGACGACCAACGTCCCCAAGCTTCATTTGGAGGCCGTGGACATCCAGGACAACGGCCGATGGGGCGTTTATTCGTTCGCCGAGGAAGTCCGTGTCAACAAGGGGGCACCGGGCGTGCTTTATCCCGCCCGAAGCAGCCGCGCGAGCTTGATCTCGCGCAACGGCAAGTCGCTGAACGGCGGCGGCGTTTATTCGCGGGACCGGTTGCTGGCCAGTATCGTCGAGGTGCTCGCGAACCAGGGCCCCGGGCTGTTCGCGCGCCAGTCCGTCAAGGTTCGCAGCGTCAAGGTCAATGATAACATCGGTCCCGGGATTCAATCCTGGTCGGACTCCATCGATGTTGATCTGGGCGAGCCGGGATTTGACGAGGAAGTCCAGGTCATGCGCAACGAAGGCATGGGCCTCGTCGCCAGCATGAATCCGATCTTCATGCCACTGGGTTCCGGGCCGGACGTTTTCCCCAACCGCATTCATTCCCTGACGTCCATGCAGGTGCGCGACAATGGCGGCTGGGGGGTTTTCACCAGCGATGGAAGCATTCTCCTGAACGCCGTTGATCAGCAGACTCCACCCACCACCACGAACCTCACGCGCGTCGTCAACAACGGGAACCGCGCTTTGCGGTGCTTCGCGGCGGGAGAAGACGGCGCGCTCGGTCAACCGTTGGAAGATCGCTGGCGCGGAGGCGGCATCGGGGTGAGCCGCGGACATATCACGGCACGGATCCTCGAGGTGCGCGACAACAAACTTGGCGCCGGCTTGGTGGCCAGTGGAAGCATCGACCTGTCCTCGGTCCGTTCCCTCGGCAATGGCGGCCCTGGAATTCAAAGCCTCCGCGGCAACATCTTGGTCGGGTTCGCCAGGGTCAATCTCGATGAAGTGAGTAACAATCAGGGCCCAGGCATCTTCGCCGGTTCCCTGTTGGCGCGGGATTTGCGCCCTACCGCGTCGCTGTCCAAACGCAGCATCGACCTCCTAATGCCGATCCGGGTCTCCGGCAATGCCGGGTGGGGCATTTACAACTAGAACGGCGACGTGCTGGTCAACCACGAGTCCACCACCGGCAATCCCTGGCGGACCGGGATCAGCGAGGTTTCGAGCAATGGCTGGCAGAGTGCCTCAGCGCGATTCCTAGACGAGTTGGGAAACTGGAAGTCCGTTCGAGGTTCGCGGCCCGGCGGAGGAATCGCGGCCACGAGCGGCTCCATCTTCGCCAACCAGGTCAACGTGCGGGGGAATGCCGGGGTCGGCTTGGCGGCGACTCTCAAGGTCAAGGTGCAGACAGGCACGATTTGCGATAATGAGGGCGGGAACTTCTCCGCGCCTGGCGGCAAGGAACTCTTGGGCGAGGTCTCCGAATGCGACAGCGACGGCGATGGCATCAGCGATGCCGTTGAAACCAAGGCCTCACCTTCAGGGGACGCGAACCAGGATGGAGTACTGGACATTCAGCAGAAACACGTTGCCGCCTTGCCAACCACGGCGGGCGCTGGCGTCGTGATCGCGAGTCCCAACGGCACGACTTTGAGCAACGTGGCGAATCAAGATAATCCTTCGTCACCCGATAGCCCGCCTGGGGCGATGTTCCCAGTGGGTATGGTTCAATTCGACGTTTCGCTTCCGACCGCAAGCAAGGCCTTGAAGGCGGCGCTGCTGCCTGCCGCGCCCTCGTCCAACCGGGTAATCCAGGTCGAATTGTGGCTGCCGGCCAGCATTGCACCGACGGCCTACTACGTGTACGGGCCCACTGCCGAGGTCCCGACGAACCATTGGTATCGGTTCGACTACGACGGCGTGACCGGGGCGGTCATCACCGGTAACCGCATCGTGCTGCACCTGGTCGATGGCAGCCGCGGCGATGATGATTTGACGGCCAACAACCTCATCCCATGGCGCAGGCGGTCCGGCAGCATGGGGCAGCTTCCAGTTGTTGAGCCCGCAGGTTGCGCCCACGGGCTGGTTCCAATTCACGATTCAGAGTGCTGCCGGACGGGTCTATCGAATAGAGAGTTCCACGAACCTGGTCGAGTGGATCGACCTTCTGACGACCAACGCGCCCGCGAGTCCGCTCGAAATCACAGACCCCAACATGCCCGCCTTCCCCAGGCGTTTCTATCGCGCCGTCCAGTTGCCGTAGGACAGCAGTGCCTGCTGGTTTTCCCGGGCGTCATTGGTCTGGATTCCAGGGCGCAACGGAATCCCGCCTGCCCAAACTCCAAATCCTCGCGGAATCATCGGCCCAGCCATGACCAGCGGCGTCCACCGCCGGGCAATCCTGCCCTCGCCCGGCCGGTCTTCTCAGCCGTTGATTTTCAAGAAACGGGCACTTCTTTGATTTCTGTCAAACTATCAGCAGCCTGTTCGGCTTATTTTTGGTTCCGATGAAGATAAAAGTCTCTTCCCTTTTCATCGCTACGAGCGCGATCGTGGCCGCAGTCCATGTCGGCCAAGCGGGTCCCATTGCGGCTTCCGGCGCCGGTGCGGCCTCGTTGGACGCCAAGCTGCAGGCGGGCCAGATCACTCAAAGAGAATGAGAGAAGCGACCTGTTTTGAAAGGACTCAACCACCGCCATGCAACCCGACCGGGAACACCTTCAACAAACGATTAAGGAAGCTCTCAAGGCCGTAAAGTTTCCAGGTTACTCCAGGGACATTGTTTCGTTTGGCGTGGTGAAAGACATCACGGCCAGCAATGGCGCCGTCAGCGTCAACCTTGAACTCAACTCGGCCAAAGCGGAAACCGCCTTTCAAGTTCAAGCGGATGCCGCAAAGGTTGTCAAGGCGTTGCCGCAGTTGCAGGGGCTGGAAGTGAAGATCGAGGTGACGAGCAGGCCGGAATCACACGCGCACTCGTCCGACGGCCAGGGGGCGGCGCTCAGTCCATTGCAGGACGAAGTGCAACAGGAAGGCCGGGTTTTTGATCCTGACCCGTTGATCGCCGCGACCATCAGGCCGGACCTCGCGCCCGGCGCGGGTTACGATGAGGACGGGCCGCCGCCGCTCGGCGGACCGACAGGCGATCGCACTTCCATCAAATGGCATGGCCAGGTTCCTGTTTTCCAATGGGAAATCGATCCTGCGGACCCGGCGCGCCAGCAATACGGCGAGTCGGAAGTCGAGCGCGGAGGCTGGATTTTTCGGATTTGGTGGCAGGTGCATCCGGCGGGGCTGGTCTATGCCTCAATCTCCGCGATTAGCGAGGAGGAAGAGGAACGGCCCCAGGCGCGGCAGCATCCTATCGGCCGCAACGTGGCGGTAAATTTGGTCTATGATTTGCGCCGGCAGGGCGTCGTCGCGATTTACGGCACGGCGCTGGATTTTCGGCCTTTCGTGGAAGTATTCCTGGAAGGCTTCGGTTTCGCAAAACTCAACGAGGCGGGCGAGTCGTTGCCCGCAGAGGAGAAAAAAACATGAGCAAAAACGGCAACAGCAACGGCAACGGTTCACGCTGGTTTCGCGTGCTCGATGAGCCGCGCGACTGGGAAGACTTCTACCGCAAACGCTGGACCTACGATCGCTCAGTCCGCACCAGCCATGGCGTGAACTGCTCCATGGCGTGTAGCTGGGAAGTCTTTGTCAAAGACGGGATTATCTGCTGGGAGCTCCAGAAGACGGATTATCCGCAAATTGATCCCGACATCCCGAACGTCGAACCGCGCGGCTGCCAGCGGGGCGTGACCGCTTCCTGGTACCCGTACAGCCCGCTGCGGCCGAAGTATCCTTACATTCGCAGGGTGCTGTGGGATTACTACCAGGAGGAGCGACAAAGAGGGAAGGACCCCGTCGAGGCGTGGGCCAGCATCGTGGAAAACGAGCAGCGGGCCAAGCAGTACAAGTCCGCGCGCGGTAAAGCGGGATGGAAGAGGGTGAGTTGGGATGAGGCAGTGGAGTTGGTGGCCGGGGCACAGATTTACACGATTAAGAAATACGGCCCCGACCACGTCGCCAACTTCGCGCCCATTCCGGCCATGAGCCTGGTGAGCTTCATCTCGGGCCACCGGTATAACAACCTGCTTGGGGGCATCTACTGCAGCTATTACGAGTGGTACCACGACCTGCCGCACGTCTCCTCCTCCATGTTCGGCGACCAGACGGAAAACTGCGAAAGCTCCGATTGGTATCATGGCACGTACTGGATCGTGGCTGGCTCCAACTTGAACATGACGCGGACGGCCGATTGCCACTTCCTTCCGGAAGCCAAATACCGCGGGAGCAAGATCGTGGTGGTCTCGCCCAACTATTCCGACGTGGCGAAGTACTCCGACCTCTGGGTGCCCGTGGTTCCGGGCAGCGACGGCGCTTACTTCATGGCGTGCATTCACGTCATCCTGAAGGAGTTTTACGTTGACAAGGAAACGCCTTACTTCACCGACTATGTGAAGCGGTACACCAACCTGCCTTTCCTGGTCGTCCTGGATCCGGATGGGAAGAAGTATCAGATGGGGCGGTTTCTCCGGGCGTCCGACCTCGCGGATTACGCCAAGGAAGAGAACGCCGACTGGAAGCTCATCATGACCGATGGCGGCGGGAAGCTGCATGTGCCCACCGGGTCCATCGGCTTCCGCTGGGAGAAGGAGCCGACTGGAAATTGGAATCTGCAACTCAAGAACGCCGTCACCAAAGAGGACTTCGATCCGTTGCTGACCCTGCTCGGGAAAGATCAACAGAAGGCGATGGTTTCCTTCAGCGACTTCACCGACACCTTCAGCATCAACATGGGACGGACGGAAGGGAAGGGGCAAAAAGCGAAAGAGATTCTGCGCGAGGTGCCGGCCCGGAAAGTCACGACGAAAGACGGCAAGGAATTGCTGGTGACGACCGCCTTTGATCTGCTCATGGCACAGGCGGGCGTCTCGCGGGGATTGGGCGGCGACTACCCGCGCGATTACAACGACCCGAAACCCTACACGCCGGCCTGGCAGGAATCGCAAACAGGAGTCAGCCGGGACCTGGCCATCCAGGTGGGGAGGGAATTTGCCGAGAACGCCGAAAAGACGCGGGGGAAGTCCCTGTTCATTACCGGCCCGGGAGTGCAGCATTGGTATCATGGCGCCTCCCTGTACTACCGCAACGAGGCGGTGATGCTGGCCCTCTGCGGTTGCAACGGCGTGAACGGCGGCAACTTCAACCATTACGTCGGCACCCAGCACACGCGGTTGAACGCCGCGTTTGTGAACCTCAGCGGCGCGCTGGACTGGTCCAGACCCCCGCGACTCATGAACACCACCTCGTTGTGGTATTTCCATACCGGCCAGTGGCGGTATGACGGCATGCCACTGGACACGCAGTGGGCCACGGGCGCCAAGAAGCTGCCGCAATACAACCACGCCGCCGACATGAACGCCCTAGCCGTCAGGCTCGGCTGGCTCCCCTTCTTCCCGCAGGTGGACAAGAAGAATCCCCTCCACCTGTATCAGGAGGCCGTCCAGGCAGGCTGCAAGACCGATGAAGAGGTCAAGCAATGGCTGGTGCAGCAGTTCAAAACAGGCAAGTTGAACTTTGCCCTGCACGACGTGGATGCGCCGGAAAACCAACTCAAGGTGCTGACCGTCTATCGCGGCAACCTTATCGGCACAAGCATGCGGGGGCATGAGCTTGCCCTGAATCACTTCCTGGGCACGCACCATAATGCCCTGTGGGAAGAGGAGCCGGCCAAGGGGCTGGTGAAGGAGATCAAGTGGCACGAATCCTCGCCCGTGGGCAAGTTGGACCTCCTCGTGAACCTCAACATCCGGATGGATTCCAGCGCCAACTATGCCGACGTGGTGCTGCCCGCCGCCTTCTGGTACGAGAAACACGACGTCACCTTCGGCGACATGCACACCTTCGTGCATCCGCTGACCCCCGCCACCGACCCGCCCTGGGAGGCGAAACACGACTGGGATGCCTTTGTGCTGATCGCCAAAAAGTTTTCGGAGTTGGCGCAAAAACATTTCCCCAAGCCGGTAAAGGACGTGGTGTTCAATGCGCTGTGGATGGACTCGCCCCAGCAGCTTGCCCAACCAATGGGAGAAGTTAAGGACTGGCGGAAAGGAGATGTCGAGCCGGTGTCCGGGAAAACGTTCCCCAGCATCGCCATCGTGGAAAGGGATTATACCAAGGTCGCGGACAAGCTGATTTCCCTGGGGCCGCTGGTCTGCCAGCCCAAAGGATATGGCGCCAAAGGGCAGTATGCCGACTTGACGCCCATTGTGGAGGAAGAGCTGAAGAACAACCAAAGCCTGACGGTGAAAGACGGCCGGGTTTACTTCGAGCGGGCCGAACAGGTGTGCGAACTGATCTGCCAAATCTCTCCCGAATTGAACGGCCGGCTGGCGCACCTCTTCTTCAAGGAGATGGAGAAGAAGGTGGGCTTGCCGCTGGCGGATTTGGTGGAGAGTGTGCGCGCAAGAAGAGTTCACTACCAGGACATCATTTCTCAGCCGCGCAGAATTCACACGACGCCCCACTGGAGCGCCATCCTCTTTGACCCCGCCACGGGGAAGCAAAGGACCTTCGGGCCGTGGACGATGAACGTCGAGCGCCTCAAGCCGTGGCATACGCTCTCGGGCCGACAGGAGGTTTACTACGACCACCAAGGCATCCGCGAATTGGGCGAGGCCTTGCCCACCAACAAGCCGCCCCTGGATATGGTCGCCATCGGCGACATCAAGATGGACCGCGCGGAAGCCAAGTCCAAACTGTTCCGGTTCATCACCCCGCACGGCAAATGGCAAATCCACAGTTCCTTCCGGGACCACTGGCCCATGATGCAACTGTCCCGCGGCGGCCCCACCGTCTGGCTCAACCCCGACGATGCGGACGAGATCGAGGTGCAGGACAACGACTGGGTGGAGATGTATTGTCAGAACGGCATCGAAGTGGTGCGGGCGGTCGTCAGCCATCAAGTGCCAAGGAACATGGCCATCACCTACCATCAGGTGGAACGCCACATGAACGTTCCGTTCTCACCGCTCGCAAAGAAACGCAATTGCTCGGACCTGCGCGGCGGCAACAACAACGCGACCACGCGGATTCTGATGAACCCCGCCACGATGATCGGCGGCTACGCCCAGTTCAGCTACTACATCAACTACTGGGGCACCAGCCCGTCCGAGCGAGACCACGGGGTGCTGATTCGGAAGATGCCTCTGGCGGCGGGCAAACAGGGAGTCATTTATCAGGAAGACCAACTGCACCTGGTGCCCCAAGCCTGAGCCAATGATTCAGTTCAACCACGAATGGACACGAGTGAACACCAATTGAAGACAAGCGGGCGGAGAGGTCTTCGGCGTAGCGCAGGTTTCCAAACCTGCTGTATCGCCGATTTCCAAATCGGCAGGGTGTGCGACATCGCGTGGTTCGCGGGTTTAGAAACCCGCGACACAGCAGAGTTAGAAGTCTGCGCTACTTCGCAGCGTCACCCACGCTGTGTCCATTTGTGTCTATTCGTGGTCGCTTCTAATAGTTCGGCGGTAGCCTGCCTATGAAAGCGCTTCTCGTGATCGTGATTCTGATCGGAGCCGCCCTTTTCGCGCTGATGTCCGTGGTCGCGTTCTACACTTCAGAATGGTGGCTCGACCTTGTAGTCGGCACGGCGTTCGCGTTGATCAGTCTGGTGTGCGTGAGGACCGTTTGGAGTAAACTGCGGACACGAAGCCGAACCAACGGAACGAGCCTATGACGAGGAGTGCGATCACGCTGCTGTTCCAGTCGAGCGTCGCTGACGCGCTCCCCGTCATGGCTCATCCGTATCGTTGCCTCTAACCTGAAAGATCAAAACCATGAGAGTCAAAGCGCAATTCAGCATGACGTTCAACCTGGAGAAGTGCATCGGTTGCAACACCTGCACCGTCGCCTGCAAGAACGTCTGGACCAACCGCGAAGGCGCCGAATACATGTGGTGGAACAACGTGGAGACCAAGCCGGGCATCGGCTATCCCAAGGAATGGGAGAACCAGGTCAAATACCGCGGCGGCTGGACGCGCCGTGAAGGCGCCAATGCGCCCAAGCTCCGCAACGCCTCGCGCTTCTGGCAAATGGTCAACCTCTTTTACAACCCCGTCATGCCGCAGATGACCGAGTACTACGGGCCGGGGCCGTACACCTTCACCTACGGTGACTTCCACAGCACCAAGCAGCTCGCCCAGCAGCCGGTCGCCCGGCCCCAGTCCATGATTACCGGGCAGGAGGACATCGCCCTGACCTGGGGCGTCAACTGGGAGGACAACGCCGGGGGCGCCCACATCACCGGGAAACGCGACGTGAATTTCCAGGAGATGAGCAAGGAGGAGCATGAGGCGTGTCTGCGGTTGCGGGATGTCTTCTACTTCTATCTCCCCCGCATCTGCAACCACTGCCTCAATCCCGGCTGTGTGGCCGCCTGTCCCTCCGGGGCCGCCTACAAGCGGGAAGAGGACGGCATTGTTCTGATTGACCAGAATCGCTGCCGCGCCTGGCGGTATTGCATCACTTCCTGCCCTTACAAGAAGGTCTATCTGAACTGGCGCACCGGGAAGATGGAGAAATGCATCCTGTGCTACCCGCGCCTTGAAACCGGCCAGGCGCCGGTCTGCTTCCACTCCTGTGTCGGGCGCATTCGCTCCGTGGGGCCGCTCCTTTACGATCTGGACCGCGTGGCCGCCGCGGCGAACGTGCCAGACTCGGAGCTGGTTCAAGCGCAGCGCGACGTGATCCTTGACCCGAACGACCCGCAGGTCATCGAAGCGGCGCGCAAGGCGGGCATCAACGAGTCGTGGCTCGAAGCCTGCCGCCGCTCGCCGGTTTACAAACTGGTCAAGCAATGGCGGCTCGCGCTGCCGCTGCACGCGGAGTTCCGCACCGTGCCGATGCTTTTCTACATCCCGCCGTTGAGTCCACTCATCACCAGTGCGGGCAAGGACTCCCCCGGGGATACGGACGTCTTCGACATGGCCAAGACCGACGGGATGCTGGCTGATTTGCATGAACTGGACAAGATGAGGGTTCCCCTGAAATACCTCGCGCGAATGTTGGGGGCGGGCAACGTGGAAGTGGTGAAAGAATCGCTGCTGCGGCAACTCGCCGTCAGGCATTACGAGCGCAGCCTGCGCGTGGACGGGAAGCCCAACGTCGAGGTGCTCAAAAAGGTCGGCCTGACCGAGGCGGACGCCAAGGGGATTGTGCGCGGCCTGTCCCTGGCCTTCTACCACGAGCGGTTCGTGGTGCCCACCACCCACTACGAAGCCACGGCCAATGCCCCCTACATCGAACGCGGCTTTGCCGGCTTCGGCGAGATGGCCCCGGGCTTCCAGCCGCAGCGTCGCCAACGGTTTCATAGCCCAATGCCGGAAGTCGGGAGTTGATTATGCCGCAGCCCACAAACGTCGCCGCCTACCGTTTTCTCTCCGAGGTGTTGCTTTACCCGGAAGACCGGGACGCGCAGCGATTGGGATCGTACGCCGAACTGGCGGGCCTCGCCGCGCCGGAACTGCGCGACGCGATCGAGTCCCTGATGGCCAGCCCGGAGTTGCAGGACTGCGACACGTACCTGGAGATGTTCGAGATTGGCGCGAAGTGCCCGCTTTACCTCGGCCACTACCAGTTCGAAGAACCGAAGAGTTGCAGCGGCGCCGCAGTTTCCGGCCGCAACAGCTACATGATCCAGTTGAAAAACCTCTACCGCCATTTCGGTTTCGAGGTGCAAGCCCGCGAACTGCCCGACTACCTGCCGCTGATGCTGGATTTTCTGGCGCTGAGCGCGGGCCATCCGGCTCACAAACATCGGCGCCTGCTGGTCAAGCAGTTCATGCTTCCCGCGTTGCCAGCCATCACGAAGAAACTGCGCGAAGTCGAAAACGTTTACTCCCCCGTCGCTGGAATCCTGGAGCACCTGCTGAACGACGAAGTCGAACAACCGCCCGCGCCAGCGCAGGAACCGGCGACTGCCGCCGCTGACCTCTGCAACGCCACTTGAGTCTATGAAAAGCACATTCCTGACGAACCTGCTCTGGGGTGTTTATCCCTACCTTTGCATCACGCTGTTCCTGGTCGTGCCGGTCATCCGGATGATGTACCGCCCCTTCGGGTTCAGCACGCGCGCGACCGGCCTGTTCAATCGCGACGTGCTTGGCGTGGCGTCGCTCACCCTGCACTGGGGCTTGGTGCTGCTGCTGCTGGGGCATCTGGCCGGCTTCATCGGCGGATTGCTGGGGCTGGACGGCTGGCTCAAGTTTTTTTATTGGGCCGGGCTGATCGGCGGTTTCTCGGCGCTGCTCGGCTCAATCATCGCGCTCGTGCGCCGTGTCACGGTTCCCGAAGTGCGCGCGATGAGTCAGTGGGACGACTACCTGGTCCACCTTTTCCTCATCGCCATCATGGCCCTGGCCCTTTGGCAGGTGACGATGCACAAAATTTTCGGCGTCGCCTACACGGCCTCCTCGTGGCTGGCGAGCGTGGCGCGGTTTGCGCCGCAGCCGGAGTTGATGGACTCGGCCAGCCTCATCTCCAAGTGGCACGTGTTTCTGGCGCTGACATTTTTCGCGCTGTTCCCGTTCACGAAGCTGGTCCACTTGTGGACGTTCCCGGTCAACTACTTCGTCCGGCCCTACCAGAGCATGAGGACCAACCTTTTCAAATATCAGCGGAAATGGGAATTCGCCCTGCGCTCCGACAAGTCCTTCCTCACTTACTCGCTGGTTGGAGTGGTTCTGTTCTTCGGCGGCTTTTCGCTGCTGCTCGGCTACACCCGGACCCAAGGCTTGAAAACCGCGGCCAAGTCAATTCCCGCGTTGACGGCCTCGGGCCGGCTGGCGGGGACCCCGCTCTACGTCAGTCAATGCGCCCGCTGTCACGGCCTGACGGGCAAGGGCGACGGCTTGGGCGCGAACTCGCCGACGTTTGCGCGCACGCCGCGCGACCTCGCCTCCCAGAAAATTGTTTTTGTCTCCACCGACAACGGGATCGCCTCGGACGACGACCTGGCGCGGACCATCCGCGGTGGCCTGGTCACGGCCGGGATGCCGGCGTTTCCGGAA
>ERZ1292640.1267-Hain-H43-02um-R1-1267-length-20902-cov-48_pt1 | contig 20902 bp, 24 predicted proteins | sample MGYA00564404_ERZ1292640 | MGnify/ENA primary metagenome ERZ1292640 (study PRJEB36523, sample SAMEA6512636) | groundwater metagenome | collected 2019-01-08 | study: AquaDiva: Metagenomics assemblies of 32 groundwater samples
TCTTGCCGCGAAAGACAAGGTCCATGATACCGCGTCCGGCCATTGACAGCGTACTCCACACGCGTTTTCGAGGTCGCGCTGGCTGGGACGCGCAGGCTATGGAGTCTTGCGACCGGCGGTTCAGAAGGCCGGTCACCTCAGACAACTGCGCTCAGAGCCTTCGTGGTCCGCAGCTCGACATTACGGGCTGTTACTGCGCTGAGCCAGCCACTGGTCTGCCCGCGATATACTGAAGCCGCTATGCGCCCACTGCTGCCCTTGCTGCTGCTACCGGGCCTAGCCGCGGCCCCGGAGGCCGCCCCGCCGCTGGTGCAGAAGCCGGCGCTCAACGCCACCCACATCGTCTTCGTCCACGCCGGCGATCTGTGGAGCGTCCCGCGCCAGGGCGGCGAAGCCGTGCGCCTCACCACCGGCCCGGGCGTCGAAACCAACCCCGTCTTCTCCCCGGACGGCGCCCGGATCGCCTTCACCGGCGAATACGACGGCAACATCGACGTCTTCGTGATGCCGGCTTCCGGCGGCATCCCCAAGCGCCTCACCTGGCACCCGTCGCCCGACACCGTGCTTGGCTGGACGCCCGACGGCAAGCGGATCCTGTTCGCCTCGCCGCGCGAGAGCTACACGTTCTTTTCCGAGCTGTTCACCGTCGGCCTGGACGGCGGCTTCCCGGAGAAGCTGCCGCTGCCGATGGGCTGGGAAGGCGCTTACTCGCCCGACGGCTCGCGGCTGGCGTACGTGCCGATCGGCAGGGCCTTCGCCGTCTGGAAGCGCTACCGCGGCGGCCGCACCACGCCCATCTGGATCGCCACGCTGGCCGGCAGCCGCATCGAGAAGGTCCCCCGCGATAATTCCAACGACTTCAACCCGCTCTGGATCGGCGACAAGGTCTACTTTCTCAGCGACCGCGCCGGCGCGGTCGCGCTTTACTCTTACGACACGCGCACCAGGCAGGTGAAGCAGGAACTGGCCAACAGCGGCCTCGACCTCCGCGCGGCGGCCGCCGGCCCCGGCGCCATCGTCTATGAGCAGTTCGGCGGCCTGCACCTGTTCGACCTGAAGTCCGGCAGGACCAGGCCGGTGCCGGTGCGCGTCAACGGCGACATGCCTGACCTGCGCGACCGGCTGGTCAACGTCGGCCGCCGCCTGCGCAACGCGCACCTGTCGCCCAGCGCCGCCCGCGCCGTCTTCGAAGCGCGCGGCGAGATCCTCACCGTGCCCGCCGAAAAGGGCGACGTGCGCAACCTCACCACTACCGCCGCCGTCGCCGAGCGCGACCCGGCCTGGGCGCCCGACGGCAAGGCCATCGCTTTCTTCTCCGACGAAGCCGGCGAGTATGCGCTTCACCTCGCGCCGCAGACCGGCATGGGCTCGGTTACCAAGATTCCTCTACCCGAGCCCGGCTTCTACCGCGCGCCGCAGTGGTCGCCCGACTCCAGGAAGATCGCATTCCTCGACAACCGGCCGCGCATCTGGTGGCTCGATGTCGAGACGAAGAAAGCGGTCCAGGTGGACAAGGAACCCTACTGGACCTTCGGCGGCGAGCATGCGCCGGTCTGGTCGCCCGACTCCAGGTGGCTGGCTTACGCCCGGCGTCTTCAGAACTACATGTTCGCCATTCACCTCTATTCGGTGGCCGACGGCAAATCGACGCAGGTGACCGACGGCATGAGCGACGCCCGCCACCCCGTCTTCGACCGCGACGGCAAGCACCTCTACTTCACTGCCAGCACCGACTCGGGGCCGTCTCTCCAGCCCGACATCGGCGGCTTCTTCCGCCCGACGACGCGCAGCGTCTACCTGGCGGTGCTGGCCAAGGACCAGCCCTCGCCGCTGGCGCCCGAGAGCGACGAGGAAAAGGAGTCAGGAGCCAGGAGTCAGGAGTCAGGAGAGAAGAAGGAGCCCGCGAAGGCCGAGCCCGTCGCGGTGAAGATCGATCTGGAGAGCATCGGCCAGCGCATCCTGGCGCTGCCGCTGCCGCCACGCCGCTATGTCGGTCTCCAGGCCGGCAAGGAGGGCGTGCTGTACGCGCTGGAGATGCCGCTGCCGGCCCCCGGACAGCCGGCCGCGATGACCGTCCACCGCTACCACCTCAAGCCGAGGAAGAGCGACACCGCCGTCTCGGGCGTCAGCGCCTTCGAAGTGGCGCGCAACGGCGAGAAGATGCTGTACCGGCAGGGCGAGAACTGGTTCATCAAGGCCGTGCCCCCGCCGCCCGCTACCGGCGCCGCGCCTCCCAGCCCGCCCACGCCGGCGCTCGGCGCTCCCAGCGGCCAGTTGCGCACATCCGATATCGAAGTCAGGATCTCGCCGCGCGACGAGTGGCGCCAGATGTACCGCGAAGCGTGGCGCTTCCAGCGCGATTTCTTCTACGACCCCAACTACCACGGCCTCGACCTGAAGGCCACCGAGAAGAAGTACGAGCCGTATGTGGCCAGCGTCGCCTCGCGCGGCGATCTCAACTACCTGTTCGCCGAGATGATGGGCCAGTTCGTCATCGGCCATCTGGGTGTCGGCGGCAGTGAGCTGCCCGAGGTCAAGCGCGTCCAGACCGGCCTGCTCGGCTGCGACTTCAGGATCGAGAACGGCCGCTACCGCTTCGCGCGGGTCTACAGCGGGGAGAACTGGAACCCGGAGGCGCGCGCGCCGCTGACCCAGCCCGGCGTCAACGTCGTCGCCGGCGAATACCTGCTGGCGGTGAACGGCCGCAATCTCACCGCCGCCGACAACGTCTACAGCTTCTTCGAGGGCCTGGCGAACAAGAACACCGTCCTCCGCGTCGGTCCCAATCCCACCGGCGCGAATTCACGCGAGGTGACGGTAGTGCCGGTTCCCAGCGAGTCGCGCTTGCGCAACCTCGCCTGGATTGAGGACAACCGCCGGAAGGTCGATCAGGCGACCGGCGGCCGCGTGGCTTACGTCTACATGCCCGACACCTCCTTCGGCGGGTTCACGAACTTCAACCGCTACTTCTTCGCCCAGGTGGGCAAGGAGGCGGCCATCATCGACGAGCGCTTCAACGGCGGCGGCATGCTGGCCACCGACATCGTCGAGCAGCTCACGCGCAAGCTCATGAGTAAGGTGGCCACCCGCGACGGCGAGGACGAAGTGCAGCCGCAGCGCGCCATCTTCGGGCCCAAGGCGATGATCATCAGCGAGTTCGCCGGCTCGGGCGGCGACGCCATGCCGTGGTATTTCAAGCGGGCCGGCGCCGGCCCGCTGATCGGCAAGCGCACCTGGGGCGGGCTGGTCGGCCGCGCCGCCGCCCCGGACCTGATGGACGGCGGCTTCATCTCCTCGCCCAGCTCGGCGGTGTGGAACCCGCACACCAGCCAGTGGGAGGTCGAGAACATCGGCATCGCCCCCGACATCGAGGTCGAGCACGACCCCGAGCTGGTCCGGCAAGGGCGCGACCCGCAGCTTGAAAAGGCGATCGAAGTCGTGATGGCCGCGCTGGCGAAGAGTCCGCTCCCCAAGGCGAAACGGCCGGCGTACCCGAACTACTACCCGGGATCGACGGCGGGACAAGGAGCATTCGCACCATGAAACGAAGAGAGTTCGGAGAGACGTGCCTCAGCGGCGCGATCGCGGCCGGCATTGCCGGCTCCCGGGCTTCCGCGTCCGCTTCAGCAGGGGCGGCCCGCGGCCCCAGGAAGAACACCCTGATGCATGTCGGGGGCGACTACCACAGCGTGGCTGGCCCCGGCATCGCCTCGAGGGAAAACCTGGAGTACAACTTACGCTACGGCGTCAAACACCTCACTGTCCAGCTAAGGAAACGTTCACAGGATGGCGGCTGGGATGTCGATGAGTTGATGAGAATGAGGGACGCGTGCGACAAGAATGGCGTCACTCTCGAAGCGATAAGAATGGACGCCGACTATATCACCTTTGGGAAAGGGCCTGAACGCGACCGGGAGGTTGACAACATCATCGGGAACATTCGGAAGGCGTCCCAAGCTGGCGTGAAGATCATCACTTATCATTGGACTGTCATTCCTATCAGACGGAACAGGAAGACGCCGGGACGAGGGAACGTAACTTACTCCTCGTTTAAGCTCGAGGATAACTGGAAGGACTTGCCCGTGGGCAAGTCAGGCAACGTCAGTTCGGAAGAGTACTGGGAGCGAATCACATATTTCCTCAAGAGAGTGATCCCGGCGGCCCGGCAGCACGACGTGAGAATGGCCTGCCATCCTTATGACCCGCCGGGCCTGCCATTTGGCTATCAGGGCGCCGACAACTGGGATTCTCCGTCGGTTTTCGAGGCAATCAAGCGCTACGAAGCGATTGTTGACAGCCCGCACAATGGATTTCAATTGTGCCTGGGCACGGTCGCCGAGGGGTTGAAGAAGCCGAAGACCGAGATCCTGCCCATTGTTCAATACCTGGCCCAGCGAGGCAAGATCTACCAGGTGCATATGCGCAACATCCGCGGCGGGCTTCACAATTTCGAGGAGGTTTACCCTGACGAGGGAGAGGTGGACTTCTTCCAGGTGATGCGTGTGCTTCGGGACGGGCAATTTGCCGGATCGATATGTCCCGATCACATGCCGCGTCATCCGGACGACCCCGGAGGCCTGCAATCGTTCGCCTTCGGCTATGGCTATGTTAAGGCGCTGATTCAGGCCGTGAATTCCGAGGTGCGGGGCTGAAGGGCCGGGGCACGCTGCCCCCAGGAAGCCCATCCTAACAATCCTTCCGTGTCGTGGCAGAATCACCGGGCCGGTGCCGCGTTCAGGAGACGTTCTTCTCCGATGTGCCCTCACCCTCGGTCTGCGGAGTTCGGAAATGAAGAGGGTCTCTGAGGTTTTGCAGCTCGCGGTAATAGTAGAGGGGAGCAGGCCGCCTTTCCTTGAACTTCAGCCTCTTCAGAAACTCGATTTCCTCTTCGGAGGCATCGCCGCTGAGGGAAGTATTCTTGAGGAACTCCTCCAGGCCCGGCTCCACCTCGAAGGGCTGTTCAGGTTCCCTTTCGACAAATTCGAATCTCTTCATTGGCCCAAGCGCCAGTCTGCGGTTCAAGACGATTTCCACGCTAAAAGTCCGGAGGTCAACGTTCCAGGACTCGATCAGCGGATCCAGGAAGGAGACCCAGTTTTCAACCGAGACGTGGAACACATCTGTTTCCAGGAACTCGAGGATCGTGACCCGCATCTGTTCATAGGTCCGGCCGCTGAGACGAGCCACCAGGCGGAGCCAGTTTTCACTCTCCAATTCTTCTTTGGCAACTCGCTTGGCCACGTCCAAGAGCTTCTGCGCGACGAGCTGTTCGAGTTCGCCGAAAGGCTCCTTCTCAAAAATGGAGCGAACCTGTTCCTGCTCGCCAGGTGCGCACTTGCGCAGCATCAGCTCTCGAAATCCCTGAAACAACGGCCTTGGCGGGTCTGCCAGCTTCTTCTTCAAGGCTTCCTTGCGCTGAAGGCCAGCCAGCCTCGAGAGTTCACCGCTCGGGAGTCTCAAGAATTCTCCCATCTTCTCGTAGATATCCGTTCGGCCGGGCGCGGGCGGAGTCTTCTTCCCGCCCAGCAATTGTGAGATGTAGGACTCGGTCACCTGCGCAGCAGCGGCCAAACCTCTCTGGCCGACCCTCAGTTCCTTCAGGCGGTGCTTGATCACCAAAGCAACATCCATCGGGTTCCCTTTTCGCTCCTACTTAACCTAGCACAATTAAGTCCATGCCTAGAATATCGCATTTTTCCCTTGACAAGCAAATAGACTTAACCTATACTGGTTAACGACTGAGCACTTCCGCCCATCTTGCGGATGGTCTGAACTAGGCAGGTCGTCTGCAGTCCTTCCTCTTAGCCACCACGACCGGGGAGGTCGATATGTTTGCTCGCAGTGTCTCCATCCACCTGAAACCAAACGGCCTTGCGGAGTTTACCCGGGTGATCGAGAAAGAGACGATTCCCCGGCTTCGAATGCAAAAAGGCTTCCAGGACGTAATCACGTTCTTCGTCCCGGGCGGAAGCGAGGCTATCGAAATCAGTTTGTGGGACCGGAAAGAGGACGCGGACGCCTACGGCCGCAAGGCTCCTCCAGAGGTGCTGAAGGCCATGGAGAACGTAATTGAAGGAGATTCCGAGGTTCGCACTTATGCGGTTTCGAATTCGACGTTTCACAAGATCGCTGCGCCGGTTTTTGCCCGCGGCTGAGCGGTCTTTGGTTGGGGGCGGCCAAGTCCGCCTTCCTTGCTGTTTAGCAAAGAGGAATGTACACACAGAGGAAAAGGAGGATTCCAAGTGCTCACGAAAATCATGAAGTGGACCTCCATGGCGGCGTTACTCACAGCGGCAATGCTGTGGGGCTCCGCGGCGAACTCGCAATTCCCGCGGTTCCTGCTGGGCTTCGTCGTATGCTTCGGCGCTGGCGTCGTAGTCATGCAGGCGATGCGAGCAAAGAAGTACATCTGGGCGGGCGGATTTGCTGGCATTGCCCTGCTTTTCAATCCCCTCGTACCGGTCCTTCCGTTCGCTGGTGAGTGGGGGCGCTTGCTGGTTTTGGTTTCGATCGTGCCATTCGCGGTCTCCGTGGCCGCGCTGAGGACGCAGCCACTGCTGTCGATCGCATCGATCACAGGCCGGAATCCGGGGAGTGAATCGCTATGACGAACTTTCGCATACTAGCAGTTTCGCTTTCGTGGGCCGTGCTCGCTTCGCCATTGCTACGCGCCGGAGATCTCTCCAGGTACCGGAGCTTTCAAATCGGAGCGGACCTTCCGACGATCGCCGGACAAACACGTATGGACCCATCTCAGGCGAAGGTGATCCATCGACGTCCGGCTCTCATCCAAGAGCTCGAGTGGCGCGCCCAGCCTCTCGGACCACCGACCCAGGCTGAAGCGGTGAAAGAGGTTGTCTTCAGCTTCTATAACGATCAACTGTATCGAATCTCAGTCAACTACGATCGGTACAAGACTGAAGGATTGACGGCAGAGGACCTCATTGAAGCTGTTTCAGCGACCCACGGGACCGCCACGAGGGCCGCTGCGGAGATCATCCTGCCTTCAATCTACGGCGACAAAGAGACCTTGGAGGTTCTAGCCCGGTGGGAAGATGCGCAGTATTCGTTAAACCTCGTCCGTTTCTCCCACCAGCCTAGCTTCACATTGGTTGGGCTTTCGAAACGGCTGGACACACTGGCGCGAGCGGCGGTCATCGAGGCGATCCGGTTGGACGCGCAAGAGGCTCCGCAGAGAGAAATCGAACTTCAAGAGAAGCAAGAGGAGGAGAATCGCGCGCAACAGGAGAAGGCCCGGCTGGCGAACAAGCCGAGCTTTCGCCCTTGAACGCTGCCGGCGCGAGCGGAGACACGATGTCAGACGCAATCAAAACGCAGACCATTCTGTTCGTCGGCATCGGCGAGAGCGACGGCCTGTCCCTCGACAAGATTTTCCTGGATTCCAACTGGCAGTCGCACGGAGTCGGCAACTGCCAGGAGGCGCTCGGGTTCCTGGACCGGCACCATCTCCCTGTAGTCCTAGCTGAACCCGAGCTGCCCGACGGCAGTTGGAGAGAGCTCCTGAAGCGCATGACAGGTCTCTCCGCACCGCCGAACCTCATCGTGTCGTCCCGCCTGGCTGACGCCCGCCTCTGGGCGGAAGTGCTGAATCTGGGCGGTTTCGATGTGCTCATGACGCCTTTTGACGCGGAGGAGGTCTTGCGGGTGACCTTCGCCGCCCGGCAGCACTGGGGCTGCAGGAATGCTGAGAGAGCCGCTGGAGAATTGAGGGCCGGCCAATCGAGAACCCCCGATGGCTACGGCGACACGGCCGGCTTCCCCCGAGTCTCATAAAGGAGCACGGCAAATGTTCAACACTCGTCCTACAAGAACGACCGAGTTCAAGGAAGGGGACAACGTGGTATTGGCTGAAGGCACGTACCAAGGCACCCCTGGCGTATTCATCCGGCTAAGACAGGACGTTAACTGGGCGGACATCAGGGAACGCAGCGGAGTGGTGCGGTACCACCCTGTCGCCTGGCTCCAACACTCGGTTGCAGGGCACTGAGCCAATAGTCCAGCCACAAGCGGAGGCGCTATGCGAGACGCGATAGAGGCGGGAAGTATTCTGATCGAGAGAGGCACGCCCATGCCGGATGCCTGGCTGCCCCAAGGCGGGCCTAGTTCGAACGGCTGGACATCCGTTGGTAAGCTCGATCGGTCAGGACTCGAGGCGAGCATCCGCCAGGCAGGATGGACCTTCTTCTACCTGGCTGGCGAGATCCGAGCGACCGTCTTTGGTTTCGATCAACAAGAGGCGGTGCTTAAAGCTATCAAGCGACTCATCACGAATGTCAAAGCACAACGCTTGAATTGTCTGGAGATCACCCGAGTGGCGCTGAGCTCTTTCCTTGGGGCGCCCTATGTGACTGTCGCCGGTCATGCGCGGCATATCCAAGAAGGCCTGGTGCTGTCCCGGGCGACAACACCGCCAGATAAGACCGGCTCGCCGCCGGCGGTACGCTCCAGCATCCGGCGCCAGCGGAGCGAAATCACGGAAGAGCGGTTGTTCGCGGAAGAAGCGGTTGCCGCATGGGAAGACGAGGGTGGAGCACCGGGGCACATGGGCGGCCGCCTGGCGGCGTAAGCGAGGCCGAACTGAGTGCTGAAGACTTGGAGTTCAAGGAGGTTCTTCTATGAAGATTCGGCCGCTCTATGACCGCATCGTGGTCAAACGCATCGAACAGAGTGAGGAACGGCAGGGTGGCCTGTTCATTCCCGATTCCGCCAAGGAGAAGCCCCAGGAGGGCGAAGTGGTGGCGGTGGGAAAGGGCAAGCGCCTGGAAGACGGCAAAGTGGTGCCCCTGGACATTCAGGCTGGCGACCGCATCCTGTTCGGCAAGTACTCTGGCAGCGAGATCAAGGTGGATGGGGAAGAATTCCTGATCATGCGCGAGGACGACGTCCTCGGGGTGATTGAGGACGCCTCGACGAAGGTGAAAACCTAGAGATCAGGAGGATCGCAAATGGCAGCAAAGCGGATTGTATACAGCGAGAACGCCCGGCAGGCGATCTTGCGCGGCGTCAACCAGTTGGCGGACGCCGTGAAGGTCACGCTCGGCCCCAAGGGGCGCAACGTCGTTCTGGAGAAGAAATACGGCGGGCCGACGATCACCAAAGACGGGGTGACGGTGGCCAAAGAGATCGAACTGAAAGACCCGCTCGAGAACCTGGGCGCGCAGATGGTACGCGAGGTCGCTTCCAAGACCTCGGAGGTGGCCGGCGACGGCACCACCACCGCGACCATCCTCGCGCAGTCCATCTACCGCGTAGGCGTGAAGAGCGTGGCCGCCGGCGCGAACCCGATGGCGTTGAAGCGCGGCATCGAGAGAGCCGTGGATGCGGTCATCGACGACATCAAGAAGTACAGCAAACCGGTTTCCGACGAGATGATCGCCCAAGTCGCCACGATCTCGGCCAACGGCGACGCCACCATCGGTGAGCGGATCGCCGAGGCGATGAAGAAGGTCGGCAAAGACGGCGTCATTACCGTGGAAGAGTCCAAGACCATGGAAACGACGATCGATATGGTCGAGGGCATGCAGTTCGACCGCGGGTACCTGTCGCCGTACTTTGTCTCCGACGCGGAGCGAATGGAGTGCGTGCTTGAGGATCCCTACGTCCTGATCCACGAAAAAAAGATCAGCAACATGAAGGACCTTCTGCCCCTGTTGGAGCAGATCGCGCGCAGCGGCAAGCCCCTGCTGGTGGTCGCCGAGGAAGTGGACGGAGAGGCGCTGGCAACCCTGGTGGTGAACAAGCTGCGCGGCACCCTGAACGCCTGCGCGGTGAAGGCCCCGGGCTTCGGCGACCGCCGCAAGGCGATGCTCGATGACATCGCAATCCTGACCGGCGGCAAGGCCATCATGGAAGAGACCGGCATCAAGCTGGAAGGCGTCCAACTGGAAGACCTTGGCCGCGCCAAGCGTGTGACGATTGATAAGGACAACACCACCATCATCCAGGGTGCGGGCAGCGAGAAGGCGATCGAAGGGCGCATCAAGCAACTGCGCGCGCAAATCGAAGAAACCACGTCCGACTACGACCGCGAGAAGTTGCAGGAGCGGCTGGCGAAGCTGGCCGGCGGCGTGGCCGTGATCAAGGTCGGCGCCGCCACCGAGACAGAGATGAAGGAGAAGAAGGCCCGCGTGGAGGACGCCCTGCACGCCACCCGCGCGGCCGTCGAGGAAGGCATCGTGCCGGGCGGCGGTGTGGTGATGCTGCGCGCGATAAAGGCCCTGGAAGGCCTGAAGCTTACGGGCGACGAGCAGATCGGCGTGGACATCGTGAGGCGCGCCTGCGAGGAGCCTCTGCGACAGATCGCGCAGAACGCCGGCTTCGAAGGCGCCGTCGTCGTCGAGAAGGTGCGGGCGAACGGGAACGTCAACTTCGGCTTCAACGCCGAGACGGGTCAGTATGAGGACCTGGTGAAGGCCGGCGTCATCGACCCCACCAAGGTCGCACGGACCGCGCTCCAGAACGCCTCTTCGATCGCGTCGCTGATGCTGACCACCGAAGCGCTGGTCTGCGAGATTCAGGAGAAGAAGGAGACCATGCCCGGCGGCCACGGCGCCGACATGGACTACTAAGCCGCCGTTTCGGAATCCTGGACAGCGGGTAGTGTACACCAGTCCGGAGGTTGAAATGAGTACCCTCAACGTAGCCACGATCGCCATCATCATCGTGGTCATCTACTTGTTGTCGTCCATCAAGATCCTCAGAGAATACGAGCGCGGAGTCATTTTCCGCCTTGGTCGCGTGCTGCCGCAGCCGAAGGGTCCGGGCATCATCCTGGTGTTCGCTCCGATCGACCGGATGGTCCGCATCTCCCTGCGCGTTGAAACGCTTGAGGTGCCCCCGCAAGACGTCGTGACGCGGGACAACGTAACGGTGAAGGTCAACGCCGTCATCTATTTCCGAGTCATCGACTCGACCAAAGCGGTCATCGAGGTGGCGAACTTCCTCTACGCCACGTCGCAACTCGCCCAGACGACGCTTCGCAGCGTGCTGGGTGAGGTGGAACTGGACGTGCTGCTGAGCCAGCGGGAGAAATTGAATGTCCGCTTGCAGTCGATCTTGGATCAGCACACTTCACCCTGGGGCATCAAGGTGACGATGGTTGAGGTGAAACAGGTAGACCTGGCCGAACAGATGATCCGGGTCATTGCCAAGCAGGCGGAAGCGGAGCGCGAGCGGCGCGCCAAGATCATCCACGCGGAGGGGGAATACCTCGCCGCCGAGAAGCTGAGCATGGCCGCCGAGGTCATCCAGAAGCAGCCGGTAGCCATCCAGTTGCGCTATCTGCAAACGCTGGTCGAAATAGGCGCCGAGAAGAACACCACGCTTGTGTTCCCCATCCCCATCGATGTCTTCTCGTCGATAGGCCGGGCGCTCGAACGGACCGGCAAGTCAGAGAAAGGACAGGGCTAGAGTGTCCTCTGGCGGCACGGCCGAACCCAATGACGTGAGCCGTCCCCTGTCCAGAGGGGTAGAGGGAGACTCGGTGGCTAAGCCGGAACACCTTGGCATTCAGGAACAGCTCCAGCGGCTGCACGGGCGCTACGATCGGCTCATCAGGGCCGTGGAGCAGACTGCGGACACCGTGATGATAACGAACAAGCAGGGAGTCATCGAGTTTGTCAACCCCGCCTTTGAAGAGACAACAGGTTATTCCGCAAACGAGGCCCTGGGCCGAAAAACGAGTCTGCTCAAGTCCGGGCTCCACGACGAGCAGTTCTACAAAGAGCTTTGGGCGCAACTCATTATAGGCAAACCATTCCGTGGAACCATCATCAACCGGAAGAAATCCGGCCAGCTCTACTGGTCCGCACAGACGATCAGCTCGATGAAAGATGAGAATGGAGAGATTACTCACTTTGTTTCCGTGCTGAAGGACATGACCGATCTGAGGAAACAGCAGGAGCAGGAGTTTTAGCTGCAAATCGCCCATGAAGTCCAGCAGCGCCTCAACCCCACGGGTGCATCGTTGCCGGGGTTTGACATTGCTGGAACCGTCTCCTCTGCGGCGCTGACAGGGGGGGACTACTTCGACTTCATTGCGCAGCCGGACGGGTGTCTGGGTATCGCCATTGGCGATGTCAGCGGCCACGGGTTCGGCGCTGCTTTGGTAATGGCCGAAACCCGGGCATATGTGCGTTCCTATGCGGCGTTGGAGTCGGACATGGGTGCTATCCTCAGCCGCGTCAACAATGCCCTTGTCTCGGACCTTGACGGCAGACGGTACGTCACTTTACTCCTGGCCCGCCTCGACCCGCGGAACCGCCTGGTTGAATACGCCAGTGCCGGGCATATACCGTGTTACTTACTGCGCTCTTCTGGAGAGATCGGCCACGTCATGGAGAGTACGGGCCCGCCGTTAGGCCTCTTCGCCGGCAGTCAGTTTTCCTCCAGTCCGGCCATTTCTTTGGACTACGGTGAAACCCTCGTCCTGTTGACCGACGGAGTCACGGAGTCCGCCAACAACAGCGAATCTCCGTTTGGTGCGCACAGAGCTCTTGAATTCATTGAATGCCACCCGCAGAACAGCGCCGCTGAACTCGTCCGAGGCATCCACGAGACGGTGCGGGCCTTCAGTGGCGGCGGGCCTCCGTCCGATGACATCACCTCGGTTATCGGTAAGGTCAGCCTGCCCGCCATGGAGGCATCGGGCTAAGCTATTCACGGGGCCATTGACTGGACTCACGCACAACCCGTTAGTTCCTTCATAGTCGGAGACCCCTGTGCGGTTATAAAGCGAACAGCATCAACTGGTCGCCTGTTTCGAGCAATACCCGTAGAAGTAGGTGGAGGCTCGCGTCCAGCCCCAGGGGCCTCCGCACGATGGCGATTATCAGGTAAACCGGGACAGCGATCGAGAGACTCCCCGTCGGGGAACGAAATGCCGAGTGAAAACCGCGCGGCATACACCTTCTCAGTCATTTCGGTTCAGAGGAATGCGCCGGGTGCTCGCTCCGGCCTGGCAACTCTTGAACGATCGGCCGGCTACCTCGGGCACGTTCGGCAGGTGGTACACTATAGGTGCGCTTGAATGTCCCGCCCAGGCGGGCCGATTTCGCTCAGCCCGCCAAGCTGGTCTCAACCGCAGGGAGGCCGATTGAAGGAAGTCTTTGTTGGAAACCTGAACTTCGGCGCCGTCGAACGGATCGACCTGGTCCGGGACCGGGACGCGGGTCAGCCTCGCGGGTTTGCGTTCGTTGAGATGACCGAGAGTGCAGAAGCCGACCGGGCGATATCGGAGCTGAACGGCGCGATTGCTGGCAGCCGCGCTATTAACGTGAATGAGGCACGCCCGAAAGGCGCGGCCGGGCGTTCGGGCGGGTTCCGGCCTCAAGGGGGCGGTCCTCTTCGGCGGCGTCGCGAGCCGGGCTGGTGATCCCTGCCAGTGGGAGCTGGACAGCATGACCGGCACAATAGTGGGTCTGGTGGGAATCACCCGCACGGGCATGATCCGGTCTCGGGACGGTACCCGCCTGGCCTTTTCGGCTGCCGACGTTTTGGGTGAGTTCGACACCCTCGCTATAGGACACTTGGTCAGTTTCGATCTGGACCGAGGGCAGCCGGATCGCACCGCCGTGCGCGTCTTCCGGGAGCCTTTCGGCGCACAGAGGCCTGGAAAGACTCTCGACGGTCCACCTGACCTCCGTTACGCCGGCTTCCATCAGGCGGAGAGCATCCGCAGCTACTGTTTTGACGCGGTCGCGTCCGGCCATCCGGTTCAACACTTCATTGTCACGGTTGACTTTACGCTGCTGCTGAAGCACCGCGTCGGTGTTCAGGAAGTCCCGGCGCTCTGTCTGCGCAAGCTGGCAGCGGATCTGAAGGCCCCCCAGGATACCGGATGCCACGAACTCGATGACGACGATCTGCTTGCCTATGCTTCGTCCCGGGCCGCGGCAATCGGGAGGAAGAGGCCGAAGCACTCGTTCGCTGGCCGCCGTGGCGCACCGCCGCCCGGTCCGTCCAGTCATATGCGTGCGTAGTGAACACCGGTGTCGCTGCCGCCCGTGGCGCGGTGGCCGGAGACTATAGAGGCGTACCAGGCTGTCTGGGGCCGCCGTCCAAGGCGTGCCCTGGCTGAGCCGACGCAGATGGAGGCGAAGATGGCAGGACGGGGCAGGACGACTTACCAGAAGAGGCAGAAGGAACAAGTGCGGCTCGAGCGGCGGCAGCAGAAGGCTGCAAGGAAGGTCGAACGGAAGGCCGCGAAGGACGACTCGCCGGCCGGATCCGAGGACCAGTCGCAGCAGTCCGCTTCCGACACACAGTGACGTAACCTGCGGTTCGCAAACGGGGACATCCCATGAGGATTCTTCTCTATAACCCGGACAACGGCGTGACCCGTAACTTCATGCCGCATCTCTGGATGTTTCTGCTGCAGGCGCTCACGCCGCCGGAACACGAAGTCCTGCTGATCGACGGTAATGCGCAGCCGATGACCGACGCCGAGTTGGTCCGGTTCGTGCTCGACAAGAGAGTGGGGCTGGTTGGCATCGACGCCATGACCCGCATGATCGCAAAGGCCTACCGGGTCGCTGACGCCGTTCGCGCGGCTGGCGTGCCGGTGGTGATGGGCGGACCGCATGTCACCGGGGTGCCCGAGGAAGCGCTGGGGCGAGATGGCGGCCCGAGGCACGCCGACGCGGTGGCGCTGGGCGAAGCGGATGAGACCTGGCCGAAGATCGTCGAAGATGCGGTCCGCGGCCGGCTGAAGGACGTGTACACCGCCGTCGATGCCGAGGGTCGGGAGCGCAAGCCGGACCTCCGGAATTACCCCCAGATCCCTTGGGATCGCTGGACATCGACCAGTTCAACCGCATTCCCGGCTTCCTGCGCCCTGTCATGGAGCACTTCCGGACCAACTGGGAGACGTTTCACATCGTTCCGGTCGAATCCGGGCGCGGCTGTCCTTACGGATGCGAGTTTTGCACCGTCACGGGATTCTTCGGCGACTCGATACGGTTTCGCCCGAACCAGAGCATCGTGGACGAGATGCTGCGTTTGAAGGAGCGCGCGCGGAGGACCCGCGGAAAGATCGCCGTGTTCTTCGTGGACGACAACTTCGCCATCAGCGGGAAGCGCACGAAGTCTCTTCTGCGTGACATCATCGCCGCGGGCGCGCAGCTTTCCTGGCTCGGGCAGATCAGCGCCAACCTGCTTCGCGATGAGGAACTGGTGGACTTGATCGCGGATTCCGGGGGCAAGTGGGTCTTTGTCGGCATGGAGTCCCTCGACCCGGTCAATCTCGCCGCCCTGAACAAGAACTTCAGCAAGCCCGGTGAGTACGCCGCCGTGCTCCAGCGGCTGGCCCGACGGAACGTTTACGCGATCACCTCATTCATCTTCGGCCTGGACAACGATGCACCAGGCGTTGCCGAACGCACCTTGCGGCAGGTGCAGGACTGGCCGCCGGGCCTGCCCGTCTTCGGGCAGATCACGCCCTACCCGGCCACCCCCCTTTACGAGCGTTTGGAGAGCGAGGGTAGGCTCACGCGACCGACACACTGGCTCGACTTCGCGCCCTTCCACATGGCGCACACGCCCCTGAAGATGACCTGCGAAGAGGTGCAAGCAGAGGTCGAGTACGCCTGGACGAACTCTTACAGCCCCGCGGCCACGCGCAGGGCCATCGCATCGATCGCGGATCAGCCGGTCCCGTACCAGATCAGCCACCTGATTGCGCGGGTGTTCTTCCGTGGCATCTACTTCCCGCAGAACGGCGCTTGGAGATGGCTGAGACTGCTGGCCCAAAACCGAGGCACGTTTTTCCGATTGATCAGGGAATCGTTCACTAACTGGGGTGGGACCGCGGGGGCAGGGCGAAAACTGAAGTTTGAGGTGGGATTGGCCGGGAGGGAACGAGATGCCATTTGACAGATTCGTGCCGTATACCTTCTCACTCATCTCGGTGCAGAAGAATGCGCCAGCGTTGTCGGGAGTCTACGGGTTATCGAATGCTCGGGAGTGGATTTTCGTTGGAGAGACCGACAACATCCAAGCGACGTTGATCAGGCACCTGCAGGAGACGCACACGCCGCTCCTGGAGCGAGGGCCCACCGGCTTCATTTTTGAACTCTGCTTCCCCTACAACCGGCTCGCCCGTCAAGAGCGGCTGATACAGGAATATCAACCCGTCTGCAACCGGCATCCCAACTGAAGTCCTGGAGTGTTTCTGCAGACCGAAGAATGGTCGTGGCCTCGCATTCAAGTCTGCGGCCCTCTTCTATGGCTAGATCCGAGTAAACTGCCGTCCCGGATCACACGACGTGGGAGGTCACACCGGACGCAGGCAGAGTGCGCTTGGGACCATACTTGGCTCGCGGGACAGGCCGGCTCGCCAGGTGCGCCAACATTTCCCGATCCGTGAGTGAGCACCCGAACGACGTTCGTGCCGCCGCGCCGGCGACGTCCAGTTCCGCTGCCAGCAGGTGCAGACACAAGGCCGGACCCTCCTGTATCCCGACGTGGTGCCTGGTAAACAGCGCCAGATCGGCATCCACGGTGAATGTCCCTTTCTCCTCCCCCGGTGTAAGGCGTTCAAACCGATAGATCCGGACACTCCCCCTGTGCTCGAAACCCATGTATCGAAGGCGCGCGAACTCCAGGCGCCTTTCCTGTGTGTTCACAGCTTGAGGCGCCCGCTGCACGCAGACGTTCAGGGCCTGGGGACACCTGCCGCCCTCCAGCTCAAAGCTCACCACTTGGCCGATCGCAAGAATGGGGACGTCATATGCCAGCACCGCGGCTGGGCAAAAACCAACGATCAGGCCGTCCTCTGCTGCGATGACGCCCGATGCGCTCCCCGAGTCCAAGCTCTTGATTACTCCGGTCATGGAATGGAACCTCCTCCGGTCAATCATTACGGCGCGGCAAACGGCGATCCTGGTCTGCCCTCTTCCGAAAACAGCCCATCACTCGATCCTCTTTCATCGGCGCGGTCTGATTGCGCTAACCCCAAGGCCAGCTTGATCTTGCTCATCAGCACAGCATGGTCGAACGGCTTTGCCAGGAACATTCGAACGCCTTGGGAGCCTTCCACGTGCAGGGCTGAGTTGTCCGCGTCCCCGGACATGAAGAGAATCTTCATCAGCGGTTGGAGCAGCAAGGCACGCCCGGCCGAGTCAAACCCTGACATCCCGGGCATCTCCACATCGGTCAGCAGGAGGTCGATCGGGTGTCTGTACTGCCGGCAGATGTCCAACCCCCGCTGCACCGAGGCATCTCCGATCGCCCTGCCTGGGATCATGCGGTCTCCGAGAGGCCCGAGCGAAACGCTTCCCGGGCGGCCGCGCGATGGATGCCGTTTGCGTCGGCCTGGTGAGCATGGACCATTCCTCTTGCTGCGAATCCTCAACGAATGGCAGACGCAGCCCCCCACGAGGCGCCGAAGGGCGCCGGCCTGGTTCTGCCGGCGCCGGCTGTGACAGTCAGATTGGAGTCGGGATTACCAGCGGGGCGTGCGACGCTCGCGTGGTCCGCCGCCATTTGTCTTCGGCCGAGCCTCGTTCACGTTGAGCGCCCGACCTCCCAAGTCCTTGCCGTTCAGGGCCACGATGGCGCGGTCGGCTTCCGCCGGGTCCGTCATCTCGACAAAGGCGAAACCTCTCGAGCGGCCCGTATCGCGGTCCGTCACCAAGTTGACACGTTCTATGGCTCCATACGGTTGGAAGAGGGATCGGATGGATTCCTCTGTGGCACCGAAATCCAAATTGCCTACAAAAATGTTCTTCAAGCTAATCTCCTTGTCATTTGAAGGCGGGCTATTCCAGGCCGAGAGGATTGTCGGCCCAGTTTGGCGGGGCGGTCAAACGCAATCTCAGTATAGCACCTTTCCTTGGAGTCCCCAGGGGAATTCGTTCCAGGGAGTTCTTGGCCAGGATGCGGAGAGGTTCGCGGGATGCGGCCCAGGCTCTGTCTCAGTCCACAGCAGCGGGCGCCCAAGGGACTGCCTGGAGTATACTTGGTACGAATCGATCAACCGCAAAGGTCTGCCGTGCGTCTGCATCTGATCAACCCCTCCAACCCTCTCGTCAGCATCGTGAAAGTCAAGGAGAGCCGCTGGAACCGTTACCGCGTGTGGAAACCGCTCAGCCTCATGGTTCTCGCGGGCCTGACCCCGCCGGAGTGGGAAATCATGATCGTTGACGAAAACCTGGGCGTGCCTGACTATCAGGCCATGCCGCGGCCTGACCTGGTAGGCATCACCGCCTTCACCTCGCAGGCGAATCGCGCCTATGAAGTGGCCGCTCACTTCCGCCGCCTCGGCGTACCCGTCGTCATGGGCGGCATTCATGCGACCATGTGCCTGGACGAAGTCATGGAGCGCGTGGACTCGGCCGTCACGGGGGAAGCCGAGAGCGTCTGGCGGCAGGTTCTGGCGGACGCTCGGAACCGATGTCTGAAGCGCCGGTACGACGGAGGGTTCGCCGAGACAGACAGCATCCCACCTGCCCGGCATGATTTGCTGGCCTCTGGATATGCTATGGGAGCCATTCAGACCACGCGCGGCTGCCCCATGAACTGCACCTTCTGCAGCGTGACGGCGTTCAACGGAGCCCGCTACCGGCAGCGGCCCATTCCGAACGTCGTGCGGGAATTCCAGTCGATCCGTGAGAAACGTGTTCTGGTGGTGGACGATAACCTCATCGGCACGCGCCCGGAGCACATCGCCCGCGCCAAGGATCTGTTCCGCGCCATGGCACGGGCGAACCTGCGAAAGGAGTGGGTTGCCCAGGCCACCATTAACTTCGGCGACGACGAGGAACTCTTGGCGTTGGCCGCGAAGGCCGGGTGTAGAGGCGTCTTCATCGGCTTTGAGTCTCCCACCCCGGAAGGGCTTCTGGAGCTTGGCAAGAAATTCAACCTCCTGAAGAACCGGGACTTCCGCGCCTCGGTGCGGCGAATACAGCGGCACAACATTCTGGTTGTGGGTTCCTTCATCATCGGCCTGGACAACGACAGACCGGGCGTCGGCAAACGCATAGCTGCCGCCGCCAGTCACTACGGCGTGGATACCCTCAACGCGATGTTCCTGACCCCTTTGCCTGGCACGCGCCTGTGGGAGCAGATGAAATCCGAAGGCCGCCTCGCGCTTGACACGTTCCCGGAGAGCTGGAAATATTTCACGCTGACCTTCCCGGTGGCTCGGTACAAGCATCTCTCCACGGATGGCATCATCGAAGAAATGATCTCCTGCGACCGGGATTTCTATTCCACACGGCGCGTTCTGCGTAGGGTGTGCAGCAACTTCTGGCGACGCCGCGGGCCGTTCATCTCCTTGGTGGCGAATCTGTCATACAGGAGCAATCTACGGCTGAACTGCAAGGCGTACGAGGACTTCAAGTGTCAACAGAGAAAGAGCCTCTGGACTCCTGATCTCGCGGATTTCATTCCGAGACCAGTTTGTAGACCAGCCGGAGGTTCGTGCCTGGATACACCGTTTCCGTCGCGTTGAGCTGTTCAGCCAGAAACCGCGCCGCCTCATCGGAGGCGTGGTTCGTCAGATGGTGCAGCGCGACCGTCAAGGTCGCTGCCCCCTCGTCGGGGATCAGATTCGCTTCCGTGGCGAAGATCTCCCGCAGCAAGGCGCGTGTGTCGTCGGATCGCGCCATCACCTCACGCAGCGAACTGGCCAGCGCGCTCTCGGCCCGGTAGGCGATCATCTTGATGGTGTCCAGGAATCGCTTGCGAGTGGGCGCCAGGGGCACAAACCGTTCCGCTTCGGGCAAATCGATCCAGCTCACGTGGTGGGGCGTTTGTTTGCGCTCGGCTTGGAACTTGGCCAGGTCTTTTTCCAGGAATTCAATCTCCTCCTGCAACTGCCCCTTGGCCTGCTCAAAGGCAGCTACCTGTTGGACCTCTGAATCCGCCGGCATGGTCAAGGCGCCAAACTGGGCCAGCTTCCGGCCCCGCTTCCCCACCTTGCTTTTGATCTCCTGTTCCAGCTTGCGATAGGCGGGATTGACCACCTGAGCGGTCTCATCGGCAGTGCCCGTCTGATAGTCCACAAGCCGGTCAATCGCCAAGTGTTGCATAATGCTGGTCATCCCGGCCTGGAAATTCGTACTCAAGATCGAGACCTGATGCCCCGTATCGGTCAACTTGCGAATCTCCCGTACCCAGACATCCTTGCCCAACCGCGTGCCCCGTTCCGCCAGTGGCATGCGCACCGACTCGCCATGCGGCAGTTCCACCACCTGTTCAGCAAACTCGCTTACTGGCCAATCCTCGCTGAGATACTTGTGATAGGTTTGGCAGGCGATCCGCTGATCCCACATGCTGCGGAAAAAGGGCTCTGCGCAAGAATTTGGAGAAGTGCCCAATTGGCGGGAAGTTGAGCGTTTGGCCTTCTTGGGTACCTTCGGGGGCTCATCCCCAGCCTTGGGCCCGTGGTCCGCCTGATGGTACGGGGGGAACACGGCTCCAGCCACGGCGCTCTCAGAGTTCCCGGAGCAGCGATACGGTGAGGAGCGGTGTTTCCAAGCTTGGACGTAAACTGCTGATTCTATGAGACGTTGGGAGTGTCTTTCTGTAGCCAGTTGGAAAGCCAGTTTCCCTGAAGGATCAGGCGACGGCCTGCCTGGCAACGGAAGCCAGAATCCCCGAGAAGGGATGCAGACCGCCCTTTGGATGCACCCACGCCAGGCTGAGCAGAGGGCTCGGGTTGCCGATGCCCGCGCCGCCGAAATCGGGGGGTCGAAGAGGCGCCGGAAGGCCCACAAACGCTGGGGATGAGCTTCTCTCTGGCATGCCGGAAGTAGGCCGCCCGGGATGCTGGGGACGACGGAAATCCAGCAAAACAAGGGGGGCTTACAGATTCCTGCTCAGAGCCGGAAAAAGTCCGGACTGTAGCCTTCCCGGTCAAACACCAGCGTGAAACGGCGCC
>ERZ1292640.1268-Hain-H43-02um-R1-1268-length-20899-cov-5_pt1 | contig 20899 bp, 17 predicted proteins | sample MGYA00564404_ERZ1292640 | MGnify/ENA primary metagenome ERZ1292640 (study PRJEB36523, sample SAMEA6512636) | groundwater metagenome | collected 2019-01-08 | study: AquaDiva: Metagenomics assemblies of 32 groundwater samples
GAAGGCAGCATCCTGGGCACGCTGCACTACATGGCGCCCGAGCAGTTGGAGGGACAGGAGGCCGACGCGCGAAGCGATCTGTTCGCCTTCGGGGCCATCGTGTACGAGATGGCGACCGGAAGGAAGGCATTCGAGGGAAAGAGCCAGGCGAGCATGATCGCAGCGATTCTCGAGCACGACCCACCACCGATCTCCACGAACCAGCCGCTGGTGCCGCGTGCGTTGGATCGCGTGGTGAAGCTTGATGGCCGTCCCGAGCGCCGGAGGCAAACCGCGCGTCGTTGCGGAACCAGATCGGACCAAAGGGGAGCTCTGGTATCGATGGCCGGACGCGTTGCCCGGGGGAAGGGCTGTGCTCGCCACCGCGGGGCGCGGAGCGCTCGAAAGCGCAAGTGTTGTCGTCCTGTCTCTGGAAACAGGCGAGCGCCGCATGCTCGTGGACAAGGCATCGAACCCGGTCTTTGCGGCCAGCGGGCATCTGCTCTTCGTGCGCGAGTCTTCGCTGTTTGCCGTTGCCTTCGACGCTGAACGCCTCGAGCTGCGAGGCGAACCCGCGCCGATCATCGAAGGGATCCTCACCTTCGCCGCTGGCGCAGCCAATTTTGCTGTCTCCGAAGAAGGGTCGCTCGTCTACGTTCGAGGTGAGCTCGGCGTGACGCTGGCGTGGGTCGACAGGCAGGGCAGGTCGGTTCCAATCCGTACAGGACGGTGGCTCGGTACGCCCCAGCTTTCGCCGGACGGCCGGCGCGCCGCGGTCGAGATGGCGAACGACGAAGGTGGTCTTGACATCTGGATTTACGACGCGGCCCGCAATGCGTTCACGCGGTTCACCACCGCAGAAGGCTCTAATCGTAACCCGCGATGGTCGCCTGACGGTCGCTGGCTTGCGTTCACGTCGAATCGAGACGGCGGCTATGACCTCTGTCGCAAGCCGGCGGACTTCAGCGGTGAGGTGGAACGGCTGCTGGAAAAGAAGGGCTACCAGTCTCCGGAAGCGTTTTCTCCAGGCGGAGAATTCCTCATCTACATTGAAGCCGATGCGACGGGCAAGCCGGACCTTTGGATGCTCCCCCTGAAGTCCGGTAGTGCGCCGTCGCCCATCTTCCAAACGCCCTTTTCCGAATCACAGGCCGCCCTGTCACCCGACGGCCGGTGGCTCGCGTATCTCGGACGAGTCGGGCCGAGAGGAAGTCTACGTGCGCGCGCTTACCGAACGCGGCGGCCGATTGCAGGCCTCGACTAACGGCGGTGTGCAACCGACCTGGTCTCGGACAAGTCGAGAACTCTTCTATTCGTCGCCGACGAACCTGACGTCTGGGCGCCGGGCGATGATGGTCGTCGAGGTGACCCGGGAACCCGAATTCCTACTCGGGACGCCCCGGGCTTTGTTCGAAGGGGCGTATGGCGTCGCCGCCATCGCTGAGTACGAATCCCCGGGCTTTAGTGTCACCAAGGACGGCGACCGCTTCCTGATGCTCATTCCAAGCGCCGATCCCACAGTGACGCTCGGTCAGTTCGTCGTCGTCACCAACTGGTTCGACGAGCTGAAGCGCAAGGTGCCGGCCGGACGCTAGCGTCTGCTCGGAGCCTACGCGCCTGACAGCCTGGCGCGACTGAAGTCGCGCGCTACGACTGGAGGGCCAGGGTGGAGTGTTCTCGATCGCAGGCGTGACCGCGTGACCAGCCCCGGGCCCTGATTCTGTCTCCTGTTTCCTGTCTCCCGACTACTCCGTGTACGCCTGCCTGAGACGGACCGGCCGGGCCTTCGCCCGCACGCGCAGGTTGATCATCTCCACGAACACCGAGTACCCCATCGCGAAGTAGATGTAGCCCTTCGGAATGTGCTGCTCGAAACCCTCTGCGACGAGCGCCACGCCGATGAGCAGCAGGAAGCTCAGGGCGAGCATCTTCACCGTCGGGTGCCGATCAACGAAGTGCGAGATGGGCCCGGCCGCGAACATCATCACGCCCACCGCCAGGACGACCGCCGCGACCATCACGCCGATCTGGCGCGCCATCCCGACCGCCGTGATCACCGAGTCGAGCGAGAAGACGATGTCGAGCAGCATGATCTGGACGATCACGGCGGCGAACTTCGCGGGGACCTTCGCCGAGGCGTGTCCTTCCTGGCCCTCGAGCTTGTCGTGAATCTCGAACGTGCTCTTCGCGATGAGGAACAGGCCGCCGAGGATCAGGATCAGGTCGCGGCCCGAGATCTCCTGCCCGACGACGGTGAAGAGCGGCGCGCTGAGGCGCATGACCCAGGTGATCGAAAACAGCAGGCCGATGCGCATGAGCATCGCCAGCGCGAGGCCCACGCGCCGCGCTTTCGGCTGCCCGGCCCGCGGCAGCTTCGACGCCAGGATGGAGATGAAGATGATGTTGTCGACGCCCAGGACGATCTCGAGCACGGTGAGCGTGACGAGGGCGATCCAGATTTCGGGGTTGGTGATCCAGTCCACGGACAGACCTCCACGGTGAAGGCAATAGCCTAGCGCACTTCGTCAGGCTTGGGGCTTGGGGCTTGGGGCCTGGGGGATGGGGCGTGAGGCGCGGGGCGCGGATTCGGAACACTCAGCCGAAGAGCTGGTCGAGACTGATGCCGAGGCCGGCGAGAAGCGGGGTCGTCAGCGTGTCGCGGTTCTCGCGGCTCAGTTCCGCCACGCGCGGGAAGCCGCTCTCGGCGCGGCGGTAGATCTTGATGCTCTCGAGTTCCGGGTCGACGATCCAGTACTCGCGCACGGCGGTCCGCTCGTAGAGCCGCCGCTTGATCAATTCGTCGGTCCGGCGCGTCGTCGGCGACAGAATCTCCACGCACAAATCCGGGGAGCCGCGCACCCAGTCCTGCAGGATGTCCGCGCGATCGTGACTCACGAACAGCAAGTCGGGCTCGACAACGTCGAAATCCGAGAAGATGACGTCGAGCGGCGCGGCAAACAGACGTCCAACCGGGTGCTCTCGGAGATACAGCAACAGCGCCTCGGTCAGGCGCATCGAGATGTCCTGGTGCCGAAGGCTCGGGGAAGGGGTCACGAACAGCTCTCCGTCGATGATCTCCCGCCGCTTGCCGTCCTGCGGGAACGCGGAGAGGTCCCCCCGGGTGAACTTGGTCGAGGACTCGGCCGGCCTCATCGCGTCCTTCGGCTCCATTGGGCCGATTCTAGCACCGGCGGGCGGCCCGCCTCGGGTTATGCGAGTCGCGTGCCGCGGTAACCGGCTGAGAATGCGCCCGAAACTCGCTGGGTGGTAGTGTCACCAGGCGGGAAATGCACCGGCCGAACTCGTTCGCATACGCAGAATCTGCAGACCCCAATCCCGAGTCCCCAGTCCCGGCCGTGATCCTGCCGCCCAAACCCGCTATACTTCCCCGGTCAGGGCCACCTTGGGCCCACCTCGTTCGTCTGTGTCCAACCCGTGTTCCATCACCTGACCCGACGGAGCGTTCCATGACACGTCGAAGCATGCGTCTCACGTTCATCCTGGTGTTCCTCCTCGCCGTGGCCGGCGTCTGGGCCCACGGCCTGCTCGCCCAGTCTGACGCCAATCAGATCGTCGATCCGAAGCTCTACCAGGATCTGAAATGGCGCTCCGTCGGCCCGCACCGCGGCGGCCGCGTGACCGCGATCAGCGGCGTCCGCGGGCAGCCGTGCACCTTCTATATGGGCGCCACCGGGGGCGGCGTGTGGAAGACCGATGACTGCGGCATCCTGTGGACGCCCGTGAGCGACGGTCAGATCGCCACGGGATCGATCGGATCGATCGCCGTCTCCGAGTCGAACCCGAATGTCGTGTACGTCGGCACGGGGAGCGCGGCCATTCGCAGCAACGTGATCATCGGCCGCGGGATGTACAAGTCGATCGACGCGGGGAAGACGTGGCAGTTCGTCGGCCTGAAGAACGCGGGCCAGATCGGCCAGGTCGCCATCCACGCTACCAATCACGACGTCGCGTGGATCGCGGCGCTCGGCAGCCCCTTCGGGCCGAACGACGAGCGCGGCATCTTCAAGACGATCGACGGCGGCAAGACCTGGAAGAAGGTCCTCTACGTGAACAGCGAGACGGGCGGCCGGTCGATCGTGGTGAACATGTCGAACCCGAGCGAGCTGTACGCAGGGATGTACCGCGGCTTCCGCAAGGGCTGGGACATCATCAGCGGCGGCCCGGCCACCGACGGCGGCATCTACAAGTCGACCGACGGCGGCGACACGTGGCGCAAGATGACGAACGGCCTGCCGGCGAAACTGATCGGCAAGATCGACATCGACGTCGCGCGCAGCACCCCGCAGGTCGTCTATGCGATGGTCGAGGCGCCAGGCGCCGAGGGCGGCTTGTACCGATCGGATGATGCGGGCGCGACCTGGAAGAACGTGAACAACACGCAGCGCCTGCGCGCGCGGCCGTTCTACTTCCACTACGTGGACGTCAACCCGAAGAACGAGAACGAGGTCTGGGTGAACGAGCTGGGGATCCACAAGTCGATGGACGGCGGGAAGACGTTCACGTCCATCCGCGTGCCGCACGGCGACAACCACGGACTGTGGTTCAACCCCGACGACCCGAACATCATGATTCAGTGCAACGACGGCGGCGCCAACGTGACGACCGACGGCGGCCGGAGCTGGTCGTCGATCCTGAATCAGCCGACCGCCGAGCTGTACATGGTGTCGGTGGACGAGCAGTTCCCGTACCGTCTCTACGCGCCGCAGCAGGACAACTCCACGATCGTCGTCCCGTCGGTGCCGCCCGTGTCGTGGGGCTACGACTACCAGGCGCAGTCGTGGGTGCAGTCGTCCGGCTGCGAGACCGGCGGCATCTGGCCGCGTCCGGACGGCTCGGTGATCTGGGGCGCGTGCAAGGGCGAGGTCGGGCGTTACAGCGTGCTGACCGGGCAGGAGAAGCACTACTGGGTCTACCCGCAGAACCGCTACGGGCACGACCCGGACGAGATCAAGTACCGCTTCCCGCGCCAGACGGTTGTGTTCCTCTCGCCGCACGATCCGAAGATCGTCTACCAGGCGTCGCACGTGCTGCACCGATCGATCGATGAGGGCGTGACGTGGGAGACCATCAGCCAGGATCTCACGGCGCACGAGCCCGACAAGCAGATCGTGCCGGGAAGTCCCATCACGCGCGACGTCACGGGCGAGGAGGTCTACAGCAGCATCTACTCGGCGATCGAGTCGCGGCTCGAGCGCGGCGTGCTGTGGGTGGGCGCCAACGACGGCCCGGTACACGTCTCGCGCGACAACGGCAAGACGTGGAAGAACGTGACGCCGAAGGACCTCGGTCCCGGCGGCCGCGTGCAGAACATCGAGGACTCGCCGCACCGCAAGGGCTCGGCCTACATCGCGGTGTACCGGTTCCTGCGCGAGCACGATCTGAAGCCCTACATCTACCTGACGAACGACTACGGCGCGACGTGGACGCTCCTCACCGACGGCAAGAACGGCATCCCGGATGACTTCCCCACCCGCGTCGTCCGCGAGGACAAGGACGTCGAGGGCCTGCTCTACGCGGGCACCGAGTTTGGCGCGTTCATGTCGTTCGACAACGGCAAGCACTGGCAGACGCTGCAGCAGAACCTGCCGGCGACACCCGTCACCGACATCCGCGTGCACCGCAAGGACCTCGTCATCTCGACGATGGGCCGGTCGTTCTGGATCATGGACAACATCACGCCGCTCGAGCAGATCGCGATGGGGATGAGGGCGCCGCCGCCGACCCCGCCGGCGGCGCCGGTAGGGGCCGGCTTTCGCGGGACGGGTTCTGTAGGGGCCGGCTTCCGCCGGACGATATCTGTGGGGGCCGGCTTCAGCCGGCCCAACGGCGACGGCCAGAAGGCTGCCTCACCGGTCGCCCAGGCCTTCAGCCCTGCCTCACCAGCCCACCTCTTCCAGCCGCGCGAGGCGTATCGCACGCGCTACTCGCCAAGTAGCGGGAGCCCCGACGAGCCCGAGTATCCGCCCGTCGGCGCGCACATCGATTACTCGTTCGCGAGCGCGCCGGCCGGCGACCTCACGCTCGAGATCGCGGACACCGCGGCTAAGACCGTCCGCACGTTCTCGAGCGAAGGGCGCCAGCCTGCGGGCGGCGGCCCGCAGGTGCCGGCGCGGTTCGGCGGCGGCGGCATGTCGCGGCTGCCGAAGAAGGCCGGACTCAATCGCTTCGTGTGGGATCTACGCCATGCGGGTCCCGAGGGCGGCGGCGCCGGGCCGATGGTGGTGCCGGGCAAGTACACCGTCAAGCTCACATCCGGAAGCTGGACGGCGGCGCGGACGTTCGAGGTGAAGATCGATCCGCGCGTCACAAAGGATGGAGTGACGCAGGTCGATCTGCAGGAGCAGCTCGATCTGAGCCTCAGGGTGCGCGACGCGATCACCGAGGCGCGCAACCTCCAGCAGCGCCTCTCGCAAGCGATGGAGAAGGCGGGCGTGAAGCCGGCGGCGGCGCCGGGGCCGGGTCAGGCGCCGTCATCGGTCAAGTACGACCATCCGTTGCAGGGCCTGTACGCGCGTCTGGTCTCGGCGGGCGGCGTGTATCCGCAGCCGATGCTGATCGATCAGTTCTCGAGCATCGCGCGGATGATCGGGCAGGCGGATCAGAAACCCGGCAAGGACGCGCTCGATCGCTACAACGATTGCCTGAAGGAGCTGAAGGCGATCAAGGGAGACCTGGAGAAGATCGCAGGGAAGTGAAGGAACGAGGAACGAGTCGCGAGGAACGCGGGGGCGATGGGCGCTACTCGATACTCAGGGCGCGGGCGTCGCGGGCGCTCGCGCCTTTCGTGTCACCGGAGCCCGGACACCGCGTCCGGCGTTACATCCCCGCCTCTGTGCCACCGGACAACCGAAGGGTTCGCGAGATGAAGGTCGCGGAAACTGACAGTGGCCGAACTGCAGAGTCTTGCAGTTTTTGCAACGCCGCGTGAGACATCATCTCATTGGCGGAGGTTTCGAGTGGGCCCGCTTCTTGCCTGCGAACGCAGCGGTCTGGCCGGGTGCTACAATCGCCGCATATGGCCAGGCCAGACGACATGCAGCCGGCCCGATCCTCGGCGACTCGCTTCACGTACGAGGACTACCTGAACTTCCCGCAGGACGGACGGCGGCACGAGCTGATAGACGGGGAGCACGTCGTGACCCCCTCGCCCGTGCGCCGACACCAGGAGCTGGTCGTGCGGCTGACCGCCGCCATGGAGGCGTACCTGCGGGATCGGCCGATTGGGCACCTCTTCGTCGCGCCGTTCGATGTGATCCTGTCCAACCTCGACGTCGTCGAGCCCGATCTGCTGTACGTCTCGAACGAGCGCTCGGAAATTCTGCGTGAGTGGGTGTACGGGGCGCCCGATCTCGTCGTCGAGATCCTTTCGCCGGGCACGCGCAAGGTAGACGAGATTACCAAGCGTCGCCTCTACGACCGTGTCGGTGTGAGGGAGTACTGGATCGTCGATCCGGAATTGGACGCGGTGAAGATCTACCACCGCGCGGACGACGGGACGTTCCCGCGCGTCGCAGAGCTGACGCGCGAGGCGCACGGCACGATCACGACCCTGCTGCTGCCGGAGTTCTCGCTCGCGCTCGACGAGCTGTTCCGATAGCGCCGGACTGAAGTCCGGCCTGTGTGGCGCATCTGAAGATGCGCCCTACGTACCTACGTACAGAACTGAAGATGCGCCCTACGTACAGTATGGAGTCGAAACGCCGTCGGCGGACCTCCCCGTCGACAGGCTCACGGCACCCCGAGCGCGTCGAGGGTGAAGACCCGCTTTTACCAGATGAAGAGATCTCGGTAGCGTCCGCCTTCAGGCGGACTGTCGCGGGCCGGTGCCGGCTACCGCGTCGGCGCCGGCTGCGGCATCACGCGATCGAAGCGCACGTCCCACGCGCGGTCGAGCACGACGCTGAAAGCCGTCACCTGCCGTCGCGCGTCGCGCCTGAAGATCACGACGCCGAGCGGCGAGTCGAACGCGTCGGCGTAGAGGGGCGACAGGGTCTGGACGAGGTCCGGCCTGGCTTTGATCTTGAGCGCGCTTCCCTCGACCGCGATCGTCACGGCGGCCTCGGCGTCGGCGCTCTGATACGTGCCTGCGTACTCGGCGAGCTCCTCCGGCGCCGGCTTGGCCCGCTCGACGCGTTCCCAGGTGTCCTCGGTACCGTTGGCCGCCCGCACGCGCATCGTCATCGCGCCGGCGGTGACGCTGAATTCGATGGCGGCTCCGCCGGGGGACCGGAACGTCGAGCCTGACTGCGGCTGCAGCGCCCCGCCCGGCGTCATCCGCAGCGCGTCCTGCGCAACGATGACCGTGGTTACGAGACCACGCTTGCGGCTCCGGTAGAACCCCGCGTAGGCGCCGAGCTCCGCCGCCGAGAGCTTGACGGCCGGCGGCGCCGGATCGGGCCTGATCGCGTCCGCCAGAAATAGATCCGCCACCGCGTGCGCGTAGCTTTCGGCCGCGCCTGCCGTCACATTGCAGAGCGAGGCGACCGAGACGCGCTGATCGGGAAAGCGCGTGAGGAACGCGCGATAGCCGGCCGTCGCCCCGCCGTGGTAGACCTCCCGCACGCCTTTGTACGTGCCGAGGAACAGCCCCAGCCCGTAGCCATGCTCGCGACCATTGTCGAGCCGGCCGGACCGCTGCTCGTCAGCGACGAACGCCGCGTCACCGACTTTCGGCGAATCGAGGTTCTCATTCCATTTCAGCAGGTCGCCGACCGTCGTGAGCAGACCGCCATTGCCGTGCACGCTCTCGAAGGGCATGAGCGTGGAGAACACGCCGGCCCTGAAGCTATACGCCATCGCGCGGTTGCGGACGATGCGCGTGTAGTCGTCGCGCCAGGAGGTGCGCGACATGCCGAGCGGCTCGAAGAGGCGCTTGCGCGTGAACTCGGCAAACGACTCGCCGCTCACGCGGGACACGATGATCGCGGCCAGGTTGTAACCCGTGTTGGAGTACGACCAGTCAGCGTCCGGCTTGAAGTTCAGCGCCGTCTGGCGGCTCGCGATGTCGAGCACGTGCGCGTGCGTGTGCGCGCGGGTCGTGCGCGGCCACCCGTTGAGGTCTGCCATGGTGCCCCAGTCGCGCAGGCCCGAGGTGTGCTGCAGCATGTGCCGGATCGTCAGGGGCTGGCCGTAGTCGGGCAGCTCGGGCACGTATTTGCGCGCCGGGTCGTCGAGTGAGAGTTTGCCCTCGCGCGCGAGCAGCAGTACCGCGGCCGCCGTGAACTGTTTCGCCACGGATCCGGCCTCGAAGATCGTCTCGGGCGTGACGACCGCGCCGTGCTCGAGGTCGGCCATGCCGTACCCCTTGCCGAGCACGACCTGGCCCTTCACCGACACGGCGATCGTGCAGCCCGGCGTGCTGGTCGAGTCCCACCGCGCGAAGATCGCGTTCACCTTGTCGTCGAGCGACGCGGCGGGCGCGGACTGTCCGTGGGGCGCGGCCTGCCAGACGGTGACGACGATGACCGCGGTGAAGAGGGCGGCGAAGCGGGCGAGCGATCTCCTGGGCTTCATGTGCGTGTCTCCTCGGAAGGGCATTCTACCGCCACTCGGTGACCCCGTCAGTTCCGCAACGGCGCCGCGCGGAACAGCAGCAGGAACATCCGCCCGCCCCAGTCCTCGATTTCCTGCTCGACGCGGAAGCCGACGGCGGTGAACTCGTCGATGACGTGCCGGCGCGACACGCCGTGGCCGATGCGCCGCTCGGTCGCCTCCGCCGGCCGGCCGGGGAGATGCCAGAACGCGCCGGGAGCGAAGTCGACGATCGCCAGCCGTCCTCCGTCGCGCACAGCGCGCCGCACGCCGGCGGTGAACGGGCGTGTGTCCGTAATGTGGTGGTAGACGTTCCGCATGAAGATCGCGTCGCAGCAGGCGTCCGGCAGGTTCGTCTCGGCGGCGCCGGCCTCGACGATCACGACGTTGCGGAGGCTCTCGCGCTCGACACGCGCGCGGATCTCGTCGCGGCGCTCGGCGCTCAGCTCCGTCGAGTAGACGCGTCCTTCGGGCCCGACCCGCCGAGCCATCTCCGCCGTCATCGCCCCGGCGCCCGCGCCGATCTCGGCGACCGTCTGTCCGGGCGAGATTGAAAGCACGCCCGCCAACCGGTCGGCCTCACCGGTGAAGCGGGCCGGCAGCAGGTGGAATGCGGCCGTGGGCGCGTAGAGGGCGGCCAGCAGAAGGACCGCGATGGCCGAGGCAGCGAGGGCGAGCCGCCAGCGCCGGGTCGATCTCGGGGAGTTGTCCTTTGACATGCTGCAGTAGACGACCGTAGGCACGGTCTGGTTCGCTGGTTACGCGGGAATCACGAGCACGTGCTCGGCCTGCGCCCCAACAACCGCCGTCGAGGGAATCGATCGGTCGAAGGTTGCGAGGCAGCCACCTTTTCTCTTCGCCAGCGCGAGCAGGTACACGTCTGTGAGCTGGCGCGACGTCACGGGCAGCGATGCGCGGAAGATCCGCACGTCGCGGAGGGACACATCGTCCGGCCAGAACACATGGTGTCCGCTCGCGCAGAACGTTCGCAGCCTGGCGAGGACGGCAGACGGTCGCTCCGGGTTCGGCGCGTAGGAGGGATTGGCGAGCACGCGGACCAGACCGTTCTCCGTCAGCGGACACGACGCCCATCCGGACGTGCGGTGGGCGGCGAACCAGGCGTGGGCGGCTTCGTGGTGAATGTGATCGGGGTCGAAGAGCGCGACGAGGACGTTGACGTCGAGGAGCGCGACCCGACTCACGACTGATCCCTGAGCCGGTTGACGAGATCGAGTGTCGGGCGTGGACTGCCGGCCGGCCGGCGCGGGAGCAGCGGCACACCGTTCCGCACGCGCGGGGCCCTGCGCGGTTCCAGCGCCCGGCGCGCGAGCTCCGACAGCACCTTCCCGGCGGTTGTCCGCCGGCTCGCCGCAATCTCCTTGGCCGCTTGCAGCACGTCGTCGTCGAGGTCGAGCGTGGTCCGCATGACCGCGATCATCACGCATCACGCATCAGATGTCAACCCTGGTCGGCAGGATCGATGGCATGATGCACGCGTCGATATCGGGAGGTCGCATGTCGGCTCATCGTCGCGTGTGCGTCGCCGCCGTCGTCGTTCTTGTCGCGCTTGCCGCCGCCCCGCTCGCGCAGGCGCCGCCCGCCGCGCCGCCGGACCTCGAGGCGTCAGTCGCGCGCGTCCTGAGGGCCTTTGACGTGCCAGGCATCGGGCTCGCGATCGTGAAAGACGGCCGGGTCGTCGTGGCGAAAGGCTATGGCGTCCGGACGCTCGGCGAGCCGGCGCCGGTTGACGCGAAGACGCTCTTCGGGATCGCGTCGAACACGAAGGTCTTCACGGCCACGGCGCTCGGCCTGCTGGTCGAGGAGGGCCGGATCGAGTGGGACGCCCCGGTGATCCGCTACCTGCCGTGGTTCCAGATGTGGGACCCGTACGTCACACGCGAGCTGACCGTGCGCGATCTGCTGGTCCACCGGAGCGGTCTCGGCCTCGGTGCCGGCGATCTGCTGTGGTGGCCGCCCTCGACCTACAACCGGCAGGCCATCGCGCGGCGCCTGCGCTTCATCCCGCCCGCCACCAGCTTTCGCTACGCGTACGCGTACGACAACGTGCTCTACCTGATTGCCGGTGAGGTGATCGAGGCGGTGAGCGGCCAGAGCTGGGAGGACTTCGTCAGCGCGCGCATCCTGCAGAAGGTCGGGATGACCGGGAGCAACGTGCGCCACTCGGCGGCCGGCGCGGGCGGCAACGTCGCCGCCACGCACGCCCGCGTGGACGGGGTCGTCCGGCCCATCAAGCCGTTCGACAGCGACAACACGAATCCGGCCGGCGGCATCAACGCGAGCGCGGAAGACATGGCGAAGTGGATGAACGTCCTCGTCGGCGGAGGCCGGCTCGCCGGCGGCACGCGCCTGTTCTCGGAGCGGACGGCGCGTGAGCTGACGACGCTGGTGACTCCGATCCCGATCGGGGATCCGCCGCCGGAGCTGGCGCCGCTCCGGACCAACTTCCGCGGGTACGCGCTGGGCCTGAACCTGCACGACTACCGTGGCAAGAAGGTCGTGACGCACACCGGCGGTCTGCCGGGCTACGTGTCGAAGGTGACGCTCCTCCCGGAGCTCGAGCTGGGCGTCGCCGTGCTCACCAACCAGGAGTCGGGCGAGGCGTTCAGCAGTCTCACTTGGCTCATCGTCGATCACTACCTCGGCGCGCCGGGTTTCGACTGGGTGAGCGCGTACGAGAAGCTACGCGCGCGGCAGGAGGCGGCCGTCGTCGAGGCGGAGAAAAAGGCGGCCGCTTCGCGTGACACAGCCTCACGACCGTCGCTTTCTCTCGCGCGCTACGCCGGCGCCTACACGGACGCGTGGTACGGCGACGTCGAGATTGTGCACGAGAACGGGAAGCTCGCGATGCGCTTCACGCAGACACCGTCGCTCGTCGGCGATCTCGAACACTGGCAGCACGACACGTTCATCGTCCGATGGCGCGATCGGGAGCTGCGCGCCGACGCATACGTGACGTTCGCGCTCGACCCTGACGGGAACGTCGAGCAGGCGAAGATGCGCGCGGTGTCGCCGGCGACCGACTTCAGCTTCGATTTCCAGGACCTGCTGCTGAAACCGGCGCCGCGGCGCTGACGGCCGCGATCAGCATCGATCGCCGATTGTCGAACAGGGTGCGGCCGAAGCCGGACACCACCGATGACGGGCCGAGCCCCTCGACTCAGCTCGGGACAGGCAAGCTCGGCCCCTACGATGCGACGATGCCCGGACTCACGTTGGTGACCGGTGAACCAGAAGGGCTTGTGAAGAAATCGGTGTGGGGGCCGCCTTCAGGCGGCCCTGTCTGGTCCGGCTGCCCTCGACTGGGCTCGGGCCAGGGAAGCCGGACCCTACGATCGGTGCGATTCCTTCACATGCTCTCAGCTCTGAGCTCTCAGCGCCAGTCACGAGAATCCGGGTGCTGTTTCGAGGCGGGCACGCACTGACGGCTGATAGCTGATGGCTGACAGCTACCCTTCCCGGAGCGCCACCAGCGGATCGATCCGCGCGGCGCGGCGCGCGGGCACGTAGCTGGCGGCGAGCGCCACTGCCACGAGGAATCCTCCAACCGTGAGGAATGTCACCGGGTCGGTCGGCGTCACGCCAAACAGCAGGCGCTCGAGCACGCGCGTGAGGGCGACGGCGCCCGCGAAGCCGATCGCGACACCGATGAGCGCCAGCCACAGCCCCTGCCCGACGATGAGCCCGACGACACGGCCCGGCCTGGCGCCGAGCGCCATCCGGATCCCGATCTCGCGCGTGCGCTGCGCCACCGTGTAGCTGAGCACGCCGTGCACGCCGACCGCCGCCAGCACGAGCGCCACCGCGGCGAACAATCCGACGAGCAACATCATAAACCGCCGCTGCGACACGGACCGCGAAACTGTCACGTCGAGCGGCTCGACGCCGAAGACCGCCAGCGCGGGATCCACGTCGCGAATCGCGCCGCGGACGGCGCCGGCGAGCGCGCCGGGGTCGCCGCTGGTCCGCACGAGCAGCACGCCGGCGCCGTTGGCCGACGGCGCCTGGGACAGCGGCACGTACACCGCGAGCGGTGGCGCTTCGCTCAGACCGTGAAACTTCTCGTTGGCGGCGACGCCGACGATCGTCCGCGCGGCGCCCCAGAAGGCGATGCGCGAACCGATCGGATCCCGATCGGGGAAGAAGCGTCGCGCCGCCGCCTCATTCACGATCAGAACAGGCGCGGCCGTCGTCGTGTCGGCATCGCTCAGCAGCCGGCCGCGCACGAGCGAGAGACCCACCGTGCCGAAGTACCCGGCCGAGACCCGGCGAACCGAGATCTCGGGCCACGTCCTCGCCTCCGCCTCGCGGCCGACCACCGTAAACGAATTGGTGAACCCGGGATCGAGTGGATGGTTGCCCGCGATCGCCGTCGACGCGACGCCCGGGAGCGCCGCCGCGCGGCGCAGCAAGGCGCCCGTGAACGCGTGCATCTCCTTGAAGTCGGGCCATACTCGGAAATCGACCGGATACCGCGATCGCGGAAGCTGGAACTCGGCCTTCAGCACGCCTTCAGACCTGAACCCCGCGTCGACCTGCTGCAGGCGCCAGAAGCTCTTGATGAGCAGACCCGCGCCGACGACGAGTACGACGGCCAGCGCCAGCTCGGCGACGACCAGCGCCGCGCGCAGCCGGCTTCGTCCACGCGCGCCCGCCAGGTGCCACCCGCCCTCGCTCTTGAGCGCCGACTGCACGTCGATCCGGCGCGCCTGGAGCGTCGGCACCACGCCGAAGACGAGCCCGACGATCGCCGACAGGCCGAGCGTCGCGACGAGCACTCGCAGGTCGATCGCCACGGCCGACAGTCGGGGGACATCCGGTGGCGCAATCGCGACGAGCGCCTGTAGACCGCCGTACGCGAGCGCGACGCCCGCACCCGCCGCGGTGAGGGTCAGGACGAGGCTCTCGATCAGGAATTGCCGCGCGATTCGGCGTCCGCCGGCGCCGAGCGCGACGCGCACGGCCACCTCGCGCAGGCGGGCGGCGCCGCGCGCGAGCAGCAGGTTGGCGACGTTGACGCACGCCACGAGCACCACCAGCGCCACCGCACCCAACAGCACGGCGAGCGCCGGCCGCACCGGCCCGAAGACGACGTCGGCGAGCGGCTCGACGAAGACGCCACGGCCGTCGTTCTCCGGGTACGCGCGCTCGAGATCCGCGGCGACGGCGGCCATCTCCTGCTGGGCGGCCCCGGCGTTGACACCATCGGCGAGCCGGCCGAGCACGAAGATCGGATGCGTCTGGCGCGGCAAGCTTTCCGGATCGGGCTGCAGCGGCAGCCAGACGTCCACGCGCCCGCGATCGCCGCGATCGGCGAACCCGCGCGAGTACGCCGCCGCCGAGAGGATTTGCAGGACGCCGAAGTCGGCGACATCCGGCGCGACGCCGGCAATCAAGTACGGCTGTTCGTCGAGCTGGAGCGTCCGGCCCAGCACGCCGGGATCGCGGCCGAACGATCGCTCCCACAGCGATTCGCTGATCAGCACCACGGCCGGACCGCGCGCGCGATCTTCGTCAGCCGTGAACGCGCGGCCCACGACCGGGCTAATCCCCAGCATCGGCAGCAGCCCGTGTGTGATCCGGAGCGCCGCCAGCCACACCGGTTCGCCCGCGGGCGGCGTCAGGTTGACCTCGTCGCTCATCACCGCCGCGAGCGGGCCGACCGTCCGGCTGCGCGCGACGAAGTCGAGGTAGTCGGGCACCGACGCGGGCTCGCGGATCGTACGGCTGTTCCGATCCGTCTCCCACACCATCACCAGCCGATCGAGGTCGTCGACCGGCGCGCGCCGCAGGAGCACGCCGTCCACCACGCTGAAGATGGCGGTGTTGGCGCCGATGCCGAGGGCGAGCGTGAGGACGGCGACACAGGCGAAGCCGGGATTCCTGGCGAGTGCCCGAACGGCGAGGCGCAGATCCTGCGGCATGGGCGTACCCCTGAGCATTGGACGGGCGCGAGCCGCGCAGGGTTGGCGGAGCGCGGCGGACCTGAACGTCCGCCGACGTCGGCGGGGCTAAAGCCCTGCGCGTGGCACAGGTCTCAGAGCTTATGAAGAAAGCGCGTAGCGCAGGCCTTCAGGCCTGCTTTGTCGGGCAGGCGCTACACCAGCGCGATTCCTTCACACGCTCTGAAGGTCCGCCTCGACCATGGCCGCCGCGCTACGGAGCGCGCGAGGGCGCGGGGCCGACGATAGCCTGATACACGAGCGCACGGAACCGATCCCGCAGATCGAGGCTGCCCGCCGGGATGAGCTGCGTGAGAAAGATCGCGACCAGCCGCTCCTGCGGATCCACCTGGTAGACCGAGTAGTACGCGCTCCCCCACCCGTACGCGCCGGGGGAGCCAAGCCGGCCCGCCCGGCCGACGTGCTCGACGATCTCGAACCCGAGACCGAACCCGAAGCTGCCGTTCTGGTACAACCCGCCGACGTGGTTGGCCGTCATCAGCTCGACCGACTTCGGGCCGAGCAGCCGCACGCCGTCGAGCTCGCCGCCGTTCAGCAGCATCTGCAGGAAACGCGCGTAGTCCTGCGCGGTCGAGACCAGCCCGGCGCCACCCGAGAAGCACGCGCGCGGACCGTCCACGAAGTCGCCCTGCCCCATGCCGCCCTCGGGCGCGCGGACGATGCCGCCACCCGGTTTCGCGCTGTACACCGTCGCGAGGCGATCGCGCTTCTCCACCGGCAGGAAGAAGTGCGCATCCACCATCTTGAGCGGCTCGAAGATGCGCGTGCGGACGAACGCGTCGAGCGTCATCCTCGACACCTTCTCGACGACGGCGCCGAGGATGTCGGTGTTGTAGCCGTAGATCCACTGCTCGCCAGGCTGCGCGTCGAAGGGCAGCGCGGCCAGGCGATCGACGAGCGCGCCGATGGGCTCCTTCTTGTCCGAGAGATACCAGCCCTGCAGTCCCGCCGCCTTCCACCGATCGGCGGCGAGGCCCGTGCCGTACGAGATGCCCGCGGTGTGCGTGAGGAGATCGCGGATGGTGATCGCGCGCTTCGCGGGCACCGCGACGAGGCCGCCGGCGCCCGCCGCGGCGACCATCGTCCGCCGGAACGCGGGCAGGTGCTTCGCGACCGGATCGGAAAGCTGCAGCTTCCCTTCCTCCAGCAGCACGACGGCGGCGACGCTCGTGATCGCCTTCGACATCGACGCGATGCGAAAGATGGTGTCCTTGCGCATCGGCACGTTCTTCTCGATATCGGCCTTGCCGTAGGTCTCGACGTGCGCCAGCTTGCCGTCGCGCATCACGAGCGTGATGACGCCGCCGATGTCGCCGCGGCCGACGTGGGCCTGGACCGCAGCCTTCAGGCGCTCGAGCCGCGCGGCCGAGAGGCCGACCGTGTCCGGCGCCGCGGCCGGCAGCGTCTGGGCGAGCGCGTGGGTCGCGACGAGACACGCAAGCAGCGCGACCAGAACCGTCCTGCGGATTCGCATCGTCGGCCTTCCTGCTGTGGGGACCGAAACGCCGGTTTCGGCGTCCAATTGTGCGATTATCTTATCCCCTTTCCAAACAGAGACGACGGTGCGCCCGCGGCGCGCCCTTGATGGAGGAAACCTCATGAAGACACTCGTGCTTGGAGCGACAGGAACCGTGGGCAGCCAGGTGACGCGCGGGCTGGTGGCCAGAGGCCAGGCCGTGCGCGTGCTGACGCGGAGCGCCGACAAGGCGAAGAGCCTGCCGGCGGGCGTCGAGGCGCGTGTCGGCGATCTGACGAGTCCGCGCGAGCTGGGACCGGTGTTCGACGGCGTTGACAAGCTGTTTCTGCTCAACGCCGTGAGCCCCACCGAGACGCAGGAAGGTCTGAGCGCGCTCGACTGGGCGAAGACGGTCGGCGTCCGCACGCTCGTGTATCTGTCGGTGCAGCACGTCGAGCGCGGCCCGCACATCCCGCACTTCGGCGGCAAGTTCGCGATCGAAGCGGCGATCCGCGAGTCGGGCCTCGACTACACGATCCTGCAGCCGAACAATTTCTATCAGAACGACTACTGGCTCAAAGACGCCATCCTGAGCTACGGCGTCTACGCGCAGCCCATCGGCAACGTCGGATTGAGCCGCGTGGACGTGCGCGACATCGCCGCCGCAGCGGTGAATGTGCTCACGACCGACGCGCACCGCAACCAGACGTACGTGCTTGCGGGACCCGACGCGCTCACCGGCGCCGACTGCGCGGCCGCGTACAGCCGCCACCTTGGCAAGCCGGTCGCCTACATGGGTGACGACCTCGACGCGTGGGAGCAGCAGGCGATCACGATGCTGCCCGGCTGGATGGCGTTCGACTTCAAGATCATGTACCGCTTCTTCCAGGAGCACGGCTTGCGCGCCACGGCGGCCGATCTCGACAAGATGCAGAAAGTGGTCGGCCACGCGCCGCGCGCCTTCGACGCGTTCGTCGCGGAAGCAGTGGGGAGTTGGAGATGATCAGCGCTCGCGCTATCGCCCGAGCAGGCGATCGGCGCGATCCAGATCGTGAGCGGCGACGGCAATCACAGCCGCGGTCTTTTGCGCCTTCGAGTACGCGGTCGCGTAGGCGTAGCGGATCCCGATCCCCGCCTGGTGGAGCTTTTCGGTGGCCTTGGCGAGCGCGCCGGGCCGGTTCTTGATCTCGACGAACAGCACGTCCTCGGTGGTGAACGAGTAGCCCGCCTTCGTCAGCGCGTGACTGGCCTGCTCCCGGTTGACCACCAGCAGACCGATAACGCCGGCGCCTTTGTCGGCCTCGGGCGCCGACAGGGCCAGCAGATTCACGCCGCCATGGGCCAGATCCCGGCAGAGCCGCGCCAGGGTTCCGGTCCTGTTCTCCAGCTTGAGGTTGAGCTGCGTCGCTTTGGGCATGGGCGAAGCCTCTCGGCGGGCGAGGGCAGGAGTATAGCGCGAAGACCGGCGGGCCCGAAGAAACTGTGAGCTACTCGCGACGACCGTAGTGTCCGGCTTCCCTGGCCCGAGCCCAGTCGAGGGCAGCCGGACCTGACAGAGTCCGCCTAAAGGCGGACACTACGGCGATCTCTTCACAGATCTCCAGGTCCGCCGATCATTCATGTCTCAGGGCCAGCATCGGATCGACGCGCGACGCGCGGCGGGCAGGGACGACCCCGGCCGCGAGCGTGACGAGCGCGAGACCCGTGACCGCTCCCGTCACGGTCAGCGGATCGCCGGGCGTGAGACCGAAGAGCTGCGATGCGGCCATCCGCGCCAGCGCGTAGGCCGCGGGCACGCCGACGACCAGGCCGATGACCAGGCCGACGAGCGCGAGCCACGCGACCTCTCGAAGCACCAGCCCCAGCACCGTCCCGCGCGCGGCGCCGAGCGCCATCCGGATCCCGATCTCGCGCGTGCGGCGGGTGACGGTGTACGACATGACCCGTAGAGTCCCACCGCGGCGAGCAGCGTCGCCAGCAGCCCGAACGCCGCGGACAAGCCGGCGACCATGCGCTCCGCGACCGAATCCCGAAACCCGAACCCCGTGCGGGCCAAGCACGCATGCCCTGAGCCTGCCGAAGAGCTCGGCCCCTACTTCGGGATCAGCACCGTGTCGATGACGTGAATGATGCCGTTGCTCACCGTGATGTCCGCCTTGATCACGATCGCGCCGCCGACCTTGAGCGTTCCCTTCCCTGCTTCGATGGAAAGACGGCCCCCGTCGGCAACGGACAAGTCCTTCAGCATGGCGAGATCCTTCGAGTTGGCGTTGCCGGCGAAGACGTGATGCAAGAGCACCTTCGCCAGCTTCGCCTTGTTCTTCAGCAGCGCGTCGAGATCCGCCTTCGGGATTTTCGCGAACGCCTCGTCTGTTGGCGCGAACACGGTGTACGGACCCGGGCCTTTCAACTGCTGCACGAGGTCGGCGGCCTGTACAGCCGCGACGAGGGACTTGAACGTCCCCGCGGCGATGGCGGTGTCGACGACGTCCTTCTGCTGGGCCGGGGCGACGGTCGGCGCGCCCAGAACGACGACAAGTGCGATGCCGGCGACGACGATGAGTGCGTGACGAACCCGCTGTGTCATGGCCACCCCTCCTGTCCGTTACCACGCGCCGGAACCCAACATCGGGGGCCCCGCCGCCCCGGCAAGCGGCATGTTGTGATACACCCGCCTGCCGCGGCGTGGCAATGACGGCGATCATAGGGACGACGGCCCGCGTTTGACTTTGGGCCTTGGCGTCACTATGCTCAGGCCCTCCGCTGCCGAGAACCCGTCACACCGGGAGGCGCCTGTGGTTGGCTCGTCCGTGGGCCCGTACCGGATCCTCGAGCAGATCGGCGCCGGCGGCATGGGCGCCGTCTACCGAGCGCACGACACCAAACTCCAGCGCACGGTCGCGATCAAGGCCCTGACGGCGCCGCCAGATGAAGCGGCCCGCGAGCGCGTGATCGAGGAAGCGCGCGCCGCGTCCGCCCTCAATCACCCACACATCTGCACGATTCACGAAGTCCACGAGGCGGGCGACCAGGCCTTCATCGTCATGGAGTATATCGAAGGACGGCCGCTCAGCGACGAGATCCCGCCGGGCGGGCTCCCGCTCGACACCGTCATCCGCTTCGGCACGCAGATCGCCGACGCCCTCGCCCACGCGCACGAGCGCGGCATCGTTCATCGTGATCTGAAAAGCGCCAACGTGCTGATCACGCCCGACGGCCGCGCGAAGGTGCTCGACTTCGGGCTGGCGACGCGAGCGGTCGATCAGAAGCTGCAGGACGTGACGCGATCGCAGACCGCCATGCGCGAGGCCGGATCGCTCGCGGGGACGCTCCCGTACATGGCGCCCGAGGTGCTGCGCGGCGGCGCGGCCGACGCGCGCACGGACGTCTGGGCGCTCGGCGTGCTGCTTCACGAGATGGCGACCGGCGCGCGGCCGTTCACGGGTCAGACCTGTTTCGAGCTGACGGCCGCGATTCTGGAGAAGCCGCCCGCGTCGCTGCCCCCGCACCTGCCGCCGGGCTTTCGCGCGATCGTGGCACGCGCGCTCGCGAAGGAACCGTGGCAGCGCTACCCGCGCGCGAGCGACGTACGCGCCGTGCTCGAGACCGTGCGGCCGGAGGAGACCGCGGACACGACGGCGAGACCACGGCCGACGGGCGCGGGATCGGGGCGCTGGAACGTGGCCGTCGCCGCGTCGGTCCTCGTGCTCGTCGCGGTCGGCATCGCTCTGGGCCTGGCCGTCTGGCCGCGCGAGACCGTCGCGCCCGTCCGCACGGGCCCGATTCGATCGGTCGCCGTGCTCCCGCTCGACAACTTCTCGAAGGACGCCGGCCAGGACTACTTCGTCGACGGGATGACCGAGGCGCTCATCGCCGACCTGTCGAAGATCAGCGCGCTACGCGTCATCTCGCGCACGTCGGTGATGCGGTA